>WNFW01002614.1_pt1 | contig 16059 bp, 18 predicted proteins | sample 5400131 | NCBI WGS metagenome assembly WNFW01 (sample SAMN13153362, study PRJNA577476) | soil metagenome | isolation source: 20 cm soil or saprolite under grassland replicate 1 | place: USA:California | collected 2016-06-15 | reverse complement strand
AGATTGCGGCAAGTGATCGCGCAAGGAGTGCCCAGGACAACTATGCCAGCGTTTGAGCAACGACAGGGTGGCAATCTCACCGACGAGCAGATCAAGGTGCTGGTCCAGGGGATAAGGTCTCGGTGGGCGCGCTCCGATCATTTCGCCGGCGTGACTTTGCCGGCTTATAGGACTGAACAGGATTCTAAATCGGGCGATGTGAGTCGTGGTTTGGTTGTTTACAAGAGTTATTGCTCGCAGTGCCACGATGCGGATGGCCGCGGCCATCCAAAAGGCGGAGCGATCGTAGATCCAAATTATTTGGCTCTGGTCAGTGATCAATCGCTCCGGACAACCGTGATCGTCGGAAGGTCGGATTTAGGAAAACCGGATTGGCGTAACAATGTCCCTGGCCGGCCCATGTCGGCGCAGGAAATAACCGATGTTGTCGCATGGATCGCATCGCACCGAGGGCGAAACGGAGCAAAGACCAGGTAGGACTATGTCTCGCGCACAGACGCCAAGGCGCGAAGATTCTCAAATCCCCCTCTTTCCCCCTTTGACAAAGGGGGACGAAGGGGGATTTCTGGATTGTTTGCGAGCTTAGCGTACTTGGCAAAAGAAAATTTCTCGAAAGAACTTTCGGCCAGAATCTAAAGAGGACAAGAGTAATGGCTATCGAACAAGACAAACTACCAGAGGGACTATTGACGGAAACTCCGCCTGCTTTAAAGACTTCCCGACGGAGTTTTCTTTTCGGGATGGGTATGGCGCTTAACGCGGTCGCCGGAGCGCTCTTCGCCATTCCTGTGGTTGGCTACGTGTTCTCCAGTTTCCGCCAACGACAACCCTACGAATCTTGGATTGCGCTAGGGTCGGTGGAAAACTTTCCTGAAAACCAGACGCGGCTGGCAACGTATCGTAATCCTTTCACGCGTCCTTGGGATGGTGCAACGGCAAACATTCCATGCTGGGTCCGGCGGCAAAATGGTGAAACGTTTCAGGTCTTCGCAATAAATTGCACGCACCTGGGCTGTCCGGTGCGCTGGTTCGAGGAATCGCACCTGTTCATGTGTCCATGTCATGGCGGCGCATTTTATGAAGATGGCTCTCATGCTTCCGGCCCGCCGCCGCGCGGGCTGTATCAGTACAAATACAAGATTGAGAACGGCCAACTCTGGGTGCGCGGCGGGGTACTCCCGACGTTGGCCGAACCGCTGTGAGATTATGGAGAAAACACTCGTTCAAAGTTCCAGATTCAAGGTTCAACGTGTTATCCCCGCCCCAACTTTGAACTTTGAACATTGAACGTTGAACTGCAGTCTAGCAGAGGAACTGCCATGCTAAGAGAAATCGCACTCTGGATCGATGACCGCGTCCATCTAAGCAAGCTATTTGCTTCGACGGCCGGCCATCATGTGCCCGCAAGCTCGGGTAGTTGGTTCTACGTCTTCGGCAGCGGTACCTTACTTTGCTTTGTCCTACAGATTGTGACCGGTACCTGCCTGGCTTTCGTCTATGTACCCTCAGCGAGTGAAGCCTATACAAGCCTCGAGTATCTCACATACCAACAGTCGCTCGGCTGGTTCCTGCGCGCTGTGCACAACTGGGGATCGAACTTCATGGTCGCGATCATGGCTCTGCACATGACGCAGGTGTTTCTGTTCGGAGCTTTCAAATATCCGCGCGAGTTGACCTGGATATCGGGCGTCGTGCTGCTTTTCTGCACGCTGGGAATGGCCTTTACGGGCCAGGTCTTGCGCTTCGATCAGGATGCTTACTGGGGCTTAGGAATCGGCGCCTCTATAATGGGACGTATCCCTGTTTTCGGAGCGAACATTGTTCATCTCGTGCTCGCCGGACCGATCATCGCGGGAGAAACGTTGTCGCGATTCTTCACGCTGCATGTGTTTATTATTCCCGGACTCATCATCGCGCTCATCAGTTTGCACCTCCGCCTCGTGTTAGCCAAGGGAATCAATGAGTATCCAACGCCGGGCACGCTGGTGAATAAAGAAACCTACGCGGCCGAATACGAGTCTTTGCTCAAGAAAGAGGGAGTCCCGTTTTACCCCAAGGCCATCAGCAAGGATCTCATCTTCAGCGCAGTCGTGATTCTCGGCATTCTCGGCTGTGCAGCCTATTTCGGACCTAAAGGGCCGACTGGCGTGCCGGATCCAACCCAGATCGACACCGTGCCAAGACCCGATTTCTTTTTCCTCTGGATGTTCTCGGCGCTGGCCTTATTGCCGGACTATATGGAAACGGTTTTAATTCTGACCGCACCGGTTGTTATCATCGGAGTTCTTTTTGCGCTGCCTTTTATCTCGGGTACGGGTGAAAAGAGCGCGCATCGCCGGCCGGGTTCCGTGCTGACCGTCATCGTTATTTTCTTGACGCTGGGAACGCTGATCTACCTGGGAACTTACTCGCCCTGGTCGCCGGTCATGAATGCCTGGAGCGCTAATCCCACTCCGGTTCAGTATGTCAAAGGACGATCGCCGCTCGAGCTACAGGGCGCCCTGGTATTGCAGAACAAACAATGCCGCAACTGCCATAGCCTCGATGGCAGCGGTGGCCAGCGGGGACCCGCTCTCGATGGCGTCGGTAATCGACTAACCGGTGATCAGCTGGTTCGACAGGTTATCCAGGGCGGCGGGAATATGCCCGCCTACGGCAAGAATCTAAACCCGGCGGAAGTTGAAGCGTTGGTAGCTTTTATGAAGACGCTCCGCCCAGCAAACGAGCCGCTCGCGCGCGACTCATCGAGGTCAGAAAAACCACAGCCGTGAAAACAATGTATCTCGCGCAAAGGCGCAAAGCCTGCGCCGGACCCAGATCCGGCGACGCAAAGTTAGGAGTTTGTTTTTCTTCAGAAATCAGTTTCTTCGCGCCTTTTCGTCTCCGGATCCGTCATTCCGGCGAAAGCCGGAATCCAGGAGCGGCGGTCCGGGGCAGGCTTGGCGGAAAAATTTTTCCACGCGTGAGTGATTTCGTCGCCCTGACGAAACCCGAAATCACTTTTCTGGTTCTCTTGGCGACCGCTGTTGGCAGCATCATGGCTTCGGCATCAGTCAATCTTGTGAGCTTGTTCCACGCTCTTTTTGGTACAGCGCTCGTCGCTAGCGGTGCAGCCGCGCTCAATCAGTATCTCGAGCGTTTCCACGACGCCACGATGCGCCGCACGGCGAATCGTCCCCTCCCTGCCGGACGCTTGACCCCACGAGAGGCGCTTTACTTTGGTATGGGACTATCGGTTACAGGCACGTTCTACCTTGCAGTAACCGCAAATATTTTAACCAGTGTCATCGGAGTGGCGGCGCTGCTGAGCTACCTCTTTTTTTACACGCCGCTCAAGCGTCGCACTCATCTCTGCACGCTGATCGGCGCTTTTCCCGGAGCGGCTCCGGTCCTGATGGGCTGGTCCGCGTCGCAAGGGACCCTGGCACCGCAGGCGTGGCTGCTTTATGCGACTCTTTTCCTCTGGCAGTTTCCGCATTTTCTAGCGATTGCGTGGCTCTACCGGGAAGATTATGCGCAAGCCAGGATGTTAATGGTTCCCGACGAGCATAACAAAATTGCTGGTACCTTTCGTCAAATGTGGATTGCTTCGCTGCCGTTAATCGTTACGACTCTCGCACCGAGTTTCATCGGTATGACAGGAAACCTCTATCTGTACTTCGCGCTTTTCTTTGGCCTGGGACTTTTATTTTTCGTGCATCGCGCGGCTCTTATTCGTAGCGATGCTGATATGAATTCAGTCGTGGAAGCGCTTGGAGATTCTTGGCACCTTCATCCCCCAATTGAAGCTCTTATATTGTTGAGCGTTGCGGTTTACGCAACGGGTTGGTGGAAAATACATCAGCGCCGGCCCGATTATTTCACCTTTAGACATCTACTTTGCTTTGTCGCTGGAGAGATCGCGCTCTTTGTCGCGATCGCTTCGCCGCTTCATGAGTTGGCGGAAATATCGCTGATGGCGCACATGATTCAGCATGTTCTGTTGATGATGGTCATTCCGCCACTGATTTTGTTGGGAGCCCCACACCTCGTCTCACTGTTTGGTTTGCCTAACGCCATGTTGCACGGTGTGCTAAGACCGTTTCTCGGCTGGACTCCGCTGAAAAAACTAGCGCTTATTCTATTCCATCCGGTGAACTGCTGGCTCGCGTTTGTCGGGACGACGCTGGCCTGGCATACGCCGGTCATGTTCGAACTGGCGCTCCGTTCGGAGCTCTGGCACGCAGTCGAACATATCTGTTTTCTCGTCACCGCGTTTTTGTTTTGGTGGCCTGTGGTTCAGCCGTGGCCGAGCCGTGCGCGATGGTCGCGCTGGGCGATGATTCCGTATCTATTGCTCGCTGACCTTCAGAACACGGCCTTATCGGCTTTTCTGATCTTCTGCGATCGCGTAGTGTATCCGACGTACGCAACTGCGCCACGCATTTTCGGGATGTCGGCGCTCGAAGATCAAGCCGCGGCGGGAGCGATTATGTGGGTGCCGGGCTCTTGCGCGTTTCTCATCCCACTAGCTTTCATCAGCATTAGACTCATGAGTCCGAGCCGTGTTGCCGTCGGCCCCTCTGATCCATCGCGTTCTTCTTACCGTTTAGACGTAACATTCGTTGAGCCGGAGGTGCTATCGGGTCGGCAGTTGTCAAAAGACAGTCGAACGGTTGGCACTTTCGCTGTGTCGCGATTCGCGACGATCGTGCTTCGCGCTGTATTTTCGCAATCTTGTGTCAACAATCTCGTGGTTTTTTGCGGGAAACAGTACTTCCGGCATCATCGCGCGTTCGGTACGCGCGTTGCTTTGTCGTTGCGTCCAGGAGAAGGAGATGAACGCGATGAGTGATGTAAAGAACCCGGACATTCGCAAGGAGACTGACAGTCTCGGCGAGGTCGATGTTCCTGCGGACAGACTATGGGGTGCTCAGACCCAGCGCTCGCTCGAGCATTTCAGTATCGGCCAAGATCTCATTCCGCGCGAGATGATCACCGCCTATGCCATCTTGAAGAAAGCCGCTGCCACAGCGAACCATGCCAGCAAGCGGCTCCACGATCAGCAGTACAACTTGATTGTTCAGACGTGCGACGAAATCCTCGCCGGCCAGCATCACGACATGTTTCCGTTGCATGTATGGATGACGGGCAGCGGCACCCAGTTCAACATGAACGTGAACGAGGTGATCTCCAACCGCTGCTGCCAGCTCGCGGGCACGCCACTCGGTAGCAAGACGCCGGTGCACCCCAACGATCACGTGAATATGGCTCAGTCGTCGAATGATTCATTTCCATCGGCGATGTATATCGCGGCTGCGGTCAATGTGAAGCAACGCCTGATCCCAGCGGTAGCAGCTTTGCGCGATGCCATCGATGCGAAAGCGCAGGCCTGGAAGGGCATCGTCAAGATCGGCCGCACCCACATGCAGGACGCCACCCCGCTGACATTGGGTCAGGAATGGTCCGGCTACGCGGGAATGTTGGCGGATGATCTGGAGCGGATCGAGGCCGCGCTTCAGGGAGTGTACCGTCTGGCGCTGGGCGGCACAGCGGTGGGAACGGGCATCAACTCGGCGCCCGGTTTTGCCGAGGCGGCGGCTGCTGAGATCGCCAAGCTGACTGGCCTGCCCTTCATTACCGCACCCAACAAGTTCACCGTGCAGGGCGCTCACGACGCGCTCGTGCAGCTGTCCGGCAGCCTGCGCACCTTAGCAGTGTCCCTCTACAAGATCGGCAATGACGTTCGCCTGATGTCGTGCGGGCCGCGCGCCGGATTTGCCGAATTGGCGATCCCGGAAAACGAGCCGGGCTCGTCGATCATGCCAGGCAAGGTCAACCCCACCCAGTGTGAAGCCCTCACCATGATCGCTGTGCAGGTCATGGCCAATGACGTCGCGGTGGGTTTCGGCGGCGCGAGCGGCTATCTCGAAATGAACGTTTACAAGCCGCTGATGATCTTCAACATCACCCACTCGATCACAATCATGACCGATGGCTACACCAACTTCCGCAAGTTCCTGGTCGAGGGCACCAAACCGAATCTGAAGAAGATCGAAGAGTATGTGGACCGCTCCCTGATGCTGGTAACCGCGCTCGCGCCGGTGATCGGTTACGACAAAGCATCGAAGATCGCGCATTACCCGATGGATAATGACCTCACACTCAAGGCTGCCGCCTTGCAATTGGGCTTTGTCACTGAGGCTGAATTTGATCGCATCGTCGATCCAAAAAAGATGGTGAAACCGTATGTGGCAACCGGTGCCTGAACGCGAGACCTTTTTAGCCTCGATTCCGGAGCAGGCGGTAATGAGTTTGCAGGAACGATCCGATCTGGTCCTTATCCTCGCCCGAGTATTGCATGTCAATGGCCAGTCGACGGACGAGACCCTGGCGGCAGCCGAGCGGCTCGGCAACAATCTTGATCTGCGAGCCAGAATCATTCCTCGTTGGGGAGAGCTGCAACTTCAGGCCGAAGTCGGGGGCGCCACATTGGTCTCTGTCGGCGCGGCCGATCCGACCGGCGTGGATATGGATCGTGTGGCTTCCGCCATGCGGGCAATCAACGAAGTCGGCGTTGGTCGGCTTGCGCTACCTGCCGTTGCGGAGACAATCAACGCGATTGCGCACGCGCCGCCGGCTCCTACGTGGCTGTTCACGCTCGCCGCTTCGGCGGGCGCTGCTGCGATGGCGGTGCTTTTTGGGGTCCAGCACCTAGCCGCAGTGGTGCTCATAGTCGCCAGCGCGGCGGTGGGTGCCGTTCTGCGTCGCACCCTGGCGCAGTACAGCACAAACCCCCTGCTGCAGCCGCTCTGCGCGGCACTGCTCGCTGGCATTATTGGCGCGTTGGCGGTGCGCTACGAGCTGAGTTCGTCACTGCGCCTCGTCGCAGTCTGCCCGTGCATGATTCTCGTGCCGGGGCCGCATATGCTCAACGGCATGATGGACCTCGCCGCGCTTCGCGTTCATCTCGGCGCGTCCCGTCTGATCTACGCCGGCCTCCTAATTCTTGCGATCTCAGCCGGACTGCTCCTTGGACTGAGCCTCCTCGGCGTCTCCTTGCCGGTGGGCGAGCCCGGCAGACCCGTGCCTTTCTGGCTCGACGTCATTGCCGCGGGCGTCGCTGTGGCCGCGTACAGCATCTTCTTCTCGACGCCCTTGCACATGTTGGGCTGGCCAATCGCCGTCGGAATGCTGGCTCATGCTCTAAGGTGGTGGACACTTGCGGTCGTCAGCGCGGGTGCAGCGACCGGCGCATTCGTCGCTTGTCTGGTCGTCGGGCTGATCCTCACTCCAGTCGCCCGCCGTTCTCATATGCCGTTCGCGGCCATCGGCTTTGCTTCGGTGGTGTCGATGATGCCGGGCGTCTTCCTGTTCAGAATGGCGAGCGGCCTCCTGCAACTTACCAATAGCTTGAATACGACTTTGGAGCTCGTAGGTGCGACGATCGCTGACGGCATGACGGCTATCACTATCATTTTAGCTATGAGCTTTGGCCTCATTGTTCCGAAGATAGCCATCGATCGCCTCAGTGAAGGCGAAACGCGGTCCAAGTCCTGAGCGGAAAAGAAAGATGCGGATATCTACAGAGCCCAGCATCCTGCTTCCCCGGCTTTACCCATCGGACGACCCTGCTTATTTGGCGCGATTGGAGAGGTGGCTTCCGTCTCTGCTCAGCGTGATCGCCGGCAGTGTGGACGTCATCAGCTTCCTCGGGCTGGGCGGCCTGTTCACCGCTCACATCACCGGCAACCTCGTCATCCTGGCCGCGCATGTCGTCAGCGGTGGGAACGCGCCGTTGGCGGTGATGCTGTCCGTCCCCGTCTTTATGGTGGTGCTCGTCCTCACGAGACTGCTGGTGGCTGGCTTCGAAGCGATCAATATCGTCTCACTGCGGCCTCTGCTGCTGCTTCAATTCCTGCTCCTCACCGGATTTCTCGTCTTGTGCGTCGCGGCCGGACCGCACATCGACCCGAACGCGGCAAACGCGATCCTCGCGGGCATGCTCGGCGTGTCGGCGATGGCGGTGCAGAACACCCTTCCGCAGATCTCGCTGACAGGCGCACCGTCCACGGCGGTGATGACGACCAACGTCACCCGCTTCATGATGGATGTCGGCAAGGTGCTACTCGGGCGCGATCCGGACGAGGTGGCTAAGGCACGCATCCGAGCGAAGAATACTTGGCCGCCGATCGTCGGCTTCACCGTCGGCTGCGGCCTCGGTGCCGCGCTCGACACCACGATGAGCCGTCTAGCCTTGTCACTGAAAACGCTTCAGCCGCCACAACCGACACCTGCGCTCCGCCCGCTCCAAATCGGTCTCCGGGATAAGGCGTCCGTTGGCGACGAGTTCGTTGGAGTCACTGATGCCCTGATTGATGCCGTCGATACATTGAGCGCCATCCTGCGAGATCGCGGCAGCCAGTCCTGGCGCCTAATCGCCTGCCACCCGCCAGTTTAAGTGCTTTGCGGGATATATTGGGGAAAGCCCGCATCGCATTACAGGATGGTGCGGCTGAGCAGAAGCTTCGCGACCTGCGGCAGATGTATGAACCACACCTCCAGCGCTTGAGCGAGTATTTGTTGATGAGTCTGCCACCATGGTTCCCGCTAACCGTCACCCCGGACACTTGGCAGATCACGGCTTGGGAAAGGCTATCACCGACATGGCGACCCCGATCCACTCGATGGAAGGCATTAACGGATACTTTTAGTTGGGCAGTACGCCGGCGTTAGCTGGGCGTGGGCGCCCACTGAAAAGAAACCCGTCGTGAAGGGCACCTCCATCCCTCTCCATTTGACTCTCCAAACACTGCACAAAAAGCTCGGCCGTGTGCGTCCCTGAGATAATCTCTTTCACAACTTTGATTCGCATCGCGAGTGCCAATCGGTCGACAGCTGCTAGCTCGTTGGCACCACGTCATCGACACGGTCCTTCGATTCGTCGTTCCTGATTCTTCATTTATCTTATGTGTCGCCTACTTATTCGGAGAAAGTGAGTCGATTGACCTTCGGCACAGACGTTGCGTTTGCACTATTGCGAAAGTTTGATGCGCGGAACGATTAGCGCAATCGAGAGGACATGACTCCTCATCATCGCGGTTTCGATCGTTTATTTAGCTTAGGCAACTAATGCTGATGCTTGACCGATTTTGGAAAGAGGATACTTCACGATGAGCAAACCCCTTCTAGTAGTAACTTCGCATTTTGTCGAAGAAGTGGAAGCGCGAATCGACCGCGAATTCGAGGCGCGACGCAAGCCCAAAGGTGCTCGCTTCACGCCGGAGGAACTGCTCTCGGCGTCCGAGGGAGCTGATGCGATGTTTATTGCGCCGATCGACAGACTGGACGCTGCGTTTTTCCAACGAGTGTCTTCGTCGATCAAAGTAATTGCTACCTGCTCGGTCGGCTATGACCACATCGACTTGAGCGCCGCGGCCGAACGGAAGATCGTGATCGCGAATACTCCCGATGTATCAACGGATGCGGTCGCGGACATCGCGCTGCTGCTGATGTTAGGGGCATCGAGGCGAGCGTACGAGGCTCAGGAGCTGATCCGGAGCGGAAACTGGAAGTCATGGGACGTAACAGCGCTATTGGGCTGGCAATTGACAGGCAAAATTCTCGGAATCTACGGGATGGGGCGCATCGGGCAGGCGGTCGCCAAACGCGCCCGCGGTTTTGGGATGAACATCCACTACTACGATCCGGATCGCTTGCCGCAGGAGGTTCAAGGCGACGCGATATTCCACGATGATCCTTACGATCTGCTTAGGGTCAGCGTATTTCTGAGCTTGAACGCGCCCGAAACAAAGGAAACGCACCACTTTCTCAATGCGAAAGCAATTGCGTGCTTGCCGCGTGGCGCAATCGTTGTCAACGCGGGCAGGGGTGGAATTGTGGTCGATGAGGATCTCATCGCCGCGCTCAAGAGCGGTCAAGTCGCAGCCGCAGGCCTGGACACGTTCGAAGGTGAACCGAAGCTGCATCCGGGATATCTGCCGCTCAAGAACACATTCCTGCTGCCTCATATTGGTAGCGCCACTATAGAGGCGCGAACCGCAATGGGCACGCTGGTACTGGACAACGTGAACGCAGTTCTAAGGGGAACGCCCGCCCCATCGCTTGTGACTTCCGATTCGGCTGTCAAACCGCATTCTTCCTTGAGCGCGTGAGGTTAGCCTGAATCGGCTTGAGGAAGAGAGGAGAACATTCGATGCTTAAAGGCTTTAACTATCCGCTTACACCGAAGGGCAAGTCGACCCTGAATCCGCGCCCTCCCTGGTACTACTCTGCAGACTTCCTCAGCATCGAATTTTGGTCGCACCCTTCGGCGGTGGCGGCTTTATTGCCTACCGGGCTCGATCCCGATCCCTCCGCAAATGGGCACGGCAATGCTCTTTTCTACGATTGGCAGTTCAGCGGGGATAACGAAGAATACCTCGATCCCGCGCGTTATCAGGATCGCGAGTTTTTCATACTCGTGGATGCGTTATACGAGGGTAAGCCGGTCTCCTATTGCCCGTATATCTTTGTGGACAACGATGCGGCACTTGCGCGCGGCTGGACTCAGGGTTATCCGAAGCGTCTCGGCCAAGTGTTCCAGACCAGGTATTACGCCGCGACAGGAAAGGGCAGGCCCCGCCCTCGCACCGGGATCGAAGTTTGCTGGCTCCCTTACAGCGAGCGGGCAACGGCTTGCTGAGGCAGTTGTAACGTTGAAAGAGCCGGTAACCGACCTGTCGCTGTTGAGGCAGAGGCCGATCGTCAATCTCCTGCACTACCCGCGTCTCGCAGCTGACAAGCAGGACAAGCCGGCGCTTCACGAGCTTGTCGAGAACGTCCCGCACGACGTGAAGATTGAGCAAGCGTGGATAGGAGAAGGTTCCCTTACACTGCCCGTCTGCAGAGGCGAAGAAATCTCGGACTTGGCGCCTGTCCGTTCCGGCAAAGGCATACGAGCTTCCATGGCATACGTGGTCGACGATCTCAAAACACTGAAGGATTTGAGGAAGTGATTCCCAGAGGCGACGTAGTTCCCTGGAGGATACTCGACCGCAAATGCAGAGGTAGATCGTGGAAAAGCAAAAACTCCTCGTAGCCTTGGATGAACATTCGATTTCAACTGAACTCGTCAAGTACCTCGGAAAAATCATTTCGGGGAAACAGGATTTGGAGATTTGCCTGCTTCATATGCTTCCTCCGCTGCCGCCCCAACTGCGGGAATTCCGGGGTTCGGAGGACCCCGGGGTGGAGGAACAGCTCGACCGGGAGATGGATGTCGTGGGCAAACGTTGGACCCGCGAGGCGGAGAATGCGGCGCGGCCGGTGTTCGAGAACGCGATCTCTATCCTCACGAGCGCAGGAATCCCGCCGAACTCGATCCGACGCATTAGTCGCCAATTGGTGAGTCATGAGGGCCTCACCGACGATATCCTCAAACTCGCCGAAGAAAACGCATGTCAAACGATCGTCGTGGGCAGGTCGTCGTTTCCATGGTTCAAAGAAACCTTTCATCGTCATCTAGCCGACAAACTTCTGACGCAAGCGACCGGAGTCACGATTTGGGTGGTAGAACAACCTTCCGCTTGATGATGAGCAACACGACCGGCAAAGCCTCCACAGTCGAACTGGAAATGAAGGCGGCCGGCATCCTCGATTACGGCACCTTTGCACAACCCGGGGTCGACGCGGGGAACACGTAGGATGTCATACCTCATCGCTGTTCTTGGTTTCATGCTGTTGTCAGTGGCGCTATGGGACGCATTCGAGGTGATCATCTCGCCTCGGCGCGTCACGCATCGCTTTCGGTTCTCGCGGGCCTTCTATCGTTCGAGCTGGCGGCTGTGGTCCGCAGTTGCCCAATCGATCGCTGACGAGAACCGGCGTGAGACTTATCTGGGCATCTTTGGCCCGCTCTCTCTGGTCATGCTGCTCGGCGTGTGGGCGACGGCGATCGTCGCTGGTTTCGCTATGATGCACTGGGGCTTCAAAACCCCACTCAACGCCGCGCCGGGGATCGCGCCCCTCAGCACCTACCTTTATATGAGCAGCACCACGTTCTTCACCCTCGGCCTCGACGATGTCACGCCAATGGGAGCGCCGGGACGGGCACTGACCGTGGTCGAAGCTGGGATGGGTTTTGGCTTCCTTGCGGCGGTCATCTCGTACCTGCCGGCCATCCTCTACCAGGCCTTTTCGCGCCGCGAGGTGAGCATTTTACTCCTCGATGCACGTGCTGGGTCACCGCCGACTGCCGGGGAGTTATTGCGGCGGCACGGTAATGACATGCGAGAACTCGAGCAGTTGCTCTATGACTGGGAACGCTGGTCAGCAGAACTGCTCGAAAGCCATCTCTCCTACCCGGTTCTGGCCTACTTCCGCTCGCAGCACACGAACCAGTCGTGGCTGGCGGCGCTGACCGCGAGCCTGGATACGTGTGCCCTGATCATAGCTGGCGTCAACGACGGCCCCACACGTCAGGCGCAGCTGACGTTTGCGATGGCTCGTCACGCCGTGGGCGACTTGGCGCAAATTTTTGCGAGATCGCGGCAGCCGGTCGTGGCGTCTGATCGCCTGCCGCCTACCAGTTTAATTGCTTTGCGGAATATGTTGGCGAAAGCCGGTATCACCGTGCAGGATGGTGTGGCGGCTGAGCACAACCTGCGGGAGTTGCGGCAGATATATGAACCACACCTCCAGCGCTTGAGCGAGTATTTGTTGATGAGTCTGCCACCATGGTTCCCGCTAACCGTGACCCCGGACACTTGGCAAATCACGGCCTGGGAAAGGTTATCACCGACATGGCGACCCCTATCCACTCGATGGAAGACATTAACGGATACTTTTAGTTGGGCAGTACGCCGGCGTTAGTTGGGTGTGGGCGCCCACTGAAAAAGAAACCCGTCGCGAAGGGCACCTCCGTATCGACCAATGTCGAAAACCGCAGTCGTCACCCAAATAATTGAATGCCGCAAGAGTTCTTCATCAAATAGTGCTTGGCACGTAGCCGCACACGATACAATAAAATTCGGCTGGAAACGCATGTTGGCATCTCGGACAAATCGTTTCTTGCACTTCGTCCACGATCGGAAAAGCGCGCCGCAAAACGTTCCCCCCGGTCACTGTCAGGGTGGGGATGGCATCCAAGCTCATGTGGAAAATTGCTCCTTTAATGGGTTCGGTCTCAACGCTGGCTTTGTCCTCTCCGATAAACGATAGGAATGCAGAGTTAGGGCCAAACTGGTCACCAGCATAAGGGCGCCGACGATCAAGTGCGTCGTGGTCAGAAACACAACCATATCCATGGGCAGCCGCAACAGAGTCGTGAACTTTGCGAAGTAAGAGCCGACGCCGAACAAGAGCTGAACCAGCAATAGGATCCCGAGCGAACCAGCAAGCCGAACTAACTTCAAACGGGCGGCGTGGTATTTCGTAACGAGCCAAACGAGCAGAGTCACATGGAGCGCGACTAACGCGGCAACGAACAAATGGCCGTCCAATCTTTCGCCGGTGTGCCGTAACACGGCGCCAAAAATAACCTGAAGATAAATGAGCGCAGTGGTGATCGCTCCCAGCCGACAAAGTTGCCCGCTATCCGTGATCGGCGTTTGAGTAGTTTCGCCCGCCCATTCACGCGAAGTGAAAAGAGCCAGACCAACCGTCAATGCGAAGAACGCTTGGGCCAGGCATGCATGGAGGATTGCGAAGGTGTCTTGTCTCAGGACGACTCTCAGGCCACCGAGGATGCCCTGAGCGATCACGACGAGGAGCGCCGTCACGCCCAGCCAACGTAACCAAGTGCGCCGTTCACCGAACCAGAGAGCCACTGCCAACGCGATCGTCAATAGGCCGACACAAGAGGCAACCAGACGGTGGCTATGCTCGTAAAGAATATTGCCGACCATTTCCGACCACGGATACAAGAACATGTTATATCCAAACGTCGTCGGCCAATCGGGAACCGCGAGCCCCGCGCCCTTGCTGGTGACGAGGCCGCCGATAAAGAGAAGCGGAAAGGTCGCGCAGCCAAGGACTACCGCGAGCCGATGGGGCCACAACCCGCCTTTAACAAAGGGGGTCAGGGGGGGATTCGAAATTTGAGAATTCACATCTGACATATCGAATAATGAAAGCACGATCCGGCTACCTAGGCTGAGATCGCAGAACACCCATCGCGGTCATTCGAGGGCCGCGGCCCTCCCGCCAGCGGTTGGCAATGTGAACCGGAACATTGCGCCTCTGTCGTCAGTTGGCGTAGCCCAGAGCCGGCCGCCATGGACCTCGATTATCGAGCGGCAGATGGCCAGTCCCATTCCCATCCCTTGCGGCTTGGTGGTGTAGAACGGCGTAAATAGCCGAAGCAGTTCTTCCGATTTCAGTCCCGGACCCGAATCATGCACGGCGACCACGATGCCTCGTGATTCATCCGTGTCGGTACGAATCAGCAGCTGTCGTGGGCGGTCGCTCATTTCGCTCATCGCTTCCACGGCGTTCATGATTAGATTGAGCATCACTTGTTGCAACTGGATCCGATCTGCAAAAACGAGCGGCAGGTCATCCGAGAGTTCCGTCTCCAACGCGACGCGATTTCGCTCTACTTCGCTGCGCGCGAGCGCGATGACATCACGTACGGTATGATTGATGTCCATCCAGTCTTTCTGCGGAGAAGCTTTCTTCGCAAAGGACCGAATGCGGTTGATGATTTCACCCGCTCGTCGAGCGTCTGCCCGGATCAATTCGGCAGATTGCCGCGCCTCCTCGACGTTACCGGCGGTGAGCCAGCGCAAACAGGCGTTAACACTATTCACAATCGCGCTGAGCGGCTGATTGATTTCATGCGCGATCGAGGCCGTCATCTCTCCCAAGGTCGCCACTCGTGTCACATGCGCGAGTTCCGACTGCGCACGAAGCAGTGCTTCTTCCGCACGCTTGCGTTCGATAAACTGACCTATCTGGCTTCCGATTGTAGCTAGCGTCGCAAGCAACTCCTGATCGGGCTGCCGGATCTCGCGGCTGAAAAACTCGATAACGCCCAACACTTCGCCGCCGAGCAAGATAGGAAAACCAAACGCTGCGTGCAGTCGTTCCCGTGCGGCAACAGGCGTTCGTTGGAAGTTGGCTTCTCGCACTAGATCCGAAATGTATCTGGGCTTACGACTGAGCCACACTTTGCCCGGCAATCCTACGCCGGCGAGGAAAGTCCTCTCACGGCTCGCCGACTCGAATTCCGGGACTTCTTTGGATGGCTTATGCCAAATCTCGACGCAACGTAGCACGCCCGCTTCCCGGTCAACACGCCACAGCGCACCCACGTCCCAGCCCAGCGACTCGCCTAAAGCGCGGAGTATTTTTGGAGTGGCTTCTGCGACAGTCGCTGCTTCCGCCAGGATCTGCGTGACTATGTGCTGCATGTCTTTAATTGCTTCGCTCTCAGGCTGCTTGCGTAAATCCGTTCCGGGGCAAGCTTCTTGTCGTAGGTAGCAAAAGTCCACAGAACTATTCCTGCCATAACTACACCGGGAAAAAATAACAGGTCGATAAGTTCCATCTTGTGTTCTCCTTACTTATCTCGTTTGGACCAGCAATGACGGTGCCACACCGAAAACCGACGATCGTTGATCAAGAAATATGATTTTTCAGGCGCAAAGCCTCTGCGGTCAGGAAGCCATAAAAAATAATTGCCGAAAGACCGTCTTATGGTGAGCTTTCCCCCTGCCAACCGGTTGGCAACTGCTAACCCGTTAGCAGCGTCTCGTCGGCACTGGAGATCACCGTCCTTCCACTTACCCGTAGAAGAACAGGCGTGCTTATCTTAAAGCGAAGCGGTATAGCGTTTGCGTTTCCTAGGGCGAGGGAGATACAAAGATGGAAAATTTAAATTGGCGCGCGCTACTACCGGTCGAGATGCGTGTCGGCCTTACCCATTTGGATTCGGACCTCTGCTGGTGCGATCCGGTCGTTGAAGTAGATGAAGATGGAGAGCACGTCCTGCTGCACCGGCAGGTCACCTGGAACTGAATTTCAATATATGCGGATTTTCACAAAGCAGGGTCCGCGGAGGCACAGACTACAGACTGG
>WNFW01009898.1_pt1 | contig 16061 bp, 18 predicted proteins | sample 5400131 | NCBI WGS metagenome assembly WNFW01 (sample SAMN13153362, study PRJNA577476) | soil metagenome | isolation source: 20 cm soil or saprolite under grassland replicate 1 | place: USA:California | collected 2016-06-15 | reverse complement strand
CGCGCGACCGCCCTACGCTTCGCCGAAGCCGGGGCACACGTCGTCGCGGCCGATCTCGATCGCGCCGGCGCGGAGAGCACAGCGAGCGACCTCAACGAGCGCGCAGCGGAGAGGGCTCTCGGCCTTCCCGTCGACGTATCGGACTCAAACGCCGTCGCCGATACGGTCAGGCAGACGGTCCTGCATTTCGGTGGCGTCGACGTACTGTTTTACTCGCCGGGCGCTGGGCCGGAGTACCATTCGGTCCTCGACATGCCGGAAGAAGAGATCGAGCAAAAGTTGTCTGTGCACTACCGCGGCGCGGTTGCCGCAACACGCGAGGCTGCGCGCGTGATGGTCGAGGAGGGTACCGGCGGCCGCCTGATCTACAACGCCTCGAAGGCAGCCTTCGCCCCAGGCGATGGGTTCGCCGCCTACGGCGCCTCGAAAGCGGCACTGGTGCACTACGTCCGTAACGTCGCCACGGAGCTCGGCCGTGACGGCATCACCGCCAACTACATCAATGCCGACGCCGTCGACACCCCGATGTTCCGCGAGGTCCTCCGGATTCGGGCCGAGCGCGCCGGCGTCAGCGAGAAGGAGATGCTCGACCGCTACGCCGAACGCAGCGTCCTCCGCGAGGCGATCATCCCGCCGGAAGCGGTCGCGGAGGCCGCGCTCTGGCTGGCAAGTGACCGGGCGGCGCACACGACGGGCTGCGTGATTACTGTCGGCGGCGGCGCCGAGGGCTTCCCGCGATGAGCGACAGCGCTTGGAAAGCGAAGCTGAAGGCGGAGCATATTTTCGTTGTAGCTCGCCTGGATAAGTTCCACGGCGGCGAGTTGTGGCCCAAATGATCACCGCAACTAAAGCGTATCTGTCCTGTGAGGATGCAAGGCGAGAAGTTGATCGGTTGAATGAGCTCAACGCAGACAAGGATTGCGAGTACTTCTGGTTGACAGCCCGATTCCAGCGAGAGGAAGTCGAATGATCCCACTATCCGACCTCAAGAAGGCCGCCACTGAAGGCCTCGCTTTCCTCAAACAGCAGGATGATGTTGAGGAGGCGGAGGTGTTTGTGTCTTCGAACGGCGTGCTGCTGACGCGGCTGAATTACACGTCGCACATCCCCTGCAACGGCGTCGAGGAGCCGAAGTCGCTCGTGAACTACGGCGTCGGCGTACAGGCGGTCTTACGTTCGGGCGACGGGGAGATGCGAAAGATGGGGTTCGGTTCCGAGCCTTCCGACATCTCGCTCGACGGTGTGCGTTCCGCGGTCGACAAGGCACGCAAGGGCGCCGTCGCCGACCCCGAGTTCACCACACTCGCCCGCCCGACCGGCGAGCAGCGGACGCTTTTCGATTACCACGACCCGAACCTGATGGAGATGAAGGACGCCAACCTTGTGGACGCCGGCTGGCGGGTCGTAAACGCCGGCCTCCGCGTGTTCGAGACGTCGGAATCGCTGATGTCTCTAGATGACCGGCCCGAAAAGCTCGCAGACCTCGGGATTATCGTTGGCGGCGACGTTACGATCCTCGAGGAGCGCATGGCGATCGCCTCCCACGCAATGCCGGAGGTGCAGACGGACGAATCGACGCTCATCATGTCGTTCATCACCTCGATGGTCGAGCGCGAGGAGTCGAAGGGCAGTGGCTACGCCGCCTCTACGACGCTCTCAGGCTTCACCGACGAGGCCGGCAAGGAGGCCGCGCGCAACGCCATCGCCGGCATCGGCGGCGTGCGCGTGCCGACCGGCGACTACAGGGTCGTGTTCGGGCGCGAGGCTGTGATGGAGATCCTGCATTACATCATCGTGCCGGGACTCGAGGCGGGCGTCTTCTACGCTGCCGGCTCGCCGTTCATGGGGAAACTCGGCCGGCAAATCGCCTCAGCGAAGCTGAGCATCGTGGACGACGGCGCGGCGAAGGGGCTCGTGGGCGCGAAGGGAATCACGTGCGAGGGGCTGCCGACCGGTCGCACGGAGCTGATTAAGGACGGGCACCTAGTCGGGCTCCTGGCGAACCACTACGAATCGCAGCGCCTCCAGCGGGACGCCGCAGCGAAGGACAAGCTGGGCGTCGACCCGAAGGAGGCCGCGTCAGCGCTCGTCCCGCGCAACGGCTTCCGCTTCGCGCGCGGCGGCGGCCGCCACTTCAGCGCACAGCCGGGAATCCACCCGACGAACGTCGTCGTTCCCGGCGACATCGAATCAACGGAAGCCATCTGCCGGCTCGTCGGCAACGGTCTCTACATCGGCCGCATCTGGTACACGTATCCGGTCAACGGCCTGCGCGCCGGGGACTTCACCGGCACCGTCGTCGCGGATTCCTACGTAATCAAGGACGGCAAGCTGGCCGAGCCGATCAGGCCGAATACGCTGCGCATCAACGAGAATGTGCACACTTTTCTGAACGGCGTCATCGGCGTCGCGAAGGAGGGCAAGCCGACACTCGTCTGGGCCGCCGACGAAATCGTCTACGCTCCTGAGATTGCGGTCGAGAAGGTGCACATCGACGCCATTGCCGAGTACATGGAGACGATTTAAGCCGACCGAGAGCTAGAGCAAGTACTTGTGAACAGGCACAAGCTGGCGGCGTACAGGATCGACGGATAAAGCCATCTCTTCCAAAGTAATCGCACCGAGAAGCGGCTCCGCATCATCGCTCCCAAAGATTACCTGCGTAAATTCCTGCTGACCATCAACTTTGAGCCATGTGCGACCCAGCTCAAATTCCACTTGCCGTCCGTCAGCAAGCTCGAAGACGGACTTCTTGTAAGGTGTTACTCCGAGCTTTCGGAGCAAGTTCGCGGGAAGCATCGTGTTCGTAGCCCCCGTGTCCACCGTCGCTTCAATCGGTTCGAAGGTTTGTGCTGCCGGATCGCCGACTTCTATCGGCACTTTGAATACGCCCATCGCCACACCAGTATAGCGCCTAACGGCGTCGAAGCTCCGCAGCTACTGAGCGCCGTTGCGGAGGTACTCGTCGATCGCCCCCGCCGCCTTCTTGGCGTCCGCCAACGCGGTGACGACAAGGTCAGCGCCGCGCACGCTGTCACCGGCGGCGAATACGCCCGGGCGGCTCGTCCGGCCGTCGTCATCCGCCTTCACCGTACCCCAGTCAGTCGCCTCCAGGTCCGGCGTCGTCTGGTAGAGCAGCTTCTCGACCTTATAGCCTATCGCAATAACGACCGTGTCCGCCTCGACATCGAACTCTCAGCCGATCACGGGCACCGGCCTGCGGCGCCCCGATTCATCGGGCTCACCGAGCTCCATCTTCTGAAAACGGACGGCCTGGACGCGGTTCTCGCCAGGGGCGGCGACGAAGCGCACCGGCGTTGCCTGGAAGATGAACTTTACGCCCTCTTCCTTGGCGTGCCTGCGCTCTTCTTCGCGCCCCGCCATCTCCGCCTCCGTTCGGCGGTACACGCAGCAGACCTCCTCGCAGCCTAGGCGCACGCCTGAGCGGACACAGTCCATCGAAGTGTCGCCGCCGCCCACTACGACCAGCCGCTTCCCGACGGCGATCGGGTCCCACATCCACTCGGGCAGCTCCGCCGTCGGCAGGTTGGCCCGGACGAGAAAATCCGTCGCCATGTAAATCCCGTCCAGCTCCTCGCCCGGCACTCCCAGCTTATTGCCCTGCCCAGCGCCGTGGCCGAGAAAGACGGCGTCGTACCCGTCATCGAGGAGCCCATCTACCGTTATGTCATATCCGATGCGCGTGTTGTACTGGAACCCGACACCCAAACGCTCGAGGTACTCGACCTGGTCGTCTACGTGGCGCTTGTCCATCTTGAAGTCCGGGATTCCGTAGCGCAGCACGCCTCCGGGCGCAGGCCACGCCTCGAACACGCGAACTAAATGGCCGTGTATTGCCAGGATCTCAGCGACGGCCAGCCCGGCGGGGCCCGAGCCGACGACGGCGACGCGCTTGCCGGTTGACGGCGCAATATCGGGACTGACACGGCCGCCGTGGTCTCGCTCATAGTCCGCGATAAACGCCTCGAGCCTGCCGATCGCGACCGGGATCGCCTTCTTCCCGACGACGCAGTGCCCTTCGCACAGCGATTCCTGCGGGCAGAGACGGCCGCACATGTCGGGCGCCGGGTTCGTCGCTCGGAAGACGTCAGCCGCGCCGTGGACATCACCGTCCTCCAACTTGAGGAACGCGCCGGGGATGTCGTTGTGCAGCGGGCAGGCGACCTGGCAGGGCGCGGCCGGGCACTGAATGCAACGGTACGCCTCGATCTTCGCCGTCTCGAGGTCGTACCCCTCGTACACCTCGAGCCAATTGTGGACGCGCTCCTCGGGCTTCTGCTTTGGCGGCGGCTGATGCGGCACTTGCAGACGCGCCTTGCGGTCGATGCTCTTTACGGCTTCCGCGTTCGTCACTGGCATTCCACCTACTATTGTAGGACGCGACGCCGCGCGGTCTGATACCCGCGCGGGTCAACGGTGTGCCAAATAACACAGATTTGAACAGAATTAACGTGCGGACGGCCTGCCTCTGGGCTATGATTTGCCGTGCAACCGCTGCTGCCGCTCGCGCTGGGCACCCACTTGCTCGGCCGAACGGCCGTATATGTGCTGCACCGGCCAGCCCTGCAGCCCCGCGTACGTCTCGATCTGCGAGCGATGGTGGACGTCGTGCTCCAAACACATCATGAGCACCCGCCAGCCGGAGAGCTCGCCGTCGGTATCGATCATTCGTATCTTGCGGGAGAGCCAGTCGCTAGGAGTTCCCTCCAGCCGGCGCCGGAATTCGGCCATCGACTCCTCGAGACACGGAAGCCAGTCCGCCTCGGAAGCGCAGTCGCGTAGAGGGTAATCGAAGACCCAGCCCTCGCCACGGTACGCTCGCGCGAAGTACAACCGCGATCCAGCCATATGGCGCACAAGCTCGCCGATGCTCCACGCCCCTTCGCCCTCACCGGTTTGCGGGCGGTAGGATTCGGCCTCGCGCGGCAGCGCGCCGATGTCGCGCAGCGCGCGCCGGTGCACGCCGTCGAAGTAGCGGAGGAACGTCTTGATATCCGTGAACATGCGGAGTGCTAGCCCTCGTCAGGAGAATACCAGTTAAAGAACTCGTACGGGATGCCGTGCTCGTCCAACCAATCGTTGAACACGAAGCCGGCCTCGAATTTCTCCTTGAGGAGATATAGGAGGAGTGTGTTCTTGTAGGGGGCGGGAACCCGATAGAAGTACTCATACTCATCGGTGTGGAAGAATTCTCGTACCTTCGGCCCCAAATCCTGGCCATTCAAGGCCAGCACGCCGTTGTTCTCGGTCACCGCTTCCAGAAAGCGCGTATCCCTCCCGTCTCCCTCGTCTAGGAGTACGATGCGCTTGATGGGTGGTTGACGGCTCTTCTTAGGTCGGTCCGTGCTCAGCGTCTACTCCGCTAACTCGCGCTGCTTTGACGCACAACAAACCGCCGAGGTCGCGTAGGTCTACGGCGCATTCACGGTACGACGAGTGCTTACCCAGCACCCTGTCCTCCGAGGCAGCGGTACAGCTCGTCCGCATCAAAGCGTATCAGGTCGATATAGCTCTTAACCTTATCGTCCAGCGAGTCGCTGTACAGAGTACACACGCGCACCCCCGTCTCTTCTCCAGCCCGGCGCAGCAAGTCGCTCTCAGCGCTTGCGTAAGGCTGCACGAACACTGCGAGAGCATCGCGTTCTCGTATTGTGCTCTTGATGCGCTCGACATCCTCAGGAGTCAGCGCCTGTCCCTGATATACCGAGAGCTGTCCCGAAATATGCGTCCGCGTTCTTCGTATACTGTTTTTCACCCTCCGGATCGAACTTCGTCAGTTCCTGGCGGATGAACTGCGCGTAAGCCTTGCCGTTCTGGACGCTCATCCACAGGACCGGCTGGTGAGCACCCGTTATAGTCTGGTGGAAAATCTCCGCACCGGCGCGTTCCAGCGCGTCGTCATCGCCTGCGATCTGAACAAGCGGAACACCCGGACGTAGGTTCTCTTGAAGCACTTTCGTGGCGGCGGGCTCGAAGTCGTGACCATTGGCGAAGGCGATGTCAGCCTGGGCGACGCGTTCCACATCGCCCGTCGCCGGCTGCCACGCCTGTGGATTCGCGCCGATTGGAACCAGTGCGGAAACCTCCACACGATCGCCTCCCACTTCACGGACGAAGTCAGCGAACAGCGGAAGCGTGGTGACCACCTTGATCTTCTTCTCGCTCCCGGACGAGCCGCCGCCGCAAGCCGCGACGCCGATGAACAGCGTGGTAACTGCGAGCAGCAGCCCGCACATCGACAGCCAGTCGGCTGGCCCGTTACGCAACCGATTCATGTCAACTTTTATGATAGCCCGATTCGGCAGCGCGGCACCGTCTGAAAAGCGTTAGAAGCTTTCGCCTCCATCGATCATCCGAAGCCCCGTCGTGGCCGCAGCGAAGGCGCCACTCGAGCGAGCGCGTGCAAGGCTCACGTTGAGGCGGCCGAGGAACGCAGCTGTTGTTTTAATGGCGGCCAGGCGCCTGAATCTCAGGCGATTCGAAGACCACCTGGGTCTCGGCAGCCCCAGCGAGGCGTCTATTAAGAACGTTGGTGAAGACATAGCCGTGGGCCGGGGCAAACAGCCAGACCAGCGCAAAAATTGCGGTTGCCACGAGGACGATGGTCCCACCGGCAGCGAAGTCATTGTAGTAAGAGATGTAGAGGCCCACTATGCCGGAGGCAACACCAATGGCAGCGCTAAGGCTCATCGTCACTAGCAAACGGTCCGCAAGCAGACGCGCAGCAGCAGCTGGCGTAACCAGCATTGCGACGACGAGGATGTTTCCGACCGCGCGCAAAGACACGACGATCGTCAACGAGATCATTACTAGCAGCAGAAGGTCAAGCAAAAAGACGGGTAGGCCCATCGCCTGGGCGGCCACGCGATCAAATGACGTTATCAGAAGCTCTCTGTAGAAGACGCCAATTAGTACGATCACCAGCGCGCCCATTCCGAAAGAGAGCCAGATATCGGTCATGGTAACGCCGAGGACGTTGCCGAAGAGGAAGGACGCGAGGTCACGGGTAAAGTTCTTCGATGAACTGATGAGGACGACGCCGAGGGCAAATGTCCCCGCAAAAAGCACACCTATCGCCGAGTCCTCCTTCACGCGCTGGTGCGTCGCGACCACGCCGATCGCGATCGAGGTCAGGACGCCGAAGAGAAGCGCGCCCCAAAAGATGCTGGCACCGAGGAGGAAGGCGATAATAACGCCGGGGAAGATAGCGTGCGAGAGGGCGTCACCAATGAAAGACAGTCCGCGCAATACGACGAACGTGCCGATGGCCCCGGTGACCGCACCCATCAATACGACTTCAATCATCGCCCGTCGCATGAATTCGTGATGCAGTGGGTCTATCAGATAATCGATGACCTGCATCAGTTCCTCTCGCCCCCCACGCCTTCGTGTGTGTGGTGGTGATGCCCGTGGTCGCCGGTATGGTGCGTATGCGCGGGCTCAATTTCGGCCGACTTGCCCAGCATGATCAACGGTCCGCCGTAAGTCGCTGCCAAATTGTCGACAGTGTAAGTTTCCGTAACCGGGCCGTAGGAGACCATCCGCTCGTTGACGCAACAGAGGCAGTCACAGGCACAGGAAGCGCTCACGAGGTCATGGGTCGCGAGTAGCACGATCTTGCCGACAACCCGCTGCTCCTCAATCACCTGCATAATGATGTCTTGCGTACCCGCGTCGATGCCGTTCATCGGCTCATCGAGGAGGAGCACGTCCGCCTCCTGCGCCAGGGCACGCGCGATGAATACTCGCTGTTGCTGGCCGCCGGAGAGTTGTCCAATTTGGGCCGCGCGCTGGTCTATGATCTCAACTCGCTCCATCATGTGCTCGACTACACTCCGGTCGTGATTGGTAGGGCGCCGCAGCCAGCCGATGTGCGGATAACGGCCCATCATGGCAACGTCGTACGCGGTCACGGGAAAGTCCCAGTCAACTAGTTCTCGCTGCGGGACGTAGGCCATTCGCGAGCGCAACTGTGAGGCGTGCTTGCCGAACAAGTAGATGCTGCCGGCCGTGACGGGCGCCAGTCCAAGGATTGCCTTCAACAGAGTGCTCTTGCCTCCACCGTTAGGACCAATGATTCCCACAACTTGTCCGCGCCGGATGTCCGCCTGCACGCCCTTTAGAACCACCTTGCGCCCGTAGGCAACGGCGAGGTCGCGAATGACTAGGCAATCCTCGTGGTCATCCGAAGTTACTAGTCCGGGGCTATTTGAGCGCATCCGCGATCTTTCTAGCGTTGGCGAGCAGCATTCCGTCGACAGTCGCGGCATCACTTCCAGGCTCGCCAAGCGAGTCCCCGTAAAGGTCGTCCACAATCGTGATTCCGGCATCCCTTGCCAGCGTGGTGGCCAGCCTTGGATTGACGCTGGACTCGGCGAAGATGGCCTTGACGTGCTCGCGATTTATCGTTTCCAGAAGGTCCGCCGTGTCCTTAGCAGACGGCTCGGCATTTGTTGAGATGCTGGGAATGACGGCGCCGACCACTTGGAGACCGAACGCGGTCGCGAAGTAAGACAGCGCATCGTGGTTCGTCACGAGCTTGCGGTTTTCCGGAGGGATCTCACTGATGATCGCTTGGACCGTGTCGCGCGTCTCGTCGAGCTTCGCCTTGTATGCTTTTGCGTTCGCATCGTACGTAGTCTTTCCAGCGGGGTCGAAGTTGTCAAGCGCAGAGGCGATCTTGTCGACCATTATCTTGTCGTTGGCGGGGTCGTGCCACACGTGCGGATCATCGACCTGTTCTTCCCCCTCGTCCAGCTGGCGTGGCGTAATGCCCTCCGTGACCGTCACGACCTTGGCGCGCCCGCCGGCCTTCAATGTGTCATCCAACCAATCATCCAGTCCAATACCGTGACGGAGGATAAGCTCCGCGTCCTCGATGGCCTTCAGGTCGCTGGCCGTCGGCTCGAACTCGTGAGCATCGGCGCCGGGCGGAATCAGTCCGTGGACTTCTAGCTTCTCTCGTGCGACCTCACGAGTAAGTGCGGCAATCTGCACCGTCGTGGCAACTACGCTCTTGGTACCGGCGCCCGAAGATGCATCATCGCTCGAACACCCGGCGAGCAAGAGCACGGCCAAGGCTGCCAGGCCCGCGATAACGGCAAGTAAGGCTCGCATCGAGCCTTCTCTTGTTATCACGTAAGGCCTCCTCAATCACGACACGCATGAGTGATACCGGGTCTCACTACCCGCCAAATTTTTTCACGAGCTGACGCCCGCCAGTACCTCGCTTCGGCATGCCGAGCAGTGTCCGTAGTGCGGAACACGGTCGCCCGGCCGGCCCCCCGGCAGCGATGAAGCAGGTCCTCGACGCTGAAGTGGCCCGCCTGCTGCAGCACTGCCGCAATTACGGCGCGCCGCGGGGGAGTCACACGATAACCGCGGGCTTCGAGCCTCAGGCTGACAGCTTCAAGATCAGACATGATACCTCGTCTCAGTGAGACACTGTATCAGCGCGCATCTGCATATGTCAAGAGGAGACAAAGCGGAAACGCTTTCTAAGGTCCGATGGCGGCGGCCAGAATTCCCATTCGCATTTCGTGGTTGCCGCCGCCGGCATTGGCAGCCTCATTGAACCACGCGTAGCTGAACCACGGCCGCGTTGGCGTCCTGCTGCCGCCCTGTGGCTCGACGCTGATCGCGATGCCCTCGGGATGCCAGTTCATCCGGCTCATGTCCATCGGAATCTGGCAGCTGCCATCCTGAGGCAGGAACGTCGCCACAGGTTCGGCCCGATCCCCGGTTACGAGCCACACCTGGTACACGCGCCCGCGCGACAGAGCCGGGAAGTTGCGGCAGACGACGAACCCGGCTGCGTTGTTCTGGCTCCAGTTATAGACGCTCTCGGCCTGAGACCGAAGCGACGCCGGTTCCATCGCCACCTTCTGGGTGTCGCTCGCCGAGAGAACAGCCACGATCTGCCGCTGCTGCTCGAGCTCGGAACTGGTCACCGAGAGCTGGTCCCGCAACTCGTCTTTGTCGCCCCGCAGATTACTGAGCTGCGCTTGCAGGAAGACCGCAAAGACGAGCGCTGCGACCCCTCCGAAGGCAAGCGTGCGGGTGCTCGTCCGCCGGCTCGGGATTAGCCGCCGCCAGGCAGGTACCTCGGCCCCCTCTCTTTCGGCGCGCGCTACGATCCGGTCTCGCAGCCCTGATGGCGCTTCCTCGATGCGCACCGATAGCGCCAGAAGAGCCGCCGTCCGCTGGGACTTGCTAAGCTCTTCCCGGCACCGTGCGCAGTCCGAGAGGTGTCGCTGGAGCGCGCCCGCTTCTCCGTGGTCGAGCGCGCCTAGAGCATAGGCGTCCACCAGCTCCATGACTTCCCGGCAGCCGGCGTCCAGTCCATCGAACGCGTCTCTCATCGCTCTTCCAGCCTCACCTCCAGCGTTAGCGCGGCTCGTAGCTTCTGCATCCCCAGCCGCACCCGCGTCTTAACCGTCCCAAGCGGCTGCGAGAGGCGTTCCGCGATCTCCTGCTGTGTAAGGCCGCCGAAATAGGCGAGTTCTATGATTTGCCGCTGCTCCACCGGAATTCTGGCGAGCGCCGCAAGTATCAAGCGCCGTTGATCGGCAAGCTCCGCCCGCAGCGCCGGATCATTGATTTCCGGCGTCGGCAGCTCGCGCTCCTGCTCTTCGGGCGAAGCTGTCTCGTAGCGAAAACGTCTGCCGCGCGATCGTATTTCGTCCACCGCGCGATTGCGGCTAACGGACGTCAGCCAGGTAACAAACCGCCCGCGCTGGGCCACGTAGCTGTCAGGCTTGCGCCATATTCGCAAAAAGATTTCTTGTACCATATCCTCTGCTGTCTGCCCATCCCGAACGATGCGCAGCACCGTTGAGTAGACGAGGTTGCCGTACCGGTCGTAGAGCGCTCGAAAAGCCCCCAGGTCTCGGCAACCGAGCCGCCGCATGAGCTCTTCATCGTCGAGCTCGCTATTTCCTCTTTCTTCAGGGGATACGTCTTGTATATTCACCTAGATTGGTCCGGCGGCGAGTGGTGGTTCCCATTGTACCGCGCCCGCAACCATCATAGAGCCCTAACGTTAGAATTTGATGAGCGAAGGTAGCAGCGTCTTGTTCCATAGAATTCCCGGCCTTCTGACCGCGCTTGTTGTCGTCGCCGCCGGGCTCTTCACGGCCTGCGGAGATGACAACGCCGCCCCCGCGGCGAGCACGTCAGCGACTACATCCGCCCGAACGACAACCTCCTCCGACGGAGCCTCGACCTCCACCGCCGAGCTCGTGAAGCTCCTGCGCCCGTCCGTCGTCCACATCAAGAGCGAGACGGCGACCCTCGATGACTTCGGCCGGCTCGTGCCCAGCGCCGGCGTCGGCACGGGATTCATCATCGACGACAAAGGAGACATCGTCACGAACAATCATGTGGTCAGCACCGATAGTGGCGACGCTGCTCAAGACATCACGGTGACGCTCGACGAGGGAAGCGAACACAAGGCGAAGATCGCCGGCAGGGACCCGCCGACCGATGTGGCCGTCCTCCAGATTGACGGCGGCAACCTGAAGCCTGCCACGCTCGGTGATTCCTCGAAGCTCGAAGTCGGCGATGACGTAATCGCCATCGGCAACGCGCTCGACCTCCCGGGCGGGCCAACCGTCACCAAGGGCGTCGTCAGCGCGCTCGACCGTCTCATCCAGGAGCAGAACGTCACGATTCCTAACGCCATCCAGACGGACGCCGCTATTAATCCCGGCAACTCGGGCGGCCCGCTCGTCAACCTCAACGGCGAGGTCGTGGGCATCACCACTGCGGTAATCCGCGGAAGCGCCGAGAACGCCGAGGGCATCGGCCTGGCGATCTCGATGGAGACTGCCCAGCCGATCGTCAAGGAGCTAATCGATAAGGGCCGCGTCCAGCGTGGCTTTCTCGGCGTTACTGTCCAAGAGATCACGCCTTCCCTTGCGCAGCAGTTCAATCTCTCGGTCGATCACGGCGTCGGCATTCGGAGCGTGCAGCCGGGCGGCCCTGCCGACAAAGCCGGGCTACGCCAGGGCGACATCATCGTCAAGCTTGGCGACAAAGACATCCAGACCAGCGGCGATCTCTTCGCCGCCCTTACTGAGCACCGGGCTGGGGACGTCGTCGAAGTGGTCTACTTCCACGGTGGGGACCAGCAGTCCACGCAGGTCACTCTCGGCTAAAAACAACCGCGAAAATTCCTTCAAAAACCACTTGTGATTTTCTTCCCAAAGTGCCATCCTGTGTACTGCGCAAATCGTATACATTTACGGGACCAATGACCATCTTCACAGACGCCCTTTACCGCCCCATAGAAATCAAGCGCACGCCCCAGCGGATCGTCTCCCTGGTGCCCAGCATCACGGAGGCGCTTTTCACCTTCGGCCTGGGGGACGCCGTCGTCGGCGTAACCCGCTTCTGCGTTGAGCCGCGTGAGGCCGTCGCCCCTAAAGCGAAGGTCGGCGGTACCAAGACGCTTGACGTCTCACAGGTCCGCCAGCTCCAACCCGACCTCGTTATCGCCAACGTCGAGGAGAACCGGCCGGAAGACGTGCGTCAGCTCATCGCCGCCGGACTGAATGTGATGGTTACCTTCCCTCGCACCGTCGCCGCCGGAATCGCCATGATGCGTCAGATCTCCGAGATGACAGACTCGGTCGAAACCGCCCGCCCGATCATTGAAGAAGCGGCCACAGGCCTCGCGGAGGCTCGTGCGACGAACGACGCACGGCGCCCCCTGCGCGTCTTCTGCCCGATCTGGCGCAATCCCTGGATGAGCGTGGGCCCAGATACCTATATCCACGATTTCCTTAACGTCTGCGGCGGCCTGAACATCTTCGCCCGCCGTCATGAGCGCTACCCGATCACGGACATGAACGAGGTGGCCCGCAAAGACCCGCAGATCATCCTCCTGCCCGACGAGCCCTACCACTTCGGCGCGAAGCATTTGCCGGAAGTCAGCAAGTATCCCTACGTATCCGCCGTCCAGGACCAGCGCGTGCACCTGATCGAAGGTAAACACCTCTGCTGGTACGGCCCGCGCATCGCCGGAAGCCTGCGCTTCGTGCAGGACCTCCTCTGGGGTGCCGCCCCCGACGGCGCGGGCATGGGCGCGGGTGCGATTCGCAGCTAAGGGCACGAAGGACAGGGGGAGTCCAGAGTCAACTTGTGACCTTGCGCGGGTTGGATTAATCTGTAAGTAGAGCGCGTTAGTGTCGCGCTCCGAGGTGAACGAAACGTGACTAACGTGAAGACGGTCTTTCTCCTGGTCCTCCTGGCCGGCCTGCTCATCGGCATCGGCTATCTGGTCGCCGGGCCTACCGGCGCGATCTTCGCCTTCATCATCGCCCTGGCGCTGAACATCGGCTCCTATTGGTTCTCCGACAAGCTCGCGCTTAAGATGACCGGCGCGCGCGAGGTGACCCCGGACGAGGAGCCGCGCCTCCACGTCGTCGTTGATAACGTGGCGGCGATGGCGGGCTTGCAGAAGCCGAAGGTCTACATCATCCAGAACGACTCCCCTAACGCGTTCGCTACCGGGCGCAATGACAAACACGCCGCGGTGGCGGCGACAACCGGCATCATGCGCATCCTTGACGATCGCGAGTTGACCGCGGTCCTGGGCCACGAGCTCGGCCACATCCGCAACCGTGATATTCTCGTTAACGCGATCGTCGCTACGATCGCGACCGCGATCACATTCATCGCGACGATGCTCCAATGGTCGCTAATCTTCGGCGGCTTCGGGGGACGCGACAGGAATGGCGGCGGCGGCATTCTCGGCATTCTGGCGTTACTTGCGACCATTATCCTCGCACCGATAGCAGCCTCCATCATTCGCCTCGCTATCTCGCGGCAGCGCGAATACGGCGCCGATGAAGCGGGTGCCTACATCACGCACATGCCTCTCTCGCTCGCCAGCGCCCTCCAGAAACTGGAGGACTACTCGCGGGCGAGGCCCATGCAGGTGAACCCCGCCGTCTCGCACCTCTTCATCGTCAACCCGCTGGGCAAGGTGGACTTCGCGGCCCTCTTCAGCACGCACCCGCCGGTACAGGCCCGTATCGCGCGTCTGAACGAGATCGCGCGCCGCACGGGCAACCTCGGCTAGACGAACAAGAGCCAACTACGAAGGGCCGCTTAGAACAAGCGGCTCTTCGTTCATAGTTACCGCCCAAGGTATAATTCAGTGCAAAGCTCTTCTAAAGGGAGGAGACAATGCGACTAACACTTCTCGGAATTCTTCTCGGCGGCCTGCTTTTGGCGGCTGCCTGTGGAGGCGACGACGAGAAGACGACAGCCACGGCCACCACACAAACGACGATTGGCCCGTCAGGCAGTCCCGGCGCGGCCCAGCAGATCAACGTGACGGTAAAGGAATTCTCGGTCAATCCCGAGAAGACGTCTGCCAAGGCCGGAAAGATCACGTTCAACGTCGAAAACAAGGGCCCCTCGCAAGCTCACGAATTCCTCGTCTTTAAGACCGACCTCGGCGTCGACGAGCTGCCCACTCAGTCCGACGGGTCACTCGACGAGGAAGACCCCGCGCTCGAAATGATCGACGAGATCACGGAGTTCAACCCGGGGCAGAAGAAGAGCCTGACCGTAGACCTCGAGGCCGGAAAGTACATCCTGGCCTGCAATCGCGGCGAGGAGACGGGTGGCCAGGTCCCATCGCACTTCGCCCAGGGTATGCGCACCGCCTTTACGGTTGAGTAGACGCCTGCCCGCTTAAGGCAATCGCCCGACCTACGAGCTCGGAGACCCACTCAAGGACCCGGGCCGACGGCGCCCCGTCGACAAATTCGTCGTCGGTCGCATAGATCCCTGCCACCGGGATGCCCTCAAGACTCGCAAACAGCGGCCGCAGTCCGTAGTCCGGCGAGAGATAGTGCTCGCGGGCGGTCCCCGTCTGCAGCCCGATGCATACCTTACCCCTCAGGTGGCCCTGCGGCATAAGGTCGAAGAACGCCTTCAGCAGCCCTGTATACAGCGCACGATACGTCGGTGTAGCCGCGATAACGATTCGCGCCTCGCCCGCTTCTGCGATCGCGTCGTCGACATGGGCGGACTCCGCGCGTGCCAGCAGCGCATCGGCGGGCAGCACGGCCAGGTCGATCAGGGACGTCTCGTAGCCGCGCTCCGCCAGCCCTTTCAGAAGCAGTTCGGCCAGCGTCTTTGACCGCGAAGGCGACCGCGGGCTGCCCGAAATGCCGACGGCAAGAGGGCGGCTCGCTCCTTCGCTCATCCTTGAAGCGCTCGGTTTCCGGGCCTCGGAGTGCGCGATCAGGTGCCCGTCGCGGCAGCCACTTCAACTCGCTGGCCCGCAAAGTACGGCATCACGTACTTCCCGAAACGCTGGGCTTCTTCGAGATGCGGATACCCCGAGAGGATGAACGTCTCGATCCCCTCATCGACGTATTCCTTGAGCCGCGCAGCCACGCTCTCGCCCGAGCCTACAATCGCTGCCCCCACCCCGACGCGCGCTTTGCCGATCCCCGTCCACAGGTTGGGCCCGATCACCAGGTCTTCCGTTTCCTTCCGCATCCCCTGCTGCCGCTTCTCGCCTTCGGAGTCGGTCCGGCTCAGGATCTTGTCCATTGCTGTCTGGAACCCCTCCGGAATGTGTGCGACCAGCTCGTCCGCCGCCGCCCACGCTTCCGCCTCCGTCTCGCGCGCGATGACATGTATGCGCATCCCAAAGCGCAGCGTGCGACCGACAGCCGCTGCCCTGGCTCTCATGTCCGCGATGCGCTCTCGCACCATCGGTAGGGTCTCGCCCCACAGCAGGTAGACATCCGTTTCCTCCGCGCCCACCTTCCTCGCGGCCTCGGAAGCGCCGCCGAAGTAGAACGGCGGATACGGCCGCTGGTACGGCCGCGGGAAGACATTGCCGCCTTCCACCCGATAGTAGGTGCCCTCGTGGTCCCAGCGCGTCTCTTCCGTCCACGCCTTCCGCACGACCTGCATAAACTCCTGCGTCCGCGCATACCGCTCGTCGTGCTCCGTGAAGTCGCCATCCGCCGCCAGCTCTGCCGGATAGCCGCCGGTGACGACGTTTATCA
>WNFW01003960.1_pt1 | contig 16072 bp, 9 predicted proteins | sample 5400131 | NCBI WGS metagenome assembly WNFW01 (sample SAMN13153362, study PRJNA577476) | soil metagenome | isolation source: 20 cm soil or saprolite under grassland replicate 1 | place: USA:California | collected 2016-06-15 | reverse complement strand
GCCTGAAATTGGCTGTATCCCGGTTGATTGGAGCGCTCCCACCACGGCTCCGTAAACGTCAAGAAGCGGTCTGGATGAGGCGTCTGAAATTTTTGAATTGCTTCATCCAATCCTTTCCCCACTCCACCGGTGAGGTTGACCATGATGCGGATGTTCTTTCGATCCATGAGGGGGAGTACCGCCTCGACCGGGGCGGAATATTGCATCACTTCGCCTATGCCAACCCCGTGTGTATTTTTCGCGACTCTGGAGAGATGGGTGTGAACATCAATCAGAGGATAGCGGGACCGCTCGACTTTGGTCTCAGGGACGTGAAGCATGCTACGCGGTTCAAAGTCTGCAAGCTGCAGCGGCTTGCCTGGGTTCGGTTCGGCTGCCGGCGCCGCTATGCCGCCGCTGGGGATTCCCCCCGCGGCCAAAAGGACTCCCGCGCTTTCCAACAGCCGTCGCCTGCCTATTGTGCCCATCAGCCCTCCTAATTCAGAATCGTTACCACCGTGTCCCCTTCTGTAACTGAGTTCTTCTATCTCGTTTACTTTCGGTTGTCAAAGTGCGATAAAGCACCAAGTTCCGTTTTCGCGGAAGGGTAATGCCCTAGCCTGTGAAACGCGGCTTTCCGTCAGAAACACGGCAGAGGATGCAGCGATGTTCAAAACAGGAGTTAGGTTCGGCGCTTTGAGTGGAGTATTTCTTACGATTCTCGTTGCTTTTGCCCCGCGCTACGTGGGCCGCGGGCCGGAAGAGGCCTATTCCAGCAGCGCTCAACTCGAGGCAACCCGCGCTTCGGCGGGATTTGTCCCGGATGGCGATCTCACCAAGCCTCAATGGAAACGTGCCAAATGGGTGGAGTTCGACAACGATGCCTCCGGCAAGGCGCATTATTCCGAGGCTGCAACCCGTGTGGCGTCTCTTTGGACGGAGACATATATCTACTTCGTGTTCTCGAGCCGCTACGATTCGCTGAACATATATGAAGGTGAAGATCCGAAGACGGAACGATGGCAACTTTGGGATCGTGACGTTGTCGAAGTTTTCCTGAACCCTGAGCCGGAGCGTGTGAATCATTACTTTGAATTTGAGGTAGCCCCGAATAATCAGTGGATTGACTTGGAAATCGACAAGACCAAAGATCCTTTCAACGATGCGTCCTGGAATTCCGGTTTTGAGCATGCAACTCGGATCGATGCCGAGCATCACGTCTGGACGGCCGAAATGCGCATACCGCTTGCCTCGATGAACGTGAGAGAAATCCATCCCGGCACGCAATGGCGTGTCAATTTATTCCGGGCCGCGGGAAAGGGCGCCGACGAGCACCGCAAGTTTCTGGCGTGGAGCATCATTCCAGAAGGGAAAACATTTCATGTGCCGACGCGGTTTGGAATCTTGAAGCTAGTGAATTAGCACTACAGGGCGGGTGTGAGGGGTTTTTGCCATGACCCTTTTCCTAATGGATATATGCCCCCGACGGCATTAGATATTGGATTGGCCAGGTCTCGCGCTTTTGCTCCACAATTTCAGACCATTTCAAGATTTTTCTATTTGGCTCGGGCAGGAGTTTTATGCCAGGCAGCGTCTCGGCGACTGAACTTGCGAGCGAGTACGCGTCTCCAGCGGCGGTAACAACTACGACGCTTGCGTGGAGTTTCTGCGCGGAAAATAGACTGGCGATTTCGGCATCCTCAATCATCTGCAAAAAATACGGCCTGCCGGTCAGGAGCGAGTTGTATACGTAGTTCGCCAGCACGCCCGAAAGGGAATTGACATAGGCGCGGTCGAAATCGAGGCGTCCCAGCAAGGGATCGTCCGGGGAAACCGCCGTGTAGGGCATGCGCGTCTCACCGAGCCCGCGAAAATCAAACGAGATAATGTCGTAGCCCTGGTTCAAATATTTTTCGATCTCGGGCCAATCCTCCGCCGTGGCTTTGCCATTCTCCTGAAACCACATCAATACAGTTCGGGCACCGGGGCCGGATTTGTGAATATGGAGAAGCGGCATTTCGAGCTGCCCGCTGTGATGCAAGATATAACGGTCAATCGAGGCCTCTCCGGCTTTCGGGGTGCCGACAGCTTCCCAGGTGATCTGGCCAGATTGTGGCGGAACGTTCGTGTATTCGCTTACACTCCAATTCCTAATGCCACTGTACTGGTCTCCGTAGTATTCCTTGGAGAGTGCACGCGTGTTCCCGGTTCTGTGTTCATCGTAGAACTCGCGGATCACATCCATCAGCGATCTGGCATCGCTGTAATCGAGCAGGACCTGCCCAGTTCGAGTGCACCGCAGGGTTTCGCCGCCCAGTTCCTTTACAGCAGGAAGGCCGTCGCGCCGCGGCATCTGATTAAAATGGTCGAGAAAGTCTAGAGCGGCCTGCTGATTCTCAGTGGAGTACTGATGCGCGTGATAGCCTTCCACAAGCGCAATGCGATCCGCGTGGCCGAATCGCGTGTACATTTTTTGGATTTCTCGAAAGGTCCTGCGTGCCCCTTCGATGGGGAAGAAATCAAGCACTGCTGCGGCCACCATGACCGGTCGGGGATACATCAACAGCAACAAACCCGGATGATCCACGCCATTGGAAACCATGCCGAACAGATCTTGCTCGGGATCGCTGTCCGGATCGACAAAGATGCGGTTAGACATCCGCATGGGAAGGGCAGAGATGAAGCACGACGGCACGATCACCTTAATGCGGCGATCGAGCGCCGCAATGAGGGCGGTTTGGGTTCCGCCGCCGCTCGTTCCAGTGATGCTGATTCGCTCGCCATCGACTTCCGGGCGCGTTAGGAGGTAATCAACGGCGCGGATACCGTCCCATACTTCCCATCGAGCAAGATTTGCTCCGGCCAAATAGGCCAGGTTCCCCATCACCGCGTGCTCGGCGCAAATCAAGTTGTAGCGGCTCTTTTGCGCCTTCGGATCCCAGAACTGACTGCGCTCGCCCTGCCCCACGGGATCCCAGGAAATCACCACGTAGCCGCGTTCTGCCAATCTTTGGCTCAGCGCTTGATAGTGAAATTTTCCGTCGGCCGCATGCCCCGCAGGCACCAGCACGGCCGGATGCTTGCTCGTGTGATTATTCGGAACGTAAACCAAGGCCGTTACATAGACGCCCGGCAAACTCTGGAAAACGAGCTTTTCGATGATAAATCCATCCATTTGAACCCTGCCGGTGATTACCGGGTGCAAATCCGTCTTTACAGTGGGCAGGCCGCCAATCATCTGCAAGAGTTTCTGCCGCACTTCGTCTTGCGTCTTCAACAGGGTCGCCTGGTCCCGGATGGCTTCCCACGCTTTTTGCCGTGCCTCGTCCTGCTTCCACGCTTGCTCTGCTTGATACCGCAGGTACGGGGTTATACGCGGGCCCGGTGGCAAAGGGTGCTCTAGGACTCGGAAAGCCTGCGGCGGAGGAGGATCGGTTCCGGCCAGCGAACAAAACGCACTCGTCGCGGCTCGACGGCAAGGCGAATCGCGGGTTGGCCTGTTCTGGGATCCAGAATTGCGATTCGCACTTCGTAGTTCCCGTCAGGAAGATTTTCCGGGACGTACAATGTGCCGTCGAAGACGGCGTCGCCGGGAAGCCATTTGCGAATGTCCACGGGGATTTGAATTACCGGCGACGTTTGAAGCGACCGCAATTGCATAGCGAGCCTGAATTCTTTGTAAATCGGCGCTACTCCCTCATTCAGCCACCACATGTGAACCGGCATCATGGTTCCGGGATTAACGACGCGCGAATATTCCAGCCGCCTCAGATTGAATCGATAGCCGATCATTTTCTGAAAGATGTCGAACTGGTTTTTCCACTCGCTCGGTATCGGCGCAGATTTGATGTTCACGGTGCTCACGTGCCAGCGCAGCGCCTGCTCCAGAATGTAGTTGAGGTCGTAGCCCCGTTCCTTCCAGCCGGCGACCGTGTAGCAAGTTTCAAGCGAAACCGGCTTGCGTTGCCAAACGTCCTGAATTCCCGCGCGCACCACCTGCTGCGGGTAAATCTCCAGCATTTCCGCGGGAAAGTAAGGATTCGTGGAACTTGTTCGCATGTCCCCGAGGCAATCCAGTCTCCACCCCGCGCCGTGTTCCGTCCCGTAAGTGAGGGCCTGTTGCTCATCAAAATTCATCAGCAAGAGAGTGCGCGGAAAAGCCTCCAGCCAGATGTCAATCAATGCCTTTTGATACGGAAATGCAGGCATGTAAGGGCTCCACCCTTCTCCCCAATAGCCAACGGAAGAAATGTCCACGCTATCGAGATAGGGGTTCCCGTCGTATCGCTTTCCGGCCTCCGCCACAAGTTCGCCCCAATACTTGAGATACAGGGGATCGCTGAAATCCGGCTGCCAAATTTGGCCGTCTTTGTCCGTAGGTTTGTTGGCACGTCGCGCCCCGGAGTTGCGATACCACTCCGGCAAAGGATCCTGGTTGGAGTACGGCATCAGACGAATCGCAAGGGTTTGGCTGTGCGCGCGCGCCTCTTCCAAAGCCAGATCCACAATCTCCCAATGAAACTTGCCGGGCTCTGGTTCGAGAACATTCCAATACCAGCGGCAATAGGAGACAGATGTGTCAGGGAAGTCGGGCTTCGCCGGCGCTTGTGGCAGCTTCGTCACCGGCCCTATTTCGGACCACTTCAACGGCGGATTTGGTTCCTGTCCATTGAATCTTTGAAACGTCGTGACGCCCATTCCAGGATTTACGAGCACGTCCTGAATTGCCTTGGGGCGAACGACGACGACATTGGTTTGCGCGATTGCTTGATTTGCGTCGCCTAGCAACAAAAGGGTCAAGAGACCACAGATGCCCGCAACCCTAAAGGATGGTTCGTTACCGCTTCTGCAAAACTCAAACCGCGTCCATGAACAAAGCATCTTGAACTCTCCGTTGCTTGTGACACAGGAAGCACACTCTACCGCGCCACTCTCATCTCTTCAATTCACAAGTGAAGGTACTCTATTTTTCCGGAAGGGCAAACGCCGCAAGAGTATCGGATACTTTGCCTCGGAAATAACCGCCTCCTCCTGCAGCAATCACGACAAATTGCTTGCCCGTTTTCTCACCGATATAAGTCATCGGAGTGGCGTGCGCGTTGGCCTCCAGATCGGCGACCCACAGTTGCTTTCCCGTGTTCGCATCGAATGCTCGAAAGCGGCTGTCTATCGTTGCTCCAATAAAGACCAACCCGCCTGCCGTCACAATCGAGCCACCTAGATTCGGTGTGCCAGTCTTTCCTTTCAACTCGTCCACGCTCCCAAGCGGCACTTTCCAGACGATCTCTCCGTTGTTCACATCCACAGCATTCAACGTTCCCCAAGGTGGCTTCTGGCACGGCCATTGGTTATCGTCCCAAAAACGCGCGTACTCCCCGTCATTGGAGCCTCGCCGATATCGCTCTGGAGCATCGGCAGCTTGCGGTTGCATCGCACCGACGGCTCCCAGTTCATTTGCGTTCACGAACAAATAACCGGAAGCCCTATCAAAAGAAGCTCCCGACCAGTTTCCTCCGCCGAGCGTGCCGGGCATCACCAGTGTCAACTCGAGACCATAAGGCGTGAACATCCCGCGCGTCTGGAGGGAGTGAGCAAGCTCCGTGCAGTATTGGTGTGACTCCTTTGTGACGTCGCTGACGTCCGCTTCGCTGAATGACTGTCGGACCAGGGGAGCAGGTCTCAACGGAAAAGGTTGCGTGAGCCACGCCGCCTCGCCGGGAACATTGCTTTCACCTGTGCGACCGCAGGGATCTCCCGGCCGTCCCGCCGTAGCGTGATCAGCACAGGCTGCGCAGGCATGTCATAATCCCAAATATCGTGGTGCACCATCTGGAAATACCAACGAGGCTTGCCAGTGGCGGCATCCAGCGCCACTAAAGAATTGCTGAACAGATCCATGCCCTTGCGGTCTGCTCCATAGAAATCGTAGGAAGCCGACCCGACGGGAAGAAAAACCAAGCCGTGCTCCGAATCCACACTCATGATCGACCAGACGTTTGTTCCGGTGCGGTCTTTCCACGCATCTTCCTGCCAGGTCTCGTGCCCTGCTTCTCCCGGTTGCGGAATGGTGCGAAAAGTCCAGACCAGCTTGCCCGTGCGCACATCGAAGGCACGCACGCTGCCGCTGGGGCCCTTCGAGGGATATTCGGGGACAGCTGCTCCGGTAATGACCAAATCTTGATAAACGGCCGGAGGCGACGTTACGGAATACTCCGCACGGGGATATGCGTCCGCAACTCCAGTGCGCAGATTGATCGTTCCGCCGTCCCCAAAATCACGGCATGGTTTTCCATTTTTCGCGTCCAGAGCAATCAAGCGTCCGTCAAATGTACCGAACAGAATTCGCCGGTCTTCCCCGTTCCTGTTCTGCCAGTAAGAGACACCACGATGCTGGAAGAACTGGCGTTGTCCCGAATGTCCAGCTTGCGGATCAAACTGCCAGATTTCCTTTCCAGTTTCCGCTTTGAGCGCGATCACGCGGTTCGAAGGAGTGGAGAAGTACAGCACGCCATCCACCATGAGAGGCGTAGATTCAAAGGGCGCAACGTGATGCCGGTCCGTCTCATTGCCGCCGCGGTCTATCTCGCCCATGTGATAAGTCCACGCTCTCTTCAATCTACCGACGTTGCTGCGGTTAATCTGTTGGAGCGCAGAGAATCGCGTGCCGCCGGCATCGCCTCCATAGAATCGCCATTCTTGCGCAAAGACTCCGGGCGACAGGAGTAGCAGGAAAACCAACTGGCCGGCTACTCCTGCCATGATTGACCTTATGATTCCCGGGCTGCCGCAAATTCGCTTTCTGTGCGCAAACCGTCGACCGTTTTTCAATCTATCGAGATTCATTTCCATGGATCCGTCGTATGCTGGCCTGTGCAATCCTTACATCATTCCGTCAGATGATTGCAAGGAAAGGGAGATGGCCCCTTTTGACCAGGGAAGACATCAATAAATCATGATGCTTGTAACCTACAGAATAAGGATGGAAATTGTGGAACTGACGGACGCCGCTAGATGATTGGGGTTCCTCGGCTTTGGCCCACCGAATCCGGTATCGGGCCGAAACGTGAGTTTGCGCCCCAAGGAAGAGATCGTTGAACGCCAACAGACGCTGGCCATCATTGCGGCACGCTTCCGCCAAGGTAACGGATCGAATTCGGCACTTTCCAGAGATCACTTCCTCAAGCGGTTTTTTGCGCCGGTGAGAGCCGTGAAAGACCGCTGAAAAGTGGTGTTCCATATTTATGGCACTTGTGGGAGAATCGGTGTATGAAAGAGCAAGCCATTCGGACGACCGTCGATATCCCCGCTTCCCTTTACCGCAAGCTTAAGGAGCAAGCTGCCGCGCAAGGACGATCCATCCGCGAATTGATCCTTTTGGGCGTGCGGGTCACTCTGATCGAGGGCAAGCGTCCTCGTTCCAAGAGGGTCAAGTTTCCCCTCATTGCGTCAGATGGGCCGAAAGTCGATTTGACCAACGAACAGATCTATGAACACATTGAATTTCCTTGACGCCAATGTTTGGCTGGCACTGCTGTGGGGCCGACATATTCATTCCGAAAGGGCGCGGGAGTGGTTTGAGAAGTTCCCAGAAGAGAAGTTCTTTTTCTGCCGATTCACGCAGTTGACAGTACTTCGGCTTCTCACATCGACAGCCGTGATGGGAAGCGACGTGAGAAGAATGCCGGAGGCTTGGGAATTATGGGATAAGGTTTGCGCCGACGACGGGATCGCGTACCTTTCCGAACCCGAGGCAATAGAGCCTGAATTCCGCCGGCAGTCTAGCCTCGGTACTTCTTCGCCGAAAGTGTGGGCGGATTCCTATCTTCTGGCATTCGCAACCGTGGCGGGTTTGAAGCTTGTCACATTTGACCGAGCGCTTCGTTCACGGGGCTCCGAAGTGCTCGTTCTTTAGGTCATGCAGTTCGGCGTCGGGCACCCAGCTAAATGGGCAAGCCATGACCTCGCAGCTGCGGACGACCGGTTGGCCCGATGGTTGCATGTGTTATGAAAATTAGGGAACAGCTGTTTCCAAACGGTGTACCTGTTTCGAAAATACCGCAGCCCACGCAAGTCGTGACGCTTTCGTTGTGTGAATACAAGTCAATTGTGCCGTATAAATGCAAGTATATAGTGCTTTATAGCTACTAAGCCCCTTTTGCTCAATACGTTGCGAACGGTACTATCCGCCTCCTTCAAGTCGATCCTTTAAGATGAGATCTTAGTAAGGAATCTGTGGTCTGCAATCATCTCCGGGATCGGCCCAACGCTCATTCGGGATCGTCGGTGTCCAGCATGGCCGCAGCGGGTCGCGGTCGTAGGGATAAGGACCGAGCCGCCGGTACATTTCGCTGTACTCCGCCAGTTTTTCGCGGTCCAAGCGGACTCCTAGCCCCGGAGCTGATGGCACACGGATAGCGCCGTCTTCGTATTTCAATTTTCCACCGTCGATGATGTCATCGACGAGTTCGTGGTAGTGGGCATCGGCAGCAAACGAAAGATTGGGAATGACCGAGGCCATATGGAGCATGGTCGCAAGCTGAATTCCCAACTCACCGGACGAATGGACGGCAACGCCCAACTGAAATGTTTCGCAAATCCCCGCGGCCTTAAGACAAGGACGAATGCCTCCCCAAAAGGTGGTATCGAGGAGCACCACATCCACGGCAGGATCTCGAACATTTGCCGCCAACTGCTCGAAATTAACGACCGTGGTGTTTGTTGCCAAGGTCATGTGAGCCTGTTCTCGGACGCGGCGCATCCCATTCAACCCGAAGACCGGATCTTCGAGATAGTCATTGTTCAATCCTTCGATGGCGCGGGCAAATTGGATCCCTTGTTCCGTTGACCAAGTGCAGTTGGGGTCGAAGCGCAAATGGTCGCTGGGGAACGCTTTGGCGAGCGCTCGATAGCACTCGAGTTCATAGGCTGGCGGGAAAACACCGCCCTTCAGCTTATGCGTTTTAAAACCGTGCTTGGACTTCAATCTTTGCGCGTGGGAAACAAGATGGCCGACAGTCCGGACCTCTCCTTCGCCATTCTCCGGATTGGGATACCGAAAGAACAGGTATGAGGCGAAGGCAACTCGATCCCTCAGGCGCCCGCCTAAGATTTCCGAAACGGGAGTTCCCCAGGCTTGCCCGAGCAGGTCCAGGCAGGCGAATTCGAGCGCCGCGAGGACTTGAATGTGATTGTTGTAAAGAGATGCCGTCGGGTTGGCAATGCGGAACCTCAGTTCCTCCAGGCGGCACGGATCCCAACCTAGGAGAGCCGATTTGAGGGCCCGAAATGTCTCTTCGCTTGACTGACCGCCCCCGCCCATTTCCCCGAGGCCGACTAACCCGTTGTCGGCTTCCAGCTCAACCACGGTCCGAACAAAACGGCCCCAATGGCATCCATTGGCGTGGCGCAATGACGCTTCCAGCGGAACGCTTACTGTGGTGGCACGCAGGTCTGTGATTTTCATCTATGGTTCTTTCCTCGGGAGGGCTGCGCAAACTTGAAAGCCCGGAATCTCCCTCCTAAGAGTGGGTACGCGAGCGGAGGTCAGCCACGGAGACTGGCGTTCTAAGAACAGAAGCACCGCGCAGGGCCCGTCAATTCACGTTTGCGGTACGTTCTCCCTCGTAATGCATGATGCGGTAGTACGCTTCCCAACCTGTCCAAAATATCGGTGGCGGCATGGGAGACGAAGGATCATCAAGGTGCTTAGCGAATATTTGAACAAGTTCGCGCGTCCGGTGAATTCCAGCCAGCCAGTCACCGCGGTACCAGCCTTTCCATTTGCCGTATTCGGCATTTGCCTCGGCCTTGAAAATTTCGTCGAGGGCTTCGAGTGCTCGGGTAACTCCCGTACGAGCTCGTGCGGTCTCTCCCATCTCGGCATTCTGGACGGCTTCTGCCACGGATAGAAGAACACGGTTGCTTTCCCTCCCAATCGCAATCATCGTCAACACGTGAGCGCGGTAAAAGGCCCGCCGCTCTGGCGACACGAGTTGCTCCGCCGCAACCGCCTTGGCCCACAAAGCCCCCCATCTCGGCTGGGCCTCGCCGCAGCGCTGGATTTCTCTCTTCAGAGCCTCTGCCAAAATCTGCATCCTGGGATTTTCGGAAGGCTCTGAAAAAACTCGAGGTGTCACCCAAGTTGGCGCCTGACCGGGCAGTGAATAGAGCGGAGCGCCTACCATGTGTTCCAGTAACAAACGTCGCGCCTCCGTGTGGTAATACTGATCGCCGTATTCAAGGGCGGGCTGTTCTCCGGGAAGATGTGCAGGGGTGGCAAAGTATTGCTTGTAGACCTCGGAAACCTGTGCGGCGGCCTTCGTTCCAAATTCCTCCGAGGACCATTGCCGGTAGACCCGATCGCTATCTCCCGCAGCGTCGGGTGGCAAACCCTTCCAAACAATATCCATGACAGCCTTCGTGGTCATTGAAACTGGCCGTATGTCGCTGGTATTCAGAAGCATATAGTGAGTCGCTCCCGCCTTTATGTAGCGGCCGAATTCAGAGTCAATGCGTTCTACCGGAACCATTTCGGTCAGTTGGTTGGCTCTGCCGTTCATCATCGCGACGTGGTAATACGCGCCTTGTCCTGCAGTCAGCAAACCCTTGTCTTGAAGGTAGCCATAACCGGTGTCCGGCCAAACTGTTGCGACCTCGGGAGGAATGTCGAGATACCCTTGCTGCACGAGCCGCGCTCCCTCCTGCCACAGGCTGGTAATGAATTTTGCATCGGGGCGGAGCGAGCGCACGATTTGCATCTGGTTCGCGATGGCCTTAGTGATCAACTCACCTAACGCCTTGTCGCTGCCTCGAACGCTCGGGTCAAAGGCGGCGTAGCTGGCGTCCGACAACCCGCGCAGCCCCACGGTCCACAACACCTCCTGGTTTGGCGGATAGGCAATAACCGCATTCCTCCAGGCGCGCTCGAGAATCTCGGGGTGGCTCGAGTAAGAGTAAGGAACGTCTTTGGGCCAACGGGCTACATTAAGGCCTAGCGGGATGGCATGATGCTGGGTCAAGATGAGACCGCGCTGGCCCGCCAGTTTAATTTGGGGCTCATCGGGGAAAATCCAAGTTCCCGGTGCCACCATATTTCCTTTGAGTCTAAGAATCGTCTCGAAGATTTTGTTCCAAACCAGTAGTGAAATCCCGGTATGATCTTTTGCCTCACCGGGCGCCCAGCCTGTCAATAAATCCTCGTCGTTGATAAAGAAGCCGCGGTATTTGAAAACCGGCGCTGAAAATTGTTTGTTGAGGGACACCGGGAGTTCAATCCGCGCGCGATTGAGTGGTTTATGATCGGTCCAATAATAAAGAGGATCAACGCCCAGATATTTTTCGGAGAATTCGTAAATGGCGTATACCGTTCCGCGCATATCCGCGCCGGCCAATAGCACGATCTCGCCGGGCTGTGACTTGCCTCCGGAATGAGTAACCGAAATCGAAAAAGATTCGGGCTCCGTCAAACTTTCTGGGCGCATACTTCGAGGAAGTCTCGATTTTTCGCCGATCCAAATCGTTACGGGGCTCTGATCCTCGGCGCGGTGAACGATCTTGGGCTTCTTGCGCATGACCTTTTCGAAGTCATCTGCGAGGTCCTGAGCTGCTTTCGCAATCGGGAGGGGTTCGTCACCGTCCAGAAGGATAGCGGCGTTTGAATCCAGGGTGACAAATTCGACCGCGGCCTTCGGTGCGATTTGAGAATTCGAGCTCGCCAGTGATTTAGGTAGGCAGAAGATCAAAAAGGCCGTGTATAGAAACTTTTTCGTGTCGAGTTTGGGAGCGCAAAGATAATTTGCGATTGTTTCATCCCTCAAGTCTGCCTCCTCCCTCTTCGGGCCACTACTGCCAAACTACTGAGTGCGCTCCACAGTCTCCAACGCTTGCTCAGACAAGGTGTGGAATGCCGATCGCGCATGGCCGGGTTTTGCGATGGCCCTAACGCTCAGCGACTCCTCTGAACGGCAGACACTGCTCGGCAAGTGCTTGAAGCCATGCCGGGCTCAGAGCGCGCCATACCGTTTCTGCGGGTCCATGCCCATTCCACCTAGAGCTGGTTTCAAATCCCCTTTCAGCCTTTTTAGAAGCAGCAACTCAGCACAGACAAAGGGGCGTTCTGAAATGCCTTATAGTCAGAAAATCAGCTTGCCTGAAAACCACCAGGTGCGTTGACCGGTGAGGTTGCCGGCTTCGCTGGAGAACTGCGGTCCGCTGGCCGTTGAAGTGATCACCCCGAAGTTCGAGCTGTTTGAGGTCGAAAACGTGCTGTTGGGGTTGCCAAAATTCGGTGTATTGGTTACAGCAAAGGCGTCTACCCGGAATTGAAACTTCACCCGCTCTGTGATCGGAAAGTTTCTCAACAGGCCGGTATCCAAGTCAAAGAAGCCGGGCCCGCGAAGGATATTGCGTCCGGCAGTGCCGTAGCGTGGTGTTCCGGTTACTTCGGCAAACGAACTGACCGAGAAATACTGGCAGGTTGGGTCGTTGAGAGCGCAGTTCACGAACTTACCTGTCGCATCTTGGTGCCGGACGTTTCCGATGATCACGATTGGGCCGACCAAGTCTGGCGTGAGGGTGGCTCCTCCCGCGTGCGTATTGTCTGTCCCGCCAGTGACTGTCAAAGGAACACCGCTGTAGCGGCTCAGGATCCAATTTAACTGCCAGCCGCCCGCCAGGATGTTTGCCATACCACGTTGTGCCCAGCGCTTAGTGTGTCCAAACGGAAGTTCGTAAACACCATAGGCCTGGAAGTTGTGTGTGCGGTCAAAACCCGCAAGGGCCTTGTCGCTTCCCCAATCGGCTGGAAATGGATGGAAGACCGCTCCTTCGTTCTCGCCGTAGTCGATGGCTTTAGAGAACGTGTAAGCGAAACCGATTACCGATCCGCCTGCGAAACGCCGGGTGAGTTTGGATTGTAGGGAATCATAATAGGTAACCTTAAAGGGTGTCACGGCATTGATGTCGCCCCAACAGTTGCCACTAGGGCAGACGACTGGATTGGCATTGAGCAGGCGGTTTTGACTTGAGGTAGCCGCAGAAGAGGGGGGGCCTGCGTTGATGTTGAGCCCCAGTGGTATGCGAATCCCGCGGGTTCCCACGTAGCCTGCTTCAGCCACCCATCCCGCGAGCTCGCGCTGCACAATCAAGTTATAAGACTCTGCATACCCACGATGAAAGGGATTGGCCACAGTGGCCGTCCCCACAAAATTGGGGAGCCTAATCACGCCGTTGCCAAACCCCGCGAAAGGTATCAAGACGATCCCCGTCGTGAGGCCCGGGTACGGAGTTAAGGTGGCGTTGGTGCCGGTAAGACTTGTTGAAGGCGCGAAGGTGCTCCCAAAGAGCTGGCTGGCCTGGTAATCCATATTCGTGATGTTGGGGTAGGTATCCCGCAGAGCGCGGAAGTTGTTGGGGTCCACACTAATCCCGTATCCAGCGCGGATCACTGTCTTGCTTCTGAACCGGTAAGCAATCCCAAAGCGAGGAGCAAAGATTCCGTGGCCTACATCAACACCATCGTCCTCCGGGACTGAACCGATTCCGCCGATGTATACATTGCCGTCAGCGGGGCTAAAGAACTTCGCCCCGGTGTGGTCGCTGGTTGCGAATGGATAGTATTCCCATCGCACGCCATAGGTGAAGGTCAGCTTGGGAGTCACTTGCCAGCGGTCGCGCACATACCACGCCCAGGTGGTAAATCGGAGCGCGTTGGGGATGACATTCTGGACGACCTTGCCGTCTCGTTGCGGTAGACCGAGCAAGAATTGGGCAAAACTGTTGTAAGGGTTGCCCGTCCCTGCCGCATATCCCGGGGCGCCACTCACAGAGGTCACGCTTCCATCGAATCCAAAGGTGCCCCGCGGTGTGCCGAACGTCCCCCCCTGTGGCTGGAAGTGGTTGATCCCGCTGCGGTAGTATTCCAGACCGAAGCGTAGGTCGTGGCGTCCCTTTATCCAGCCCAGGTTCGTGTTCGCCACGTATTGATTGTCCCGGAAGATGAACGGATTCCCCGTATTCGCATTCCCCAAATTGGCAAAAGAATTGGCCGCGAATTGGAACGCCGGAATGCCCCCGTAGGGGTGATCGGGTCCATTTGTACCCGGAATGTGCAGCGTGTCGAGCCCGAAATTGGAGTTAATGTCCACGTTTTCAGCGTTAAGCCGCAACCGCGTGTATCCAGCGTTTATGTCCCACAGCATGTTCGGAGAAAATTGGTAACTGCCTCCCAAAGCCACGCTCTGAACCCGGCTGAATGCATTGCCGTTCTGCCCACCGCCGGTGGCGTCGCCTCCTGCGGGTCCCAGTGCGGGCGGATCGAAAATGAACGTGGGCGAAATACTGTACCGGGCGAACAGCATGGACTTGGTGCTCGGTACGTAGTTGACCTTTGCATCGATTCTGCTCAAATTGTATTGTGGCGCTCCAAGTGGAATGAAGTTGTTCGTGATATTGGTGGGGCTGTTGGGATCGCCGACATTGGGCGCTGGAATCAGGGAAGCCATCTTCATGGCCGCGGGATCGATCCGGTTCGCGGGAATGATGTTTCCCGGGAACGCGGTGCGTCCAGTGCCGTTGGCATTTCCAGTATTCGGGTCGTAAATGCACCCCGCGGCCGGTGTGGCATTGCAATCCACAAATGCGACCCCTACGGGATTTGCAGTCGTTACAGAACCGGGAATGATTGAGCCGACGGCGGGCAAGAGCGCGGAGAAATCGCCGTTCCGGATGGAATTTGGCGCAACGCTTTTTGCTGCTCCACCGGCGGTCCGGATTTTAGTGCCCTCGTAGGCCCCAAAGAAAAACAATTTGTCTTTCTTGATGGGACCGCCGAGAGTCCCGCCATACTGGTTGAAGATGTTTTTGGGCTTCACGGCCTGCGCGACCGCAGGCCTGAAGTAGTTACGGGTGCGAAGCTTATTGTCGGTATGGTACTCGAAGGCCGTGCCGTGAAATTGATTGGTGCCTGATTTAACGATCACGTTTGCCGCGAGGCCGCCGGCCATGCCCTGCTCCGCGTCAAAGTTGTTGGTGACTACGTTCACAGATTCGATGGCGTCCGCGGAGGGGATATAGGCGACGTTGGCTGGCAGCCAGGTGTAGGTGTCGACTGCTCCGTCAATGCGCGTGTTGTTGTTGTTGATAGACAGCCCGTTGACGTTGGTGGTCATAGCCCGCTGGGGATTCCCAGCGGCTGAGTTGTTTTCTCCCAGTAAGCCCGCCCCTGGGACGATGCGGTAGGCGGACTGAAAGTTCCGGCCGTTGGAGGCCAGGAGGGGCAGGTCCGAAATCTCTTTTGCGTCAAGGTCGGTGTGTACGTCGGCGCGGTCCGTCTGGAGCAACGGCGCGGCACCGGTCACCGTGACCGCTTCTACTTGTTGCTTGAGTTGAACCTGCACATCAACGCGTCGCGTCGTATTCGGGTCGATGCGCACGTTGTCCGCAACGAAAACGCCAAAGCTTGTGGCCGTTACCGTCACTTTGTACAGTCCAGGCAGTAGCTCGGCGAACCGATAGACGCCGGCCGAATCGCTGGTTGCAAGACGGGACACGCCCGTCGCGCTGTTGAGCGCTTCTACTTGCGCACCTGGTAGGACTGCGCCCGATGGATCGGTAATGTTTCCGGTGAGCGAGCCGTAAAGCACCTGCGCGGTGGCTGCGCCAGGGAAGAGACAAAACCCAAGGAACCAGGCCACCCAGGTTGCCGTTCCGAGCCAAAGCTTCTTGCACGAATTATTTGCAACATGGCTGAGAGCTTGTTTGGACATGACCCCTCCACCCAAATGAGATAAATAGATTCATTGCCGCGACGCCAAGGCAATGCCAGCGGCGAATGATCCCATTGACGGTAAAGACCTGGCGGCAACTCGCTTGCCGCCCCTTTGTAAATTGTTCCTATACGCCTGGCTTGAGTCCGTGTCAACAAAAATATATTGTCAATATATGCGTTTTATTGATGCAGGGACAACAACGAGGGCGCTAGTAAACATGCGTCGAAATTCGCCGGCAAATTTCACGCCGTTACGCTTGAAATTTCACGGACCAGGAGAGCCAATGCCAAGGCGGGTAGAGCTATTTGTGGCGTTTGCGCGACACC
>WNFW01006915.1_pt1 | contig 16073 bp, 14 predicted proteins | sample 5400131 | NCBI WGS metagenome assembly WNFW01 (sample SAMN13153362, study PRJNA577476) | soil metagenome | isolation source: 20 cm soil or saprolite under grassland replicate 1 | place: USA:California | collected 2016-06-15 | reverse complement strand
TGCCTGAGAAAATTTGCGAAGGCGCGAAGCGTAACGGGCAGACCTTTTTTCTCGATCAAACGTCCAGCTTGAACGAATCGCCATTCGCCATTTTGCGGGAAGCTCCGTTCGCGAAAAGGAAATTCCTCCAGTGGAATCCCGGTCCGCTGGATCTCGACCTTTCTTGGATCACAACCAAGATCGATAACTGCGCGCCGTAGCGATTCTGAGCGAACCAAAACCAGCTTAACTGCGTCGAGCATTTGCCGGGTGGCCTCTCGATAGGCTGGCTTGTTCATATCCACTGTCACATCGGCGCCGTGAAAGGAGACCACCGAGGGATTTTGCCACGCGCGAATCAGCGGCAACAGATGGACGGCGATTTGTCCGAAGTAAATGTGCAAAAGGCTAGCGTCAGTTTTGCTTAGGAGCCCCAGTAACATGTGTAGCTCGGCGTCCGAAATCTGCCACGGCGCGTCGCGTAGTTGCCTGAACCAAAAGCGCCGGAGGAAATGCGTAGCCGGCTTGGGAACGATGTGGACGGACTCAAATGGATAACGCTCAGTTTGTTCGCGTTTCTGTGCGATCACGACTGGAGTGCATCGTTTCAGGGCAATTATTTGCCTGTAGATATGCAACATCTCCGGTTTCAAAAACGTCGCGCAATAACAAGCGACAACTGGACGTGACTCAGGAGGAGCGTTCAATACCTAAGGTTAGGCGTTCAATGTTCAACCTCCAACTCCGAAGGTCTTCGCGAGCAAGCTCCGAAAGCGTTCGGGAGCGGGCACCGAACATCCGAAATTTTTCGTGTGGTCAGATGGAAAACTGCGCGCGCAGGTCTGCTGGCACGCGGGTCGGCCGACTAGTTTGCGCATTTACTGGGCACCACAAGGTCCGCGCCTTTGAAAGGAGCTGGCCACCGCTCTTTCGCCGGATTTCGGTGAACCGTTCGAACGTGAGCCGGCCGGCTTTGCCGACCCACGTACTCAGCACGATTTCATCGCCCAGGGTGGCAGGCGCTTTGTAGTCGATCTCGTGTCGCAATACTACCCAGCCGATGGTGCTTTGCGCTTCTGGGCTGGCGACGGCTCGCCAGTGGCCGGTAGCGACATTCTGAACCCACCGCACGTAAACATTAATTCTTGCCGGGCTTCCATGGCGAGTTGCGGCGTCATGCGGCTGAGCACTTTTTCCCGGCGTTCCGGGTCCATGGCTGCCAGTTCGCGCACTATTTTGTCGCGTGTTTTCCATTTGGCGTAGCGACTCCAGCCAACACCGATCGCAAGAAGCGCGGAAATCGTCCAAACGGTAATGTCTGTTCCTGTCACGGGCCAATTATAACCCATCTCATAAACAATCGGTCGCATTTGGTAGGGCGCGACCGCCGGGCGCGCCGAAGAGGACGGCCCCAGCGGTTCACCCTTACGATCAGATTCGCGTGGCGATCACCCATGGACGATCCAGCTGCGGCCGGATTTGTTCTTTTATTGAGGTAGACGGAACAGGCAATTTGCCGGTAATCAGAAGACGGACTTGCAGCGACGACCGCACCGTGTGATCACGAAGAATGTATTCAGTTGAGATCGATCAATCGAAACATCTGCTGGTAATCAGCGCTTTCCAACACGTCACGGCGGAGCAGGCCAACCAGGCGGCGCAACGCGTACGCGAGCTGTTGCACGATGTTCCGCCCGGATTCCGTGTTCTGGCGGATTTTCGGTGGTTGAACTCGATGGATTCAGGCGCGGCGCGTCACGTTGCCGAGATTATGGATGCGCTTGCCGAAAAAGGGCTCGTGTCTGTGACGCGAGTGATGCCTGATCCGCACAAGGATATTGGTCTCAATATTCTCTCGCAATTCCACTATGGTCCCACAATCAAAATTGCGACCTTCGAGACCTTAGCTGATGCGCTGGAAAGTATGTTAGCGGATGATTGATTTCCCGTGATTTATCGGCGTGCGCTCGCCGCGGCCCTATCCCCCTCTTTGATCGCGTCCGCTTCAGTCGTGTATTTGCCTTTCTTCGTAGTGCCGTAAAAATGCGAGCCTTCCCTGTGATAAACATGTGTCTCCGTGTTAACCCACACGAGACCATGGCCCCCGCCCGGTGCGGGCGGATTAGTCGCTACCTCAGCGCCCGCACTCGTGGCCGCGGGCGAACTCGCCGCCGCTGGCCTGGTTGCCGTGGAAGTTTTCGGTTTGAACAAATCGCCAAGAGAGAATTTAGCAGGCGAGGGTGAAGCGGCGGGACTCACTGCTGCCGCAGCCTCCCCTTTCATGTGACTGCGCTTCGCTTTAACCGAAGCAGCGGGCGCTGCGGTCGAGGACCGTGACGCGGCCGGACTTACTCCTGCCGCAGCCTCCGGCTTCTTGCGATTGGGCTTCGCTTTAGGCGAAGCAGCGGCCACTGCAGCCGGCGAAGGCGATGCGGCCGTGTTGGTTGGTGAGGCTGTCGTCTGGGCCTTTTTGTGTGTGCGATGCTTCGCAGGTGAAGGCGATTAGGCAGGCGACTCCTCCGGAGTGGGAGACTGAGCTTGCACAAAACAGACGCTGGCAAACCCAGTTACTACGATGAAATAAAAAAATTTATTAGACATAAAAGCGAGCATAAAGAAGCCGCAAGATTGGAGTCAACGCCTTACCATCGAGAAATTGGATTTGCTTACTGTGAATCGATGAAGTCTCGCAAAGCTGGTTGATCCGACCTTCGGCGCCCCGCGGTCGGCTACTGCGGCGATCAGAAAGGAGCGGCCTGCAGGAGATTTCTCTGCTCAGCTGATAAACCAGTAGCGGAGCGCAGCAGCGATATTTCGAAGCGATCGGAGCAGTGCACTTGACTCCGAAAGCTCGCCAAAGGACGAGTCCGTCCGACAGGCGGACTTTTCGCGAGTTGAGCGTCGCGCTTGCTTGCGCTAGAATTTCCGCGGGATGCTTGAGACGATTCTCGGATGCCTCAAATGGGCTGCTGTCGGTTTCGTTGTTGCTTTTGCCCTGATGAAACTATTCGAGGCCAGTCACATTCATGACGATATTCCGAAACCCGCGTTCAAAGTACGCCAGACAAAGCGCGCGACGTTCGTGTTATCGACGTTCGCGGCGATGCTCTCCGCTTTGGTCTGGCTGCTAGTCCAGAAGCTGGACTGAGCTCGGGAAACGCGCAGTTCCTCTCAATGCATCTTGCTTTGCGAGTCTCTGCCTGCGACACGTCAAGCCATGTAGAAACCGCCGTTTACGTTTAAGACGTGCCCGGTAATGTAGGAAGCCATCGGGGAGGCGAGGAAGAGCGCTGCGTTTACAACTTCATTTACCTCACCGAGGCGACCGAGCGGGATTTGTTGGATGAAGCTCTGCATTGCTTCGCGGGGCACGCCTTTGCTCATACCGATATCGATGAAACCCGGAGCAACGGCATTCACCGTGATGTTCTGACGCGCAAACTCGCGTGCCGAAACTTTCGTAAACGCAATGATCGCCGCTTTACTCGATGAATAATTCGCCTGTCCAAAAAGTCCCATCTGGCCGCTGACTGATGAGACGTTCACGATCCGCCCACCGCTATGCAAAATAGTCGCCGCTTGTTGCGTGACATTGAATGTTCCGATGAGATTTACGCGCATTACACTCTCGAATTCTTCCATCGACATCTTCTTGATGGTGCGGTCGCGAATGATTCCTGAATTGTTCACCAGAATGTCGAGTCCGCCGCGCCAATCTTGTATTTGCTTCATCATCGCCTCGACCTGCGCGGGTTGCGTTACGTCACATTCGATCACTAGCGGTTCATTGAGTTCATTGGCCACATTAGTCGCATCGGTCTTATTTTGTTCCTGCGCATCCGCCACATAATTCACCACGCATTGCGCGCCGCGTTTGCCGAATGCCCTGATCATCTCCGCGCCGATTCCGCGCGAGCTACCAGTGACAAGGACGACTTTGCCGCTGAAATCGAGTGGATCAGTCATTTAGTGATTTAATGAGTTAGTGAGTTAGTGATTTAGCGATTGCAATGGCTAAATCAATGACTCACTAAATCATTAAATGGCTTCACCTCTCCGCATTCTTACCGCCGTACCGGTTTGCGACGGGCACGACAGCGCCATCAACACAATCAATCTTGAGTTCATCCGTCATGGGATCGAGGTCGTGTACTTGGGCTACCACCGCTCCGTTAGCGACATTGTGCGCGCTGCCATCCAGGAGGACGTGCGCGCGATTGGCATCTCGAGTTACAACGGCGGCCACATCGAGTTCTTCGCTGACGTCGTAAGGCAATTGCGCAAACAGGGTGCGCATGCCATCAAGGTCTTCGGCGGCGGCGGCGGCACGATCACGCATGACGACGCAGCCATCATGGCGCGCAAAGGTGTGGATCAAATTTTTTTTGCTGGAACTTCGCTGAGTGAAATGACGGATTACGTCCGCAAAAATTACAGCAAACCGCGAAAGAAACGGCCGTCTGCCAAAAATCCTGATCTCACGCTCGCGCGATGGTTGACCGAGATTGAAGACAGATTCGCTGGCAGAAAGCGTTCTCCGCTTTCCGTTCAACGCTCAACGTCCAACAGAAGCAAGAGAAATGCGCGCGTCATAGGCTTCACGGGCCCCGGCGGAGCAGGCAAGACCACGCTCATCGACGAGTTGGTGCTGAGATTTCTCAATCGAGATCGACAATCACGCATCGCGATTTTGTCGCACGATCCGAGCGTTACCGGCGAAGGTGCGCTGCTGGGCGATCGCGCCACAATGATCAACTCGCAGACCGATCGTGTGTTCATGCGCAGCATGGCGACGCGCGGGCAGACCGGCGGGCTTTCGCCTGCAACCCACGATTGCCTGGCACTGCTTCCGCGATCGGATTTTGATTACGTCATTATCGAGACCGTAGGCACAGGACAGGAGGCGATGCCGTTTCAGAAAAACGGAATTGTCGATCTAACGGTGCTCGTGATGAACCCCGATTACGGCAGCCGATTGCAGTTGCAAAAAGTCGTAATGCTCGATCTCGCTGATATCGTGGTGGTAAACAAAAGTGATCTTCAGCGTGCCCGCACTGCGCACACGGAGATCGAACAGCGTCTGGAACAAAACCGGCGCAACCAGCGACTGATTGACACGGTTGCAAAACGGCATCGCGATCCTGGCGTGAACCGATTATTCGATTTAATTTCCAGAGAGAATCTGGTAGGGCGCGACCGCCGGGCGCGCCGAGCGGGAGAACGGAGGAACAAATGAGCAAGCTTGGACAAGTGGTTGAGTCAGTTGAGAAATACAACAAGTTCGTCCTCGATCAGGTGAAGCGTGCGCGCGCTGACGAACAATTCGGACGTGGGCTGCTGGGACGCTGGAACGACATCAAAGCGAAAATTCCAGTCACGCGTACACCAACCGGGTTATCGCTGCCGCGCCTAGCGTTGCCGGAGATTGATGACCCGGGCGAGATTGCGCGTTATCTCTTCGGCGAAGGATTACCAGGTGAGTTTCCATTTCTGAATGGGGCGTACCGCGAGATGTATTTGGAGCCGGTTCGCGAGATCGAAAGCTTCGAGAAAGATGATGCCGGCGGTAGGACGCGACCAGAGCCTGCTCGCCATGACGAGGGCGCGCTGGACAAGAAAATTCCCCAAGCCGAGGAACCGACGCGCTTGTTCTCCGGCCTGATGCTGGCCGAGGACACCAACGAGCGTTTTCATTATCTGACGCAGCATCAGCGCACGCACCGGCTCAGCACCGCGTTCGATGGACCAACTCTTTATGGCATCGACAGCGACGCAGATGGCGTTTTTGGGAAAATCGGCGAGGGCGGTGTGGCAATCGATACGGTAGAAGACATGGTGCGGCTCTATGATGGGTTTGATCTGGGCTCGCCGAATTTTTCCGCGTCGATGACCATTAGCGGTCCGGCGCCGATCATTATGGCGATGTACATCGCGGCGGCAAAGCGGCGCTTTGGCGCGAAAGTTGTTCCAAAACTGCGCGGCACGATTCAGGCCGACATTTTTAAAGAAGTCCAGGCGCAAAATGAAACGATTTTCCCGATCGAAGCCTCGCTGCGTTTTCTCACCGACATGGTCGAGTTCACCACACGCGAAATGCCGCGCTGGTATCCAATTTCGATCAGTGGTTATCACATCGGTGAAGCCGGTTCGACGCCGGTGCAGCAAGCCGGTTATACGCTCTCGAACGGATTCGCGTACGCAGAAATGTTCGCTGCGCGCGGAATCCCGGTCGATCAATTCGGCCCGCGGCTTTCGTTCTTTCTCGATTGCGCTCTCGACGCCGAATACATTGCGCTGGCTCGCGTTTCGCGGCGCATCTGGGCGATCGGCATGCGTGATGCCTTCGGTGCGGGTCCGCGTGGGCAGCTTTTCAAATTGCATACACAAACAAGTGGTCGCTCGCTGATCGCGGCGGAATTCAAAAATAATCTCACGCGCACCGCAGCAGAACTAATGCTTGCTTACATGAATGCCACGAATTCGTGTCATTCAAACAGCGCGGATGAACCGTTCACAACGCCAAGTGAAGAATGGATTCGGCTTGCAGCTCACGGACAGGCGATTCTGCTCGAGGAGTCCGGCATTTTCAAACATACGATGAATATGTTGAGCGGTTCGCCGGGGATGAAAGCGGTTGAGCGTGCCGTCGAAGCGGCGATTCTGGATGAGTTTCGCGAGATCGAGCGACTAGGCGGCGTCCTCGCTGCGGTGGAAGATCGATATCAACGCAGCCAAATTCAGAATGCCGCGCATCGTTATGAGCAGCAAATTTACGATGGCACTCGCCCGATCATTGGACTCAACCGCTATCGGAACGGCAGCGAGGACATACCCGAAGTGAAACTAACACGTACGCCGCGCAAGAAGCAGCAGCTTCAGGTCGATCGGCTCGCGAAATTCAAAAAGAAAAACGCGGAGAGAGCGAAACGCGCCCTGGATAAACTCGCCCATGTCGTCGAACGCGGCGAGAACTCTTTCCCGATGTTGCTCGAAGCGGTCGAGGTCTGTTCGTTAGGCCAAATCACTGGCCGCTTGCAGGAAGTGGTCGGTCGTTTTCGCCCGATGGTGTAGCGAAGCGAAACGGCTTACCGCGGCCCGGCGGCGCAGTCCTCATTGCAGTCGATTCTTTTACTGTGATCAGCACCGCTCGCCGCGGATCAAGCACGTGTCTCGGGCTAATTGTTCATCAGGCTCGTTCAGCACTTAAATCTGTCTGATAGTTCCGAGACAAGTCGCTCGCGATTGTCCGAGCGGACCTCGATTAGTGTCACATCACGACGCGATTTGATCGCGTCGGTAAACGCCAGAGAACGGGCGAAGATTGTCGCAAGTACCGGAACTTCGCTGTCGAGCGCCTCGTTTACTGCGTCTCGAAAAATCGCCGAGCGGATTTCCATGGGACCGATTTCATCGATCACCACACGTCGCCGCGCCCTGACTGCCTGACGGATCGCGCCGACGCCGATGCCTTCCAGCGCGGAAAGATCAAGCCGGTACTTTCCCAAGTGCTCGGGCGTTTTGAGATCGACATGGGCGAATACGACCTCCTCGCCATCGAGGGTCACGATCTTGAATCCGGTGCGCATACCACCGTTGCGGATTTCCTCGGTGTAAAAACCACCAGTGTGTCGCGGCAGATTATTTACAACACGCTTGATCAGTGTTGTCTTGCCGCACCCGGGACGGCCGGTGAGCAGAACTTTTTCGGTCACAACACGCGCTTCTGACAGTGCGGGCAAAACCACGCCGTGCGTCCGCCGATTTTCGCTGTCGTGAGCTTGTGCCCACGGCGTGGACATCTTCCGCCTTTGTACCGTTGCTGCCATAGCCACGATTTCGGCATGCGATCGGCGTCGGCTTTGGCCGCGATCGCTTTTTCCAAAACGTAGCGGGTGGCTCGGAAGAGTTTTTTGAGGGGTTTGTCGTTCAGGCTGGAGATTTCCGTCGCCGGATGCAGGCGGGCGCAGAAGAGAATTTCATCCGCGTAAATATTCCCGATGCCCGCAATCACCTTCTGGTTCATTAAGATCGATTTCACGGCGCCACGACGTTTCGCCAGCACGTTTCTGAATTAACTTGCGCTGATCGTCGAACGCCAGGCGATGCCTATTGGCGAAAACAAAGAGCACTCGCGCATGCGTCGGCGCTTGTTCCTCATGCTTGAAATATTGAAGCGAACCAGTCATGCCGAAATGCAGTCGTAACCAGAGATCTCGATCGGCGCGCACAAACAGATGTTTGCCATGGCGGCGAGTGGATTTGAAACGTCCTCCTTTCAGTCTGCGCGCAAGCTCACTGGCGGAGACGCTTTTGAGCACATACCGGCTCCGTACATCGACATCGTCGATGCGCTGATGCAGCGACGTAGCGTCGAAGTATTGCTTGAAGATCTCGACATCGGGCAACTCTGGCATTGGCGTTCCATACAATTAGTTCGAAGCAGTCTTATGAACAATGTGCGACGTCGTGCTGGATTTCGAAGCACTCCACGGCTCTTTAGACTGGATATTGAAACTTGGAATTCGGAGTCTAGTGAAGTTTATGTCGGCGCAACTACTCGAACAGTTTATTCGAATGTTAAAAAAGTCGCCATCCGGCGCGGTCTTCAACCCATGGTGGGAAGTGGACAAGCAAAACGACGTTGGCCCGAATGCCCCCGCTATTCGAAGAAAACAGTTACGTGCTTATCTTCGAAAACGCATTGGAAAAGCAAAACTTGGAGTAATTGGCGAAGCGCTTGGATATCGCGGCGGCCATTTCAGCGGAATCCCCATGACTTCCGAACGAATGCTTCTCGGAAAAATGAAAGATAGCGGGATTGATTCGAAGCAAATCTTCTCGAGCATCACCCCACGCCGCACTAGTAAACGTGAAAGATGCCGCGATGGTTTTTCCGAACCAACCGCCACGATTGTGTGGAGCGCGTTGCTACGGCTCGATCTAAAGCCAGAGCAATTCGTCCTGTGGAATGCGTTCCCGTGGCATTCATTCGATCCGCGCGCCGGCATGTTAAGCAACCAGACGCCGACTAAGGCCGAGCAGTCTGCGGGCACACTGGTGCTCAAGGCTTTCCTCGACCTGTTTCCATGCGAGGAGATTGTAGCTCTCGGTCGTGTCGCTGCCTCGCAGCTTGAAAACTTGGATATCGAGGCACATTACGTTCGTCATCCTGCTTCCGGTGGCGCCAAACTTTTTCGCCAGCAAATCGCTAGGAGCGTGAACAGAGATCATTTAGAGCAGACGCGACGTATGACGCGCGGCACTGAGATTGGGCAGTGTCCTAATTTGAATCCGTAAACTCGAAATCTTCGCCCTCAGTGAGTCCCGCGAGATATTGCCGCGGCACCTTCGCCTTTTCTCCCTTGCGAAATAACCGGTGGTTGTCGCAGCGAATAATGTTGGGATGATCGTCTGGAGTTTGAATGATTGTCCCGTGTGCGGGACGCTTCGTATCGCGGAGGAATCTAATTAGCTTCATTTACGCCTATAATTTAATTCAACTTGGCTAACCGTGCTCTGGAACGATCCAGATGGTAGAACTTAACCCGCTATGGATCAGGCACTTTTGCTGCGACAAATCATTGCGAGCCCCACAAATCTACGGACTTTTAACGATAGCCACCGAGAAGCAGCGAAGGCTGATATTCGTCGGTGCACTTCATGAGAATCGAGATCCTGCCGGAAGCGCGGGACGATCTGCTCGATCGTTCCGGATTTTATGAGCGGCAGGGGATACGATCTTGGCAGCTATTTTCGTGAACAGAGTCGCCTAGCGCGCGGTCTCGACGATTGCGCTTGTTTGCTATAAAAGATTCCGATGCCGCGAGCGAAGCGTTCCACCGATCCTCATCCTGAACTCGGATTGCCCGAGGTTCGCCGGCAAACAGAAAGTCTTTTCTCGGATCATTATTTGAGGAAAAGAATTCGCGAAAATTCGTGGTGGCCGACCGACGCGGAAGCGCAATCAGTTTGGGAATTTTGTAAGGCGCTGTACGAAAAGCGCGCCTTTGCGCTCCGTCGCTTCGACAACGAGATGGGTGTGCGCCAAGAGTTCATCGACAAGGTTCTCGAAAAGGTCGGATTCGCCTGGTCTGACAATCTTCGTCTGCCAGAAACTCAGCAGGAACTTGAGCCCGACTACTTGCTTTACGCGAGCGAAGAAGAAAAGGAATCGGTTCTAGATAAGAACATCTCGTGTCGCTATCGCGCTGCGATCGCGATTCTCGAAGCGAAAAAGTTTGGCCACCCGCTCTCACAGATCAGCAAGAGCCAGCAGCGGTACCCTCATCGCCAAGTCCGCGAGTATCTCGATGAGGCGCAGACGCTCACATGGGGCATTCTTACCAACGGCAGTGAATGGCGTCTTTACTGCCGTGATACGAAACCAAGCCATTTTTTTGCAATCAACTTCGAGTTGGCAATCCAGTCGCTGGATGCTTTCAAGTTCTTTGTCGCACTTTTCAGTCCGGCCGCTTTCGTTCGCGATGCGCAAGGTAAATGTCGGCTCGATCACGTGCGCGAAAGCGCTCTTGCCGCGCAATCACAACTCGAGGAAGATCTTCGCAAGCGAGTTTTTACGCTTATTGAAGTTCTTGCCAACGGGTTTGCTGAACGAGCAGAAAATAACATCACAGACACTGATCTGCCGCGGCTTTATGAAAACTGCCTGATTTTTCTCTATCGACTGCTGTTCATTCTCTATGCCGAAGGTCGTTCGTTGCTCCCCGTCGAACCGAAGTCGCGCAGATATTACAAAGAATTGTCTTTGGCGCGGCTGATCAACCCACTTAGAAATTTCGAGTATGATAGCCGCACGCGAACGCGGCTTTACGAGGACATTCGCGAGCTTTGCCATCTGATTAATGGCACCGAGGAAAAGAAAAATGCTGAATACAAAGTGCCTCAATACAACGGCGGTCTCTTTGATCCGAATCGGCATCTGGATCTCGAACAATGGCGCGTTTCCGACGCTATCCTCGGAGACGTTCTCCGCGGCTTAATGTTCAATCCGGTCCCAGAGCGCGGCCAGGCTGCTTTGCCGGTGGAAACAGTTGATTTCGGCGATCTGCGTGTTCAGCAACTAGGGTCGATCTACGAAGGATTGATGGAACATCATTTCCATCGCGAAAAGCATTCCTTGCGCTTAGTAGCGGATAAAGCCGAACGTCGGCAAACAGGCACTTACTACACGCCTGACTACATCGTAAAATACATCGTCGATCAAACAGTAGGGTCACTACTCGCCGAGATCGAGCAGCGAGAAGGTGTGAAAGCCGCGCGTAGCGCTGGACTAAAGGATAACTCGTTCGCTAACGCTGCGCTCGACCTCAACATTCTCGATCCCGCGATGGGCAGCGGTCACTTCCTGGTTGATGCGACGACGCATCTCGCTGAGGAGATCGCCTCGCACCCAACGACTAAGCCACTCAGCGAAAAATCGAAAGACGAAGACGAGATCGCTTATTGGCGGCGGCGCGTTGTTGAATCCTGCATCTACGGCGTGGACTTAAATCCACTGGCCGTCGAACTGGCAAAGCTATCACTTTGGCTCACTACTGTCGCCGCTGAGCAGCCGTTGAACTTTCTCGACCATCACCTTTGCTGCGGCAATTCGCTTATCGGTGCGCAGCTCCAGGAGCTTGGTCACGTCCCCGATCTTAAGCAAAAAAAACATGCTGGCCTGAAGTTTACCTGGAAGCTCACGGACAATCTGCTCGCTGCACTCCAGAAGGCTGTGCGCGATATCAAACAGATCGAAGAACGCGCATCAGAGACGGTCGCCGACGTAAAGAGTAAGGAGAAAATCTGGAGTGATTCCGTGCGCCCAGTGCTTCGCCCCTTCCGCAGTGTCGCAAATCTCTGGCTGGCCTGCTTTTTCGACAACGACCTTCCGCAGCCTGATTATGAAGCCCTTATTGAGTTGCTCGACATTCACCCTGACAAAATTCGTCCATGGAAAAACGCCAGCGAATTCCAGGACATTGTGATGAGCGCGGTCGCCAAGGGAGAGCTCAAGCTTGCCGGGCGAGACTTCGACAAAAACCAGCTTAAAAATCTTTGCGCATTTCTGATCCGCGCCGAAAAGGCTGCGCATGAGCGCCGCTTCTTCCACTGGGAACTCGAATTTCCTGAAGTCTTTTTCAGCGACGACGGCACGCACAAAGAAAACCCCGGATTCGATGCGGTGATTGGGAATCCGCCATACGGTTCGGTCACCGACGCGGAAACCAAGCATTTAGTACAAAGAACGTATATCTCCACCCAGTACCAACCGGATTTTTATGTGGCGTTCATCGAGCGTGTCAACACGCTAACGCGCGACCACGGTCGCGAAAGTCTCATCGTGCCCACAACGTTTCTAACGATGCATTATTTTTCGACGGTCCGACGGTATATCCTCGATCAGTGCCGAGTTGAAACACTGATTCACTTCAAGTTTCCGGTCTTTGCGGATCCGACCGTGGAATCCGCAGTCTACGTCTGCCGGAAAGAGCCGGAGCAAAAGCTTCGCCGCGAGAATTTCGTTAAGGGAATCGTGACTTCATCTCTTGGCGAATTTGCAACCCGCCAATTTCAGTCAGTGGAAATAGCGCAAGCACAGTTCGATCAGATCCACGGTAACGATCTAAACATCTCGCTCACGGGAACCCAAGCGGACATCGTTTTGAAAATGCAACACGATGGTGCGGTACACTTAGGGAGCCTCTGCGAAATGACAGTTGGCATCAAACCATATCAAACCGGAAAGGGAAAGCCGAAGCAGACTAAAGAAATAGTAAAGCAGCGAGTCTTCGACGCGGATTACCGCAAAGACAAGACGTACCGCCAATACCTGATGGGTCGGGACATTAGCCGGTATGTTGTCGATCCTGTGGAAGAACGCTGGATCAGTTACGGTGATTGGTTGGCAGAACCACGGCCAGCCGCACCTTTTTTTGAACCGCGTCGAATCGTTGTTCGGCAAACTGGGGACAGCATTATCGCTGCGATCGAAGATCAACAGCGCCTCACGTTGAACAACGTCCACAACCTGCGACTAAAACGAGAGCCTCCAGTAATCGAATCCTTGCTTGCGATTCTGAATTCACGACTAATCACGTATTATCATCAGCAAGTCGTGCCGGAGGCGGATCGCGTCTTTGCTGAGGTCAAGATCGTCGACTTGGAGCAGATTCCTTTTCCTCAATTTGAATTTGCTACGCCCACCGCGAAGCGTGCGGCGCAGCTTGAGAAGGCGAAACCGCTCTGCGGAAAATCACTCGTGGATGGCGACGCGCAGGATGCACTCCACTTTGTCGAAGGCGAGTTGCAGGCCGGGCGCGCGGATGTTGTGCACGATCTGCTCGTGTCTTTAGTTGAACGGATGGTTGCGATGAATCAAAAGAAACGCACGACGGCAAAGCAATTCCGGACCGACCTCAAAGACTTTCACGCCGTTGACGTCCACTCGATGCGTCCGAAAACGAAGCTAGATGAATTTTGGAAACTTGAAGCCCCTGACGTTTTCGCCCATTTTCGGACGAACAGAGTTCGCCTCAAAGAAAGTGATGAAGAAAAAATCCGGGAGCGGTTTCGGAGATCCAAATCTGCGATTGCTCCGCTCGATTCAGAAATCGCATTTACCGACCGACTCATCGACCAAATCGTCTATCGCCTCTACCGCCTGACGCCGGAAGAAATCAAAATTGTCGAGCAAGCAGCGCGATGAACGGAGAGTTTCCGATTCCGATCCCGGACCGATTGCCGATCAAAATCGATCCTTGCCCGATTGCAGAAGCGATTCTGGAAATCCGGTTTGTCACATCGGAGTCGTGGCCGACTTTGCCGGGCCTGTTATTCGGCAGAATTCGCGATCGTTATCCCGAGCAGAAGGGTCTGCCCCTTGCGCAATTACCCGAGGAAATCCGGCGCCGTGAATCCGCGTTTACGTATCAACCGTTGATTCAGTTTCTCGGTCGTGATTTTCTGATTCAATTCGGTCCGCGCGTCGTCAGCCTGGTCACAAAGTCCAAACAATACCCCGGCTGGGCGGCTCTTGAGGAGGAAATGACCTGGCTGGTATCCGAATTGCAGCAGACCGGTTTCGTGTCAGAAGGTGAGCGACTCGGAGTGCGCTACATTAATTTCTTCAGCTTCGATATTTTTGAAAAGCTTGAGTTCGAGGTATCCACCGGCAAGAAACGGCTCGCAGGCGAACTTTCAGTTACATCGGTATTGACCAAGCCGCCGTTGACTTCTCGGCTGCTCGTGGCAAACAGCGCGATTCTGGGGACGGGCGATAGTGCCCGCCATGGCAGCATCCTAGATGTGGATGTCTGGTTGGGGTCGCTGGATTTTGATTTGTTTCAGAATGGTCTCGCACCATTTTCGGCACTACTATTCCGCCGGATGGGGCGAAGGTTCGGGCCGGCCATTATCGCCGCGCGCGTTGGAGGCGTTTTACCGGTTTTTAGAGTCTGCAAAATTTCCGGAAGGCTCAGTGCCGAGTGTGTTCTTGACCGACGAAGGATGTATCGAAGTTTGTTGGGAGGACTCTTCAGGAAAGGCCGTGCAGGTGGAGTTCAGACCTGCGGAAATTGAATTCTACCTAGAGAATCAGGATCTCGAAGGTTCCGTCCCCGGCAGCGAGGCGAAAGAACTGGCAAGACGCCTGGCTGCGTGAATCGATGGCGCTCGTTGCCGAAGAGGACATCGTGCGCGCCATTTGCACGGATAAATGGGATGGCCAACGCATCGCGCCAAATCTCTTCGCTGGGGAAAACGTATCCGTGAGTCGCCTTGCCGTGATTCCGCTTTCGGAACAATGGAGCATGTTCCGGAACCACGTCGAAAAACCACCGGAACGTCGTCTGGAATTGATAGGCGAAATCAACGTTGGCCATCTGCAGCAAATCGGCCGCCTATATGAGCGACCCATTAAGTTAACAGTCGAGCCAAAGCCAGAGGATTGGAACCCAGCGCATGCAGAGATTCCGCAGAGGATTACGCGTGGACTTGCAACGAAAATTGTAGGTGTCTTGAAGCGGCACTATCCGCCCTCAAAGGCTTGACTGTCATCGCCTGCTTTGGTGCGCGATGGTGGGAGTCGCCGACTAGGCACGTCGGCTAGGTTGCTGCCGATTGTTTCTCAACCAACTGCTGCAACACCGCTTTCACGGTGTCTGAGACAGCATTATCTGTTGAGATTTTGATCAGATCAGGCGCGAGTTCCGACGGTGGCTCATAAGTCGCGCTCAATTTTTCAAAATCTTCCAGACGTGCATCTGAGATTTCGCTAACGCGTTCGTTTCGCGCTTTAAGCCGGTTCTTAATCGTGCCAGGATCGACATCGAGTTCTACGACCTGGAGGCGGATACCGGCTTTAGCACATTGCTCCCGCAAAAAATCGCGGTTTGCGCGACTCGAAAAGGTTGCATCGATCACAACACCACTGCCGGTTTCAAGTGCGGCAAATCCTTGCTCTAAAAGTTTCTTGTAAGTCTGTTCGCTCATCTGCTCCGAGTAAAGCTCGTCACGCAACTCCGGCGCAGTCCGCTTCGTTTGCGCGACGCCAGCTAGAGTTTTGCGAATTTGGTCGGAGGAAAACACGGGCCAGTTCAACTCAGCTCCCAATTGTCTGGCGACTGTGGTTTTGCCGGCGCCAACGCGACCCATGACAACAAGGACCAATGGCTCCGAGCCGCTTGTGGCGTATCGCAAAGCGAGACGAAAATAGCGCGCCGCTTGCTTAGCGTGCTCCTCGAGATCGGCCGCTTCCTTCGACATCGCTTGAATGCTTTCGATTTTTCCACGCACAAAGGCGCGATAGCACTTGTAGAAGTTCGCGACCTCCAGCATGCCTGGATCTCGAAATTCACGCGCAGCATTTCGAAGAAGCAGATTTCCCAACTCGCGCTTCCCTTCGAAATCAAAATCCATCGTCAAAAATGCGAGGTCATTCCCGATGTCGATGAAACGGAACCGATCGTTGAACTCGATGCAATCGAAGATGGTCGTCGCTTCCGGAGTGAGATGGACGTGATCGAGGTGCAGATCGCCATGGCAATCGCGAATCCGGTGTTGGCGAATCCGATTGCGAAATAAATCTTCATTCG
>WNFW01001416.1_pt1 | contig 16100 bp, 11 predicted proteins | sample 5400131 | NCBI WGS metagenome assembly WNFW01 (sample SAMN13153362, study PRJNA577476) | soil metagenome | isolation source: 20 cm soil or saprolite under grassland replicate 1 | place: USA:California | collected 2016-06-15 | reverse complement strand
AGCAACGGCGACGTACCTGCCGATTCCGCTGCCTGCGCCGGTGACGATGGCGATCTTCGATGACGAATCCATGAATGTCCTCCACTATGAGCAGCAGAGCTGTCCCTAGCCAAAATGCTATCGGCGCGAATGCCTTTAAGATCAGCGATCATCTGCTCAATCCCCGCTAATCCGGGACAGCATGTAACGCAATGTTACATGCCCTGTGGCTGACGAAATAACAATTCGCCAGCCACAGGACAGATGGCGGTAGGCTCAGGATCAGCACATATTAAGGATGCCGGGAATCTCCTTTCCCGACGTTATACTTCCCTGATAAGGAGCGGCCGATCACCTTGTCCCAACCGGGGCGTTTGGATACCGAAGACGATAGCGCGGTGCTGCCATTTTGGTCCGGCAAGCCGCGATTCTTTTGGTTTGTTCTGGTCTCATCGGCTATTCTTCTGCTCGTAATATTTCCATTTCAGCTATTCCAGATACTCAGTTTCGGCGATATTGTTGCTAGTCCGGGATGGCTCGCTAATGCTTCGCCCTCCGGCTGGATTGTGGGTTACGTTCAACCGTCCGGACCCGCCGGCGGGAAGTTAAGCCGCGGCGACAAATTGCTCGCCATCGATGGCGATCCTCGTGCCGCGCGCATCGGGACCTATTGGTTCCTAAATCACAAGGCTCCCGGAGAGCGTTACACGGTCGACGTACAACGTGCTTCCAACCGACTTGATATCGAGCTCCGAATAGCAGCCACTTATATTCCCGCACTACGGCTGTGGGAATCCATTCAAGTGGGAACCGCGCTGATCTTTCTGCTCACCGGGACCATGGTTGGCTTGGTGAAACCCTCAGAACCCGTGGGTCGAAATTGGTATCTAGGGGCCGCTCTGTTTGCGATGTTCCTGTTATCCTTCGCGTCCGACAATGAGCGCTCGGCTGGAGTACAAGGTTGGCGTCTGTGGATCTTTCTCGCACTGAATTGCGCTGCTCCGCTGTACAGCGTGTTTGTATATCTCTTCTACTCGCGGTTCCCCCAACCTGTTGGCAGAACGCGGTTTTGGGCGTCCCTGGATTTCTTCCTCATCCTCGCCGGGGTTGCCGTCTGGGTGCTGGGAACTGGCTTCAATGTCCTCAATGGCCTCCCGGATCAGATCGCAATCGGCCTTGCGAATCTACAGCCGCGTATGAGCGGACTTCTCGTCGCCGCCGCCGCTGAGGGGGACGCAACCAAGTTCTACGAGGTCGTCATCACCTTAGCTATGGCGGCCGCCTGTATTCGAAACTATCGGCTCATTCCCGAAGGTGATCAGCGCCGCCGTTTGCGGTGGGCCTTTTTCGGTGTCATTGGTGCGTCGCTTCCCATCGTCCTGATCACGGGCGCCTGGTTTGTGCTGGATTTGCTTCCCGTGAGCATCGGGACTGCCGGGCTGCTTTTCGCGCTCAGCCGATTGGACCCTGCCGTCGCTCTTGTGATTCCCGTCACGTTGGCATACGCCATCCTGAGACATCGCGTTCTCGGCATTCGGGTGGCAATGCGCATCGGAATCCAGCACCTGCTGGCGACCAACGTGTTGCGGGTGCTCTTCCTTCTCCCGTTCGCCGCTCTGATTTACGAGTTGATTTCCCAGCGTGACAAAACAATCAGCGCTCTCCTGTTCCAGACCGCCGCAAAATGGAACCTCCTCCTGGCAATTGCAGTTGCCGCCGGCACCCGTTACCGCTCCCAGCTTTCCACCGCCATCGACAGGCGGTTCTTCCGCGAAGTCTATAACCAGGAAGGGATTCTCACGGCGCTTGCGGACTCCATCAAGCAACTCGATTCGGTGGAAGAAATAGCCGCCCTGCTCAGCGGCGAGATCAGCAAGGCGCTGCACCCGCATTGGATTGCGGTGCTGTATCGGCAAACACGCCAGAGCGAGCTGTCGGTCGCATACGCGAGCGAAGCAAGCCCGCGCGAACTGCACCATGCCGAGCACGCCGGGATTCTGGAGCGACTTGAGCAATCCGGAAGCGCTCACTCCTGGCGTGCTCTGCGGCGCATCTGCCCTCCCGCCGAGCGTCCGGCCTTCGATCGCGCCGCTGCGAATCTTCTGGTGCCCATCATGGGGGCGGAGCACCGGCTGCTCGGCGTTCTGATGCTGGGAGAGAAAAGATCGGAAGAGCCGTACACGGCGCAAGATCGAGCATTGCTGAAACGGGTGGGCGACGAAGTCGGAGTCGTTTACGAGAACCTGGAATTACGCGGCCTGGTCAGGCGGGAGCGGCAAGTGCAGACCGACGTTCTGGCGCGTGTTGCCAGCCACGATTTCAAACTGATGAAGGAGTGCCCGTCTTGCGGGCGGTGCTATGACGCTTCCGCCGCGGCGTGCTCCCACGACGGCAGCGAACTGTCACTCAGCCTGCCGGTGGAGCGCACCATCGACGGGCGCTACCGGTTGGACCGGCTAATCGGCAAAGGCGGCATGGGCGCCGTATACGAAGCGGCCGATCTCAAACTGAATCGCGCCGTCGCGGTAAAGGTGATGACCGGCCGCTTGTTCGGCGACACCGCCGCGTTGCGCCGGTTCTCACGTGAGGCACAGGCTTCGGCCCGGCTGGTGCATCCGAACATCGTGCGATTGTATGACTACGGTGAATTGTCCGCCGAAGGAGCGTTTCTGGTCCTTGAGCTTGTCCGCGGAGTGACTTGGCGGCGCATGCTATCGGAGAAAGGCGTGCTGGCTCCGGACTTCGCTTCCCTGTTGTTCGAGCAGTTGATGGCCGGCGTGGAGGCTGCGCATTTGGCGAGGATCATCCATCGCGATCTGAAGCCCGACAACGTCATTATTCACGGCGCCGGCACCGCCCTCACCGCCAAGATCCTCGACTTCGGGCTGGCCAAGATGCGTGGTTCTGATTTCTCGGATTCAGGGAGCATGACCGCGCCCGGCGTCACGATGGGCACGTTGGGCTATATGTCACCGGAGCAGTACCTAGGTGCGAACGTGGACGAACGAAGCGACGTCTACGCGATCGGGGTAATGGCTTTGGAGACACTCACCGGAAAGCTGCAATTGAACGCTTACTCGTTCCACACGCAAATCGTCGAGGTGGTCCGGCGGCGTTTCGATTTTGTCGGGTCAACGGCAGAACATCGGAGACTTGCAGCCTGTATTTCGAAGAGCGTTGCCATTCGGCCTAGAGAACGCTTTAGAGGCATTCCAGAGCTGCGGGAAGAGATGTTACCCGCGATGCGGGCCTGTCCGCCGGTTCCTGGCAGGGCGAGCGTCGTCGCAGCGGAAACGGACCAGACCACCAAAACGTTGTAGTTGCATCAAGCGTGCAATCAAGAATCCCAGCTTTCGAGCGATGGCGAATATAAAGCGAATATGATAATTTACGGTCATGCCCGCTCGATCATGCCGAGTCACGATTCAAGACATGGAGGGTGTTTCGCAACCCGTCGAAGTCACGGCGGCAACGCTCTATGAGGCAGTGGCGCAAGGTCTAGCGGCGATTCGAGGCAACGATTGGGTTGCCGGGATCGCCCAGGGGCTGAACATGGTCAAGGTGTCAGTGACCGACGTTCGCGTAGAGCATGAGGTCAAGCTGATGGATTTTACGAAGTGGCTTGATCGGACGGGCGGCTCACCCCGCGAAGTGAATGATCGTCATCGAATTCGATCCATCCTAGGTCTGCCACGATGATAAGAATTAGACCTTTAAGACGTGCGACACTAATCGCCCGAGCGCTCTTTGACCACTCTTCGAGCGTCTTTGTCCTCGCGCAGTCCAATGAACTTCGAATGACGTAGCCGATCTCCCGCAGTCCATTCGAGAAATTCGATCTGAGCGACCATCTCAGGCTTTAGCCACACAGCTTTCTTCATCTTCACGGCGTTGAGTTCTTCGCCGAATCGTGACTTCTTTGTGTCCGGCAGATTGACGAATGGGCAAGTTGGCGTCGCGAGGTGCTTCAATTTCGAAAATATTTGTCGCCTGGAGGCCGGAACAAATCCGTTTCGCGTCCTGGCAACGTACATCAAATTCTTGCCCTCATGGTAACCCACGATGATCGAGTCGAATCCGTGTGGGCCAGGGAAGTAACCGCCGATCACGAACTCTTGCCCGTGGCTGATCCGATGCTTGAGCCACGCTCCGGTACGGCGTCCTGGTTGATACACGCTGTCCCTTCGCTTCGCAATGACGCCTTCCAATCCCTGTTCTTTAGCGGCGGCAACCATGTTCGCTGCGGATGTTTCGAGATAATCCAAACACTGAATTCTCGCAGACTGGAACTTCAGGGTGCGCAGCAAAGTTCGACGTTCAACTAGCGGAAGGCATGTGGTATCACGATTGTCGTAGCAGAGCAGATCAAACACGAAATAGCGAATTCGGCGTGCTTCACTCCGATAGTTCTGCAACAGATTGAACTGCGGTCGCGCAGAATCGTCCAATGCCACAATTTCGCCGTCGATGACCGTGCCCTCCGGCAGATCGACAAGAGCCTCGACTATGTACGGGTATTGGTGGTTGAACGACTTCTGACGACGGGAGAACAACTGAACTTTGTTATCGGATTTGACCGCGATGGCGCGATAGCCGTCGAGTTTGACCTCGTACAGCCATTGTGGGCCGTCCCGCAATTCTGAGACAGCTTCGCACTCCATCGGCTCGATGAAAGCAGCAAGCTTTTTCGGAAGCAATTGAAGTCGTATCAGTCGCGTCACGGCAGACAGTATAGCGGTGATTTTTGGCGAGGCGCGGCCAGTCTCTGGCGAATTGATACGGTGGAAGAGAAACGATCGTATCCGCGAAGCGCGCGGCGACCAAGAACGCAAACACCAGATGGTTTAGTTGGAAGTTTTCCCAAGGTTGACCGGATACGCAGCGATCGAGAGTCTTTGGAAAGTTACGCAGCCACTGGTGTCTGATATAGGTTACGACAGTGAGGTTGCCATCGAAACGAGCGGAGATTTGCGATTGGTCGTGACACCGGCGTATCCGGCGTTCGCCCTTCAAGTGAGGAATGCGTGCGATGGTTGTTGAAGTAGGTCCTGAAATCGAGCAGCTTGTTTTCGAGATCGGCAGTGGTCCAGAACAACATGCGATCCAAATACTCGCGCCGAAGGGTGCCGTTCAGCCTTTCCACGAACGGATGGGACAGGGGGACGTAGGGGATGGATTTGATTTCCTTGACCTCCAGTACCCGCAGATTGGCTTGCCATCGGTGGAACCGATAAAGTGGATCGTTGTCGGAGCTGAGGTAGGTCGGCATCCAGAGTTGCTCTCGAATGGCGCGGTTGAACATCCGACAGAGTCCGACACCATCGACCTTTCCCGCATGGACGCCGAACCCAATGATCCGGCGCGTGCATTGATCCATGACCACCAGGACCCAGTGGGACCGCAACGTGGCCGACTCGCACCTGAACAGATCCATACTCCAGAGGCTGTCTTTCATGTGACCCAGGAACGTCAGCCAGGAGGGGCGATCGGAGTCCTGTCCCGGCAGGTAGTGATGGGCGAGAATCCTTCGAACCAGGTCTTTGTCGATTTGGATGTTGAACGCCAAGATGATCTGTTGGGCGATTCGCGGACAGCCCCAGGATTACGTTGCTTCATTTCGACGACCGCATGGATGAGTTCCACGCTCGGTCCTTTCGGCCCGGGCTTCCGACGGCGATTCGGGGAGAACAGCATCCGGTACTTTCGTTTGCCCAAGGCTTTGTGAAAGGCTAACAGAGTCGAGGGCTTTAGTACGATTGCGGAACGGAGCAGGCGAGTTGGACGGACCAAGAGCGCCAACCAGCCGGCGAGGATGCGGTCCGACGCCCGTAGATTTGGCGACCGTTGCCGGGAGCGATTCACGATCAGGAGTTGATGTTTGAGGAGAAGCGACTCAGCAACGATGGAACGGACGCCGCCAGGTCCGAGCAACCGGGCCAGGGTGGCGATGAAGTGGATGAAGAGAACGACCAGATTGCGCATCGCAGAATCGTATCAGGACGGAGAATCCTGAGGAATCATTGGCGAAATAGCAATTCGCCAGTCACAGGTCTCTCTGTATCTACAACATCCTCGAATTGGCGGGAGAGAGTGCCATCCGAATCGAATTTGTCGCGATGTTGAAGCGAGTTGTAAAAAAACACGAAGAGAGCTGAGGTAACGGGATCGGCACTGAGTCGTCCACCATACACCCGGAACGGATCCTTTCGGAAAAACATTCCCGATTCGAATAAAAACTCGCGCCCCCAAGCGTCTCCCCACGAGTATAGAATGTCTCTGCCATCATTTCAGCCAAAGGATCATCGCCATGCGGATCGTTGCATCGTTCCTCGCCTCATGCAGTTTTGTACTCGTGACAACCGTTGCGATGGCGCAGCCCGCTGATGACAAGTGCGCTGCGCTGGCCGGCCTCACGTTGCCAGGTGCCAATATCACAACGGCGAAGACTTATGCAGCGGGCATGTTCGTCGGAGCGCCGGACCCGTTCACTGGGGCCGACCGTAGCAATTTCTACAAGAATCTGCCCACCTTCTGCCGCGTCGTCGCCGTGGCCACGCCCACATCAGACTCCAAAATCACCATCGAGGTGTGGATGCCACCCGCGGGATGGAACGGACGCCTCCTTGGCTTAGGCAATGGAGGCTTCGCGGGCCTGATCGGTACCGAGGAACTGGGCGCAGCTATGGCCAAGGGATACGCCGCCACGGCCACCGACACCGGCCATACCGGCGGGCCGATTGACGCCGCATGGGCGCTCGGTCATCCCGAAAAGATCATCGATTTCGGCCATCGGGGGATCCACGAAATGACGCGCGTTGCCAAGCTGATCGTGGAGCAGTTTTACGGCTCCGCGCCCAGGCACGCATACTTTGCGGGGTGTTCGGATGGCGGGCGCGAGGCGCTAATGGAGGCGCAGCGCTATCCCGCCGATTACGACGGCATCCTGGCCGGCGCGCCGGCCAACAATTGGACAGCCTTACTGTCCATGGCGGCCACCGACACAGATGCGCTGATCGTGCCTGCGGGCGCGTTCATTCCGCAGTCCAAGATTCCCACCATCGAGCATGCCGTAACGGCCGCTTGCGACGAGATCGATGGAGTCCGCGATGGCATTCTGAACGACCCCCGGCAATGCAAATTCGACCCTGCGTCGATCCAGTGCAAAGAGGGACAGGACACGGACGAATGCCTCACCGGGTCACAAGTGACGGCGTTGAAGGTGATATATGCCGGGCTGCGTGACGCGAAGGGTCAGCTGGTTCACCCGGGCTATTTACCCGGTGCGGAACAGGGAAGAGGCGGGTTTGGCGGATGGGAAGCCTGGATCACCGGACCCGAACCAGGTAACGGCTCTATGTCGTACTTTGCAATTGGTTATTTCTCCAACATGGTCTTCGAGAAGACCGACTGGGACGTGAAGACTTTCAACGTGGACCGGGACCTGCCCTTCGCCCGCCAAAAGACGGCTGCGGCGCTCGATGCAGTGAATCCCAACCTCTCGGCCTTCCGCTCCCACGGCGGCAAGCTGATCCTCTACCACGGATGGAATGATCCCGCCATTCCCGCCGCCAACACGGTCAACTACTACGAAGAAGTAATCGGCTCGGTCGGCCGCGCGAATGTCGATTCATTTGTCCGCCTCTACATGGTTCCCGGCATGCAACACTGCTTCGCAGGACCCGGCACCGACGCATTCGGCCAGGGTCCGGACACCTGGACTTCCGATCCGCAGCGTAACGCTCAAGCTTCTCTGGAAAACTGGGTGGAGAAGGGGACCGCACCTGGCATCATCATCGCCAGCAAGACGAAAGACGCAGGCCCTGCGACACAAGGATCGGTTGTCATGACTCGGCCCCTGTGCCCGTATCCGCAACTAGCGCACTACAAGGGCAGCGCCGATCCAAATCGCGCCGAAAACTTCATCTGTGCGGCTGCGATGAAATAGCCGCTCCACGACACTTCACTTGCTAAAATCACCGGACATATTATGTGCTAACGACAGCCGCGAATCCGGCAGTAATTGTTTAGTAAACTTCAAAGCAGTCTTCGGAAGGTGATGGCTTCAGTCAAGGGTGTCTCTGGCGAATTGTTATTTCGCGCATGATTCCTAAGGATTTCGCGTCCAGCTACGATTCTGCGATGCGCAATCTGGTTGTTCTCCTCAGAAACTCTGAAAGAGTTTCTGACTCACACAACCACCCCGAAGGGGTGGCCGCTGCTTTTCAGCCACTTCATCGCCCTGGCCCGGTTGCTCCTCGAATTGAACGTCTGGTAGACGGCCAGACGCTCATGCATGAAGTCAATTTATTTAAATTGTTTCGCATGAGATAGATAACGCACTCAGCGATTTCTCACAAGCGCCCAGAATGAGCTAAAACTCGAGGTTGAAATCGAAGAAGAACTTGCCGTAAACTGTTGACAGTGAAGTGTTTCGCTGCGCGCCCGTAGCTCGGTTGGATAGAGCATCTGGCTACGAAGCGGACGCAAATTCAATCCAAGTCGTTGTTTCCGTTGCGCTTACGAGAAATCGGCCATCCTTGGCCTGCTCCAAAGTTGCTCCAAGAGATCGGCCCGCTCAACGTGAAGGTGATCGATTCAACTCGAACAGGACGGCCTTCTATGACGCGACCCGGAAGTACGACTACATCCGACTCTATTCTGGTGACAAAGAAACACTCACCGAATCATTGGAGCATGTACAGCGCGTAAGTGCAGAAATCCTGTCGGCAATTACATCAACAGAGTGATGCGCCGGCGGGCAGCGAAGAGAGGCCCCCGCGGCGCAGCAGGCCTCTCGCTCATTCGCGCATTACTCAAATCTTGACAGATATGCAAATATGGTGACACTATTCGACAAATTTTTATGCCGCTTAGAGAGCAACTCGCGAAATGGGTCGGTTACTTTAAGATTAACCACGCGTGGACTTCGCGACTATTTACCGCTATTCCCGCCCTTCTAGTAACTCCCCGGCATAGATAGCTTCGTCGAGTTGGCCCGTCTTTGGGTCAGGCGGCCGAGCTATCACAAACGCGCCATGCGGTTTCCCGTCAACAAAAACAGCTGAGTTGTAGTTAGCCACCATCTCGCCTGCAAAGGTGGGAGCTAGCCAACTCTCGATCATGGGGCCGGCGACCTTCGTGGCGTCATGCCACGACTTTCCGCCGTCGTCAGATAAGGTAAATCCAGCGCTCACTATGCAAGTGGCTGGCATACATGTAAGGCCATTCGGTAAAAAGTAGTATGTCAACGCAAGCTTTACGTGATCTTTATTTCCCTGATCGTCGGGATCACTAAGCACACCCAAACCCGCGATGAGATGGTCAACGGTGCTGTGAACTGGATCGATCGGAATCCGCTGTGGTTTACTCCAAATCACGCCATCCTTGGACTTTGTTAGCAACAGATCATTTGTCGTGCAAGACGAATTATCCGTAATGAACCGGCAGCCGCTCGCCGCGATTGGATCAGAGCAGTTGCTCCTGAATCGGCAATCTGGAAAAACGACATATATGGTGCCCTCAGCATCCACCCCAGATGTGAGGCTGGGATCGGCTCGCATGAACGGGAATATGAAAAAAATCGATGCGATGTTTGCCGTGGCTTCCAAGCTATGGCCGCCATCCACGGACCGGATAGCATATTCTTGATCGCCATTCGGGCCACCGTTTCTACCCAACACCACCACGTTTCCGTTGGGCTGGATCGCCATCGAAGTGACCAACCCTGCAGTTGGATCCGGCGCAGGCACGGGGCTCCCCCACGTCAAGCCGCCATCATTTGAAACGACCAGCTCGTTAAGGTTGACGCCAGTAGAATAATCGTACACGGCATCGTAGCAATTGCCGTAAAAGGGTGACGGCGGGCTGTTGTCGCAAGCGAGCCAGTGCCCAAACGTGCCCAAGCTCGAATCCGCCACGATTGGCTCGCTCCACTCCAAACCATCCAAAGACCGGCTCACGAGAACTCCGCGGCCATTCCCTTGGTCATCGAAGGGCATTGAAGCAATGAGGTACGTTTGGTGTTTGTGGTCAAATGCAACCGTCGGAAGACTGACTCCTGTCCATGTTCCTCCCGCTGCAAGAGTGATGCCGTCGAGGAAGCCATGCTTCCAGGTCTTGCCCCTATCTTTCGATGTAGCCCATCCGGTGTTATCTGCACCCGTGGAAAAAAATCGTCCGACTTGAATTGATGTGACGATCGTATCTCCGTGCGCAACCATCAGCGGTTCCACCTCCGTGGCATGCACGGCCAGAGGATCCGTGTAAGGATCGTGGCTGATGCGAACGAGATTTGTTTCATCAGTCCAGGCTGCACAAAAAAGAAATGCGAAGACGACCGAAAACCCAAGAACGTAAGATCTTGCTTTGGAGCGTTTGATCGTTATCATTTTTGTTTTCTCCGTGGAAATCCTGGTGTGCAGGATTCGATCGGTCAATCGAGGCCGAGAGCGCTTGCGCACGCCGGCGCTGGCTGGTCGATACGCCGCGGTTGCCCATCGGCAAGGATGTACGTGACCATGAACCGCGCATTGACCGTACCGACGTTTCGGACGTAGTGGGGCTCAGTGCTCTCTGTCAGAGCATCGCCCACATTGTAGACGTGCTTGTTGCATTGCGAGTCGAACCACTCGATCGAACCTTCGGTGACGCTGCTCACGAGGATCCCTGGATGAGAGTGCCAGCCGGTGTGGCCGCCGGGAACGTAGGCCACATCTTGAACAAACACGCTAGTCGGGCCGCTGGTGGTGAGCTTGGCGGTCCACCGATCGTTACGGTCCTTGTCCCCGTCACTTCCGTCGGTCCCGGCGGGTAACGGGACCCGCACATGCTGCAAGATTTCTTCCTTGGTTGAGCCGGACGCCAAAATGTTGCCGAACAGCAGTCCGACGATGGGCGTAGCACGAGCAATGGTGACGATGGTGCAGATGATCGCAACGGCTCCGATCAAAATTCGGGACCTGATGGACATGGGCATTGCCTCCAAATAGGAGTGCGGATTTCCTTCGGGCCTGTTTGATTTGGTCCGCATCCGTCTTTACCTATAGACGCGACGTTCGCCTGACGAAGGGGTCACATCAACGTTAAAAAGGGGCAGGCGGTTGGGTTCACGATCTTCGGCTACCTATATTGCTGAATATTGACGGTCTGGTGACGAAATAGGAGTAGAATGCTCCCACTACCCCGCAGGGAAAACCGGAGAGCGGTTGCATGGAATCCTCCCAGGCTGACGTCACGGCTTTATTGTCGGAGCTCACGCGCGGCAACCATGACGCTGCGGAAAAGCTTGTTCCATTGGTTTATCAGGAATTGAAGCGGCTAGCCCGTTTCTACATGCGGCGTGAGCGACCAGACCATACTCTGCAAACCACTGCCCTCGTTCACGAGGCCTATCTCAGACTCGTTGGCCAGCAGGCTGCAAAGTGGCAGAGCCGCGCCCATTTCTTCGGAATTGCCGCGATGTTAATGAGGCGCATTCTCATCGATCACGCCCGCGGTCGCCTTCGGGAGAAACGCGGTGGTGTCAAGGAAGTGTTGCCCCTGGATGGAGCGCTGGTCTTCTCACCGGAGCGTTCCGCGGAGCTGGTGAGATTAGACGAAGCCCTCGAGCGCCTTGCGACCATCGATCCACGGCAGAGCAGAATTGTAGAGCTGCGCTTCTTTGGCGGCCTAAGTGTCCAACAAACCTCGGCAATCCTTGGAGTTTCTCCAAAGACAGTGAAACGCGATTGGGCTGTAGCAAAAGCGTGGCTGCATGGCGAACTGAGGCACCACGATGGGGATGTCCCCAGAGCAATGGGAGCGCGTTAAGAATCTTTACGGAGCCGCGCTGGAATGCAGCCCGACCCAGCGCACCGCGTTCCTGCAACAGAACGAGCAAGACGAAGTTGTGCGCGAGGAAGTCCGCCGGCTTCTTGCCGAAAACGATGGTTTGGGTAGTTTTTTTTCCACGCCCCCTTTTATTGATCGTCGCCTCAACCGGTCACATTCGGAACAATTCACGTCCGGTGAGATGCTTGCCGGGCGATTCCGCATCGTCAACTTCATTGCCGCTGGAGGCATGGGCGAGGTTTACAAAGCTGAAGACTCGCGCCTCGACCGAATCGTCGTTCTAAAATTTTTGCCCAAAGAACTAGCGCAAGACCGCCCATCTCTGGAACGATTTCGGCGCGAAGCGAAAGCTGCCTCTGCTTTGAATCATCCGAATATCTGCACTGTTCATGACTTTGCGGAAGACGGCGACCGAGCCTTCATCGCCATGGAGTACTTGGAGGGTGAAACTCTCGCGGCACGCATCAAAAGGGGGCCACTCCCGCTCGACGAGACACTCAAAATCGCTATCGCGGTTGCAGGCGCGCTCGGCACGGCACATCGCAAGGGCATCATCCATCGCGACCTCAAGCCTGGCAACATCATGCTGACGGGCACTGGGGTCAAGCTGCTTGACTTCGGTCTCGCCAAATATGAGCCGCTCGTCGCGGCCGATGAAGATACAGTCACGGTCCTCACCGGACATGCAGAGATAGTTGGCACCCTATCTTATATGTCTCCCGAGCAGTTACAGGCTAAAGAGGTGGACGCCCGCGGTGACATCTTTGCTTTCGGCGCCGTTCTTTATGAAATGCTCACCGGCCGCCGAGCCTTTCAGCGTCGATCCAGCACCGGCACGATTACCGGGCTAGACCGTGAGGAGCCAAGACCTCTCCGCGAGCTCGTCAAAGATGTGCCGGACGATGTCGAACACATCATCGAGCGCTGTCTGCGAATGCGACCGCAAGAACGGTATGCGTCCATATCGGAAATCGAGCGAGAACTTCAGGATTGCTTCGCGCTTTCCTCGGAAGCCGGCATAAGCCTCAGGGCGCTGTTCGTGCAAAGTAAACGGCCTAGAGTGGCTATCCCGCTTTTGATCATTCTGCTTATCGTGGGAAGTCTCTCTGGTATGTGGCTTCACCACAGTTCTAAAGCTCGCTGGGCGAGGAACCAGGCGATTCCCCAAATCGCGCAACTCGTCGAGCAAGAAAAGTTAGGCGAAGCATACGCGCTCGCCGTTGAGGCTGAACGCTACATCCCTGAGGACCCGATGCTGCGTAAATTCTGGCCTGCGATCTCCTGGTCAAGCGCGATTAAGACTAACCCTCCAGGTGTTTCCGTGTTCCGCAGGAGCTACAACTCTCCAGATAGTGCGTGGGAGTTCGTTGGACGTTCGCCCATCGATCAACGGAGATTCCCACTCGCGGATTCACGGTGGAAATTCGAACTAGAGGGCTTCGCGAGGGTCGAGCGCGCTACCTTCCCCGCCGACTCCCTCACTGTAACCATGGATGAGAAGGGCAAGGTTCCGGCCGGAATGGTCCGCGTCGAACTCGTCACCTCTCCATCGGACACCACGCCGGTGCAACTTTATGGTCTGCCGGGTTTCGAGACCTTGCCTCCCGTTCCACTGAGCAACTATTGGATCGACAAGTTCGAGGTCTCCAACAAGGAGTTCAAGCGATTTATCGACCAGGGAGGCTACCAGAAGCCGGAGTATTGGAAGCATGAGTTCCGGAAGGGCGGCCGCTCGCTTTCCTGGGCCGGGGCAATGAAATTCTTCCACGACAGGACGGGCAGGCCGGGGCCCGCGTCATGGATTCAGGGTGAATACCCGCCCCGGCAGGAAGATTATCCCGTCACCGGCGTGAGTTGGTTCGAGGCCGCAGCTTACGCAGAGTTCGCCGGCAAGTCCTTGCCCACGATGTATCACTGGATTGCCGCCGCCTCTCCGACGGATGGCCCAAGCATCATCCCGGTCAGTAATTTCGGCGGGTCCGGACCCGCCCCCAAGGGAACGTACCGTGGCATGAGCTGGTCTGGCGCTTTCGACATGGCTGGCAACGTCAAAGAGTGGATCTCAAACGAGGCGAGTTCTGGCAAATACTATATCCTCGGCGGCGCCTGGAATGAGCCTATCTATACCTTCTACGATTCCGATGCTCGAGCTCCCTTCGACCGTTCCAATAATTTCGGATTCCGCTGCGCCAAGTATGTCTTAGCCGGTGCATCCGCTAAAGCTGCCGATCCCGTTGCGTTGCAAGTGCGAGACTACCGCTCGGAAAAGCCCGTTTCAGAGCAGCTCTTCCAGGTCTACAAAAGCCTCTATTCTTACGACAAGACTCCGTTGCATGCGGTCGTGGAATCGATTCAACAGACCGACGATTGGAAAGAGGAGAAGATCACTTTTGACGCGGCCTATGGCGGCGAGCGAATCATTGCCTATCTCTTCTTGCCTAACAAAGCGTCAACTCCTTTCCAAACCGTGGTGCACTTCACCGGAGCTGCCGCTCTTCACAGTCGATCCAGCGCGAACTTGTCCTCAGGGTATCTGGAAAACTTCGATTTCATTGTCAAGAGTGGACGAGCCGTGATGTTTCCCGTGTATAAGGGAACTTTCGAGCGCTGGGACGATTTCAGCGCTCATCCTAGGAACTCGAACTTTTACAGGGATCACGTTATCGCTTGGTCCAAGGATTTGGGCCGGTCGATCGACTATCTCGAAACGCGCAGCGACGTCGATCACAACAAGTTGGGCTATGACGGCGCAAGTTTGGGAGCGGCTATGGGAGCCCTGCTTCCAGCAGTCGAAGATCGCCTGAAGACTTTGGTGCTCGTTTCGCCGGGATTTTACTTAAATAAGCGGCTCCCGGACGCCGATCAACTCAACTTCGCTCCTCGAGTAAAGGCGCCCGCCTTGATGCTCAATGGCCGTTTTGATTTCCTCTTTCCAGTAGACTCCTCTCAGGAGCCGATGTTCCGCCTATTGGGAACACCCAACGAGCACAAACGCCGTGTCATCTACCCGACTGGTCACGATATACCCCGGGTTGAGATGATAAAGGAAACACTCAACTGGCTGGACCGATATTTGGGACCGGTGAGATAGAAACAAGACGGGTTGGAGTAACGCATTTTTTTGGCTTGAAGATCTAGGTTGGGTGATTTCCGAGGGCAACAAAAGGAATCTCAGGTACCTTTGTGTACGTAAAAGGAGAGAGGTTTCCATATGCGCAATGCCGCTCTGGCGTGTTTTCTGATTCTGATTCCATGCTCGCTGCGTGCCCAGGGCAAACAGGGCGATCGGATTGGAAGACGCTATATGGTCTTCGTTCTGGTGAAAAGATTGAGCTGATTGAGACCCGCATGAAAAAACACGTCGCAACTTTCTCTACCGTCACCGACGAAGCGATTCAGATGCGCGAAGGATCAAATGAAATCGGCATTCGCAGGGAACGCGTCGCGCGTGTGACGGTGCTCGACAAGAGCCATCGGGGCCGCAACGCTCTCATCTTTGCCGTCGTCGGCGCGGCAGCGGGCGCTGGAATCAGTGCAGCGGCATCGAGATGTTCCAATTCCAATACTTCGTTCAACTTGCTTGTGTGGAATAGGACGCGGCGCCGAGGTCGCTATCGGCGCAGTGGTTGGGTTGGCAGGGGGCGCCGGCGTCGGTGCCGCGATACCCAGTCACCCCACAATTTATCGCGCAGAGCCAGCGAAATCAAATACAACCCATTGACGCGGTGTCCTCTCGCCCGAGTCGTGCGAAAGGCCGCGTCACCCGTCCTGATCGGAGGAAGGGAGAGTCTCAGGAAACAACCAAAATCTTTGGGCGAGTCGGGCCAGGGAGAAATCGCCGGCCTTTTCGTGGTTTTCGAAAACACGGACAACACACGGACACGGACAATTCGCTTCCGGCAAAGAAAAAGGGTTTCCGGTGGAGATCCGGAAGCCCTTGCTACTTGATGCTTTGATTGGTTGCGGGGGTCAGATTTGAACTGACGAGCTTCGGGTTATGAGCGCAATTCCTGCCTACACGTGGTACAAAGCCGTGCAACGAAACGCAAGAAAACAAAGGGGAATCGCTCGCTTCTGTTGCTCCGTTTTGTTCGCTTTTGTACCCAGAACACGGACAAAAGACGGACACTTGTGAAAACTTGCCCTCTAATTTAGTCGTGGCAGTTAACCGGCCTATTCTTGACCCAACGCGACAAAAAGAGAGAAAGAGAGCTGGAGAGTATTATTCCTGTCAGTCTAATTTCGCGGGGAAGAGGAAGCCCTCTTCTGAACGCGGATCCTGACAGGTTCTG
>WNFW01001927.1_pt1 | contig 16103 bp, 16 predicted proteins | sample 5400131 | NCBI WGS metagenome assembly WNFW01 (sample SAMN13153362, study PRJNA577476) | soil metagenome | isolation source: 20 cm soil or saprolite under grassland replicate 1 | place: USA:California | collected 2016-06-15 | reverse complement strand
GTTGGACGACCAGCTCGGGTCGACGGCAACCAGTTTGATCCTCGCGCCGACGACCTCGGCGTACGCCTGCGCCAGCCACGTCTTGCCGGTTCCGCTCGGTCCGCACAGGATCACGAACCCGCGCGTGGACGCGGCTAAGTGGTAGCGGCGGATCAGATCGTCGCTGATCCGGAACGTGGGGTAGTTGGCGTGGAAGCGCCTGACGAGCTCCACGAACACACTGTCCATCGTGGAAACGCTCGACGCGCGGACGTCGTCCCTCGTGGTAGCCACCTTCGATCCCTCCGATCGGAACGGCCGGGGTTCCGTTCCGGTGTCGACCCAGGGTACAAGGCCGACCGGGGTGATGCTATCGGGCCTTCGGTAGGGACCGTTCGGCCGTGGGTCGTTCAGCCGGTGCCCGTGGTGGCCTGCGCTGCAAGGAGGCGCTGGACGGGTCCCTTCAGGCCGAGCTCGTTCGCGAGGTCCTTCAGCGCCGCCTCGTCCCGGTCGCCCGCCCAGAGCGTCAGGGGCGCGTCGCCGTTGACCGGGACGAGGCGGCGCATCGCATCGAGATACGGGCGCGCCTCCACGAGGCGCGAACGGAGCGCGGGCTTGATCCGGAGGTCCCCGGCGCTCGCCGCCTCGAGCAACGCGTCGATCGATGGGTAGGCGAGGATCAGGTCGCGCGCCGTCTTCGCGCCGACCCCTCGGACGCCCGGGAGGCCGTCCGACGGGTCCCCGCGCAGGATCGCGAACTCCCCGTAACGGCTCGCCGGAACCTCGTACTTCGCCAGAACCCCCGCCTCGTCCAGCTCCAACAGCTCCGACACCCCACGCACGGTGAAGAGGAGCTTCACGACCGGGTCGCGCACGAGCTGGATCAGATCGCGATCGCCGGAGACGATCTCGATCCGATCGTCCTCGCGGGAATCCAGGCAGAACGCGCCGATCGCGTCTTCGGCCTCCCACCCTTCGGTCTGGGCCTGCAACATCCCGGTCGCGTCGAGCACCCGGCGGAGAAGGACGAACTGTTGTGGCAGATCCTCGGGATCGGGCAGCCGGTTGCCCTTGTACGCGGGATAGATGTCCGTGCGCGCCACCGGGCGCCAGTCATGGTCGTAGACGTGCACGATCTCGTCCGGCTTGCGATCGACCATCAGCTTCGTGACCATGTCGAGATAGCCATGGACCGCAGCGATCGGGCGACCGTCGGGCGTGAAGACCCCGGGTTCCCGGAGCGCGAAGAAGGCGCGGTACATCATGCTCGAAACGTCGAGAAGCACGCGATGCGTCATCTCGAGGGGCCATCCGCAGCGGCGTCGCCACTAGGCCGAAGGAATCGCTGATTCTCTGGCAGATGATCGTCGATGTGCTTATAGGCCGGCTCGGAGAAGAGCTCGATCGCTCGGGCCGTGATCTCCCGAAGATCCTCCATGGCGCGGACCACTCGGACACGCGAATCGTCCGAAGAAGCCCGTGCTGTCTCGTATGCGACCGCGCGTCCTGACGCCAAGAAGCGGGCGTTGTTTTCCTCCTGCTGCCAATCGAATCCTTCATCGAACGTGCCGGCGCGCATCGACTCCAGCTGCGTCGCCACCACATCGTTCCAACACGCGAGATGCCAGACGGCATCGCGAACCGACCATCCCTCCGGATTGAGAGAAGGATCCTCGCTCCTGCCCGTGGGCACCTCGTCCAGCAGCTCGACCAGCTGCCGCCACCGTTCGCGCTCGATGGCCAAGAGCTCTTCGCTTGGGCCCGCTTGACTCATCGGGTCACCCTAGTCGTCGTCGCCGACCGCGTGCGACCGCACCGGGTCGCCCTCAGCCGTGCGCGCGGGACATGTGTGACACCTCAACACGTCGAGAAGCGAGCTCTTCTTCATGCCCGTCGCTCTTTCAGGGAGCACAGCGCCGAGACGCCGTCGTAGGATGACGCCGTGTTCGGCATCGTGACGCTGGTGGCCTTCGGGATCGTCATCGGCGACGTCCTGCGTCGAGCTCGATTGCGTCAAGAACTCGAGGACACCTGGGATCGCGAGAACGAGAGGTTCCTGCGCGAACTTCGTACGTCCCGCTAGGGAGCACGCGGCAACATCCCTTCGCTCGAGGTGTCACCGGTAGCCTTTGAGGCATCCCGGCCCTTCGTTGTTTGTGATGTTGAGGATCGACGCTACTCGTCGAGACATGCGCTGGCGTGGCTCCAGTGATTCGCCTCAACGAACAGATCCATGGCTTCGCAGGATCCTGACCGGGCCATCCCTCCACCTGCGTTGTCTACATAGACTCGACCGGCCGAAGTGCGGAACACGTACAGCACCGTATCGAGGTTGCCATAGCGGTACCCACTCTTGGCGGGTGCTTGGAGTTGAGCATCGAAGTTCAGCCTGTAGTTCTCAAGAAGTCGAGCGGGCAGCTGACGAGCGGTGATAGTGCCCCGGGCTCGGAGAGGATCGGGAGGGATCGTTGGGACCGTGGCCGACGGGAGCACCCTGCCAGGAACAGGGCGAAGACAAGCCAAGCGATCCCCACGATCTTGCGACCGTCCACGCTCGATGTATCGGTCCCCAAATTGCGGCTTTGAGGCGTTCAGTTCGATAGAGGGTCTGGGATGAGACGTCCGGGCATCACGTATCCGGCATGGAGGGGCCTGTTCAGCGCCGCGGCGAGCTCTGATGTCAGTTGTCCGTCGCGTGCGCCGTTCGTGATGCCGAGGTGGCCGCAGATCCCGACGTGCGCCCAGAGGGGAAGGGGGGGAGAGCCCGTCTCGCTCACCCACAGGACGAACCCACTGCCGACCTCGCCACCCGCTGACGACGGCTCGCTACAGAGGGAAGGAGCGTAGGTGCTGGGCGGAGCGTGGACGAAGCCCTCAGGCAGTCCGTTGACGACGCGAACCAGATCGGTGATCTCCTGACCCGTCAAGGCCGCGGAGCTCACCAGCCAGTGATCGACGTAGTGGCAGATCGCGATCGTCGACGGCGATCCGGGGATCAGCGGATCCTTCATCGAAACCTCGGGCTGGTACGAGGTGGGAGGGTCGAGCTCCATCTCGCGCATCGCGCATCCGTTCGGATCGGTGTCGGCGAGCTGGATCGAGCCGACGATGGAGTTGGTCTCCGCGTCGGTCACGGCGTCGATGAACATCAGGACGTGTGCATCGGGCACATAGATCGCCATGCCGGGACGATCGGGAACGGTCCCTCGGTCCAGCTGCACACCATGTGAGTTCGTCAGCGTGCGAAGGGACTGCATCTTCGGCCGCCAGTACTCAGGGTTGTCGACCAGCTCGAGGCTGCTGATCGCCGGTGGGCGTGGAAGGAGACAGGAAAGCTGCCCCCCGGTGTCGCGGATCACCGTGTCACTCTGCGGCGTCCCGCACCTCGTGTCGTTGATCTTCCAGGACGCCGGCACGGTCACCTCGAGGCCGTGGTACCCGATCACCTGGCCGGTCGAGGTCGGGACTTGCGTGCCGCTCGGTGTGCCGCTCCCTACCGGCGGTTGCGATCCGCCCGGCTTCAGGGTGCCGATGAAGAGGACGAGCGAGCCGAGCGTGATCAGCGTGGAGATCGCGATCGCGCTGAGACGCCGACGTCGACGCCGCTTGCCGGCGATGGCCGCGATCGAGGCCGGACCCGGCGTGGTCTTCGGCCGGTACCACCCAACCGCCCGGTCGAGAAGGTCGTTCACGTCCTCACGCATCGCTGCCTCCCACCTCACGCCGCAGTTCCAGTCGCGCACGATGCAGTCGTCCGCGAACCGAGACGGCTTCGATCCCGAGAAGGTGTGCCGCTTCCGCAGGCGGGAACCCCAGCCAGTCGACGAGGACCACCGCCTGTCGCTGCGCGATCGGCAGCGCGGAGACGGCCCGGAGGAGATCGAGACGATCGTCGGCGACCCCCTCGCCTGCGTGGTCCTGTTGGATCGTTCGGTGCCGAACCTCCACGACGCGGCGACGCAGTCGCTTGCGGTGGAGGTTCAGGGCCGTTCGGTAGAGGTAGCCCGTTGGCGACTCCATCTCTCGGACCTGTGACCATCGCTCGTACAGCCTCACGAACGCCTCCTGGGCGAGGTCCTCGGCCTCGCCGGCGCGTCCGGTCAGCAGGAGCATCGCCCTCACGAGCCGGATCCGCTCGGCGAGGTAGAGGTCCTCGAACTCGATCGTTCCTCCATCCACATCCGAGACCGTCTGGATCACCACACCAGCATGAACCCCCAGCCGGGGCGATCCGTTCGGCTCAGGAGGACCGTTATCCGACGACGTGGTCGACCGGACAGCCGTGTGTGAGGGTCCGAGAGACCGTGCAGAGATCGCCCGCGGTCTTCGATCGAGCGCGCTCGAACTTGCGCTGATCGACCTCCTGCGCCACGTGGTACGTCACTCGCAGCCACTGCATCCGCTGGTCGTCCTTGAGCCCCTCGACGTCGACATCGAGGGGTGTCACCGGCTCACGCTGCTTGCGCATCAGCTCGACCACGTCGACCGCGCTGCAGCTTCCGAGGGCGGCGAGCAGCATCTCGAGCGGTGTCAGCCCACGCTTGCCGTGCAGGTCGACCGTGATCTGGGTGCCGTGCCGGTTCGTGACGATGACGGTGCCGTCCTCGTTCGCGGTGAGGCTCAACCTTCGGTTCGCGTCCATCTCCGGAGGCTACAGAGCGGAGCGATGGACGGCCGTATCCTGCGCGGCATGGATGGGCTCGGGGGCACGTGACACGCGAGAAGATCCCGACGGCGGGGGACCTCGGGCTGATGATGGGCCCGCCTCCGTTCACACCCGAGCGCCTGGTGACGCTCGCGAACTGGCAGGACCCGCCGTTCAACCGGTGGGCGTTCCAGCACGTCGGCGAGCTGATCCCCTCGGCCCGGATCGCGCGCGGCGACGGTCCCGTCTGGCGGCTGCCCAAGGAGCCCCGCGACCTCTCGAGGATGCCGATCCACGCCGGCGGCCGGCCGGTGCCGCTCTCGACCTTCCTCGAGCGCACGTACACCGATGGCATCATCGTCCTGCACGGCGGACGCATCGTGATGGAGTCTTACTTCAACGGCATGGTGGCCCGCACGCGCCATCTGCTGATGTCGGTCTCGAAGTCGTTCACGTCGGCGGTGTGCGGCCGGGTCGTCGGTCGGGGACTGCTGCGGCCCGATGACCTGGTGACCGCGCACGTGCCGGAGCTCTCGGGGACGTCGTGGGACGGATGCACGGTCAGACACCTGTTGGACATGCGGGCCGGGACGCGCTTCAACGAGGATTACACGAACCGTGAAGCCGATGTGCGCGTGTACGAGCAGATCTACCTATGGCGGCCGCGAACGGACATCGAGCTGCCCGCGGACATCACCACCTACTACGCGACCCTCGGGAACGAGCGTCCGCACGGCGGGCGTTTCGAGTACCGATCGATCCTCACGGACGTGCTGGCGTGGGTGATGGAACGCGCGGCCGGGGCTCGGTTCGCCGATCTGGTCTCCGACGAGCTCTGGGGACCGATCGGGGCGGAGGGCGACGCCGAGATCACCGTCGACGGGCACGGCAACCCGATGGCGGACGGCGGCATCTCCTGCACGCTGCGGGACCTTGCGAGGTTCGGGCTCCTGATCATGCGAGGCGGTCGGCGGGGCGGCGAGCAGGTCATCCCGCGCGGGTGGATCCAAGACATCCTGAGCGCGGATCCCGAGACCGTAGCGGCGTTCGCGGCTGCTCCCGACGCCGCCGAGTTCCCCGCCGGCGCTTACTACCGGAACCAGTTCTGGGTGATCGATCCACGCGGGCCGATCGTGATGGCGTCGGGCATCAACGGTCAGACCGTGCTCGTTCACTGGCCGGCGGACGTGGTCGTCGCCAAGGTCTCCACCTGGCCCGAGGCGTGGACACCGGCGTTCGGCGTGACGACCCGGAACGGGTTGATCGACCTCGCGGAGCGCGTGGCCGGCTGATCCCGATCCGCTCCTGCGATCGCACCTGGTTTCGCACGCTCGCGTGACGGGTACGAGAAGGGTTCCGGCGGCGTCAGCGGCGCCGCGACGGAAGGAGGTCGAATGAGATGAGCGAGCGCTATCCGCAGACGCACGAGCACTTCCCGGTCGAGCCGACCCCGGTCGAGCCGGATCGTGGCAGCCTCACCGGGTACGCGGCCATCAAGTACTCGGCGATCGTGATCATCGTGCTCGCGATCCTCGCCTTCCTGGCCTGGTACGTGATGCCCAAGCTGGGATAAGGCTGGGATAAGGGAAGGCAGAGTGGGCGGGACCGTTGATCGGTCCCGCCCCCTTTCTCCACCTACGAAGTGACGGCGCCGACGATCGCCAGGGCGCCGGAGAGCCCCAGCAAGGTGAGCACGGCCACGCGGAACGCGGGGCCGTGCAGCCGGGCCGAGAGGCGCTCGCCCGCCAGCGTGCCCGCGATGATCGCGGGCACGCCGACCGCGAAGGCAGCTTCGACGTCGCGCGTGAGGAGACCGCCGGCCCAGAACAAGAGGAGCGCGATCACGCCCTGAACCAGGAAACACCCTGCCAACGTGGCGCGGAATGGGTCCCGCTCCATCCCGGTCGCTTGGAACGCGATCACGAGGGGCGGTCCGTTCGTCCCGGTGCTCGTCGCGAGCGCACCCGAGGCGATCCCGGCCGTGATCTCGGTCGGCGGTCCAGACGGGAGCCGGAGACCGCGCCACAGCCAAGCCGTGAGACCAAGGACCACGATCCCGATCGCGAACGTGAGCGCGCGGTCGGGTGCCCGGGTGAGGATGAGCGCCCCCACCGGCATCCCGATCAACGAGGCGCCGACCACCGTGGCCATCGGTCCTATCTGGATGTGCGCGCGCCAACGCGCCGTGTTCCACAGGGTCATCGGGACCCCGATCGCGGTCATCGCAACGACGGCCAGCTTCGGGTCTGCCACGACCGCGACGATCGGCACTGCGACCAGTGCGAACCCGAAGCCCATCGTCGCCTGGATCGCCGCCGCGATGGCCACCGTGGCGGCGATCACGACGAGCACCGTCATCACCCGGGCCCGAGCAGATCCACCGACGGGCGACCGAACGGATCCTCGAGCGATCGCGCCACGTCGAGCGCGTCGTCGAGCAGCGCTTCGGCGGCGACGATGTTCGACTCGGCGCCTGAGTTCCCGGACACGCGGCCCTGGTCGATCCCGTCGGCGACGCGGCCGCGGCGCCGGTCGTAGACCGGCGCCCCGGCCGCGTTCCGCCCGTCGAACCAGACGCGCGCGTTGGATGCCGCAGCCGCCCATCGCTGCTCGCCGGTCGCCTCGTACAGCCGATCCAGCGAGTAGATGCAGGACGCGACGTCGTACGGCGATGTGCTCGTCGCCTCGAACCTCGCATCCACCGCGGGCACGACGAGCGCCTCGACGCTGCGCGCGGCGACGTCCAGGAGCTCGGGCTCCTCGAGCAGGGACGACGACCAGGCGAGCACGCCCTCCTGGATATGGGCCCACAGATGCGGTGACCCGACCTCCTCGTCGTTGTTCTTGAGCACGTCGCCGTCCCGGCACGCCGCGAGCTCGTGGACCCAGCGGAGCATGGCCGGGCGCAGCGACGTGACGCCCGCGTCCGCGATCAGCCGGCGCGCGGTGAGGATATGCAGCGCGCGGACGTCGGGCGGTGCGGGCTTCGAGACGGCGTGGTCCAGTCCCGACAGCACCGCGTCGCGCGCGCGCTCGTCGGCGAACGTGAGCCACGCGTGGCTCACGCCGACGAGCGCGCGCGCGTGCCAGAAGCTCTCGCCGATCGCCGACGTGATGCCGTGCAGGTTGCGGGCGCCGTCCCAGTCGTAGACGAAGTTGATCCATCGCCCGTCGGGCTCCTGCATCCACAACACGAACTCGAGCAGCCCACGCGCCCATCGCTCCGCCCACGGCTGGTTCGTCCGAGCCCACACGTCGCACAGCACGTCGAGCAGCCGCGCAGCGTCGTCGACGCAGGCGACCCCTTCGAACCCCGACTCCGCGGCGACGATCTGCGCGCCATGGCCATCCCCGTAAACCGCAACGGCGAGGGCGCCGTCCCCGGCGGCCGGGATCGGGCGGGTCAGACGGGCGAGCTGTCGGAGCATGGCAGCGGAGTCTCGCAGGACGGAAGGAGAAGGGCCAGGGCTCGCGTTACACGGGGTCCAGCGCCGTCAGCACGTCGTCGATCGCCATATCGACGGCACAGACGCTCGTGTCGGCTGCCCCGTAATACACGCGGATGTCGCCGTCCCCGAGGTCGACGTGTCCGCTGGGGAACACGACGTCGTGGAGGAACCCGTCGAGCTCGTAGTCGGCCTCGGGCGTCAACAGCGGCCGGTCGGTCCGCGCGAGCACCTTCGTGGGATCGCCGGCATCCAGCAACAACGCGCCCACCCCGTAGCGGTTGTCCCGGTTCGCGCCGTGGTAGATCTCGAGCCATCCTCCGTCGATGCGGATCGGCACCAACGACGCCCCGATCCGCATCTCGTCCCACATCCCCGTCCGCGGCTGCGCGATCGGCCGAGGGTTCCCCCAATGCACGAGGTCGTCGCTCTCCGAGAGCCATAGACCCAGCACGCGTCCGAACGAGCCGGGCATCGGGCGCGTGAACGCGAGGTAGCGGCCACCGACCTGCTCGGGGAACAGGACGACGTCCTTCTGGTCGGGCTGCAGCATCGTGCCGTCTCGCTCGAACGAGCGGAAGTCCTTGGTCGTCAAGCGCGCGGTGGTGATCCCCAACCGGCTCACGGCGACGTAGGTGATCTGGAACACGTCACCGATCCGCGTGATCCGAGGGTCCTCGACGCCGTACTCCTCGAGCGGCGTCGCCGAGACGATCGTCGGCTCGGGGTCGATCGTGAACCGGATCCCGTCGGTGCTGCGCGCCACACGCAGGTGGGAGATGTGCGACAGGTAGTCCGTGAACTCCGCCTGCCCCTGGGTGAATCCCCCGGCCGTGTTCCGGTACCGGATCGTGCGAGGGTCGGACAGATCGAGTCCCGGCAGGTCCCTGGGGACGTAGCCGATCACGATCTGTGGCGGTTCCTGCTGATGGTCGAAGAACGCCATCCCGATCAGCTGCTCTGGCCGGAGCCCGCCCGGGAGGGGGACGAGCCGAGGCTCGGGACCCGAGAGGTCGACCATCCGTGCGTCCCCACCCGGCTCGACGTCGGGTCGGGGCCGCTCGGTCACCCGAACGAGGAGAACCGTCTCGTCGCCAACGGTCGCGACGCCGGGGTTGATCGTGGAGATGACCTCGAACCCCGGCTGTGGCTGCACGTCCCCGGGCTGGATCAACGGGTTGGTGCGCAGGCGATGGGCCACCGTGAGCGGCTTGTCGCGTCGCCGCTCCTTCTGGACGGGCGCGTGCTCGGCAACGAGCTCGCGCATCACGTCGAGGAAGCGAGCACCCGTCTTGGGCCACGTCGCCTCGTTCGCATAGCGGTACGCGTTCTTCTCCAACCGAGCCTTCAGCTTGGGGTCATCCAAGATCGTGTTGACCGCCTCGGCGATCTGATCCGCCGCCTGGAAGTCGACGAGGATCCCCCGGTCGTCGGCGAGCGCCTCCTTCGCGTGCAGGTACGGCGTGGAGACGACGGCCTTCCCTGCGCCGAGCGCGTACGAGAGCGTTCCGCTGGTGATCTGGTTCGGGTCGAGGTATGGCGTCACGTAGACGTCGGTGGCGAGCAGGTAGTCGATGATGTCCTTCTGTTCGAGGTACTGGTTGACGAAGACCACGTTCTCGGTCAGCCCCAGCTCCTCGACGAGCGCGGTCAGTCGATTGCGGTACTCCTCGCCCCGTTGCTTGAGCAGTTCGGGGTGGGTCTGGCCGGCGATCAGGTAGAGCGCATCGGGGTTCCGGGCGACGACGGCGGGCATCGCCTCGATCACGTACTCGAGCCCCTTGCCGGGACCCACGAGACCGAACGTGGACACGATCTGACGGTGGTCCAGGCCGAGCTTCGCCTTGAGGCGGCGTCGCCCGATCGGCTCGATATGGGGCATCCCGTGCGGGATCACGATCGGACGCTGCGAGATGCCGTAGACGTCGCGCAGGATCTCGACCGCGGTCTCCGCCATCACGGTCAGGCCGTGTGCGGAGTCGGCGATCGACCGGACGGTCTCACGGATCGCCGGCGACGGTTCCGGAAGCACCGTGTGCAGGGTGACCAGGGCGGGCTTCTCGAGCTCGTCGAGGAACGGGGTCAGGTGATCCTCGTACGTCCCTTCGATCCAGTGGTCGCCGACCCATCCACCGCCCTTCCACAGGCCGTAGAGACCGAACTCGTGCTGGACGCAGACGACGTCCGCGTTGGAGCGGTTGATCGCCCGGGCGGCCGCCCGGTAGGGCATGGGGCTCCCCTGGCGGATCCGCCATCGGACCTCCGACCCATAGGCGCGTACCGAATTGCGCTCGTCGATCGCCGCGATCCGGGCGCGGGTCGAGGGGTCGGCCTGGCGGATCGCGTGGATCAGGTCCGAGGTGAAGGTCGCGATCCCGCAGCGGCGGGGCGGATAGGTGGAGACGAACGCGATACGCATGACCTTCAGGGTACCGTGGCCGTCGACCCGCTACGTCCCTGCCGTCAGCGGCTCGAACCGTGCCGTGAAATGCCGCAGCTGCGGCGCCTGCGCTACGATCCGGTACCCGGGCAGGTCCTTCGCGCGCGCGGCGAGATCGGTCACGACCTCGATCACGTAGTCGACGTGCGATTGCGTGTACGTGCGTCGGGGGATCGCGAGGCGCACGAGGTCCGTCGCGGCCGGCTCCTCGGTGCCGTCGGGCTTCATCCCGAACATCACCGTCCCGATCTCGCACCCACGGATCCCCCCGGCCTCGTACAGCGCGACCGCGAGCGACTGCCCCGGGTACCGCAACGGCGGAACGTGCGACAGGAGCGAGCGAGCGTCCAGGTAGACGGCGTGTCCGCCCGCAGGCCGAACGATCGGCACGCCGGCGGCGACCAGCGCATCTGCCAGGTATTCGATGGAGCGCGTCCGGTACCGGAGGTAGTGCTCGTCGACGCCCTCACGGAGCCCCTGCGCGATCGCCTCCAGGTCGCGGCCGGCGAGCCCGCCGTACGTGGGGAACCCCTCGGTCAGGATCAGGAGGTTGCGGCACCGCTCCGCCCACGCGTCGTCGCGCAGCCCCAGCCAGCCGCCGATGTTCGCCAGCGGATCCTTCTTCGCCGACATCGTCATGCCGTCGGCGAGCGACGCCATCTCGCGCACGATGTCCGGGACCGATCGTCCGTCCTGCCCTGTCTCGCGGGTCTTGATGAACCACGCGTTCTCCGCGAACCGGCACGCATCGAGGAAGAGCGGCACCCCGAACCGATCGCAGACTGACCGGACGCCGCGCAGGTTCTCCAGCGAGACCGGCTGCCCCCCGCCGGAGTTGTTCGTAACGGTGACGAACACGACCGGCACGTCGTCCGCCCGTTCGACGAGGAGCTTCTCGAGCGCCTCGAGGTCCATGTTGCCCTTGAACGGATGGAGTGCCGCGGGATCACGACCCTCGGGGATCACGAGGTCGACGGCCTCGGCGCCCGCGAACTCGACATTGGCGCGTGTCGTGTCGAAATGCGTGTTGTTCGGAACGACCTTCCCGGGACCTGCCACCACGGAGAACAGGATCTTCTCGGCAGCGCGGCCTTGATGCGTTGGAATCACGTGCGGGAACGGGAACAGCTCCTGCACGGCTGCGAGGAAGGCGAACCATGAGGGCGACCCGGCGTAGCTCTCGTCGCCGTGTTGGATCGCCGCCCACTGATCGCGACTCATTGCACCCGTGCCGGAGTCGGTGAGCAGATCGATCAGGACGTCGTCGGCGTGGAGGTTGAACAGGTTGTAGCCGGCATCGCGGATCTTCGCCCGGCGTTCGTCCTCGGTGAGGAATCGCAGCGGCTCCACGGAGTGGATCCGGAACGGTTCGACGATCGTGCGGTATCGCTCGGGCACGACGCGATGATAGGTCGGCGGCTCAGACGAAGGTCCGAGGTTCCCGTTTGGGGCCGAACCTCGGCGCGACGATGCCGCTCGCCTCCAGGAGCACCTGGACGCGGCCACGTTGACCCCGATAGGGCTCGACCAGCTCGAGCATCCGGTCGTCGTCGCCGCGGGCCTCGCCGGCGAGCGCCCACGAGACGATGTTCGGCAGGTGGTAGTCCCCGACCGAGATGGCGTCGGGGTCGCCGAGCGCGAGCCGTGCCACCTCGGCGACGGTCCACGGACCGACCCCCGGCAGTCTGCCGAGCCACGCGCGCGCCTCGTCGAGCGGCGCGCCGGCGAGCGCGGCGATCTTCTTCGGATGGCGCGCGACCTCGCGGAGCGTTGTCGCCCGCATGCCGGTGACACCGAGGCGCGTGAGCTCCCACGACGGGAACTGGGCGACCCGTTCCGCGTCTGGTGGGAGCAGGAGGCCGAGGTCACCGGGGGCGAGATCCGCGGTCCTGCGGACGACCTCGCGCCACGCCGTCCGAGCCTCGCTCCCCGTGACCTTCTGCTCCAGGACCGCCGCGACGAGTACCGGGAACGGGTCGGCGCGCGCGAGCAGGACGGTCCGGTGATCGCGCCACGCCCCGGCCAGGACCGGGTCTCGGGGGACGAACGGGGTCGGGTCATCGAACGCCCCGACCGTGCCCGGCGCGACCACCGACACGGCGTGCTCGGCGCCCGGACCCCACGCTTCCGCATCGATCGTCCTGCTCGCCGACTGGCTGAGGCGGATCGTGGCCGCGCCCTCCGGCGTTCGCACCGCGCGCCACACCGTTCGGCCGTCGACGCGCGTGGTCGGGTCGCCGGCCCCTCGGACCAGCGGGAAGACGGTCCGTCGGAGGTCGACGGGATGCTGCAGCTCGATCCGGCGGACGGTCACGGTGCCGCTCAGCGTACGCTCGTTGGCGATGCCGACCGTCTACGACCTCCCGCTCGAGGAGCTCACCGCGCATCTGTCGTCCTGGGGCGAACCCTCCTACCGCGCGAACCAGGTGTGGGCGCAGCTGTGGAAGCGGGCCGCGACCTACGACGCGATGTCCGACGTGGCACCGGCGCTCCGCGAGCGACTGGCGGCTGAGCTCCCGCTCGGCGTCGAGATCCTCGACGAGCGGACGGCCGACCGTGGGGCGACCCGGAAGGCGCTGCTCAAGCTTGGCGGCACGCACGTGATCGAGGCCGTCCTGATGGGGTACCGGGACCGCGTGACGGTGTGCGTGTCGTCGCAGGCCGGATGTGCGATGGGGTGCACCTTCTGCGCGACCGGTCAGATGGGTCTTCGCAACAACCTGACCGCCGGCGAGATCGCGGCGCAGGTGGTGTGGGCGCGACGGGAAGCGAGCAGGCTGCCGGCCACGACGTCGCGGCGACTCGGCAACGTCGTCTTCATGGGCATGGGGGAGCCTCTCGCGAATGAACGCCACGTCTTCGAAGCGCTCGCGAAGCTGACCGATCGAAGAGGCTTCGGGATGGGCGGGCGTCACGTCACGGTGTCCACCGTCGGGATCGCGCCGGGGATCCGTCGGTTGGCATCCGCCCATCCGCAGGTGGGCCTTGCGGTGAGCATCCACGCGGCGAGCGATGAGCTCCGTGACCAGCTGGTGCCGCCGAACCGCCGGTATCCCCTCCCCGTGCTCGAGGAGGCGATCGCGGCGTGGCGTTCGGCGACGCGACGGCGACCCTCGATCGAGTGGGCGCTGATCGATCACGTCAACGACACCGTCGAGCAGGCCGAGCTGCTGGCAGCGATCGTCCGGCGACTCCACGCGCACGTGAACCTGATCCCGCTCAACCCGACGCCGGGCTACCCCGTCGTCGGGTCGCCACCCGCGCGGATCAGGAAGTTCGTGACCGCGCTCGAGCTGGCCGGCGTCAACGTCACGGTCCGCGATACCCGCGGTCGGGACATCGACGCCGCCTGCGGCCAATTGGCGCTGTCGGCCGTGGGTCGGGCATCGGTGCCAGGGTAGTGACCGGGAGAGGCGACCGGGCGATCCCCCGGAGTTAGCCGACGTCGATCGGACGACCGACGGTAGGCGCCCGCCTCGAACGCATCGCCGAACGTCGGCTCGTCGGTCTCCCCTTCGAGCGGGGTCCCCCGACGGATACGACGGACGAAGTCGGCCCCGACCCACACACAGACCGCGATCGCGATCGGGTGACCGAACGGGAGCCTGACGGTCTGAAGGTACGTCGGCAATCGAGACGACTCGGTGACGAGCTGCGTCACCACGAAGAACGCGGAGAGGATGACCATGCCCCGCCGCGCGATCTTGGGCATCACCCACGCGAGGGGAAGGGCCCACACCAGGTACCACGTGAAGAGCACCGGTGACGGCAGGGTGATCGCGAGGAACGCCCATCCCCAGGCTGCCGACATCGCTTCGGGGGTTCGAGCCTGAACCGATGTCCAGATCCGGTGACCGATCGCGATCACCGCCGCGAGGGACAGCGAGAACAAGAGGAGGCGAGCGGCGGTCGCCGCCGGCTCCCGGAACGAGTCGCCGACCAGCCCCCCAAGGCCGGAACCGACGCGAACGATCAGCTCGCCGGGCGCCATCCATGAGTCATGTCCCGATACCTCCATCAACCCGAGCGTCGGGTTCGTCCATTGGAGGAAGGGCAGCGCGAGCGCGAGCCATACACCGGCGATGACGGCGCCGTACATCGCGAGGACGCGGCGGCGGCGCTCGGGCGGCGCGTTCGCGACGAACGCCACCACCAGCAACACGAGAGGGACGACCGCACTGGCTTTCACCGACATGCCGAGCGCGAGCGCGATCGCGGCGAGCAACTCGCGACGCGCGAACAGGAGGGACACGGCACACGCGACGAAGAACGCGACGAGGATGTCGTTGTGACCGCCGCCGACGACGTGGTACACGACGATCGGGTTGCACCCGATCATCGCGATCGCGAAGGCGGCTCGCTCCGGCCGGACCTTCTGCACGAGGCGTCCCACGACCGCGACCGTGCCGAGGCTCGCGAGGGCAGCGAGCAGCTGGAAGCTGGCGACGACTTCGCTCGGATCCTTGACGATCCTCGTCATCAACGCGGACATCCAGGTGAACAGAGGACCGTAGACCGACGGCGTCTCGCGCCATCCGGGCCACGTCAGGTGCCACAACCCGTTCAACGGGAAATCACTGGGCGTGAGCACGTAGGGGTTCCCTCCGTACGTGCTCACGATCCGTCCGTAGTACGCGTAGCTGTACACGTCGCGCGAGAACAGCAGCGGAAGCATCAACACGATCGCGTGGAAGCCGATGGCCAGCAACACGACCGTGCGAACGGGGATGCGTCCCGCCCATGCCTCGCGCACCAGGAGCACGAACCCTGCGGCCGCGCTGATGGTGGCGAGCAGCCCGACGATCATCAACGGGGTCGTGCCGAGATGACCGAGTCCGATCGCCCCCGACATCCAGCGCAAGGGGTTGGCGGCCTCCATCCCGATCGGCAACAACGGATAGAACGGAGAGTTGGGTGTCGCACAGACGAGGGCAACGAACACCATGCCGCCGATCGATGCTGCGACGGCGCGTTTGGCTTTCGGAGCCAGGGAGAACGGTCGTTGCGTCGAGACCTGCACGCTGGGCCGGAATCTACCGTAGGAAGGAAGATCGAAGGGCTCGATAACGATCCCAGGGGCCCTTCGCAACCGTATCTCCACGCCCCGCCCCTCCCCCTGTATCGAGCACGGTACCCACCGCCGTCGTCGAGCGCAACCGGCGGGCGGTTGCGCTCGTATGCTGCGGCGTTGGCATGGGTGTGATCGAGCTCACGGACGTCACCGTTGCTCTCCCGGGGGGCTGGACCCTGTTCGAAGGGGTGTCGTTCCGCGTGCCCGACGGCGAGCACGCCGGCTTGATCGGTGCGAACGGGATCGGCAAGACGACGTTGCTCCGGTTGATGGCGGGCGAGGATCGAGCGGCGGCAGGGGCCGTTCGTGTCGAGGGGCGCGTCGGCCTGATGCAGCAGTTCATCGGATCGCGTTCGATCAGCGTGCGCGACTTCCTGCTCGCCTACAGCGAGCCGGCCGTCCGAGCGACCGCGGCGAGGGTGCGCGCGGCGGAGGAGCGCCTCGCGGTGGAGCCCGATGAGAAGGCGCAGCTGGCATACGCCTCGGAACTCAGTGCCTGGGAGCAGGCCGGCGGGTACCGCG
>WNFW01004603.1_pt1 | contig 16117 bp, 18 predicted proteins | sample 5400131 | NCBI WGS metagenome assembly WNFW01 (sample SAMN13153362, study PRJNA577476) | soil metagenome | isolation source: 20 cm soil or saprolite under grassland replicate 1 | place: USA:California | collected 2016-06-15 | reverse complement strand
ACTCCGTCACGATTTTCTGCATTACAATAGGGGCATTCCATAGTTTTTTTGCCTGCCTTTTTACTCAGACGTACGTGTTGTTTTCCCGGTTAACGAACGGTCAGCTTGTTCAGGGCGACTTGTTGGGATAATTATACTGTGTTTCTCGATAAGTGTCGAGAAGTTGTCTGTCTCATTGATTACATACGTATTTGGGGGGCAAAAGTTCAAATCTGTGATGAGAAGAGCGCACCGACTGGTGCGCCCGGGTACGCATATGCAACATGCGATTGTTTCTACAGGGAACAGAGGAGTGCTGGTTTTAGAGGTGCTGGCAGCGCAGCGATATGATGCCGGGAGCGAAGTGATTGGCTTTTTGTAGATATTCTTGCTCGTTGCCCTCGATCATGAGTTTGTGCATGACGACAACGTCGCCATCGGGGAGGGGTTCGGCAGGTTGGAGGCAGAGTTCCATGACGGCGCAACCTCGCTCGTAGACTTTGACGAGGCCGCCGGAGCCAGGGATGCGGTAGACGCGGCTGTCAAAGGTGGGGCTGGCAACTTCGAGGTAGCCGAATTTGATCAATTGCTGATACTGGTTCTCTGATAACATTTCTCGCAGCAGCACTTTCGCACGGCTCTCGGCGGAGAGATGTTCACTGACGGAATCACGGAAGTGGCGGCTTAGACTGCCATCTGAGGACTGCGATAGGTAGTATATCGCTAAGAGTAGAAATAGTAGCCATATTCCCAGGAAGAGGCTTAAAGTTTCCAGCATAGCCGCTTTTGCTCCTCTGTTTTTTACTATCAGACAGAGTTACCAGTTACGTTGTACAAAGATTATAGCATATGGAAGTGCGGGATGCCATAGTATTGCAATTTGTCACGAGAGGAGGCAGGTGAGGAGGCAGGTGAAGGTGCTACCCTGTCCTTCGGAGCTGGTAACGCTGACCTGGCCGCCGTGCATTTCGACAATCATCTTGACGATGGCGAGACCGAGGCCCAATCCATTGGAGCGGCTCGAAGCTGGCTTTGGGACCTGGTAAAAACGCTCAAAAATGCGCTGTTGCTGCTCCATGGCTATACCGTGGCCGGTGTCGCGCACCTCTAATTTGAGTAGCCTACCGCTCCCCGCGGCGGAGAGCAGGCTTGACTCATCATTGTCAAGGCGATTGGTGATGGTCGCGGAAATGGTGACGTTCCCACCAGAGGGCGTGAAGCGCAGGGCGTTGCTGATCAAGTTGCGCAGTACCTGTTGCACGCGTACCGCATCGGCGTAAATGGGGGGGAAATCGTGGGGTATGTCGACGATGATGTCTATGCCATTGTCGGTAGCCATAAGCTCCAATTCTTCGATGGCATCCGCGACGATTTCTTGCAGGCTGACGAGAGCACGATTCAATCGAGCCTGGCCGGAGTCGGCGCGTGATACCAGCAATAAGTCTTCGATCAGGGCATAGAGGTGTTCGCTACTGGAACGGGCTCGCTGCACAAATTCTTGTTGCTGCTGGTTGAGCTCTCCGCCTATACCGGATAACGCCAGGTCGAGGTAGCCATGTATGGCATTGAGCGGCGAACGCAGTTCATGAGTGATCATGGAGAGGAAGTTCGACTTGAGGCGAACGGTTTCGCGCATGGCGGTTACGTCCCGCACTATTAGCAGGCTAAGTGGCTGGTCGGCCGTGGTAAGCGGGGTAATTGTAAGGCCGATGGACCGTGACAAAGCCATGATGCTGAGGTCAATCTCTACATAGGGCAGAGCCTGATGCTGCTCGAGTGCCTGTTGTATGGTGAATATATGACCGGAAGGGTCTTTAACTGCAGGTGTGTTGTTGTCTTTGCCCCAAAGAAGTTCTGCGCAATCGATGTCTGGTTGCTGAGTGGAGTCGAGGCCGAAGATGTTGCTGAAGGCGTTATTGGCTTCGACGATACGGTTGTTAGCATCGATGAGGGCTATGCCGTCCGAGCTGGCTGCCTGGATGATGCGCAATTGTTCTTGCAAGGTTTCAGGCTTGCTTGCTTGTTGTACTGTTCCGGTATGTTGTGTATTTGTCATTTTTGTTTGATCAAAGTGTTTCTCGGTGTTGGATGTTATCTTGAGCCGACGCGGGCGAGCAGGGCGATACATTCGATATGGTACGTTTGTGGGAACATATCGACGGGTTGCGCGGAGACCAGGCGGTAACGACCGTTGGCGCAAAGGGTGGCGATGTCGCGGGCCAATGTGCTCGGATCACAGGAGACATAGCAGATGTTGCGCGGGGCTAGCGTCTGCAGGGCCTGGAGCGCCTTGGGATGGCAGCCGGCACGAGGTGGGTCGACAAGGGCGATATCGACGCGCTCGCGGCGGTAGTGGAGCTGGCCAAGGATACGTTCCAGGGTGCCCTCAAGCGTGGTGATGTTGTTCTGGTTATTCAAGGCGGCATTGGCGCGGGCATCTATGACGGCGCTGGGCTGTGATTCAATGGCGACTACGCGCGCGGTACGAGCGGCCAGGAAGGCTGAGAAAAGCCCTACGCCGCTGTAGCCATCGAGGGCAACTTCGTTGCGCTGTGGTTCCAGCATCTGCAGGACCTTCTCGATTAGAACGGCGGTCTGGACCAGGTTGACCTGGAAGAAAGAGTCGGAGGAGACGCGGAAGCGGTGGCTGAGGATCATGTCGGTCAAGAATTCCTGGCCCGAGACTACGCGTCCATAGCGGCCACCGACGCGTTCGACGATGACGCCGACGATACCTGGGGTGATGGTGATGAGCTCGTTTGCCAGCTGCTGGGGGTCTTCGATGAGCGAACCTGGGCGTGCATGCAGGCTCAACAGGGCTGGCACCGGTTTCACCGATTCGGCTGCTGCCGCCAGGTTGCTGTTAACCGCACCGATGGCGCCGCGAATGGTGAAGCCTTGTATCTTTTCGCTCAGGGAATCGCCGAAATAATTGATGAGTTTTTCTCGGACACACCGGTAGACTATATCGAGGGCGGGATGCAAAAGTTGGCAGTCTTCCAGATCCTGAACGTCGTGGCTATCGGTCAATTTAAAGCCCACTTCTCCTGCTGGACCAATCGAAAACAGGGCGATGTTACGGTAATGCCAGGGAGATATGCCATTGGGCATGCCAATGGTGGGATGGACAACGGCATCAGGCTGTTTGCCAATACGCACGAGGAGCTGGCGCACGATATGCGCTTTCCAGGTCAATTGCGCGGGATAAGCGATGTGTTGCCATTGGCAGCCGCAGTCTGTGAGTAGTGGATAGCTCGGTTCGACGCGCTCCGGTGCCTGGCGAAGGATTTCGAGCAGGTCTGCGCGCGCGTGTCCACGCCGCTCCTCGACAATTTCTACTCGTACCCGTTCTCCTGGTATACCTCCCGGGACAAAAAGTACTCGCCCTTCGTAACGGCCTACGGCGTCTCCTCCGTAGGCGAGGTCTGTAAGTTCAACGTCAATACTCATGTTTCCCCTCGGCGGCCACCAGACGAGCTGAAGAGCTGTTTGTGTCCGTCACATCTTTCCAACGTATTTTTATGTTGCATTTCCTGCCACCGCATCATACCTCCCACCATGGACGACGCAAGCGTCCCCACCCCACATCCACACCACCCCCGCCCCTACGAATTTGACGATTTGTCCTCAAAAAACCTACTGGTGAAAGACACCTCGTTTCTTGCATCCTGCGTTAGCATTCTATGCGCAAGAGCGTTACACCTATGGGCAGGTGAGTTCGGGTGATATTAAAAGGGAAGTGGCTGTTTGGGCTGGCTGTATAACCGTGTTCCGAAGCGGCTCAGGAAAACGGCTCCAAGTCCTAACAACCCTGTTCCAATAATGATGAGCCAGCCGATATAGGGGAGAGATCCTGCCAGTACCAACACCGTCAGTCCTACCACTATTTGCACCAGGCGTGTGTTGTGTTGTGGCGCTACCTTGCGCATTACATATTCGCCGACGAGCCACCCAACGGTCGCCGTTCCCAACGCCCATGCTACTACAAGTATCAATCCTATCATGATAGCCAATGGAATAGATAAAACAAGTGCCACCAGGACAAGTAGTACAGGCGGCGCAAGTGTGATGCTGAGTAGACCAATGACGAGGCTGCGCCTCGTTTTTTGGACTACGGTCGTACGTACGAGCATCATATGCTCTGGGAAAAACCGGGCAAGCCCTATGCCTATTACTATCCAGAATAACAATGACCAGATAGAAAACCTGAAGCTACCGTTAGCGTTAATCAGCCAGTCCAGGTCCCTGGTGCGATCGATCACCGAGCCGTCAAGCCTGTCGTCAGATCCCTGTGTAAAATGACCACCGTAGAGGTGGATATCGCCACGAATGTGGGAGCCACTCTGTAGTATGACATTGCCACCATACAGTTCGATATTTCCGTCGACGGTGCCCGCAATAACAATATCGCTATTGTACGCAACAACGTTACCTTGAACCTCGCCATTGATAGCGACTTTACTACCGAAGGTGGTGAGATTGCCGCACTCAACCTCATTATAATCGACAACAACAGTGCCGCCAAATGATGGGTTATGGTGTTCATTCGTACAATCGCTGTTGGCACGAGTGTTTACTTCGTTCGCAGCGAATACGGTGGGTACCATCCCCACCAGAATTGCTCTGCCCCCACTCAGGTAGAATGCTATCAATAGCAAAAGCCCGCTGAGGGCGAGCATAAACCATTGTCTCCATTTGACGTGTCGCATATTGGAACTCCTATCATGGTCAACGGTCTAGCCGGTAGGTTCTCTCGATGACCATGACCTTCGCTGCTACGCCTCCCGTGGATGGCGCATCAAGCGAAGCCACATCCCCATCATTACCACCAGGACGAATGCTACGCCCAGCAAGAGCATGTTGTCGCGTGTGATGAACATCAGTCCTGCTTGCAGGTATTGCGCGAGGACGATGAGCGCGTAGACAACGCCGCCGAGCAGCGAGATCGTATTCACCAACCAGTCAGGTTGAACAATAATCAGAGCGAGCAGCAAAAGAGGGATACTTCCCAGTGTAAAAAAGGCAATCGCTGCTAAAGGCAGACCAATGACACGCATGCGAGCCATCCGTGACTGCTGTTGCGTCTGAATGTCTTTGATCTGCTGCGTGATGCGCTTCTGATGCTGAACCGCCAGCAAAATGCGTTCTGTTGAGATGCTGGAAGACGAGCGGGGAGTTGGCGACACAAGCCGGGTGTTAAGACATTGTAAACGCTCCTCGTAAGCGCGACAGGCTGGGCATTGCTCCAGGTGCTCCTGAAGGGTAACGATATCCGACTGTGCCAGTCTACCATCGCGCTGAGCAACTAATGCTTGTCTAGCTTCGCTGCAGCGCATCTATCTGCTCCTCCTGATTGGATGACAATTGTTTCATGTAGCGAGCTAAGAGCTCGCGAGCGCGATGTAAACGAGCTTTGACGAGAGCAGGTGTCAGGTCCAGCGTCCTGGCTATCTCTTCGTAGGAGAAGTCGTACCAGTAGCGTAGGACTATTACCGCACGATACTTGCTCGGTAATCGTTGTAGATAGACCTGGATCTCATCCTGTTGTTCGCCTTCCAGGGCGGATTGCTCAGGGCTGGCGCCGGAATCGACGATCCATTCAAGGAAAGGGACATCGTCGAGTGGCAGCGCCAGGAAACGCCGCCGTCGCAGCTGGTCAATGGCCAGGTGAGAGGCAATCGAAAGGACCCAGGTGCTGAATTTATGCGCAGGTTTGTAGGTAGCAAGTTGTGTATAAGCTCGTACGAATGTTTCCTGTGTCACATCTTCTGCTTCCGTGGTGTTACCCAGCATACGGTAGGCAAGATTTTGCACAGCATCTTTATATCGCTCGACGAGCACCGCGAAGGCGTCCTGGTCATTGGCAAGCACAAGCTCGACAAGCGCAACGTCGCTCATCGTTTCTACGATAGCCTCGCGCGCATAGTCTCTAGATGTACGTTGTGCCCCCACGACAGCCTGGTTATTATATGCTGTGCTTGAAGTGCTTTGTGAGCCAGCCAGAGCAGCAGTAGATTTCCTGCCACGTGTTTTACGCGCTGGTTGTGCCAGTGAACCGATGGCTCCCAAGGAACTTGAAGCTGAAAGTGTTGATTCCATTTTTATCACCGCTCGTTCATTTTTATTCATTATAATGAATTAAACAAAACAGAAAATAAGGTTATTTCATAATTACCTACGAATTGTTTCTCTAAAGGTTGTAATCATTGTTCTGTATAAAGTGTAACATGGCTGTGGCTAAGTAGCAAGTGCGAGGTACTTTGTCACTTTTCATCCAATGCTATCGTAAGGCAAGGTTCAATTTGGACGAATCGTACGTGACAGTTTGAACCGTCCCCCCATGTCATCCTGAGCGCAGCGAAGGGTCTGTCTCGAGAGGCAGGAGATCCTGAGCGAAGCGAAGGATGACACGCATGATCTCCAAATGTCTAGATAGGTGTCGGATGGCTTTTTGGATAGACATGCTGGTGATATAATTGGATCATCTGTCACAGTTGCCTTCACTGAAGGCCTTGATCCCTCTAGAAGAGGAGCGAGGAACATTCATGCGCACAGTCGACTTGACTGGAAAGAGAGCCCTTGTGACGGGCTCGAGCCGCGGATTGGGTCGCTCTTACGCCATGCACCTGGCCCACGCTGGAGCTGATGTGATCATTCACGATGTGGACGAGCGTGCAGCGGCGGAGTTTGGAGAAGCCCCTTCGGGACCAGCAGTGGCCGAGGAGATCCGTGCCCTGGGCCGCCAGTCCACTTTTTTCGCCGCAGACCTCACTGACCCTGCGCAAGCAGAACGCCTCGTGCAGCAGGCGCTGGCAACATTGGGTCGCCTGGATATCCTGGTCAATAACGCGGGTGGAGATATTGGTTGTCGAACTCCCCGGCCCGACCCCAATGATGCGCTGGATATCGACCCGGATGATATCCGTTGCGTCCTCGAGCGCAACCTGCTCACAACCATGTATACCTGCAAGTACGCGGGTCTGCACATGCGTGATCAGCGATCGGGCAAAATCATCAATGTGGGATCCGTGGCCGGCCATCTCCCTGTCCACAGCGGTATTATCTACGCAGCAGCCAAGAGCGCTGTTGCCCATTACACCCGCTGCCTGGCTGAGCAACTGCGACCTTATGATGTGAATGTGAACTGCATCGCGCCCGCGCCAACATCTACCGGTCGGTTCCTGGCGACACGCGCGCTTCCTGACCAGCAAGGACTCTCCCGGCTCCAGCAGGTGGCGCAGCCCGAAGACATGGCCCAGATCGTGTTGTTCCTGGCCGGCCCCCAGGCGGATTTCCTGACGGGCGAGACTATCGTGTGCTGGGCTGGATAGGTACGATGCTATGGAGCAGGTTATCCAACGTATAACCTTCCAGGAGGAGAGATCGGTAAAGTAGTTGCGCCTGCGTCGATATTCAGAATGGTTCCTGTCACCTGGGCTGATTCGTCGGAGGCAAGATAGACGACGGCGTAGGCGACATCTTCGGGGGTCTGATGGCGTCCCAGTCGTAAGGACTGCCCAGCCCGCTGCAAGTCGGCATCACTGACACCCCGGCTATGTTGGAGTGCCAGTTCACCTTCGCTGAGCACCCATCCCGGGATGAGGTAGTTGACCCGAATGTTGTCGGCTGCATGTGCTCCCGCCAGCGTACGGGTCAAAGACAATAAGCCCCCTTTGGCAACCGAGTAGGCAAGAAGGTTGGGCAGCCCTTGAATACCATTGAGGGAGCCGATATTGATAATGCTGCCTCCGCCAGACGCACGCATGGCTGGGATGGCGTATTTGCAGCAGTAGAATGCGCTCCGCAAATTGATCTGCAACACCTGTTCCCACAGCTCGGTGGTGGTTTCTTCTAACGTTGCCCTGGGAAACCATCCGACATTATTCACCAGGACATCTATCCTGCCATAGGTTTCGCTTGCCGCTTGCATCAATGCCGCGCACTCCGTTTCGTTGACGACATTGGTTGCCTGAAAGACTGCCTGGCCACCAGCGGCTCGAATGGCGGCAGCTGTTGCTTCACCAGCCTCTTTCTGGATGTCTCCGATGACCACATATGCGCCCTCACGGGCAGCCATTTGGGCGCAGCCGCGCCCAATTCCTTGTGCCGCCCCGGTAATGACCATAACTTTCTCGTTCAAGCGTTTCGTCATACATGCTCCAATTCATCTGCTGACACTACCTTCTAAGGAACCGTTACAAGAAAAGGGGAAGAAATCTTCAAATGGATTGTACTGCATAAGGGGGCGCGCGTCCAATGTCCTTTCCTGACGGCAACCTCTTTAAAATGACATAATTTGTACTTTATGCACAAAATAGTGTCCCAGATTTCTAACAGATTAGCCTCCCACGAGGACGATGTTATCGTGTACTTTTCTCTTGAAAGCAACGTTGTGATTGACGCTCAGTACTCGAAAGGACTCAGAGATGACGACACAAGAAGATATGCGGCTACTCTTGCACGTGGCTGAGTGGATGGCGCAGAACCATCGCCATGTGATGAGCGCCATTCGAGAACTCGCGGGCTCAGAGAAGAATTACCTGATCATTGCTCGTGAGCTAGACAGGGTTAATGCACACATTGCCCGCGCGCGGTCTCTCCATGCCGAGGCGACTTTGACGCTCGTGGAGTGGCTTGTCATTGTGGATGCTCATCAATGGAAATGTGCGTATTGCCAGGAGAAGCCATTTGAAGTAATGAGTCATCGCATCCCATTACAAAAGGGAGGTACCACACCCTCCAACTGTCTTCCTGCATGCCGTGGTTGTTGCACGCGCAGGAAGAAGAAGCCTCCCAATCGGGCTCCTCTCATCGGTTGATTAGGCAATGTATACAAATGCGTATTTTCATCCTAAAACTATACCCTTTCTATACCCTCTGGGGAATAGCTTTCTCGGGCGTCTTCAAGTATAGTCATTCTCAGGAGTATTCGCTGATCAGCCTTACAACAGGCAACTTTACTAGAGTAACCTCTAACGTGAGCAAGTTTGCAAGATGTATGTATAAAGGAGAACAGAGATGGCGATCTATGCACATCAAACTGCTGTTGGTGTATTCGATGACGATGACCTGGCCGACGAGGCTGTAGAGGGTCTGCGGAACGTAGGATTTAGTTCCGGCCAGATTTACTATTCTGGCCATGCTGAGAGTGAGAAACATGGCACGAATTTTTGGCAAGGGTTCGCAAGAGCCTTTACGCGTGATAAGCCTCCTTCTCACGAAGAACTCGCCAATCAACTCAAGGACCTGGGTCTCTCTGACGATGAGAGTCGCTACTATGAGAACCAGTACGATATTGGGCACACGATCGTTGCAGTCAAAGCCCCTGGCCGCGAGGAAGAGGCATTAGACATTATGCGCGATAAGGGGGCTCATGCGCCCTCTAAGTGATGCCTGAATGCGGATATGGCGGAATTGTTCGGCAGAATCTCTCCAGATTCTCAAAGCGTGTGGATGGTTGGCGAAATGATCAATCGGTAACAGATCGGGAATGGCTTACACCTCGGAACGAGTCGAAATCGAATAGAGCTCCCACGCAATGCCATCAGGGTCATAGAAGCTGATGTACTTGGCATGGGTCTCTGGGTCTTCCTCAACCCCATTGTTGCGTACCCCTGCCGTGTCTAAATCTCGCTTCAGGTCTTCTAGGATGCTTGGGTTTTCTACGGCTAGAGCGAGATGATCCAGACCAACTCGAAACGGATTGAAGCGATCATAGCTTGAAGAGTCCGAATCGGTCTCATACAGTGCGACGAGCATTCCAGACACGTTGACTAACACCCCTCCATCTGTTTCCCTCACCAATTGGCATCCGAGTGTGTCAACATAGAAGTGTTTCGCCCGCGTTAGATTGGTGACTCTCAGACCTAGATGACTCAAGCCGTTGGCGTTTAACTTCATGACGGGCTCCTTTCATTATTATATAGGTGACGGTTATACCTGATACGCAAGCACATTATAACACAACATTTCTTGACCAAAGGAAGCCGATGCCCATATCGATTTTTGTGTAATGGTGTGCAGCGAGAAGGCGCTAAATTGTTCGGCAGAATCTCTCCAAAATCTCTCCAAAATCTCCTCACAATTCCATCATGACGCTCAGTATTCCGCCATATATCCATTTGATTTCGTCTCGTGGCGGAATTATGGTTCTCAATCGAGAGTATCGAGATTTGACAGGTGTTTCAGAGCAAACGGCGATGCGCGACCTGGAGATGCTTGTAGAGCAGGGAACACTCAAGAAAGTTGGCAAAACGAGATCGCGGCAGTATAAGCTACCGTAATCTACACTGTACATTCGGTTCCAGGAGGGTGTTTTCACTAGGAACATGTTTTCTTCAAGAGGCTTTAGAGGCGCTTCTAGCGAGAGGTGGGACGAGAGGGAGTCGAACCCTCACGACCTTGCGGTCAGGGGATTTTAAGTCCCTCCTAAGCACCAATCAGCGCTACAGGCGGCTTCGTGTAACTGAAAATCCTTCCAGGTCAGGGGATATTATAGCGTACCTTTTTGCCTTTGCAAAGTGTTGCTCCCCCGGGTAATTCCGCCAGAATCTCTCCACAATTCCGCCATAATTCCGCCATAACCGCCACACCCCGATTTTTTGAATGTTTGGCGGAATTGTTCAGCAGAAATCCGTCATGGAGTGACGGAATTTTCTCAGAATCTCCTCCTAATTCCATCAGAATTCCGCCATAAACTCGGTTTTTTGAGTGTTTGGCGGAATTGTGGTGGACTATGGCGGAATTGTTCGGCAGAATCTCTCCAGAATCTCCTCATAGTGGCAGAGCTGTAGGAAGCAGGTCTATGGTTAGTTTCCCTTCTCAGGCTATTCTATACGTATACCTAGCTTGTTCGGCAATATCCTTGTTATTTCACCTATTCCATCACTGCCTGGCGGAATTCCCCCAAATTTCGCCGTGTATCCGCCACCTGTCCGATAATTTTACGCAGCTTTCCCAATATCGGACGTCTTTTAAGGAGCATTACTAGCTTTGAAACTAAAAACATGCATAAAATATAGCATATCGGACAGAATATCGGACAAATTATCGGACACGTGGCGATAATAGGCTGTTTGAAGTTGCTTATTCCTGCTACAATGAGGTCGTTCAAGGGCAAGAGATGTTATTCTGCGGAGGTTGTTATGGCAAGGTTAAATGAAGTAGCTCTTAAACGTTTGATGAAGGGTGGCGAGACGACTACAGTCGAGTTCAAAGTAGCAACTCCTAGACCTGTAGAGATGGCTGAAAGATTGTGTGGTATGGCTAACGCTCAGGGTGGGATGATTATTATTGGGGTTGAGGATGTAGAGCGAAAAGTAGTCGGTGTGCCTGATGAGCGCATGGCGATGACAAAGGATGTGATTTTAAGGGCTGCTCGCCAGATTATTAAGCCTGCGCTGGTGCTCGATCCCCCTGAGCCTGAAATTTATGAGATAGACGGAAAACAGTTAGTGGTTGCTACGGTGCCTTCAAATAATGGATCTGTCTATCAATCTGGTGGGGTTTTTTGGGTAAGACGTGGTACGCATACCGTGCCATTAAGCGTATCTGAATTAATCGAAATGGCAAATGACCATGGGCTTGTCCATTGGGAATTGCTGCCAGCTCGTAAGGCAGCAATGGAGGATATTGATTTAGAGAAAGTAGAAACTTATTTACGACAGCGTTCGACGAGAAGCCGACAGGCTGGCCGTTTCGAGAATATAGAGCAAGTACTGATCGGTATGGAGTGTGCTGTTGTCCTTGCGGATGGAAAAGTAGTTCCTACGAACGCAGGCATATTGTTTTGTGGCCATGAGCCACAAATGCATATAATGCAAAGTGAGATAGATTGTGTGTTGTTCCGTGGGGCAATGGGGGCGAGCAGGTATACCGATAAGAAGGTTATTACGGGAACAGTACAGGAATTAATAGATGGCGCAGAGGCCTTTCTTCGGAGCTATATGCCAGTTGAGGGAAGAGTTGAAGGATGGAAGAGGATTGATATACCTGAGTATCCTGTTGAGGCACTACGAGAGGCGCTTGTAAATGCGGTCGTGCATCGCGATTATAATCGGTATGGAGAAAGTATACGAGTGTTTTATTACGCCGATCGTATAGAAATACATAGTCCAGGTTTGCTTCTTCCAGGGGTCACGGTTGAACAGATGGAAAAGGGTGAAGTGCAATCTAGGCTGCGCAATCCTGTGTTAGCAAATTTGCTTAGGGACGTTCCGGGTTATATGGAGCGGTATTTCGTCTATCTTGCGGCCACAAGAGCCACAAGTAAGTAAAACTTTGTGGGATGAGGATGAGTACTTGTCTGCTTTACCCACTTCAACTGAGGAGCTTTCTGATCAGGAGCAGAGGCTAGAAAAAGCGATATTGTATGTTCAGGAGCATGGTTTCATCACCAATAGTTTATATAGGGACGTAACGGGCGCGACGGAGAAGAGAGCTTTTCGTGATTTAGAGGTACTAGTAGAGCGTGGAAGTTTAAAACGTGTAGGTTCAAAGCGAGGACGGCGCTACGAATTGCCATAGTATCGCAGCAACGCCAATAAGAGCAGACACTCACTTCGCCTAATATGAGGTCTGGAGCTGGTTTATAGATTTCTTACGAATATATTATATACGTGCTTTGCTGTCGATGTGTGAGGAAGCGGTTTTGTTCCTTTTAGTACGCTCAATCTGTTAGTACATTTCTATTTACCGCAAAGAAGATGTTACGATATAGTTTCGTGTTCTACTTTGAGGGATTGTATCATCCAACACAAGGCTTGGCCGTTCCAGGACACGAAGCTGGGCCGAAAGATTCATACATTTGGCCGGTTTTGCTACGAAGATCAGTCATCAAGTGTGCCAGAAATGTCCCATAGATTAGTCGGAAGTAGTCAAAGACACAAAGATTGCCGTAAAGTCCTTTGCTAGTGATACTTTCTCCTCTCCGACGTCAAATCATACTGTAAACAGTAAAAAGTTTCTAAAAATATAGAAGTAGTTATGATAGTGCAAGAAGGTGATAGTCCTAAAAAGACAAAAGAAAAGTGGGTACATGAAGCAATCGAACAATATAGGGGAGGACGCTATGAAGAAACACTTGCTTCATGTGAACAGGCTCTCCGACTAAAGAACAACTATTCACGTGCCCATCATGGAAAGGGTTTGGCGTTGATGGGGCTAGAACATTATGAGGAAGCTGTTACCAGTCTAGAGCAGGCGATTAGGTTAAGTCGCCAGGACGGTGTTGACCTCGATCATCTAGCTAAGATGTATGTTGATCAGGGAAGGGCACTTTGTGCAATGAATCGTTACAAGGAAGCTCTCAGAGTCTATCAAGAAGCAGTGCGCCTTGTTCCTACCGACAAGAAAATCCAGGCGGAGAAGGATACGGTTCTTTTCGAGTTGGGAAAAGCGTATGAACAAGCGGAAGCTCAAAAAGCACGTGAGCGGGCGGAAGCTAGGAAAGCGCAGCGAGAATCTAATTGGCTGTGTGAAGAGCCTTTTCGTTACGAGTAAGGTCCAAAAGCAAAGGAAGGATATCATATGTTGAGTGAGGATGAGATGGAAGTGTGGTGTTCCCAACATGCACTCTCGTTCGTGGCTCTGTCTGCATGAGCATGATGTGGTTGGATATCCCGGAACGTTTTTTCGCACGCCACTGTCTGTCAGGCTCTCCGAGGTATCAGGGCAGACCTATGGGGTGGATAGCAAGCCACTAATTCCAATAACGTAAAAAAGTCCTAGAAGCTATTACATCTACTACAAACGTGAATGTAGGCGTGAAGCTAATCCAGAGCTTTTCTGCGATGTAACCTAGAAGTCGTTACCATGTTGGGTGGGTTTGACCTTTTGTCTTGTTATTTATTGTGGTCTATTGACTTTCGTATGATCTTGTTAAATCTATTGACATATCTTTGCCTTCATGTTAATATATCCTTATATCTGATGAGGTGATGTGATTTATGACAATTCGACAGTACAGATTAAAACTGAAATGGTCAATATCTGAGTTGGCTCGGCGTTCGGGCTTGACAGCCCAAACGGTGTCCCGTATTGAAAACGGTGAGCCTGCTTTTGACTATACCGTAGCTTCAATAGCTGAGGCTTTGTCTAATGCTTTAGGTCAAACTATTACTATAGACGATCTTGAGGGCGTCAAGATTGTTGGGAGGGACTAGCCCACAAGAAAATGAAAAACACCCACGTCTGGTAAACATGGGCGTTTTCATATGACCTTGATCGTTAGATGCTGGCTGAACGTTCACAAGCACGCCAGCATCTAACCTGTAAAAGCTTATCCATTTTTACTGCCTGGTAGACAGTTGCAGCATCGAAGTTTGGTAGCTGTTTGCTGCTCAGGACATGCTAGGTCTAGTAATAGCGTACCATTACTGGCCTGGTCTGTCAAGCTTTCGGCTTCGGCTGCAGACAATTGGAGATAAGTCTTAGGTGGGAGCATCGGGAGAAGAGGACTTGCGCACAGCAGGCAGGAGACTCTCCCGAGCAGGAGCCCCAAGCAGGCCGAGCAATTCTTCTAGCGCAAAGACACCATAGCAGCCAGCGAGGTAGATCACCGCTGGAGCGTTGCCCAGCTCGCGCTGATGGAGTCTGCGGAGGCGACGAATGGCCACTGAAGCCAGCCGCTCTCCGGCCTGCAAGCGATAGACCTGGGCGGTATTGAAGGCCAGACACGTCAAGGTGGTGCGCCCCAGCGCCGCCGCGGCATCGCGTCCCCAGCGCTGCTGCTCCAAGCCCCAGCCCTCTTTGAGTTCACGATAGGTATCATCCTCAATGTGCCAGCGTGGACGAAACGCCTGTAAGGCGGCAAAGCCATCTCGGAAGCTGCGGGTACTCACCAACGCTCTGGGCGGCTTGGCGGCGGCTTCCTGGGTGGTCACATCATGGATGAGGCAGGCCCACAGGCTCGCATCGGCTCTCCCATAACTGGCAGCTGCGAGGGTTTTGCCGTCCCAACTCGTCAGTTCACCCGCTGCCGTCACCTTCACTTCGCGTAGCTGCTTGTGGCCACCGATCGTGCGCACATAGCGATGGTGGGTCCAGTCAATGAACTGCCCATCGGCCAGGCCTTGCAGATCCTGGTAGAGCAGACGATCCTCGGGTAAGCTGACCAGGGCATCAATGCCTTTGCTGTACTTGAGCCAAGCCAGCAGCGGTCCGTCGGCATAGAGGGCATCGGCCAGCAACAAGCTGATGGCCTGTGGCCCGGCTACTTCGAGCACTTGTTCAATCAGCGCGCGCGTCACCGCCGCTTCTTTGCCTTTCTCCGAGGCAGGCCCACTCAACAGTCGCCAAGCGACGATGATCGGACGGGTGGCTGAGACACACACCAGGGCCACCAAACGGAAATCGTCGCCCAACCCGCTGCCATCGATGGCGTAGCCCCTCCGGATGCCGATGCCGCCCATTGCTGCCTTGCCGGATCTGCACCGGGGCCCAGCCCAACTGCAAGAGCACGGCTGGTTCGCGGAAGAGCACCGAGCTTCCTGCGCTCAAGGACGCTTGCTCCACAAACGGCAAGGTCGCCAGCGTACGCAGCAGGAGCTCATCAGGAACGCCTGCGCGTGCTCGCTGCACCTCCATCTCATCTAAGATCGCAAAGATGCCCAATTCCTGGTGTAAGGCCACCAACTCATCCAAGGGGCCACTGGCCATCGTCGTGGCCAAATCCGGGCGTTCGCCTTGTCGCAACGCCTCCGCCACACTTGCTTTATCATTGCGATACCATGCCATCTTCTTCCTCCTCCTTAGAGCACTTCTAGAACTTCCCTTCTCGTTTATCACCTCCTTCCCTTATCTCCAAATGTCTGGTAGCTGGGTTTGGATTAACTGCACGTTGGGGTCGCAAAGCGTTGACAGATGCAGCAAAAACCGTATAGACTACATGTAATATCGAAAGTGGGGTTGTTGGAACTTTCAGTATCGGGTGGCTTTATATCCTGACGCGCAGGAGTCAGACGGGACCATGACCTCTGCCATGATTGTGTATGGGCAGTCATTTTTAGAAATTACCCAAGATGAAAGAAAACGATATCGTACATGTTCGTGCGGAAGTAACTCCCAGCGTTCAAAACGCAGACGCAACGACATCGTTATTTGGTCGTCAAGCAGAAGTTCGTCCTGCTGTCGCAGTTGG
>WNFW01002595.1_pt1 | contig 16119 bp, 13 predicted proteins | sample 5400131 | NCBI WGS metagenome assembly WNFW01 (sample SAMN13153362, study PRJNA577476) | soil metagenome | isolation source: 20 cm soil or saprolite under grassland replicate 1 | place: USA:California | collected 2016-06-15 | reverse complement strand
ACGCGACCGGGGGTGCGATCAGCTTCTACACCAAGAATCCGAGCCTGACCGCCTACGACGGTTACATCACCGCCGGGGCGGGCAACTACAGTGCCTATTCGGTGCAGGGCGCCGTGGGCGGTCCGGTGATCGACAATGAGATCGGCTGGCGCGCCGCGGTGATCTACGAGAAACGCGACGGCTGGGTGAGAAGCGTGGTGTCGGGCGTTGAGCCGCTGAATGGCGTGGATGCCGTCGCGGGTCGCTTGACGCTGCTGGCAAAGCCCAACGACAGTCTCACCGCCCAACTCAAGCTCTCGGCAAGCCGCTCAGGCGGCACGCCGTATGGCGCGCACGCGATCAACACCGATCCGAGCTATGCGCGCACGAATGATCCGACCGCGTCTTACTTCACCGGCAACATCGGCTGGTTCGACAACGGCGCCAAGTTCGCCGTCCACAAGGATATCCGCGGCGACAACGCCACGCTCAAGATCGACTGGCAGCCGAGCCCGCACGCGACGCTGACTTCCGTGACCGGCTATGACTACGGGTGGTGGTACGAGAAGAGCGACGACGGTGGCCTGCCGATCTTCGTGCGCCTCGATGACCCGAACACCTACTTCTCGAGCGTCAATGCCTTCTCCCAGGAGATCCGCATCGCTTCCCACGACACGGGGGCTTTCGGCTGGCTCGGCGGACTCTACTACGCGCGCGAGAGCACGCACGCGACGGTCCAGTTCCACTTCTTCGACGGTTACCAGAGCTTCTTCGCCCCGTCGGTCCCGCCGACCAGCGCGAGCGTCCCCACACCGCTGTGGGGATTCGATGAGTACAACAACTTCGATCAGCTCAAGGACAGCCGGGCGGTGTTCTTCAATGCGACTTATACCGTAGCTCCCACAGTCACACTGCGTGGGGGGCTGCGCTACACCAAGGACAAGGTGACGATCAGCCACTTCTACGCGCTCGAGGGCGGGCTCGCAAACCCGGGGGCGAGCACCGCGGGCACCGGCACCGATCCCAACATCGACGCGACGACCTGGTGGACGCAGACCATCGGCGCCTTGCCAGCAACCTATGCCTTCTTCCAGACGGGCGTCGCGCCGCAGTCGCAGGGGGTGGTACCCGAATTCGGCAAGGACACGAATAACGTCAGCGGCAAGATCGGCCTCGACTGGAAGCCAGGTGAGGGCCTGCTCGCCTACGCGAGTCTCAGCCAGGGCTACCGCGGGGTGGCCTTCAACGGCCAGGCCTACAACAATCCAGGTGAGCTCACCTTCGCCGATCCGGAGAAGCTCACCTCCTACGAGCTCGGGCTGAAGACGGAACTCTGGGACCGGCGCGCCGTGTTCAACGTGGCGGCTTTCCACTACGACTACAAGAATCAGCAGTTCCTCGATGCCTTCACACTGCCGGGCGTCGGCGGTACCTTGTTCCACACTATCAATGCGCCGAGGGCGCGCATCGACGGCGCCGAGTTCGAGTTCCGGGCCAAGGCAACCGCTGACCTCGAGATCTTCTCGAGCCTCGGCCTGATGAGCAGCAAGTACGTCGAGCTCACACTGCATCAAGGCCAGTGTGTGGTTGGGGTAGCACCGAACTGCACCGGCGGTGTTCCACGTATCTGCTGCGTGGGCAACCGGCTGATCCAGGCGCCCGACTACAGCGCGAGCCTCGACGTCGACTGGCGCTTCGCGCACCTCGCCGTGGGGGACCTGCGGCTGTTCGTCGACGGCAACTACTACGGCAAACAATACTTCGACGCCTTCAATACCGAGCGGGACGCGCAGGGTGCCTACGGCGTCGCCAATGCCCGGCTGTCGCTCGAGAGCACCGGCAAGCGCGGCTACGCCATCGGCGCGTGGATCAAGAACCTCACCAACCGCCAGTACCTCGCCTACGCGCTCAATCAGGGGGATGCGGATACGGGCGCACTGGGCTTCGACTACGCGCTCGTCGGCGAGCCGCGCACGTACGGGATCGACGCGACGGTGAGATTCTGAAGTCGAACTCTCGGCGGTAGTCGGAGCGCGGGATGGAGCCGCGCTCGAGGCGACGGCGCGGAGAGGCGCGTCAGGCCTTCTCGGGCAGAACGCTCACGTAGAGGCGCTGCTCGGCGCCCTTTTTTTGGAACTGCACCTTGCCGGTCACCCGGGCGAACAGCGTGTGGTCGGTTCCGACCCCGACGTTCGTGCCCGGGCGCACCTGGGTGCCGCGCTGGCGCACGATGATGTTTCCCGCGAGCACGTGCTCGCCCCCGAAGCGCTTCACGCCGAGGCGCTTGGAGTGCGAATCGCGCCCGTTCTTGGTGCTGCCGCCTGCCTTTTTGTGTGCCATGACTTAATCCTGCGAAAGGGTGGCGCGCTCAGCCCGCGCTGATGTCCGTGACCTTGAGCTCCGTGAAGGGCTGTCGGTGAGTCTTCTGCCGCAGGTAATGCGCGCGGCGCTTGAACTTGACGACCGATACCTTGGCGCCCTTGCCGTGGCGCACCACCGTGGCGAGCACCTTGCCACCCTTCAAGGTGGGCTTGCCGACTTTCACGTCCGCGCCTTCCCCGACCACCAGCACTTCGCCGAACTCGACGGTGGCACCCGGCTCGGCGTCGAGCTTCTCGACGCGCAGGACGGCGTCCTTCGTCACCCGATATTGCTTGCCGCCCGTGGCGATGACCGCGTACATGGTAGTCGAGGGGGAATGGGCCTTGAGCCGAAGGGTCGCGCATTCTACTGGCGCCCTCCCTCGCGGTCAAACGGCGCTTTCCCGAGGTGCAACGGGCACTTAGCCCTCAATCTACGTCCGCCTCGGACCGGCGGCGGCCATTTCTCCAAAGCCGCCCCGGTCAGCTACGATGCGTGACCGCCCGGGGCGGTAACGCTCTCAAGCAACACGCTCCTTCGTGAAATGACCCTGGAAGAGATTCGCGCACTGGTATGGGGAGACCTCCGCTCGGTCGATGAGGTGATTCGGGAACGCCTGAAGAGCGCCGTACCTCTCGTGGACCGGGTCGCCGAGCACATCGTTTCGGGCGGCGGCAAGCGCTTGAGGCCGCTGCTGGTGGTGCTGGCGGGGCGCGCCTGTGGGCATGAGGGCCGCTCGCACATCGAGGCCGCCGCGTTCATCGAGTTCATCCACACGGCGACGCTGCTGCACGACGACGTCGTCGACGGCTCATCGCTCCGGCGCGGCAGGCACACCGCGAACGAGGTGTTCGGCAACCCGGCGAGCGTGCTGGTCGGTGACTTCGTCTACTCGCGCGCCTTCCAGATGATGGCCTCGCTCAGCAGCCAGCCGGTCATGGAGATCATGGCCGACGCCACCAACGTCATCGCCGAGGGCGAAGTACTGCAGCTGATGAACGCCCACGATCCGGACACGACCGAACAGCGCTACCTCGAGGTCATCTACCGCAAGACCGCCAAGCTCTTCGAGGCCGGAGCGCAGGTCGCCGCAGTGCTCTCGCTCGCCCAGCCGCCCGTGCAGCGCGCGCTCGCCGCCTACGGCCGCCACCTCGGCACCGCGTACCAGCTGGTCGACGACGTGCTCGACTACTGCTCGAACCCCGAGCAGCGCGGCAAGAACCTGGGCGACGATCTTGCCGAAGGCAAGCCGACGCTGCCGCTCATCCACGCGCTGAAGAGCGGCAGCGAGGCGCAACGCCGGGCGATCCGCCGTGCCATCCAGCAAGGGGGCCTCGAGCAGCTCGACCCGGTGGTGGCGGCGATCGAGTCCACCGGCGGCCTCGACTACACCACCTGAAGGGCTACGGGATGAGTATGAATCTCACAAGGTCGATGCCGATGCTCGTTGGCTTGAGCTGCTTCGTGGCCGGTGCGCTGACCCCGGTGCTCTCCGCGGAGGCCCCCGCCCCTGCGGAAACCATCGTGCTCAAGGCTGCGCACGTGTTTGATGCGACCGGTACGACGCTCAAGGACGGCGCCACTGTGGTCGTGCGGGGCGATCGGATCGTGTCGGTGGGGACAGGGGCGGCGCCCCCCGGAGCGCGGGTCATCGATCTGGGCGATGCGACCCTTCTCCCGGGCTTCATCGACGCCCATACGCATCTTACCGATGAACTTCAGAGGGACTATTACCACCACGTCTACAACCAGGTGATGCGTTTCCCGGCCGAACAGGCTCTGTATGCCGCGCTGTACGCAAAGCGCACGCTCGCAGCAGGGTTCACTACCGTGCGCAACGTGGGCGCCAACGACTTCGTCGACATCGGGCTGCGCAACGCGATCAACGCCGGGGTTACCGAAGGGCCGCGCATGCTGGCCGCCGGTCACATCATCGGCTCCCCGGGCGGCCACGCGGACGGGTACTCCTTCCCGCCCGAGCGCGTGCACCCGCTCGGGCCGATCGAGGGCATCTGCAGCGGCCCCGAGGAGTGCCGCGAAGCCACGCGCTACCAGATGAAATGGGGTGCGGATGTCATCAAGTTCGCCGCCAGCGGCGGCGTGCTGTCCGAGGCCGACCCGGTGGATGTGCCGCAGCTCACACTGGAGGAAATGACGGCGATCGTATCCGAAGCTCACAAGTGGAAACGAAAGGTCGCCGCTCACTGCCACGGAGACGCCGCCGCGCGGATCGCCATCGAGGCGGGTGTGGATTCGATCGAGCACGGCACTTTCCTCACCGAGGACACCCTGAAGCTGATGAAGGCCAAAGGCGTCTATCTCGTCCCGACTCGCATGGCGGCGTACTGGGTCGGCAAGGAGGCGGACGCGGGCGCTTTCCCCTCCCAGATCGCCGCCAAGGCACGCGCCGCTGCCGCCGCACACGGCGCGATGTTCAAGACTGCTTTGCGGGTCGGCGTGCCGATCGCCTTTGGCACGGACGCGGGCGTATATCCGCACGGGATGAATGCAACCGAGTTCGGGCTCATGGTGGATCTCGGAATGAGCCCCGCCGCGGCTCTGCTCGCAGGCACGCACGAGTCAGCCAGGCTTCTCGGCGTCGAGAAGGAAGTGGGCACGCTCGAGCCCGGCAAGGCCGCGGATATCGTAGCGGTCCGGGGCAACGTGCTCAGCGATATCCACGCTACGGAGCGCCCCGTTTTCGTGATGCGCCTGGGGCACATCGTGGCGCAGAAGACGGGGACATAGACATAAGGCCCTGCGCGGAGCCTGCCGGGGTTCAGGCAAAGCCGGCGGTGCCAAGCCATTGAGCAGGCTCACACATTCGGTCAACGGCGCCGCCCCTGGCGTTGAAGGGGCCGGGCCGGTTCAGTACACTGCGCGGCCCGCTTTCGCTGCGCGCGCTTAGGGGCGCGCAGCGCCTCGCCGCAAATTCGGGGTGTAGCTCAGCCTGGTAGAGCACTACGTTCGGGACGTAGGAGTCGCAGGTTCAAATCCTGTCACCCCGACCATTGATTCAAGAAATCTTTGACTCTCTCCAGCCTGGGGTCGATGCAACAGAGGCGCTGGGGGCCATTGGGGTCCAGACCCCCCGCGCTCGCAGCAGGCTTCTCTACAGCGGACAACGATCGGACTTCCGGGCTCAATATCGGCCGCTTGTTGCCTGCATGTGCCCCCGGGGACTTCGGTCCCTGACCTGACCTGGTAAATCACCGCGGAAGACTGGCCCCCCAGCAGCCCTCGGCTCATCCGTTCATGACGCGCGAAAAGATGGTTTGGTTCAGCCAGCGCGGCGTAGTCCGGGCGAGCATCACGACGGCCTTGTTGGCAAACCCTGGCACAACGCTGATGCGCCCCGATCCCAAAGCGCGGATACCCGCGCGCACCACGGGTGCCGGCTGCATCATCACTCGCTTCAACATCGGCGTGAGCTTCTGTTGCGCGGCCTGTGCAAATCCGGTATCCGACATGCCCGGGCAAAGCACCGTAACAGTGACGCCATCCCGCTTGAGTTCGTGATGAAGGGCTTCGCCCAGGCTCAGCACATAGCGCTTGGAAGCTGCATAGACCGCGAAATTCTGCACGCTGTAGTAGGCCAGTAAACTCGCGACAAGAAGGATCTTCCCACGCCCACGCTTGCGCATGTCTTGCGCGAAGACGTGAGTGACGGCTGTCAGGCTCGCGATATCCAGTTGCACCATCTCTAACGCCGCATCCATCTGACAATCCAGGAATGGCCCTTGGAGTCCGTGTCCGGCATTGTTGATCAGAATGTCGACCGTGATACCTCGCTCGCGAAGGCGCTCATGCAGTTGGACGATTGCCGCGACCTGTGAAAGATCGACCTGCTCCACCACGACATTGACGTGGTACTGCTCGCGCAGCGTCTCAGCAAGTTTCTGAAGTCGGTCCAGCCGGCGCGCCACCAAGACCAGAGAGTGGCCCTGCGCAGCATATTGCCGAGCGAACTCCTCGCCAAAACCGCTGGATGCGCCTGTCACAAGGACCCATGAATTGTTGACTTCAGTCATTCTCTGGCCCCGAACCAACGGTTGGATGCCCCCCGACCTTTTGAATCGGTATACCCAGACTCTGCAGTGGCATCGTGTTATATGATGATCGTCATTAATGGTAATATGATGTGTATAATCTATGAAGTCAAGCCGACTTACTTGTGAGGTCATCCGATGAAGGTCACGCGCGAGCAAGCGAAGCTCAATCGCGAACGGGTCGTGGATACGGCGGCACGCCAATTTCGGGAACGAGGCTTTGAGGGCGTTGGCGTTGCCGATTTGATGAAGAGCGCGGGCCTCACGCACGGCGGGTTTTATGCCCAGTTTGATTCGAAGGAACATCTGATGGTGGAAGCGTGCGAGCGGGCACTCGAGGAATCGGAGCACAGGTGGCGAGAGCTGCTCGAGCGCGCACCGAAAAAGCGGCTATCGGTGATCGCGTCGTCTTACCTCTCGGGGAAACACCGCGACAACCCGGGCGGCGGATGTGTAATGGCCGCCTTGAGCATGGACGCCGCGAGACAGGCCCCCCCCGTGCGCGCCGTGTTCACGGAAGCAGCCAAACGATTTCTGGGGCTTCTGGGGCAAGTGGTGCCGGGACGGTCGCCCAGGAGCAGACGCAGGGAAGCCCTGGCAAGCTTCGCCGCCATGGTGGGTGCAGTCGTGCTGGCGCGCACCGTCAGCGCTGCGTCGCTGTCCGAAGAAATCCTCGAGGCGGTCCGTGCGCAGCTTACAGAACTCGATGAGTCCCACCCGACTTGAGGCCGTGATGACCCCGATGGCGCCAACGGCATCTAGAGGACGGCTAACCGAGACCGGTACGATGAACCCCGAACAGACACTCGCCCATTGGCGGGCGCAGGAGAGCGAGGTGCGCGAGCGGCTCGCGGAACGGGCCGGCTACGTGCGCGCGGAGCAGTTGGATGGGCGAAGTGGTATTCAAACGCTGCAAGCAATTTTCGCCGGCGAGCTGCCGTCTCCTCCAATGGGCGACACGCTCGGCTTCGTGCCGATCCGTATCGAGCACGGCCTCGCGGTTTTTCAGGGAAAGCCGGATTTCCGTTATTACAACCCGCTGGGAACCGTTCACGGCGGCTGGTTTGCCGCGCTGTTGGATTCAGCCATGGGCTGCGCGGTGCATTCGATACTGCCCGCCGCCAAAGGCTACACCACGCTCGAGCTCAAGGTAAACCTCGTACGTTCTCTGACCGACGCCGTGCCACTCGTGCGCGCCGAAGGAATTCTTGTTCATAGTGGGCGGCAAGTTGCGACCGCCGAGGGACGAATCGTCGGCCCGGACACGAAACTGTATGCCCATGCGACAACGACGTGCCTGATCTTCGATCGGCCGAACTCGGCCGTTTGATGAGGGAAGCTTACGTGCTGATGCCAGGCATATGCTCGTGTCAATCAGCCTCCCGAGCTCGGACGCGCGACCGTGGCGCAGCGAGTCGAATGGCGAGTTTGCGGAAGTTTGTGCGATACCGCTGGGCGCCCGTTCCGGGCGTACTTGTACCTGTCCGCCATCATCAGTGAGGCGCCGCACTCCGCGCATTTCAGGATGTATCGGGCCCGCAGGCGCTGCTGACCAAGCACATCTGGCGGGGCGTATACTCTGCGCCTCGTGCACTTGCCCAATGGCCGTAAAAAAAGATCCGGGGAGATGTCAATGAACGCGCGGACGACCCTCATCCTTGCATCGGCGCTGTCCCTAGTGGTGGCGGTGTTAGAAGCGGCGCAGCCCGCTGCGGATACGTCGGCCGGCACCTGGAAGCTGAACATCGCTAAGTCCACCTTCGCCTCGAACGCGCCGCCGAAGAGCGAAACGCGAACCTACACGGTGACGCCCGACCGCACCCATGTGGTCATCGAAGACGAGTACGCCGACGGCAAGAAAACCAAGGTGGAGGCCCTGATCACCTACGACGGCAGACCACAACCGAGCACGGGCAGCGGTATCTTCGACAGCATCGCCACGCAGCGCATCGACCGCAACACGACCACAGCTGATCTGCTCCGCAACGGCAAGGTCATCGGCACCGTGCGGCGGGAAGTTTCCCCAGACGGCAAGACTATGAAGATGTTTTATGTGATCAACAGGCCGGATGGCACGAGCGTGAGCACCTTGTCCGTCTTCGAGCGGCAATAATCGGCTGGTGGCCCATCACGAAAGCGAGCAAAAGAATGGAGAATCCCACGGTGCGCGGGCCGATTGAAGCAACGGCAGCATCAATGAGCGCACGGAGCGCCTCCAGAATGATACCGGCGGAGGTATCTTCCGGCCGTTGAGACCTCGCGCTATCGATTTCATCGTTTCGCCAAGCGCAAACCGGTGGAACATCTCACGGATGATTTCCGCTTCCGCCTCGATTACCTCTCCACGGCTGTCGAAGGCCATAGACCTTGCCGCCCGTTGGCCTTCCCGCTGGTTGGTGCAGGATCTGGGTTTTTCAGTATCCGGGGCTGTCCAGTTACGCGCCTCGACTGCATCTACTTCTCCGCACCCCGCAGGTCGGTCTTTTGCGGAAGGCTTCTCGTCACTGCACGCCGGATGCGCGAGCTCTTGACAGTCCATGTATATGCATATACTATACGACCCATGAAATTGATGTCACTCCCCTGTTACTGCGCCACGCTTCGGCAAGCCGCCCGGGCAGTAACCGTGCTCTACGAAGATATGCTCGCCGGCAGCGGCCTCCATGCCACGCAATTCACGGCGTTGCAACTTCTCGACAGGGCCCGAAGCCTGACCACAACGGAGCTGGCGGAGGCGCTTGGCGTCGATCAGACCACGGCCACGCGGACACTGGCGCTGATCAGGAAGGCCGGCCTTGCAAGCGATACCGTCGGTGATGACCGCCGGGAGCGCCACTGGGCGCTCAGCGCTCAGGGGAAGGCGCTGGTAAGGAAGCTGAAACCGCGCTGGGAGGCCGCTCAGGAAGCTTTCGAGAAGCGCCTGGGACGGACGCAGGCCATGGCACTGAAAGAAGCATCGTACCTCGCGGCCCACAGGCTCTCCTCGGGTTGAACCTGTTCATGCCTTAGATGTAGGAGGAATCGCAACACACAATTTTGCTGCTTTGATACATGCATATACATGCTATTTAAAACTCAGGAGATCACCATGTCACTGCACATTGCCAAGTTCTTCAAAAACCCGCTGGCCCTCGCCGGAGCGGCGCTCGTCATTCATATCGGCGCTGCCACGGCAGCCGATTCCACGGGCGACGTGCAACAGCAGGCGAGGGAACTGCTCACAGGGATCACTAGCGCTCACTCCGCCCGGCAATCCCCACCGCGCGATGGCAAGGTGACGAGCCGGACCGCCGATGCGCAGGAGTCAGCCAGACAGCTGTTACTGGGGACGACCGGCTCCCGTGTAGGAGGTGCTGAGGCGATCAAGCAGTCTCAGGTTGCCGGAGCGTCAGGCGAGACCGCGCGACAGGCACGCCCGGTCGCCCACGGCGACGCGCAGGCGGCAGCGCGGCAGCTTCTGCTGGGCCAACCTGTTGCGAGCGACGCCTCGCGAGTCACTGCACGCCGAACGCGTTGAGCACTGGATGCTCGGGGTCGATAGGGCGAGCCAGGGGCGCACATGAGGTTTGTCTCCAATAGGGCCATCGTTATGCGGCCGCTCCTGGCCGCTCTCGCCTCGCTCAGCCTCTTTTCGCAGCTCTGCGTGTCAGGTTGTGCCGTCGGCCCGTCTTATAGAAAACGCGCGACGACGCTCGAGAACTTCCACAGTGTCGGCGCCTTCGCGACTCGCCCGACAAGCGCTCCCACGCCGGCCCTCGAAGCCTGGTGGGATGGCTTCAACGACCCGATGCTCTCGCGCATCGTGCAACGGGCGCGTGATCAGAACCTCGATCTTGCGGCGGCTCTGGCCCGAGTCCAGCAGGCTCGGGCTGCAGCCCGTGAAGCCGGTGCGCAGCTCCTGCCAACCTTCGATCTGAACGGCCAGGCGACCCGAATCCACTATTCCCTGGAGAGCCCGGTCGGCCAGATCGCCAGCCCCCTGCCCGGTTTCAACCGTAACCAATCGATCTACGAAGCAGGTCTAGGCGCGATCTGGGAATTGGATCTGTTCGGCGGCCTGCGTCGCGGCAAAGAGGCCGCCTCGGCCGAGGCGGACGCCGCGATCGCTGAGCAGGTCGGCACACGGATTTCCGTAACAGCGGATGCTGCAGACGCCTATTTGCGCGTCCGGGGCGATCAGACCCGCATCGCTGTTGCCGAGCAGCAGGTCGCCACCGATGAGCGTCTGCTCGAGCTCGTGCGCCAGAGATTCGGCCGCGGGCTGGCGGCGGTGCGTGAGGTCGCGCAAGCCGAAGCACTGCTGTCACAGGCCCGTGCCTCACTGCAGCCGCTGCGCATCGACCTGGAGGCGCAAATGAACCGACTGGACGTATTGCTAGGAGTCCAGCCGGGGACTTCCGCCGCGGAGCTACAGACTCCGAGCGACATCCCCTCAGTGCCAAGTGTGCCAGACAACGATACGCCCCTCGACGTGCTGCGCCGACGGCCGGATGTCATCGCCGCTGAACGGCACCTGGCAGCGTCCAATGCCCGGATCGGCCAGGCGCTCGCCAACTACTATCCGAACATCTCGCTCGCGGGAGTGCTGGGCTACGAGAGCTCTCGCCCGAGCGGTCTCTTCAAAGCCGCGACGTTCCAGCCGCAGGGCATCGCCGGACTGCGGTGGCGGGTGTTCGATTTCGGCAAAGTGACGCTTGAGGTGGCGCAGGCCCGGGGAGCCAACGCTGAAGCACTCGCGCGGTACCAACAGGCGGTGCTACGCGCAGCCGAAGACGTGGAGAACGCATTCACGTCACTGGTGCAACTGGAGGCCCACCGAGAAGAGCTGCTCACCGAGGTCGCCGCACTGAGGCGAGCGCGGGATGCCTCGCAAGAAGCCTACCAGGGAGGCGTGATCGCCTTGACCGATGTTCTCGATGCCGATCGCCAACTGCTCACCGCCCAGGACGAGCTTGCGCAAACGCGTGCCGATTCGGCGAGAGCCGCGGTGGGTACATTCCGAGCCTTGGGCGGCGGATGGTGAGATCTCGTGGGACTGCTAATCCTTTTGTTTGGGAGCATAGCGATGTTTCGAGTTAGAACCCTGACCCTCGCCGGTATCGTCTGGGCGGCGACGATGGACCTCACGGCCTGCACATCCTCACAATCCGCGGAGGACCCGAGAACTGTCCCCCAGCTTGCGGAAGTTGCCGTGGTGCAGCCTGCCGAGGTAGGCGAGCGAGCGTTCACCGGCCTCGTGTCAGCTCGCGTCCAGAGTAATCTCGGCTTTCGCGTCTCGGGCAAAGTCATCGAGCGCCTGGTCGATAGTGGCCAGGCGGTGCACGAGGGCCAGCCGCTCATGCGCCTGGACCGAACGGACTACACACACGCCATCACGAGTCAGGTCGGCAATGTAGATGCGGCGCGGGCCCGATTGCAGCAGGCGGCCGCCGATGAAGCGCGCTACAGTGGCCTGGTCTCCTCGGGCGCCGTGTCCCAATCGGCCTACGACCAGGTCAAGGCTGCCGCGGACAGCGCACGAGCCTTGCTGTCAGCCGCCGAAGCGCAGCTCAAAGTCGCTCAGAACGAAGGCGCGTACGCAACGCTTGTCGCAGATGCCGACGGCACAGTGGTCGAGACCCTGGCAGAGCCAGGACAATTTGTTTCCGCCGGCCAGATCGTGGTCCGCATGGCACGCGCCGGAGCTCGCGAGGCGGCGATCAACCTGCCTGAGACCCTGCGTCCGGCGCTTGGCTCAACGGGTTACGCAACCCTCTATGGAGCGAATGCCGATTCGGCCACGCGATACCCGGCGCGCCTGCGACAGTTGTCCGACGCCGCCGATCCGCTGACCCGAACGTTTGAGGCCCGCTATGTGTTGGACGGGGTAGCGGCCACAGCGCCGCTCGGCGCGACCGTCACAGTGTATCTGAAGGAGCCAGAGCGGGCCGGTGCCCTGTCAGTTCCGCTCGGGGCGATCGATGACGAAGGTCGAGGCCCGGGTGTGTGGCTGCTCGAGCGCCAATCCTCATCCGTGTCGTACCGACCGGTCATGTTCCGCCGATTCGACGGTGAGCGCGCCATCGTGAGCGGCGAAATCCACGTCGGAGACCCGATCATCGCCGTCGGCGGTCACTTCCTGCACGAAGGACAGCGCGTCCAGGTGGCTGAGACGCGCGTTGCCGCGAGATAACCCCACATGAGTCGGTTCAACCTGTCCGCGCTGGCCGTCCGCGAGCGATCGATCACCCTGTTCCTGATCGTCGCCATCATCCTCTCGGGCGCGTACGCGTTCCTGCGCCTCGGTCGCGCCGAGGATCCTACTTTCGTGATCAAGACCCTTACGGTCACCGCCGTGTGGCCCGGAGCGACGGCCCGGCAGATGCAGGACCTCGTGGCCGAGCCGCTCGAGAAGCGCATGCAGGAGTTGCGTTGGTACGATCGGGTAGAGACTTTCACGCGCCCTGGGATCGCGGTGATGATGGTCACGCTGAGCGACAAGACCCCAGCCTCAGCGGTTGCCGAGGAGTTCTATCAGGCGCGCAAGAAACTCGGCGATGAGGCGCCCAAACTTCCTGCCGGCGTGCAGGGCCCGTTTGTCAACGACGAGTACTCCGATGTCATTTTCGCCGTCTACGCGCTCGAGGCTCACGGCATGCCACCCCGAGAGCTCACCCGGGAAGCCGAGAGACTACGGCAGCGCCTCCTTCACGTATCAGGCGTCAAGAAAGTCAACATCCAGGGCGAGCGCCCTGAGCGCATCTTCGTCGAGTTCTCCTATGCCCGGCTGGCGAACCTCGGTCTCAGCCCAAGAGACATTTTTGACGCGCTCCAGCGTCAAAACGCCGTGACTCCCGCCGGCTCGATCGATACGAACGGGCCGCAGGTGTTCATGCGCCTCGATGGCGCCTACGATGATTTGCAGAAGATCCGCGACACCCCGATGTCCGCCGGCGGCCGAGCGTTCAGGCTTGCGGACATCGCCGAGGTCAAACCGGGTTACGAAGACCCGCCGACATTCCTGATCCGTCACGATGGCGAGGCCGCGCTGGTGCTTGGCGTCGTGATGCAGGACGGCTGGAACGGATTGGATCTCGGCCGAGCGCTGAATGCCGAAGAGAAGCAGATTGCGCGCGCGCTGCCTGCGGGCGTGCGGTTCACCAAGGTTGTCGACCAGGCAGTGAACATCAGGGAAGCGGTGGGCGAGTTCATGCTCAAATTCTTTGTCGCGCTGGCCGTCATCATGATCGTGAGCCTCATGAGTCTCGGCTGGCGCGTGGGCATTGTAGTCGCTGCGGCCGTGCCGTTGACACTCGCGGCGGTGTTTGTCGTCATGCTCCTCACCGGCCGCGTCTTCGACCGTATTACGCTCGGCGCGCTCGTGATCGCGCTCGGACTCCTCGTCGATGATGCGATCATCGCAATCGAAATGATGGTGGTGAAGCTCGAAGAGGGCTTCGAACGCGTGAAAGCGGCCGCCTACGCCTGGAGTCACACCGCAGCTCCGATGCTCTCGGGGACATTGGTCACGATCATTGGGTTCACGCCCGTAGGTTTCGCGCACTCGACCGCGGGAGAGTACGCCGGCAACATCTTCTGGATAGTGGGCTATGCTTTGATCGTGTCCTGGCTGGTGGCCGTCGTCTTCACACCGTATCTCGGTGTCAAGCTGCTTCCAGACATCGCGCCCGTGCCGGGCGGGCACACCGGGATCTATTCAACACCGCGCTATCAGCGCCTGCGTCGACTCATCGCCTGGGCCGTGGACCACAGGTTCAAGGTCGCGGGCATGGTCGTCGCGGTGTTCCTGCTGGCGGGACTCGGAATGGGTTTCGTCAAGCGTCAGTTCTTCCCGAGCTCCGATCGGCCCGAGGTGCTGGTCGAAGTGCAGATGCCGGAGGGGACCAGCATCGAGGCGACCACGGCCGCCGCCATCAAAGTAGAGGGATGGGTGCGCCAACAACACGAGGCCAAGATCGTCACCACCTACATTGGGCAGGGCGCGCCCCGCTTCTTCTTTTCCTACAACCCCGAGCTGCCGGATCCCGCCTTCGCAAAACTGGTCATCCTGACTCCTGACGCCCGCGCGCGCGATCGACTCAAGTTGCGGTTACGCGAGCGGATCGCCCAGGGACTGGTGCCTGAGGCTCGCGTGCGGGTCTCCCAGCTCATCTTCGGCCCCTATCCCCGTTACCTGGTCAACTTCCGTGTCATGGGCCCCGACCCCGATCAGCTGCGGACCGTTGCCAACCAGGTCCAGGCCGTCATGCGCGCCAACCCCCATACCCGCCAGGTGAACCAGGACTGGGGTGAGCGCACCCCAACAGTCCATTTCGTGCTCGACCAGAATCGCCTGCAGCTCATGGGGCTGAGCTCGAGCGAGGCTGCACAACAGCTTCAGTTCCTGTTAACCGGGGTCCCTGTGACTCAGGTTCGGGAAGATATCCGTACGGTGGACGTGGTGGCGCGCAGCGCAGGCCCCGAGCGCCTCGACCCCGCGCGACTCGGCGAGCTGACCCTGACGAGCCGCACGGGACGCGTGGTCCCCTTGAGTCAGATCGGTCACGTCGAGATCCGTCCCGAGGATCCGATCCTCAGGCGCCGCGACCGTACGCCGACCATCACCGTGCAATCCGACTTCGATGAAGCCATGCAGCCGCCCGAGGCTTCCATGGAAATCGAGAAAGCGCTCGCCCCCATCATCGCACGCCTGCCGAACGGATATCGGATCGAGACCGGCGGCAACATCGAGGATTCGACCAAGGCGAACTCCGCGTTGGCACCCGTCTTTCCGATCATGGTGCTCTTGACCCTGTTGGTATTGGTCCTGCAGACACGCTCGCTGTCAGCGATGACGATGGTGTTCCTGACGGCGCCGCTGGGCCTGGTGGGTGCAGTCCCGATTCTGCTCGTTTTGCATCAGCCCTTCGGCTTCAATGCCATTCTCGGGCTGATTGGCCTCTCCGGTATTTTGATGCGCAATACCTTGATCCTGATTGGGCAGATTCACACGAATGAGGCCCAGGGTTTGGATCCTTATGATGCGGTCGTCGAAGCCACCGTGCAGCGCGCGCGACCTGTCCTCCTGACGGCTCTTGCGGCAGTGCTGGCATTCATTCCGCTCACGACCTCTGTGTTTTGGGGATCGATGGCCTGTACCCTGATCGGCGGCACAGCCGCCGGCACGGTGCTGACGCTGCTGTTCCTTCCGGCTCTCTATGCCATCTGGTTCCGGGTAAGGACGCCAATAGTGCACGCACTCGCGGCGGAGTCGTTGGCGCCAGCACACTAGGGCGCACCACTGCTGGGGAGCCAACGCCTCTCTGTGTGTCGCACGTCTAAGCCAGAACGTACCTGGATCCAGGACGAGGCCCGGTTGCAATGGTCATGGCCGCCTCCGCGGGTGCTCCGCGAGAGAAGTCGATCTACTATTCCACGGTCGGCGTCGTGGAAGTACCCTCCGTACTGGATCGTTGGCACGATGATGAGGATGATCCCGGACATCAATCTGGCTGCGGGGGACATAAATTCTCCGGGAACTGACGGCCGTCCGAACGCCGGCAACCTCACTTCCATTCCTCGACCTTGAGCCCGGGCACGGATGCGAAGTGGCGCACATTGTTCGTTACAACGGTCGCTTCCACCGCCACGGCATGCGAGGCGATCATGAGATCGAGATTACCGATCGGCTTGCCTGCGCGCTCGAGCGCCGCGCGGATGCGCGCATAGTGGAAAGTCACCGCATCCGTCC
>WNFW01001415.1_pt1 | contig 16121 bp, 16 predicted proteins | sample 5400131 | NCBI WGS metagenome assembly WNFW01 (sample SAMN13153362, study PRJNA577476) | soil metagenome | isolation source: 20 cm soil or saprolite under grassland replicate 1 | place: USA:California | collected 2016-06-15 | reverse complement strand
CACAGGCAGGCGACATGACGGCGATTTGAATCGACGCGACCAAAATCAAGGCCGCGCCCAGCGCCAATGCGTGGATCAACTTCATCGCGGGCCTCCCTTTCTCACAATATCCTAGCACAGGCGCCAAGTCGTCCAAGCGGCGTCATGCCAATGGCGTTGGATCATGACTCACTGCGCCCGTCGTGGCCGCCCCCGGGTTATCAACTCGCTGGGCCGTGCCCAAATAGAGCCCGGGGGTGTCCCGGCCATCCACGTCTTTGATGCAGCACGCTATTAAGACGTGGATGCCCGCGACAAGCGCGGGCATGAGGAGACCGGCTCAATTCGCGACGGCGCCGCGGTAGAGGTCCGCCTCGATCATCAGCCGCGATCCGCCCCCGAGCCGGATGCGATAGACCTGCAGATTCTCCATCACCCGCTCGACGTAGTTGCGCGTCTCGGCGAACGGGATGCGCTCGACCCAATCGATCGGGTCGACGGCCGGATCGCGCGGATCGCCGTAGCGCTCGAGCCATTCCTTGACCCGGCCCTGGCCGGCGTTGTAGGCGGCGAACGCCAGGATGTAGGAGCCGCGATAAATCTGGAAAAGTTCCCCGAGCTCGGCTGCGCCCATCTGGGTGTTGTAGACGGCATCGTGGCGCAGCTTCTTCTGATCATAGCGGACCCCGAACCGGCCGGCGACATGGCGCCCCGCCTCCGGGGTGACCTGCATCAATCCCATCGCCTGCGCGGTCGACACGTCGTTCTGGTCGAAGGCGCTCTCCTGGCGCACGATCGAATAGATGATGCTGCGATCGACCTCGGGGCCGATCGCGCCGAAATGGGGAACGCCGAAGGTGGGAAACGCGTAAGCATCCAAGGCAAGGCCCTGCGCCAGCGCCCCCTTGCCGACGAGCAGCATGGCGCGGGCGTCCTCGTGGCTCTCGGTGATCCGGGCGAGCGCTTCCAGCGCATGCGCGTCCGGCATTCGATCGCCCAGGTCCGCCACGAACGGGAGGATGAGATGGTGTGCGCCGGCCGCGTACAGCATTTCGGCCGCCCGCAACACATCGAGATCGGCGAGCGCGCCGTGCTGTGCCGAACTCAGCTCCGGCAGCCGCCGCAGCGCGATCTCGGCAAGGCCGAGCCTGCCTCGGGCGATCTGGCCATAATAGGCGGTGGGATAGCGTGCCGATGCCTCGTAATGCGCGCGCGCCTGCTCGAGCCGGTGCGCGGCCTCCGCCGCCCGGCCCTGCCAATATTCCGAGCGCGCCAGCGTGATCGGGTTGGTGATGCCCTGCGCGATGCCGACGAAATGCGGCATCGCCAGCTGCGGATCGTTCAGGAACCGAAGCGCGATCCAGCCGGCGGTGAATTGCTGCTCGCCACGATAGTTCTCGCGGGGCGGCGGGGCCGCATCGCGAGCGATTCGATATGCCGTTTGCGGATCGCCGAGGTCGAGCATTTTTCGGCATATCAGGCGCCGCTCGATCCACCACTCGTCGAGGTTGTGCAGAATCGCCGGATCCCTGGGAGCCGCCAGCAGGAGGCCGGCCGCTTCCGGAATCCGCTCGTTCCGACGCAGCCACTGAATGCGGCTGAACATGTAGCCGGGATCCCCGCGGCCCTCCTCCGGCACGGCATCGAGCAGCTGGCCGGCATTCCCGGCCTTGGTGATCACCGCGGCTCGCGCCCTGGCGATGGCCATTTCGACGGCGCCAAGCCGCCGCGCCATCCGCATTCCGCCCTCGATATCCTGGAACGAGAGCCGGTCGTCCATGCGAGCTACGTGGTCGGCCGGCGTGATGAAATCGCCGAACGCAGCGAGGGCCTGGCTCTCCAGCTCCTCGGGGAAGGCGTCGAAGCGCCAGGCCTCGCGCACATAGAACTGGGCCGCGGCGCGGTCGCCCTGCGCCAGCAGCGCACGGGCGAGCGCGAACCGGCCCCGGGGCGTCATCGGCTGGGTCTTGGCGAAGAAGGCGAGCACGGTGGCGGGGCCGGGCCCTTCCTGCAGCAGTGCGGCTTCGGCGCGCCGGCGCAGCATGCCGGCGCTCGGCCAGCCCGGGTTCGCGGAAAGGAACGCGACATAACGGCCGAATCCCGCAGTGTTCTCGTCGCTGCGCAGAATGGCCCATTCCACGAGCTTCTTCGCGGCGGGGTCATGAATGTTCGCCTCGATCGACGTGGCCTCCCCGGATTTGCCGCGCCGGATGAGCTCCAAGGCTTGCTTGACCGTCCCGAAATCGGGGCCCGAGGCGGCGGTCGGCGCCGCCGGCGGGGCGGAGAGCTTCGAGTGCAGCGCGACCGGGGTCACGAGGCCCGATTCGCTGCGAGCGACCAGCGTCGGCCGGGGGCGGGGCAGGGGAATGGACTTGGGGCTGGCGAGCGAGACCGTGCCGTCGGCCAGCCAGGCGAGGGCTGTTGCCAAAGCCAGGAGGGAGGCGACTGCGGTGCCGGGGAATTTCATCGGGCCTGACGATGGTGACAATGGTGCCTGTCGGATCGGTGATTCGCTGCGGTTCGGCAAGCGGGGCCGTTTCTCGTTCTGGACTGGGCGCCGGCGGCCGCTCGGCCCGATCCCATGCGATCGCGGCTCTTAGCGGCAAGCCCGCAGGAAACCAGCAAATTTCGGCTTCAAGTTGAGTTTGGGCGACCTCCCAGCCGATCATGGCGGACCCGCGTAAAGGATCGGCTAAGACCACGGCGAAAGCTAGGCAAAGATCCCTGTTGTCCCTCGCGGATCTCGGCGCAGATTGCTTGGCCGAAACCAAAGCTCCAGCCGGGGCTTTCATCCCCGGGTTCGACCCGGTATGGATGGGGCTCCCGTCGGGTTCCGCCAGCGAGCAAAGGATGGTGTCATGACCGCCAGGACGAGCTTCCGAGGCTCCTTCACCGCGCTCGTCACCCCGTTCAAGAACGGCTCGCTCGACGAGAAGGCGTTTCGCGGGCTGGTGGATTGGCAAATCGCGGAGGGAACGCAGGGGTTGGTGCCGGTGGGGACCACCGGCGAGAGCCCGACGCTCAGCCATGACGAGCATCGGCAGGTGGTGGAATGGTGCATCGAGCAGGTGAACCGCCGCGTTCCCGTGGTCGCCGGCGCCGGCTCGAACTCGACCGCGGAGGCGATCGCGTTCGCCCGGCACGCGGAAAACGCCGGAGCCGATGCCGTCCTGATCGTGACGCCCTATTACAACAAGCCGACCCAGGAAGGTCTCTACCAGCACTTCAAGGCGATCAACGACGCGATCGGCATTCCGATCTTCATTTACAACATTCCGTCCCGCTCCGTGATCGACATGTCGGTCGACACCATGCGGCGGCTGTTCGAGCTCGCGAATATCGCCGGCGTGAAGGACGCCACGGCCAATGTCGTGCGGGTTTCCCAGCAGCGCCAGGCGATCGGGCCGGAGTTCAATCAGCTCTCGGGCGAGGACGCGACCGCGCTCGGGTTCATGGCGCACGGCGGCCACGGCTGCATTTCCGTGACTGCGAACGTGGCGCCGCGGTTGTGTGCCGAGTTCCAGGCCGCATGCCTGCGCGGCGATTACGCAACCGCGCTCCAGTTTCAGGACAAGCTGATGCCGCTGCACACCACGCTGTTCATCGAGACCAATCCGGCGCCGGCGAAATTCGCGCTTGCGCTGCTGGGCAAGTGCGCGGAGACGGTGCGCCTGCCGATGGTGCCGGTCGCGGAGCATACGCGAAGCGCCGTGCGCGAGGCCATGGTTCATGCCGGACTGATCAATTGACCGGCGATGGTGGAGAAGCCGGAACGCGCAATCAAGGTCGTCGCGGACAATCGCAGGGCGCGCTTTCATTACGAAATCGGCGATACCTACGAGGCCGGCATCGCGCTGACCGGGACCGAGGTCAAATCGCTGCGGCAGGGCAAGGCGACGATCACCGAATCCTATGCCGCGGAGCAAGCCGGCGAATTGTGGCTCTACAACGCCCATATCCCCGAATATCTGCAGGCGAACCGCTTCAATCATTCTCCGCGGCGGCCGCGCAAGCTGCTGCTGCATGCCCGTGAAATCCACAAGCTCAGGGGTGCGGTGGAGCGCGAGGGCATGACGCTCGTGCCCCTGAAGCTCTATTTCAATCCGAAGGGCCGCGCCAAGATCGAAATTGCGATCGCGCGCGGCAAGAAATTGCACGACAAACGTGAGACCGAAAAGCAGCGCAGCTGGCAGCGCGAGCGGGCCCGGTTGATGCGGGAAAAGGGATGAGACGGCAGGCCCTTCGGTCAACCTCGATCACGCGCCGGGCTTCAAGACAATGAGCCTCGAAATCCATTCGTTGCGGATCGACGGCATAAAGCTGATCCGATCGAAGCGCATCTCGGACGCTCGCGGCTATTTTGCCGCGACGTACGTGCGGTCCGAGTTCGCCGCCGCCGGGATCGATCACGAATTCGTCCAAGATAACGAGTCGAGGTCGGGCGCCGCCGGAACGATCCGCGGCCTGCACTTCCAGATTCCGCCGTTCGCGCAAACCAAGCTGGTTCGCGTTCTGCGAGGGCGGATCCTCGATGTCGTCGTGGATCTGCGGCGCTCTTCCCGAAGTTACGGCAAGCATCTGGCAATCGAGCTGAGCGAGGCGGCGGGAGAGCAGCTCCTGGTCCCGGCAGGGTTCGCCCACGGCTTTTGTACGCTGGAGCCCGACAGCATAGTCTTCTATAAGGTCGACAACGTGTATTCCGCCGAGCACGACCGCGGCGTCCATTGGGCCGACGCCAGCTTGGGCATCGAGTGGCCCGTCGCGGCGGCCGATGCAATCGTTTCGGAGAAGGATCGGGGGCTTCCGCAGTTTCGCGAGCTTCCGGCCTATTTCGATTGAGGGGAGCGCTGATGCGCGTGCTGGTGACCGGAGGGGCGGGGTTCATCGGATCCGCGGCATGCCGGCGGCTGGTGGCAGAAGGAATATCGCTCCTAAACGTCGACAAGCTGACCTATGCGGCAAATCTCCAATCGCTGGCCGCAATCGCCCAGCATGCGCGCTACGCATTCGAACGCGCGGATATCTGCGAGCGTGCGGCAATGGACCGTATTTTCCGGCAATTCGAGCCCGATGCGGTGCTGCACCTCGCGGCGGAGACTCACGTCGACCGGTCGATCAGCGATTCGTCCGCATTCATTCACACCAATGTCGTCGGCACGTATCAGCTGCTCGAAGCCGCGAGAAGATATTGGGAAGCATTGCCGACCGGTCGCCGCGCCCGGTTTCGCTTCGTTCACGTTTCGACCGACGAGGTCTTCGGCTCGCTGGGCCCGCAGGGCCGGTTCCGAGAGGATTCGCGATATCAGCCGAGCTCGCCCTATTCGGCCAGCAAGGCCGGGTCCGACCATCTGGCAAGCGCCTGGTACAGAACTTATGAGCTGCCGGTGATCATCTGCAACGCCTCGAACAATTACGGTCCGTATCAGTTTCCCGAAAAGCTCATTCCATTGGCCGTACTCAATGCGTTGGAAGGAATCCCGCTTCCGGTTTACGGCGACGGATCCAACGTTCGCGACTGGCTCTATGTCGAAGATTTCGTCGACGGGTTTCTGAAGCTGTTGGACCGCGGCCGGCCCGGAGAAAGCTATAATTTCGGAGGCGGCAACGAGTGCTCGAACTTGAACGTCGCCAAGCTGATCTGCGGCATTCTGGATCGCATTGCTCCGATTTCGCGATCGCGAAATTCGCTCATCGCCTTCGTCCCCGACCGCCCCGGCCATGACCTGCGGTACGCGATCGATGCTACGAAGGCGCAGCGCGAACTCGACTGGCGACCTCGCGTCGAGCTCGAGCGCGGTCTCGAGCTGACAATACGCTGGTATGTGGAAAATCGGGCGTGGTGGGAACCGCTGCGCCGGAACGTCTACCGCGGCGAGCGGCTCGGCCTCGTTGATGTGCAGCGCTGAATGTCCATGAGACCGATCCTTGTCGCCGGCAGGTCCGGCCAGTTGGCGCGTGGCCTCGTGGAATCGGCGGCGCGGCGCGGAATAAACCTGGTGGCGATCGGGCGCCCGCAACTCGATCTGGAGCATGCGGGCAGTGTCGAGCAGCTGGCACGCGCGATCGAGCCCAGCGCCATGGTGAACGCGGCCGCGTATACGGCTGTCGACCGAGCCGAATCGCAGCCCGAGCGCGCCTTCGCGGTCAACCGCGACGGGGCCGGGCAGCTCGCCGCGCAAGCGCAAAAGATGGGCGTGCCGTTGATCCACATTTCAACCGACTACGTGTTCGACGGTCGAAAATCATCCTCCTATGACGAAACAGATGCCGCCGCCCCGCTCGGAGTCTATGGGCGCTCGAAGCTCGAGGGCGAGGGCGCCGTCCGCACAGCCTGTCCGGCAGCGGTCGTGCTTCGGACCTCGTGGGTTTACAGTCCCTACGGGCGCAATTTCGTAACCACGATGCTGCGGCTTGCCGAGACGCAAGACCAGGTTCGGGTCGTCGATGACCAATGGGGCGCGCCGACCGCCGCAAGCGATTTGGCAGACGCGATCCTCGATATCCTGGGCCAGGCGGACGGGGACGGTTTCGGATCTCGCGCCGGTCTCTATCATCTTGCCGGCCAGGGCGAGGCCACCTGGCATGTTCTTGCCTCCGCGATCTTCGCGGGATGGGCAAGGCGCGGGCGCAGAGTGCCCAAGCTCGTCGCGATCAAGAGCGCGGAATATTCGGCGCCCGCGGCTCGACCGGCCAATTCCCGGCTCGACTGCGCCAAGATCGAAGGCGAATTCGGCATTCGGCTGCCACCCTGGCGGCGGTCGCTCGATGCATGCCTCGATCGTCTGTCCGTGGAGGCCGAGCTGCAGCGATGCTGAAAGGAATCGTTCTGGCCGGCGGCAGGGGCACCAGACTCTACCCGATCACCCGCGGGCTGAGCAAACAATTGCTTCCGATCTACGACAAACCGATGATCTATTACCCGTTATCGACGCTGCTGCTGGCGGGAATCCGCGATATCCTCGTGATCACGACGCCGGAGGACGGCTCGCAGTTCGTGCGGTTGCTGGGCGACGGCAGCCAGTGGGGCGTTCGGATCTGTTACGCCGAGCAGCCAAAACCGGAAGGGATTGCCCAGGCATTTTCGATCGGAGCGGATTTCGTCGGTTCCGGTCGCGTTGCGCTCGTGCTGGGCGACAACATCTTCTTCGGACACGGACTGCCGCAGATGCTCGAGCTCGCGGCGGGTCGGGACGGGGGAGCGACGGTGTTCGCCTATCAAGTGCGGGATCCCGAGCGCTACGGAGTGGTATCGTTCGACACGACGGGAAAGGCGATCCGGATCGACGAAAAGCCGAACGATGCCGGCTCGAATTGGGCAATCACCGGCCTGTATTTCTTCGACAACAAAGTCATTCACTACGCGGCCGAGATCAAGCCGTCACGGCGCGGCGAGCTGGAGATCACCGACGTGGCCAATTGCTATCTCGCTGCTGGCGCCCTGCACGTGGAAAAGATGGGCCGAGGGTTTGCCTGGCTCGATACCGGGACATTCGAATCCTTGATCGATGCCGCCAGCTTCGTGCAGACGCTGGAGCAACGCCAGGGCATGAAGATCGCTTGCCCGGAGGAAATCGCCTATCGCATGGGGTTCATCAGCCGCTCGCAACTGCTCGAGTTGGCCCGGTCCATGAACAAGAGCGGCTACGGAGACTATCTGTTGAATCTCGTGGACTCCGAGCCGGGCTAGCCGAGCGAAGGTACGCGGGGCCCATCTTCGGAAAAACGACGCGGCCCTCCGACCGGTGCTTGGAGCAGGGCAGAATGCCGCTCGTCTCCCGCCGGGCCGGCCGAGGTTTGCATGAACCCGGGTTAAGTAACGGCAGTCTGCGGGTCTACCCGGGAGTGGGTCCCACCTTCGTGACTTGACTGCGACCGCTTTCCCCGCAAGTAAACTGCCGCAATACTCCCAATCGCACAATGCCGCTCGCGGACGGGTCACGCTCCGGGTGCGCGCCTCGCCGCAAGAGGGTGGAGTTGCAGCATGAGATCGAGGCTTGTGGTGATGGCGATTTCGGCGCTGCCGACGCTCGCCATGAGCGCGGCGCTCGCGGCCACGAAGCATCGCGAACACCATGATCGCCCGGCACCGGCTCGAGTTGTTGCTCCGCCGCCCGGGTACGTGCCGGGCGTGCAGCGGGTGGCGGAGCCGCTCTACATGTACGAAGCCAGGCCGGGATGGTGGATATCCAGCTACGATTGCGTTACCGATGAAGGACAGGGGCGCTGGCTGCCTTGCTCCGCGCTGGGTCAGCGCAATTGATGTCCCGCCGCGTGCTCGAGATGGCGGGGCGGCAAGCGGTTCTTAGATGAGCCTCCACGATCCGCTGAACCTTCCACCGGATCTGCCGGTGCCGCGCGATGACGGCGGCGCCCGGCACCTCGCCGGCATGCGGGCGCCGGATCTGGCGCTTGCGGCGACCGACGGCGGCTCGGTCAATCTTTCGCGATTGCCCGGCCGGACCGTGGTTTACGTCTATCCGCGCACCGGCCGGCCGGGCGTTCCGCTGCCGGACGGCTGGGACGCAATCCCGGGCGCGCGCGGCTGCACGCCCCAGAGCTGCGGCTTCCGCGATCATCTCCGGGAACTCGAGGCGCTGGGCGTGGCGCGGGTCTTCGGGCTTTCGACACAGGATAGCGAATACCAGCGCGAAGCCGTCGAGCGGCTGCACTTGCCGTTTCCGCTGCTTTCCGACGCCGGGCTGGGATTGCAACGCGCCCTGCGACTGCCCAGCTTCCAGCTCGATGGCATGACGTTGCTCAAACGCCTGGTCCTGGTGGTGGACGATGGCACCATCGTCCACGTATTTTATCCGGTATTTCCTCCCGACCGCAGCGCCGAGGAGGTGATCGCCTGGATTCAGGCTGGCTCGTCGAGTTGAGCGCGGATCTCGGCGAACACCGCGCCGAACATCTCCGGGGTGAGCTTGCCCGTGTTGGTGTTCAGTCGCGAGCAATGGAAGCTGTCATAAAGCCTCAGATCGCCGATCGGGTGGATCCGGCCGTGTCCGAAGCCCGCGGCCGAGCCCCGCACGCCGAGCGAGGCAAGCACGCTGTCGTGCGCGATCCGACCCAGCGCCAGGATCGCGCGCAACTGCACCATTTCGGCTATGGTGTTCCTCAGGAATTCGCGGCAGTTGGCAATTTCCAGGCGGCTCGGCTTGTTCTCGGGCGGAACACAGCGCACCGCGTTGGTGATGCGGCAATCGAGCAGGACCAGGCCGTCATCGGCTCGCGCTTCGTAGCGCCCGGCGGCGAAGCCATAGCGTTGCAGGGTCTCGTAGAGCAGGTCGCCGGCGTAATCGCCGGTAAAGGGCCGGCCGGTGCGGTTGGCGCCCCGCAGGCCCGGCGCCAGTCCGGCCACGAGCAGACGTGCCTCGCGCGGACCGAATGACGGCACCGGCCCGTTGAACCATTTCGGCTCGAGCTTGCGCCAGCGCGTGCGGAATTCGACCAGCCGAGGACAGCGGGGACAGTCGTGGTCGGGTTCCGCGGGCGCGCCCGACACGATCGCGTTTGTCAATCTTCCTCGAAGTCGTCGTCGTCGCCGACGCGTTGCGGGGCCGGCGAACGTTGCAGGAATTGCGGCGTGTGCCGGGGCTCGCGGGCCTCCCGGGCAGCGCGTTCGGCGGGATCGCGGCCGATCTTCGGCTGCAGCTCGACGATGTCCACGAATATATCCGCCTGCCGGCGCAGCTCGTCGGCGACCATCGGTGGCTGGGTGGTCACGGTGGAAACCACGGTGACCCGCACGCCGCGGCGCTGCACCGCTTCGACCAGGGACCGGAAGTCGCCGTCGCCAGAGAACAGCACCATGTGGTCGATCGCCCCGGCGATCTCCATGGCGTCCACGGCGAGCTCGATATCCATGTTGCCCTTGACCTTGCGCCGGCCGGTCTGGTCGATGAACTCCTTGGTCGCCTTGGTCACGACGGTGTAGCCGTTGTAGTCGAGCCAGTCGATCAGCGGGCGAATCGAGGAATATTCCTGGTCCTCGATCACTGCGGTGTAATAGAACGCGCGCAGCAGATATCCGCGTGACTGGAATTCGCGCAGCAGCCGCTTGTAGTCGATGTCGAAGCCCAGCGTCTTGGCGGTGGCGTAGAGATTGGCGCCGTCGATGAACAACGCGATCTTCTCTTGCGGAGGGGACATGCGGGTTCTCTCGTGATCAAAACCAATTCGGTTTGCGTCCCGCCGAGGGCGACCGGCGGATCAATGGCAGTCGGTCTTCGGGAGCGATCGCAGCCTTGCGCCAATTGCAAAGCCGGGCGAGCGCAACCCTCGTGCCCGGTCCGGGAAAAACGGCGGCCCGATCGGCACGGCTTCCCGTCGGTTGCCTAACAGAGGCGGGGCTTGGCGCCAAGACAAATTTCGCCCTTGCGCTTTGCCCTCGCCAGGGCTAGCTAACGGCAGGATTTCCAAAGACTTGACGCCAGAGGAGTGACGAGGCCATGGCCCGTGTCACCGTGGAAGATTGTATCGACAAGGTCGAGAACCGTTTCGACCTGGTGCTGCTGGCGAGCCATCGGGGGCGCATGATCTCCTCGGGCGCGCAGATCACCGTGGATCGCGACAACGACAAGAACCCGGTCGTGGCCTTGCGCGAAATCGCCGACGAGACGATCTCCCCCGGCGATCTCAAGGAAGATCTCATCCACTCGCTCCAGAAGTACGTCGAGGTGGACGAGCCGGAGTCCGAGACGGTGCCGCTCATCGGCGGTTCCGGCGAGAGGGTCGATGCCGATGACACCGAGGTTGCGGCGGACCGCATGACGGAGGAAGAGCTGCTCAAGGGCTTGGAAGGCCTGACCCCTCCCGAGCAGGAGCCCGAGCAGCCCGAGATCGAGGAAGAGGAGTGAACCGCGGCCCGCCCTTCGAGCGCCGGCCGTCCGCGAAACTCCACTCTTCATGGTGAGCCAGCCGTCCTTCGAGGGCCGCGCTGTCATGGTGAGGCGCGAGCGCCGTCCTTCGAGGCTCGGGCCTGCGGCCCTCGCACCTTCAGGAGACGGCTGGCCCTCGAATCACGAGCCCGTTGGTGTTTTGCCAAGCATTCCCGCGAATTGCTTGCGAAACGGCCGACCAGGCGTGATATCGTCGGGGCGAGCTTACTGGAGCGGCCCCAATGCGGCTCGCCGGGGTTAAGCCATGGCCCGGTCGCGTACCGATCCGTCGCGGATGCAGCATGAGCCGTTTTCTGCTGCCGTCTTGACGCGCGCTGTCAAAAGCCAACCCGAACTAACTGAAATCAAGGGCAAATCCCGCAAGCCGCCGATCATGCGGCAATATGACCTGATCGAGCGCGTGCGTCGGTACAATCGCAACACCGACGAGGCGTTGCTCAATCGGGCCTACGTCTATGCGATGAAGGCGCATGGCTCGCAAAAGCGAGCCTCGGGCGACCCCTATTTCTCCCATCCGCTGGAAGTCGCGGCAATTCTCACCGACCTCAAGCTCGACGATGCCACCATCGCCGCGGCCCTGTTGCACGACACGATCGAGGACACGCCGGTCACCCGTGCCGAGATCGATCAACTGTTCGGGCCGGATATCGGCAGGCTGGTCGACGGCCTGACCAAGCTCAAGAAGCTCGACCTGGTCTCGAAGCAAGCGGCCCAGGCGGAAAACCTGCGCAAGCTGCTGCTCGCCATCGCCGACGACGTGCGGGTCCTCTTGGTCAAACTGGCGGACCGGCTGCACAACATGCGCACCCTCGACTTCGTGCCGCCGGAGGCGCGGCGGCGCATCGCGGAGGAAACGCTCGACATCTATGCGCCGCTCGCCGCCCGGATGGGCATGCACGGGATGCGGGAGGAGCTGGAGGACCTGGCGTTCCGCGAGCTCAATCCCGACGCCTACAACGTGGTCCTGGCGCGGCTGCGGGCGCTCGCCGAGCGCAATCGCGACCTGATTTCCGACATCGAGCAGCAGCTCACCAGCAAGTTCGCCGACAGCGGCATCCAGGCGGAGGTCGACGGCCGCCAGAAGCGGCCGTACTCGATCTGGCGCAAGATGGAGCGCAAATCCGTCGGCTTCGAGCAGCTCTCCGACATTTTCGGCTTCCGCGTCATGGTCGGCGACGTGCAGGAATGCTATCGCGCGCTCGGCATCGTGCACACCACCTGGCCGGTGGTGCCCGGCCGTTTCAAGGATTACATCTCGACCGCGAAGCAGAACGATTATCGCTCGATCCACACCACCGTGATCGGGCCGGGCCGCCAGCGCGTCGAGCTGCAGATCCGTACTCGACAGATGCACGAGATCGCCGAATACGGCATCGCCGCGCATGCCCTCTACAAGGATGCGCGTGGTTCGCCCACCGAACTGCTCTCGCGCGAGTCCAATGCGTATGCCTGGCTGCGGCGCACGATCGAGCTGCTTGCCGAAGGCTCCAATCCGGAAGAGTTCCTCGAGCACACCAAGCTCGAATTGTTCCACGACCAGGTGTTCTGCTTCTCTCCGAAGGGCAAGCTGATCGCATTGCCGCCCAAAGCGACGCCGATCGATTTCGCCTATGCGGTTCATACCGACGTCGGGAACAACGCGATCGGCTGCAAGATCAACGGCAAGATCGCGCCGTTGGTCTCCGAGCTCGCCAACGGCGACGAGGTCGAGATCCTGACTTCGCGGGCGCAGCTCGCGCCGCCGGCGGCATGGGAATCGATCGTCGTCACCGGCAAGGCGCGAGCGGCCATCCGGCGCGCGACGCGGGCCGCGGTGCGCAAGCAATATGCCGGGCTCGGACGTCGCATCGTCGAGCGGCTGTTTGTCCGCGCCAAGAAGGAATACAGCGACGAGAAACTCCAGGGAGCATTGCCGCGGCTCGCCCGCGCCTCGATCGATGATGTCATGGCGGCGGTCGGGCGCGGGGAGATGAAGGCCTCGGACGTCGCCCGGGCGATGTACCCCGACTACAAGGAGGAACGCGCCGCGCCGATCCCGCCGCCGAAGGAAAGCGGCTGGTTCGGGCTCAAGAAGGCCAAGGCCGTGAAATTCAAGGTGCCCGCCGGCCCGGCGGAAGCCACGGCCATCCCGATCCGCGGCATCACCGGCGAGCTCCCGGTGCGCTTCGCGCCGGAGGGCGGAGCCGTGCCTGGAGATCGTATCGTCGGCATCCTGACCCCGGGAGAAGGAATCACGATCTATCCCATTCAGTCGCAGGCGCTGAAGGATTTCGAGGATGTCCCGGAACGCTGGCTCGACGTGCGCTGGGACATCGAGGATCAAAGCCCGTACCGGTTTCCCGCGCGCATCGCCGTCCATTCGGTGAACGAGCCGGGCACGCTCGCCCAGATCGCGCAGGTCATCGCCGAGCACGACGGCAATATCGACAATATCCGGATGACCCGTCGCTCGCCGGATTTTACCGAGCTGCTGATCGACCTCGAGGTCTACGACCTCAAGCACCTGACCGCCATCATCGGGCAGCTGCGCGCCAAGGACGTGGTCGCGCAGGCCGAACGCGTGAACGGGTAGGGTCCCCAGGCGATTCGGCTCGGCCCAATCGGTGGATCTGGGCGTCGTGCCCTCGTCAAACCGGCCTTCGCCCGCTATGAAGCCTCGCGGGACCGCGAACATCGTTCCGGCCCAACAATGTTCGGGAACAATCATTTGCCGGAAGTTCTTCATCTGCGCCTCGGGGTCAATATCGATCACGTCGCGACGCTCCGGAACGCGCGTGGCGGAGCCCGCCCCGATCCGGTCCAGGCGGCCCGGGCCGCGATTGAAGCCGGAGCCGACGGCATCACCGCGCATTTGCGGGAGGATCGCCGCCATATTCGCGACGAGGATATCGCGCGGCTGAAAGCCGAGATCCCAAAACCGCTCAATCTCGAAATGGCTGCGACGCAGGAGATGCTCGCCATCGCGCTCAAAACGCGTCCGCATGCGGCGTGCCTCGTCCCCGAGCGGAGGGAGGAACGCACGACCGAGGGCGGTCTCGATGCCGCTGCCCAATACAACACGCTCGAGCCGGTCGTTTCCGAACTCAAGAAGGCCGGGGTAATGGTCGCGCTGTTCATCGCCGCCGAGCCGGCGCAGATCACGACCGCAGCTCGCATGGGTGCCCCGGCGATCGAGATCCACACCGGATCCTGGTGCGAGGCAGTTGCCGCCGCCGACCAGCGCCGGGCGGCAGCCGAATGGCAGCGCATCGCGGAAGGGGCGCGCCTCGCCCGCCGGCTCGGCCTCGAGGTCCACGCCGGACACGGCCTCGATTACCAGACCGCGGAACATATTGTGAAGCTCCCCGAGATCGTGGAGCTGAACATCGGTCATTTTCTCGTCGGCGAAGCGGTCTTCGTCGGCCTCGCGCAGAGCATTCGGACCATGCGGGCGGCGATGGAGCGCGGCCGCGGTAACGCCGTCTCATGATCCTCGGGATCGGGTCCGACATGGTCGACATTCGCCGCGTCGAGCAGGTGATCGGCCGTCATGGCGAACGGTTCCTGAGCCGGGTATTCACGCCGACCGAGCGGGCGCGCGCGCAAAGGCGAGCGAACCAGGGTGCCACTTATGCCAAGCGATTCGCCGCCAAGGAGGCCTGCGCCAAGGCACTCGGGACGGGCGTGCGCAAGGGCGTGTTCTGGCGCGACATGGGTGTCGTCAATCTCGCCTCGGGCCGTCCGACCATGCAGCTGACCGGCGGCGCGCTCGAGCGGCTCCAGGCGATCACCCCGCACGGAACCGAGGCTCGCATCGACGTCACCATCACCGACGAATGGCCGCTCGCGCAGGCCTTCGTCGTCATTTCCGCCGTTCCCGCGGGTTCGGCAAAGACCTAAAAGACCTAACCGATCGCGGATCGCGAGCGAGGGCGTGGAAAGCACCCGCCCGACCGGATCTTTGGCTTGTCCCCTCTGTCCACAAGCCTGCGACCGGAACCGGCAAGGAAAACTTCGCGCCGATCGCGCGACTCAGGTAATCTTTATTTGCCCCTCTTGGGGCGTTTCCTCCCTGACTTGGGCCCCGCTTCGGCGGGGCTTCTTGTTGCCTGGTTCGGGCGCGGTCGCGTTCCCGGATCCGGCGGCGCCCCGGTTTGCCGTTTCCGGCGGCCTTCCCGTGCGAGAAAGGGCCCCGCTTGACCGGGTCGCAATCGCGCCTATTTGCGCTTTGAGCATTCCATCGGCGAGCCGAGCCGTGCCTGGGCTCCTGGTCTCGCAGGAGCACTTGCCGGAGCGCGGCGACCGACGATATGCGGCCGAAAATCACAATTGCGACAGCAGGGCAGGGGCGCCGCGGCGTTCGTTGCGCCTCCGGTTCCGAGCCGCTACAAGGGCGGCGGCCAGCAGTTGCGATCCTCCCCACCGGATGACGAATGCCCCTTCCGGATCGCGGATGGGGCCGCACTCGCCCGGCGAAGCGGGCGCGGCGCATCGAACCAATGGAAAACCCCAGTGGCTGATCGTGGCATGAGAGGGCAAATGAGCGTGTCGAGCGAGCCCAAGCGCAAGGAAGGCGGTTTTGCCGAGACCATTCGGGTCATCTTTCACGCGCTGATCATCGCCGTCGTCATCCGGACGTTCCTGTTCCAGCCCTTCAATATTCCCTCGGGCTCGATGGAAGCGACGCTGCTCGTCGGGGACTACCTGTTCGTCTCGAAATATTCCTACGGGTACAGCCATTACTCGCTGCCGTTCTCGCCGCCGCTGTTCTCCGGCCGCATCCTGGCGCGGGAACCCCAACGCGGCGACGTCGTGGTGTTCCGGCTGCCGAAGGACGATTCGGTCGACTACATCAAGCGCGTCATCGGCTTCCCCGGGGACCGCATCCAGATGATCGGCGGCCTGCTCCACATCAACGGCGAGCCGGTCAAGCGTCAGCGGATCGAGGATTATGTCGATACCGAGGATCCCGGACGCCCGGTTCGGGTCAAGCGGTGGCGCGAAACGCTGCCGAACGGGGTGAGCTACACCACGCTCGACCGGGTCGAGAACGGCGTCTACGACGACACCCCGGTCTATACCGTGCCGCCCGGCCATTATTTCATGATGGGGGACAATCGCGACAATTCGACCGACAGCCGGGTGCTGTCCCAGGTCGGCTACGTCCCCTTCGAGAACCTCGTCGGGCGGGCCGAGATCATCTTCTTCTCGATCGGCGACGGCGCGCGTGCCTGGCAGATCTGGCGCTGGCCCTGGGCGGTG
>WNFW01003653.1_pt1 | contig 16130 bp, 15 predicted proteins | sample 5400131 | NCBI WGS metagenome assembly WNFW01 (sample SAMN13153362, study PRJNA577476) | soil metagenome | isolation source: 20 cm soil or saprolite under grassland replicate 1 | place: USA:California | collected 2016-06-15 | reverse complement strand
AGCGACCCCGTCCGGCCGCGCACCGGCGCTCGTGCTCGACCTCGGTGTCCGAACCGACCCCGAGGCGGTCGCGCTCCGACGTGCCAACCAGCTCTACTCGTCCGGCAAGCGTGCTGCGGCCGCACGGATCTTTGCCCGCTACCGGTCGCTGCCCGCGCAGGTCGGCGCCGCATTGGCCGGGTGGCCGTCCGGGACGGTGACGCGGCTCCAGCGGCTCGCTGACAACCACCCCACGAGTGCACTCGTGTTGCTCCACCTCGGCTTGGCGGAGGTCGCCTCCGGGCAGACCCAGGCCGCTCGGGCCGCCTGGCGACAGGCGCTTGCACGCGATCCGAACGTGCAGGCCGCCGTGTTTGCCGAGAGCCTGCTCTACCCGGGCTTCGCTCCCGGGCGGCCGCCGTTCGTGCCGAGCTTTGCTGTGCCGGCCTCGATCGGGCGCCTCTCGTCGCCGCAGCAGCTCGCCGCCTTGGAGCGCGGCTCCCGCGACGGTGGCTTTCGGGGGAAGCTGCTCTACGGCTCGGCGCTGCAGCGCCTCGGGCGACCGGTCTCCGCAGAGAGCCAGTTCGCCGCAGCCGCGCGGCTCGCCCCGAACGACGCCGAGGCGCAGGTCGCCGCCGCAGTCGGGCTCTTCTCGAAGGCGAAGCCGGCCCTCGCGTTCTCCAGGCTCGGCCCGCTGGCGCCACGTTTTCCCCGTTCCCAGAGCGTCCGCTTCCACCTCGGCGAGCTGCTGCTTTGGATCGGACAACTGAACAAGGCAGGCCAGGAGTTGAGGCTCGCCTACGGCGAAGGGAAAACCACCCTGCTCGGTAGAACCTCGCGTCAGTTTCTCGCGGAACTGCAAGCCAAGTAGGGCCGGAGACGCTCCCCCATCCTCAATCCCCATAAGGCGCTCGCTTGCGACGCCGACCAAAAGGCCGTGGCGGCTTGCCGTCGCGGCCGCTAAATCCCAGCTAAGGTCAAGGGCACTATGCACTAGGACCAACAATCCGAAATTAGGGCCGATCGGCCTATGGCGTCCGTCCGAAACGCGTGCAACAGTGCCGCATCTTCGAGAACGGGTTGACCGCATGACAAAGCCAACTAACGTGAGCTAGGGATTTTCCGGGGAGGGGGAGCCTTGAGCGCGCAAGCCGAAAAGGCCCGTCCGTCGACAGTCGCAGAGCTGCTCGAAACGGACGAGGCCAAGGGTCTGCTGGAAGCCGCGCGGCAGACGGGGTCGCTGAACGCGACGGATATCGCGCTGGCGCTGGACGAGCTGGAGCTCGACGCCGCGCAGATCGACGATTTTTACCACGCCCTCGACGAGTTGCAGATCGAGGTCCTCGAGAATGGGGCGGAGCCGGAGACCGCGCCCGTCGAGCCCGAGCCCGAGGTGCGCGAGATCTCGACCGACTCGCTGCAGCTCTTCCTCAAAGACGTCGGCAAGGTCGACCTGCTGACGGCCGCGCAAGAGGTCGAGCTGGCCAAGCGGATCGAGCGCGGCGACCATGGCGCCAAGCAGGAGATGGTCGAGGCGAATCTCCGCCTCGTCGTCTCGATCGCGAAGAAGTACCGGAACCAGGGTCTGCCGTTCCTCGACCTGATCCAGGAGGGGACGATCGGCCTCGTTCGCGCGGCCGAGAAGTTCGACCACCGCAAGGGGTTCAAGTTCTCGACCTACGCGACCTGGTGGATCCGACAGGCGGTCGCCCGCGCGCTCGCGGACAAGGCGAGGACGATTCGGATGCCGGTCCACATCGTCGAGAAGCTGAACAAGATCGTGCGGACGGAGCGCAAGCTGCGCGCCGAGCTCGGGCGGGAACCCTACGCCTGGGAGATCGGCGACGAGCTCGAGCTCGACGCCGCCGAGGTCGAGTCGATCCGGCGGAGCTCGCAGCCGCCGGTTTCGCTCGAGAAGCCGGTCGGCGACGACGAGGAGTCTGAGTTCGGTCACTTCCTCACGGACGAGAACGAGGCGCTGCCCGACGAGGTCGCCGAGGTGGAGCTGCGGAAGGCGGCGCTGCGGCGCGTGCTGAGCAGCCTCTCGCCCCGCGAGCGCCGCGTGCTGGAGCTCCGCTACGGGCTTGACGGGGAGCACCCGCGCACGCTCGACGAGGTCGGGCGGACGTTCAACGTCACGCGCGAGCGGATCCGGCAGATCGAGAACCAGAGCCTGAAGAAGCTGCGCGCGCTCGCAGAGGCCCAGTCTCTGAAGAACGTCGCGGCCTAAAGCTGCGGTCAACACCGGCTGAGGCGGTCGCCAGGGTCGCGGCCGCCGCAGCCGCATCCGTAAACTCACGCGCCGTGGATCAGGCCTGGCTCGACGAGCTCTCCGAGTTCATCCGCATTCCCAGCGTCAGCGCGGACTCCGAGCGCTCGGTGGATGTCGTGCGGGCCGGCGAGTGGGTCTGCGAGTTCGTACGCCGCGCAGGCGGCGAGGCAGAGCTTCGCGACTGGGGCGGTCAACCGTTGGCGCTCGGCGAGATCTCCGCGTCGGCCGGAAACGGCGAGAGCCCCACGGTCATCTGCTACGGACACTTCGACGTCCAGCCGCCGGCGCCGCTCGACCTCTGGGAATCAGACCCCTTCGAGGCAGCCGTCCGGGACGGACGGATCTATGCCCGCGGGATCGCTGACGACAAGGGCCAGCTCTACATGCAGCTCAAGGCCGCCGAGCAACTAAAGACCCGCGGGCTGCCGGTCAACCTGCGGTTTTGTTGCGACGGCGAGGAGGAGACGGGTGGCCACTCGATCGTCGATTTTCTCGCCGCCGACGAGCGCGGCGCCGACGCCTGCGTGATCTTCGACGCGGGGATGCTCAAGCGCGACGTGCCGCTGTTCAACGTGGCGACGCGGGGGCTCATCTACTTCCACGTCCGCGTCAGGACCGGGGAACGCGACTTCCACTCCGGGATCTTCGGCGGCGCGGCGCTGAACGCGCTCCACGCGCTCGTGCAGACGCTGGCTGCCGTGCTGGCCAAGGAAGGGCGGCTACCGGAGCCGCTGCGTGCGGGAATCGCACCACCGACGGAGACCGAGCTGGCCGCTTGGGCGGAGCTGACGCCCGGACCCGAAGAGCTCGCCGCCCAAGGCGCGCGCCCGATGGACGCCACCGCGGAGGACGAGTTCTACCTCCGCACCTTTGCGGAACCCTCCCTCGACGTGAACGGGATCGAGGGTGGGTCGCCGCACCTGCAGAAGACCGTCTTGCCGGCCGAGGCGCACGCGAACGTCTCGATCCGGCTCGCCCCCGGGCAAGATCCCGACCAGATCGCCGCGGAGGCCGAGCGGCTGCTGCGTGAGGCGGCGCCCGAGGGAGCGGAGCTCGAGATCACCCGGCTCTCGTCGTCGCCGTCAGGGCTCATCGATCCGGATTCGCAGGTCGTGCAGCTCGGCTTGGACGCGTTCGAGCGCGTGGTCGGCCGCCGGCCGCTCCTCGTTCGCAGCGGCGGGACGCTGCCGATCGTGCCCGCACTCGCCGACAAGGGGATTCCGACGATCGTGACCGGCTTCGCGCTGCCGGACTCGAACATCCACTCTCCGAATGAGAACCTGCTCGCCGATTACCTGCCACTAGGCGTCAAGGCCGCAGCCGAGCTCTATACGGCGTTCGCGGCGCTCTAGCTGACTGCGGCCGGCTCTTCCACCAGCCAGGAGTGCCCGAAGCGGCGCATCTCCTCGATGATCGGCAGGAGCGCGTCGCCCTTCGCGGTCAGCTCGTACTCGACCCGCGGCGGGGACTCCGCATAGCTGTGGCGCTCGACGATTCTCTCGTCCTCGAGCGCGCGCAGACGTTCCGACAGCGTCCGCGGGCTGATGCCGGCGCAGGAGTGCTCGAGCTCCGAGAAGCGCCGTGGCCCCTCGGACAGGTCATGGACGAGGAGCGCGGTCCATTTCGCGCCGATGATTTCGGCGCACGCGGCGACCGAGCAACTCTCGTCGTGGATGGGCCTCATCGTGCGCATTGCCCCTTGATCTTACTCCTCGGGATGACCGGCTTTTTCGACGGGCTCCAACTTGTACCCGACGCCGTAGCGTGTCTGGATGAACGTGTGGCGCGGCGCGATGCGGTCGATCTTGTCGCGCAGCCGGCGCACGAAGACGTCGACCGTCCGGTCGCGGTGGGTCTCCCGCCGTCCCCCCCGCCCGCGGTCGAGGGCGAGCGCGTAGAGGAGCCGGAACTCCGTCGGCGTCAGCTCGGCGTTCTCGCCGTCGACGTAGGCCTGCACCTCACGGGGGTCGATCCGCAGCTCCTCGATCTCGATCGCCTCACCGCGCTCTTCCGGGGAGCATCAGATCGAGCACGAGCACGTCGGGCGCCTCGTAGCGGAGCCGCGCCAGCCCGACCTCCCCGCGCCCGACCGTGACCGGGTCGAAACCGGCCCCGGACAGGTGCTGCGCCATGCTCGACGCGATCACCTCGTCGTCTTCGATGATCAGGACCTTCGCCATCGCACCTACCTTATTGAGCGTGAACCGGGACCCATACAGAGAGCTGAGAGTCGGCTTCACCGCGGCCGTCTCACACGAGCTGCGGACGCCGCTCGCGCGCCTGCTCGCGCTGATCGAGGGTGCGAGCCTGCCGGGCGGCGACCCGGCGGGGGCGCTCCAGCAGATGCGGGCGGAGGTCGAGCTGATGGACGAGCTGATCGACGATGTGCTCTTCCTGAGCGAGCTCGAGACGGGACGCGAGGTTGTCTCGCTCGGCTCGACCGAAGCGGCGCCGCTCCTGCGCGAGATCGTCTCCGAGCTCGACGAGCGGTCGGAGCGGGCCGGCGTCGAGTTGGAGGTCGAGATCGAGGACGAAAGCTTGGAGCTGCCCTTGCGGGCGCGGATGCTGCGGATCGTCGTCCAGAACCTCGCCGAGAACGCACTGCGCCACGCTGGCGAAGGCGCGACGTGCGTGCTCGGCCTGCGGCGGGAGAACGGCACCCGGGTCCTCTCGGTCCGCGACGACGGGACCGGCGTGGCGGAGGAAGACCTCCCGCGCCTGTTCGAGCGCTTCTACCGTGCCGACCGAGCACGAGCCTCGCGCGGTAGCGGCCTCGGGCTCGCGATCGTCAAGCACGTCGTCGAGGCGGCCGGCGGGCAGGTCGAGGCCCTCGGCGCGCCGGCCGAGGGCCTCGAGATCCGTGCTGCGTTTCCTCAGGAATGAGGTAGAACTGCAGCGGCGCCGCGTACTTCTGGCCGCCGGTGATCGCCCAGCTGATGAATTGCTTCAGCGTCCCCGCCTTGTTCGACTTCAGCGGCACGATCACGTACGTGAAGGTGCAGATCGGGTAGGCCAGCTTCTGCGTCTTCGGCGGGTTGACGATCGAGAGCTCGCCGCTCTTCGGAACACGAGTGATCGTCGCTGCGGCCGCCTTGATCCCGCGCAGGCCCGGCAGCTGGAATTTGCCGGCCCTGTTTTGGATCTTGGCGACCTTGAAGCCGTTCTTGAGGGCGCGAGACGACTCCAGCGAGGCCCGATGAGCCCTTGCCGCCGATGCCGGTCGGGAAGTTCGGCTGGGTGCCGACGCCGACCTTGCTCTTCCACTCCGGGCTGACCCGAGAGAGGTAGTCGGTGAAGTTCCAGGACGTCCCGCTACCGTCGCTGCGGTAGACGGGGGTGATCTTCAGATCCGGGAGGCTGACACCCGGGTTGATCTTCTTGATCGCGCTGGCGTTCCACTTCGTGATGTGGCCGAGATAGATGTTCGCGAGGATCTTCCCGGTCAGCTTCAAGCCATACGCCACTCCCGGCACGTGGTACGGGATCGACGTGGACGAAAGCGCCCACGGGATCTCCTGGCAGCCCTTGCACGCGGAGGCCTGATCCTTCGTCAGCGGCGCGTCGCTGGCGCCGAAGTCGACCGTGCGGCCGGTGATCGCGGCAATGCCGGCGCCGCTGCCGACCGACCCGTACGTGATCTGAGCGTTCTTGTAGTTGGCCTGCCATTGTGAGACGAGCGGGAACACGAACGTGCTGCCCGCCCCCTTCAGGCTTCCGCCCGTGCTGCTCGCCGCGGCAAAGCTCGCACCGAACACGAGCGAAGCGGCCGCGATCGCGGCCGCGATGACGGTCCTGCGTGACACGCTGTTCTCCTTCTCCTCGATGACGCCTGTGGTGATGGCGCAAGCATCGAAGTCGCACGATTCCCGGTGGGCTGAAACGTGGTGGCCGGATGGTGACGATCTGGTGAACGACCCAGGAATCAGGCCAAGACGAAGTTAGTGTCCGCGCGCGTGAGCGCGGTCCCGTCGACGCAGCCCCTGCCGGAACGCCGACGGATCGGCGACCGCTTCGGCGATCTCTTCCTGCACGGACTGACCGGCGCAGCCGCGGCCGCGGCAGCCGTCTTGCTCGGGGCGATCGCATGGAAGATTTTCCAGCTCGCCTGGCCGGCGATCACGAAGTACGGGTTCGCCTTCGTCACCCGTCAGGGCTGGGACACTGTCCACAACAAGTTCGGTGCACTGGACCTGATCTGGGGTACTGCCCTGACGTCGTTCGCCGCGCTCCTGATCGCGACCCCGCTCTCGATCGCGATCGGGCTCTATCTGAGCGAGCTGGCACCGCGCGGGGCGCGCACGGTGATCGCCTCGCTCGTCGAGCTGCTCGCGGCGATCCCGAGCGTCGTCCTCGGTCTCTGGGGGATCCTCGTCCTCGGCCCGTTCGTCGGCCAGGATCTCGAGCCCTGGCTCCACCGCCATCTCGGCTTCATCCCGCTCTTCAGCGGCTCGCCCGAGAACGCCGGGATGCTGGTCGCAGTGCTCGTCCTGACGATCATGATCGTCCCGATCACTTCGAGCATCTGCCGCGAGCTCTTCCTCGGCGTCCCGACCGAGCTGGAGCAGGGCGCGCTGGCGCTCGGGGCCACGCGCTGGGAGATGGTGCGCGGGGTCATCCTTCCGTATACGCGCAGCGGTGTGAGCGCGGCGATCCTGCTCGGCTTCGGCCGCGCGGTCGGCGAGGCGATCGCCGTCACCCAGGTGATCGGCGCCGGCCACGGCATTCACTGGTCGCTGTTCGTGACGGGAGACACGCTCGCGAGCAAGCTCGCCGAGCAATACCAGGGGGCCGTGTCGAACATCCAGATCGCCTCGCTTGTCTACCTGGCGGCGATCCTGCTCGTGATCTCTTTGCTCGTGAACCTGACGGCGCTGTTCATCGTGCGTCGGTTTTCCCACGAGCGGATCGGGGGGAGTTGATGGCTGTCGACGCCGGCCGCTACTCCCTGACGCTGAGCCGGCGGACGAGGCGGCGGAAGGGCGTCAACGTGCTGATGCAGGCGCTTGCGACGCTCGCGGCGCTCGCGGCGGTCGCTGTACTCGCGCTCGTGATCATCTCGGTCGCGCGGCGGGGAGCGAGCGCTCTCAGCTGGGACTTCTTCACGAAGAACGCGGCGACCTTCGGCCAGAGCGGCGGCGGTGTTGCGAATGCCCTCGTCGGCAGTCTCGTGATCGTGGGGCTGGCGACCGCGATGGCGGTTCCGGTCGGCATTCTGATCGCCCTCTACGTGAGTGAGTTTGCGCCGCCCCGCGTGGGGGACCTCGTCAGGCTCGTGCTCGACGTGCTGAACGGCCTGCCCTCGATCATCATCGGCATCTTCGTCTACGGCTTGCTCGTGATCGGCAGCGGGCAGGCGGCCTGGAAAGGCTCTTTCGCGCTCGCGATCATCATGCTGCCGCTCGTCGCCCGCGCGACGCAGGAGGTGCTCGCGCTCGTCCCGAGCACTCTGAGGGAAGGCGCACTCGCGCTCGGCGCCAGCCGCTGGCGCACTGTCCTTGGGGTCGTCTTGCCCACCAGTTTCGGGGGGATTATCACCGGCACCGTGCTGGCGGTTGCTCGCGCCGCCGGGGAGACCGCTCCGCTTCTCTTCACGACGTCGATCGCCGCGAACGCCGTCACGTGGGACCCGCGCCAGCCAGTGCTCTCGATCCCGTACGACATCTTCGTCCTCTCCGAGTCGCCCGATCCTGCCGATCACGCCCGCGCCTGGGCGCTCGGATTCGTGTTGATCTGCTTCGTCCTCGTGACGAGCCTGTCTGCGCGCCTGCTGCTCGTCCGGTACCGAAAGAGGCTGGAGGGTTGACCATGGAGGGGGATACGATGAACGTAGTGGCGCCGATCGAGATCGCTCAGCCTCGTGAGGCGCCGCGGAGCGCTTCTGACCTGGAGATCGTGTTCGAGACACGGGGGCTGACGGTCAGCTATGGGAAGGCGCTCGCCGTCTCGGACGTCGACCTCTCGATCTACCGGAACCTCGTCACCGCGATCATCGGTCCTTCGGGCTGCGGCAAGAGCACGTTCCTGCGCTCGTTGAACCGGATGAACGACCTGGTGCCGTCCGCCAAGGTCGAGGGCGAGGTGCTCTACCACGGCCAGAACATCTACGGCGACGGGGTCGATCCGGTCGAGGTGCGCCGGCGAATCGGGATGGTCTTCCAGAAGCCGAATCCGTTCCCGAAGTCGATCTACGACAACGTCGCCTGGGGCCTGCGAGTGCTTGGGATGAAGGACGATCTCGACAGCCGCGTGGAGCGGGCGCTGACGCAGGCGGCTCTCTGGGACGAGGTCAAAGATCGCCTCAAGAAGAGCGCCTTCGGGCTTTCGGGCGGTCAGCAGCAGCGCCTTTGTATCGCGCGCGCGATCGCGGTCGAGCCTGACGTCGTCCTGCTCGACGAGCCCGCCTCCGCGCTCGATCCGATCGCGACCTCGAAGATCGAGGACTTGATGCATGACCTGAAGAACGAGTACACGCTCGTGATCGTCACCCACAACATGCAGCAGGCGGCACGCGTCGCGGACATGACAGCGTTCTTCACGCTCGAGCGAACCGAGAGCGGCGGCCACGGCGTCCTCGTCGAGTACGACGAGACGCCCAAGATCTTCACGCAGCCTGCGGACAAGCGGACCGAGGGCTATGTGACGGGTCGGTTTGGCTAGGCGACCGCCCGTTTCCGCAAACAGGCCAGGGGTACGATGGCTTGATGGCTGAGCAGATGAGAGTCACATTCCAGGACGAGCTGGAGCAGGTCGAGGCGGCCCTCCAGGAAGAGGGCGACTACGTCCTACGGGCGTTGCGCGCCGCGGTGAACGCGCTCGAGCAGGCCGACTCGGAGCTCGCCGACGAGGTGATTGCCTTTGACGACGAGATCGACCGCCGCTACTTCTCGATCCAGGAAGGGATCCAATCCCTGCTGGCGCGGCAGACGCCCGTCGCGGTCGACCTGAGACTCGTCCTCGCGATGCTGCACGCGAACCTGCATCTCGAGCGGATGGGCGACTACTGCGTCACGATCGCCAAGCTGACCAAGCTCGTCTCCGACGTCGAGCAGGACGACGGTCTTGTCCAGGCGTTCGAGGAAATGGGCCAGCGCGCCGAGCAGATGATCCGTGTGGCGCTCGACTCGTTCCAGCGCCGGGATCTCGAGGGCGCCTCCTCGCTCGTCGACCTCGACGAGCTGATCGATCGGGCAAACCGCCGCGCCGTCGAACGTGTTCTCGACTTCGCCGATGACGAGTCGAAGCGCGAGTGGGGCCTGCGGATGATCATCGTCTCGCGCTGCCTCGAGCGGATCGGCGACCACGCCGTCGACATCGGTGAGCAGACGGCCTTCCTGATCACGGGGGAGTTCCGGGAGTTCACCGATGCATCTCATACAGATGGTTCGTAACCTCGGTCGACCAAGCCTGTTGGTTGGACGGCCGCACCGGCAAAGCCGGCACGGCCTCCAATCGGCATCGCAAGCGACGCCTCGGGCGTCTCACCAAGGCGGCTGACTACGCCGCTGCCGCGGCCGGCTCGGGCGGCGGCAGCGAGCTCGGAGAGAGCCCAGAGGCCGTCCTCGATTCCGTCGAGCCCCTGCCGGATGTCCAGACGGCCGAGCGCCGCGTCGCCCGCCGCCAGCGTCGTGAGCGCCTCGCGCGGCGTCAGCAGGAGCGGCTCGAAATGCCGCCACCGCCGGGTAATGAGCCCGATGTTCGTTTCGCCGGCACGGTGGGCGACGATCGAGAAACGCATCAGAGCGAAGTGTCGGCTGCAACGCGATCCGATGGGCTTCCGAATGGTGAACGAGTGGTAAAAGGCTGGATGCAGCTCGCGGTTCGCGGGCGAGGCCACCTCGTCTACGATCGCCGCGTGAGCAGCGTCTTTACGTCGACGTACCACGACACGCCCGACGGCCGCTTCGCCCGCGCCGGGGTTGCCCTCCGCCGACGGGTCGAGAACGGGCTCAGCATCTGGGAGGTCGAGCTCCCCGAGGCGCCGGGCGAAGTTGCGTTCTCGGAGCCGGGTGGGCCGGCCGAGCCGCCGCCGCTCGTCGCCGACCTGCTTCGCGGGCTGCTCCACGAGCGCGAGCTGGTCGAAGTGGCCACCCTGCAGACGCGGCGCTCGGAGGAGGACGGTCCGGCCGAGGCAGAGGTGCACGACGAGGTCGAGGTGCTGGACGGCCGGCGCGTCGTCGATCGCTTCGACGTCGATGGCGAGCCGCAGGATCCGGGGCTTCTGGTCGTCGGCCGGCGAAAGCGGGGCAAGGCACCTGGGGACAAGCGCTCGGCCCTGCCGCACCTGCAGACGATGATCCGCCGGCAGTACGACGAGATCCTCGCCCACGATCCGGGCACGAGGCTTGGAAGCGATCCCGAATCGCTGCACAAGCTGCGGGTCGCAGTCCGCCGGCTGCGTGCCTTTCTTCGCGTGTCGCGTCCGATCCTCGACCGCGAGTGGACAGACGAGCTGCGGGCCGAGCTCAAGTGGCTCGGCCGGGCGCTCGGCGCCGTGCGCGACCGCGACGTGCTCCTGATCCACATTCGCGCACAGGCAGAGACGCTGCCGTCTTCGGACACGGCTGCGCTCGGTCTCATCGTCGAGGGCTTCGAGCGCGAGCGCGAGGCCGCCCGCGCCGAGATGCTGGAAGCGATGTCCAGCCCGCGTTACCTCGAGCTGCTGGGGCGGATCGAGATCGCCGGCGAGGCGCCGCGCTGGAACGGAGTACGCCGCTCGGTGCGAAAGCTGGCAGGCAGGGAGTTCAGGAAGCTCGAACGGGCGATCAAGGCGCTGGGGGCCGAACCGAGCGACGCAGAGCTTCACGGCGTCCGCATCCGGGGCAAGCGCGCACGTTACGCGGGGGAGCTCGCCGAGGCGTCCGTCGGGAAGAAGGCCCGCCGCTTCGTCGCGCGTGCCAAGAGAGTCCAGGACGTGCTCGGCGACCACCAGGACGCCGTCGTCGCCGACGAGCGCCTACGGGAGCTCGTGCTCTTCCAGAGCAACCCGCAGCTCGCGCTGGTTGCCGGTCGGCTGATCGAGCGCCAGCGCGAGCGGATGCTTCGCGCCAGGGCCGAGGCTCCGCGGACGCTCAGGCAGCTCAGGCGTGCCGGCCGCAAAGCCTGGCGCTAGGCGCAGTGCCGCTGCTCGTCGTCCGACATGCCCGTGCAGGCCACCGGAGCGAATGGGAGGGCGACGACAGGCTGAGGCCGCTCGACGAGAAAGGTCGCCGCCAGGCGGCCGGACTGCCCAGCCTCTTGGCGCGGTTCGAGATCGCACGGATCGCCTCCGGCTCCTACCTTCGCTGCATGCAGACCGTCGAGCCGCTGAGCCAGCAGCGAGGTCTGCCGATCGAGGAGCGGCGCGAGCTCGATGAAGGCGCTTCTCTCGAGGAGACGCTGGCGCTCCTTCGCGAGCTCGGCGACGACGCTGTCCTCTGTACCCAGGGCGACGTCCTCGAGAATCTGTTTGGCGAGTCCGGCCAGAAGGGCTCGACGCGGATCGTCGAGCTGGAGGACGGCGAGCCTGCCGTGCTCGATTACCTGCCGCCTCCGGCCTAAGAGGCTTTCAGGCTGTGGCTGCTTCGGCCTCGAGCAGCCGCGTGCACACGCCCTCGCGCACGCCGCCGTCCGCGACGCCGAGCGGAACCTGGAGCACGCGCTGCAGCTCGGCGAGGATGATCGCGCCGGCCGGAAGCGTGCGTGCTCGCTCGAGGTCGACCTTCGCTCGCTTCGCGCGAGCGACGATCGATAGGGCGGTGAGCTCCTCGATCGCGGACTCGAGCGCATCTTCGCCGAGCCGGCGGAGCCCTTGACGGCGCAGTGCTCGCGCGGTCCCGCCGGTAGCGAGCGCAACGGCCGGCAGAGGCGGCGTCAGCTCGCTGAAGGCGGCAGCGACTTCGGTGCGCGCCGTTGCGAGCTCCAAGCGGGTTGGAGGATCCGAGACGAGGCAGCGCTCCGTCAGCCTGAGCGAGCCGAGCGGCACCGACCGCAGCCAGGACGGCGCGCTCGCCGTGCCGACGGCGATTTGCGTCGAGCCGCCGCCGACGTCGCAGACGGCGACCGGCTCCGCGTCGACCTGCGTTCGCGAGAGCGCGCCGACAAAGCCGTGCTCGGCCTCATCCTCTTCGCTGAGGGGCTGGACGCGGAGCCCGGTTGCCTGCTCGAGAGCGGCGATCAGCTCTCGCCCGTTCTCGGCGCTTCGCCACGGCGAGGTGACCACAACCTCGATCCGCATCGCGCCGAGCTTCCGGGCGCGGCGGACCTCCTTGCGGGCGGCCTCCCCGGAGCGCTCGATCTTCTCGCGCGTCACGCGGCCGCGACGTTCGACGTCTTCGCCAAGACCTGTGCGGCGCCGCTCCTCCCGGATTGGTACGAAGCCGCCTCGAGCGTCGGTTTCGGCGACAAGCAGGCGCAACGTGTTCGCGCCAACGTCGACGACGGCGACCCTCATCCGCCGCATTCTGCTCGGCGGGTCGGTGGTCGCCCCGAGCGCCCCCGTGATCCGGGCGACTAGGCGGTGCGTTTGCTCGACCGTCGCGGCTGCCGTGCTCTGACGCTTCGCATGAGGAGCGTTTGCGTCTCGCGCGCCCGCTCGCCTTTCTTTGCGCGGATCCGTTGCCATTCGCCGTCAGCCTTCAATTCCCAGGCGTGCACGTTTGAAGACACCATGGTGTCGAGCGCCCGCGTCAGCTCCTGTTGGGCGCGGGGGTCCTCGATCGGCACGACCGCCTCGATGCGGTAGTCGAGGTTGCGCGGCATCAGATCGGCGCTGCCGAGGTAGTAGCTCGCAACGTCCCCTGCTTCGAAGACGAAGACGCGGCTGTGCTCGAGAAAGCGCCCGAGCACGCTGACGACGCGGATGTTGTCGCTGAGTCCTTCGACGCCCGGGCGCAAGGTGCAGATGCTGCGTGCGAGGATCTGGACCTGGACGCCTTTCATCGACGCCTTGTAGAGCTCGTCGATGATCGTCTCGTCGGTCAGGTTGTTGACCTTGATCCGGATGCGCGCCTTGTCGCCGGCTGCGGCCGCGGTCGCGGTCGCCCGGATCTTCTCGACCAACCGTTCGCGCAGATCGAAGGGCGCGACCAGGAGCTTGCGGAACCGCGTCGGCCGGCTGAAGCCGGTCAGGAAGTTGAACAGGTCGGCAACGTCGGCGGTGATGTCGGGATCGGCCGTGAACAGGCCGAAGTCCTCATACGACCGGGCCGTCGCGGCGTGGTAGTTGCCGGTGCCGACGTGCGCGTACCGGCGCAGCTCGCCACCCTCGCGCCGGACAACGAGCGTCGTCTTCGCGTGGATCTTCAGGTTCGGGAACCCGTAGACGACGTGGACGCCTGCCTGCTCGAGCTCGCGGGCCCAGCCGATGTTCCGGCGCTCGTCGAAGCGAGCCTTCAGCTCGACGAGACAGACAGCCTGCTTTCCCTTCTCCGCGGCTTCGATCAGCGCGGGCACGAGCGGCGAGTCGCCGCTCGTGCGGTACACGGTGGTCTTCAGTGCGAGGCTGTCGTCGTCGGACGCCGCAGCGTTGACGAACGCCTCGAAGCTCGTCCCGAACGCGTGGTAGGGCTGATGGACAAGAACGTCGCCCTTCGCCACTTCGGCGAAGAACTCGTCCGGGGAAGTCACGTTGGCGAAGCGCGGATGCGTAAAGGGGAACCACGGCTCTTCCTTGAGGTCGGGCCGGTCGAGACCGACGAACTCCGAAACGCTCTCGAGATCGAGCAGCCCTTGCACGAGGTAGACCTGGTCATCGCTGACGGCGAGGCCTCGCTTCAGGCGGTCGAGCATCCGGGTCGAAGCCGAAGCCGTGATCTCGACCCGTACCGCGTCGCCGAAGCGCCGGCGCCGCAGCTCGCTCTCGACCGCCTCGCGGAGATCGTCCGCCTCGTCCGACAGCTCGAAGTCGGCGTCCCGGCTGACTCGGAAGATGCAGCACTCGAGGATCTCCATCTTCGGGAAGAGACGTCCGAGGAAGTGGCGGATTACGCGCTCGAGCGGCAGGAAGAGGCCGCGCTCTCCGATCGAGATGAACCGCGGGAGGAGCTCCGGCACCTTGACGCGGGCGAATCGTTCCTCGCCGCTGTCCGGATCGCGGACGAAGAGCCCGAGTGAAAGCGAGAGCCCCGAGATGTACGGGAACGGCTGGCCGGGGCCGACGGCGAGCGGCGTCAGGATCGGGAAGACCTCGTGCTCGAACCGCTCGTCGAGCTCTTCCAGCTCGGCCTTCGTGCAGTCCTCGACCTGCCCGACGATGATGCCCGCCTCCTCGAGGGCAACGCTCAGCTCCTTCTTCCAGAGCTTGGACTGGCGGGCCGACAGCTGGAGTACGCGCTCCCGGACTTCGCGCAGCGTCTCCTGTGGCCGCCGAGCGTCGGGAGAGGTGACCGGGACGCCCGCCTCGATCTGGTCGAGCAGGCCGGCGACGCGGACCATGAAGAACTCATCGAGGTTGCGCGAGAAGATCGAGCAGAAGCGCGTCCGCTCGAGCAGCGGCAGCGACGTGTCGGCAGCTAGGGCCAGGACGCGCGAATTCCAGGCGAGCCACGAAAGCTCCCGGTTGAGGAGTAGTTCGGGGCTCACGCCGGTCCGTGGAGTCGACGCCGTCGTGGCCAAGCGCATATCTAAGCGCTTTGTCCCTTACGGGTGGGTTAAGAACTGGTGAACGAAGCCCATCGGGCCGGCCTCGACGCCGGCCCTTGGGCTTTCGAGAGAAAAACTCGCCCGAGACGGGATTGAGGGGAGGAGTGCTCGGGCGTATCGATTACGACGCGGCGTTGTCGCGCCTGTTAGGGCGGCTTACGAACACCAAACGTTCGAAGAACCCGGACCCGTCAGGGACTGTCCCCGAAAGGGGACTGTCCCCGTGCGACGTTTGTAGGGGGACAGACCCGAAGAACCCGGGTCAGTCCCAGGGCGGCGGGTTGTGTACCCAGGCCCCGCCGAGCATCGTCGCAACGACCTGCACCTCGGGCAGCTCGCCCGGCGGGGAAGCCACCGGATCGCGGTCGAGGACGACGAGGTCGGCGCGGTAGCCGGGAAGCAGCTTGCCGCGGCGCCGCTCGTCGCCTGCAAGCCAGGCCGGATTGACGGTCGAGGCCTGCAGCGCCTCCTCGACGGTCAGCGCCTGTTCGGGGTGCCAGGCCGGCCGCGTGTCGAGCGTGCGCAGGACTCCCGCGCAGATGCCGGCGAGCGGATCGAGCTCCTCGATCGGCGCGTCCGAGCCGTTGGCGACTAGCGCGCCCGAGTTCCAAAGCGACCGAAATGCGTACGCGTTCTCCGTCTTGCCCGCCCAGAGCCTGTCGGCGAGGTCGCGGTCGGAGGGCGCGTGCGAAAACTGCACCGAGGCCGCGATCCCGAGTTGCGCGAATCGCTCGACGTCCTCTGGCGCCAAAAGCTGCGCGTGCTCCACACGCTGGCGCAGGCCAAGCGGCTGCCAGTCGCCGCGGGTTTCCTCGAAGGCCTCGAGGGCGTCGCGATTCGCCTGATCGCCGATTGCGTGCACGGCGACCGGGAAGCCCGCCCTTGAAGCCGCGCGGATCAGGCCGGCGAACTCCTCGCGGCTCGTGATCTCCACCCCGGAGCCGTCGAGCAGGCGGGCGGTCTGGGAGCCGAGCGTGCCGTCCATGAAGGCCTTTAGGTAGCCGAGCTTGAGCCGCGGGCCGCCGAAGCCGCTCGCGATCCCGAGAGCGCCGAGCCCGTCTGCCTGCTCGGCTGGAAGCGACTGCCAGACGCGCAGCGTGAGCGCGCCTTCGGACTCGAGGCGCTGCCAGAAGCGCAACGCGCCAAGCCAGCCGTCCTTGTCGTGAACCGCGGTAACACCGCGTGCGTTGGCCAGCTTGATCGCCCCGCGCATCGCCTCCACGTACTCGTCGTCGGTGGTCTCGATGTACGCGTCCCGGAA
>WNFW01001413.1_pt1 | contig 16135 bp, 12 predicted proteins | sample 5400131 | NCBI WGS metagenome assembly WNFW01 (sample SAMN13153362, study PRJNA577476) | soil metagenome | isolation source: 20 cm soil or saprolite under grassland replicate 1 | place: USA:California | collected 2016-06-15 | reverse complement strand
ATGGTCGAAAGTCACCGAAGACACCGGCACCGGCGACCCGAAGGCATCGACCGCCGAAAAGGGTGAGCGGTTTCTGCGCGCCGCAACTGAACGGATCGCCGGATTTCTGGTGGAGCTCGCCGCGGCGGATCTCGCCAACATGTACGAGTGAGGAGCTCGATCGAACCGCAGCTATAACCGGGTGCGACCGACTCCAGTCCGCATTTCCTGTCCGGTCCTACACGACGATGTTGAGTAACCGCCCCGGAACGAACACAACTTTTCGTGGCGTTCCCATCGCAAACTTCGCCACCGTCGGATCAGCGAGCGCTGCGGCGAGCGCCGCGTTCTCGGTGATGTCCCGGGCCACCGAAATGCGTCCGCGCACTTTTCCGTTCACCTGAACGACGAGCTCGATCGAATCCTCCACCGCGAGCACCGGATCGAAACTCGGCCACGCCGAATCGAAGACGCTCCCGGCCCCACCAGTCTGCTCCCACAGCTCCTCGGCGATGTGCGGCGCAAACGGTGACACGAGAGGGATGAGGGGTAACACCTCATCGCGATGTGGCGTGCGCTCTCCTTTGCGCAGAACGTTCATGTACTCCATCATCGCCGCGACCGCGGTGTTGTAGCTGAGACGCGCGACATCCTCGCCAACCTTCCTGATGGTTTGATGCAGCTTCCGCATCACGGCGCGTTCCGGCTCGCCATCGATCGACATGCTCTGCACCGATGCGAAGAGGCGGTCGAGGAATCGACGCGTACCCGAAATGCTCTGATCGCGGAAGTCACCACCCTGCTCGTAGGGACCGAGGAACATGAGGTAGGTGCGGAAGGCATCGGCACCCCAGTGCTCGATGTACTCGTCGGGATTCACGATGTTACCCTGTGTCTTCGACATTTTCGCGCCTTCGCGGATGATATGCCCGTGCGCGCGAAAGCGCGTGAACGGCTCCTCGAACTCGAGATGCCCCGCATCGTGCAGCACCATGGTGATGAAACGCGAGTACAGCAGATGCAGCACCGCGTGCTCGTTGCCGCCAATGTACGAATTGACGGGTAGCCACTTTTTCGTGATCCCCTTTTCAAACGGCACATCGTCGTGCCCGACGCTCGGATAGCGCAGAAAGTACCAGGCGCTGTCGAGGAATGTGTCGGAGACATCGGTTTCGCGACGCGCCGTTTCACCACACTTCGGGCACGCGACGCGATACCACTCCTCGTGGCGCGCGAGCGGCGATACGCCTGAGTCGTCAGGCTTGAAATCGGGAATGAACGGAAGCACGACAGGCAGGTCCTTCTCCGGCACTGGCAAAGTCCCGCACGACTCACAGTAGATGATCGGAATTGGCGGACCCCAGTACCGCTGACGCGAGATGCACCAGTCGTGAAGCCGATAGTGCACTATCGGTTTCGCGGAGCCCGCTTTGGACAACAGCTCTACGATCGCTTTCTTCGCTGCTTCGACGCGGAACCCGTCGAACAGTCCTGAATTCACGAGTGTGCCGCCTTCGCAATCCGTAAACGCGGCCGTGAGTGGCGCGTTGACGTCCTCCCGCTCGCCGCAGACGACACGAACTATTGGCAGCTCGAACTTTGTCGCGAACTCGAAGTCGCGCTGATCGTGGCCGGGTACGCCCATGATTGCCCCCGTCCCGTATTCCATCAGCACGTAGTCGGAAACCCAGATGGGAATCGGCAGCTCGGTCGCCGGATTGATCGCGTAGGACCCAGTGAAGACTCCGGTCTTCTCGGTGCCCGCTTTCCGCGTGATGATGTCCTGCTTCTTTGTCCTTTCGCGGTATGCGTTCACTTTCTTCCGCTCTTCGGATTTCGTCAGTCCATCGACGAGCGGGTGTTCCGGAGCGAGCACCATATAAGTCGCGCCGTAAATAGTATCGGGTCGCGTCGTGAAGACGCGGATCTCGCACTCGGCGCCCGCGACGTCCTCCGTTCCGAACGCGATCTCAGCGCCTTCTGAACGTCCAATCCAGTTTCGCTGCGCGGTCTTCGTAGTCTCCGACCAGTCGATGTGATCGAGATTCTCCAGCAGCTTCGGTGCGTAATCGCTGATCCGAAAAAACCACTGCTCGAGCAGACGCTGCTCGACCGGGGTTTTGCTGCGCTCGCATAGTCCGGCGATGACCTGTTCGTTGGCGAGCACCGTCTTGCAGTCGGGACACCAGTTGACGGCTGCCTGCTTCTTGTACGCCAGGCCCTGCTTGTACAACTGCAGAAAAAGCCACTGGGTCCACTTGTAGTAGCTGGGATCAGTCGTCGCGAGACGATACCGCCAATCGACCATTAGGCCGGCGCTTTCGAGCTGCCGCTGGAAGTTCGCGATGTTGCGCGGTATGAGGTCCATCGGATGCTGCCCGACCTTGAGCGCGTAGTTCTCCGAATGAATCCCGAATGCGTCGTAGCCGAGCGGCTCGAACACGTTGTGTCCCATGAGCCGCTGGAATCGTCCATAAATGTCGCTCCCAGTGAACGCGAAAAGATTCCCGACGTGGAGTCCTTCCGCGGACGGGTAAGGGAACATCATCAGTGCATAGAACGGCCGTTGGGCGCGCTGCAGGTCCGTGTTGTTGGTGCCACGCTCCTTCCAGATGCGCTGCCACTTCTGCTCGATCGCCTGCGGGTCGTAGGCGACGACGGACGGCGAGAAAGGATCGTCTCGTGTTGCCGAATTGTCCATTTGTACAAACTAGCGGCTCAGCGGCGGAGTTTCATCTGCCCCTGTGGCCCCGTGCGCAGCTTCACAATCGCTTCTCAAGATGACAGCAACGCCGCTCCCTATCGTTCCGCGCGCTGCATCCGGCTTTCTCAAGCCGGTCTTCAGTGCGTTGCAGCGACGGGCCCTCCGAACGAGCATCATCTTCGGATCGGTGTTCGTCGTCGGGCTAGGCGGGATTTGCTGGCAGGTTTATCACCTGCTTCCCGCCGGAATGCGCGCCGAAGTGCTCGCGGTCGACGGCGTTATGACCGCTCTCGTCATCGCTTTGCTGTGGATTGCAGTCGCTCTCGCGACGACGGCGATGGCGGCGGCGATTTTCGTCCGCCAGCACGTGAGCGGACCTGCCGCCGAGCTGGCGCGCACCCACGAAGCGATCGCCAAGGGTGATCTCTCGAAGTCCTATAACCCGCTGGCGTCGAACAAGGCAGTCGACCGCCTGACGCGCTCGACCATGTCAATGCTCACCGAGCTGCGCGGGGTCGCCGGCAAGATGCGGCACTCCGCTGACGAGAACAGCCAGCTCGCATCGCAGCTCGTCAAGTCGTCGGTGAGCGCAGCTGTGGCCGCGCGTGAAAGCTCCGCGACGACCAACGCCCTGAGCCAGGATGCGCTAGCGCGCGAGCGTGCGCTAAGGGAACTGATGGCCGAAGCAACGAAGCTAGCCGAGATCTCGGGCAACCTCCGCGAAGCGTCGCAGGAAGGATTGCGGCGCGACAAAGCCCTGCGCCAGCTCGCCCGCGACAACCGCGTCCGGCTCGAGCGCACCGCGACATCGCTGCAATCACTCGCTTCCGATGCTCTCGAGAGCGCGGAAGGGATCGACGCAATGTCGGCGGCGGTGGATGAGATTGGAGCGTTCCTGATCCTCGTGCAGAAAATCGCGCGACAGTCGAAGCTGCTCGCCCTCAACGCGGCGATGGAAGCGGCGCGCGCAGGCGAGCACGGCCATGGATTTGCCGTCGTCGCGAGCGAAGTTCGGCGTCTCGCCACGAGCTCCGCCGAAGCGGCACAACGCACGACTTCACTCGTTCAGGAAATGCTCGACAGCGTCACCCACTCGAGGGAGTCGACCGCGCGTACCATCTCGACGGTGGAGCAGGTGATGGAAGGGACGCGCGCCGGACGCCATGCGCTGGCGAAAGTAGAAGAAGGTGCGGTCGAGGGCGAGGATTTGAGCGGTCGAATCGAGACAGCAGTCCGCGAAGCGAACGAGCTGATCTCGCAAATGACCCGGCGTCTGGCCGGATTAGCTCATGGAACTACCGCCTTTTCCCGAGCGATGCACGATGTCGCCGTGTCCGACGAGAACCACAGCAAGAACATCGCTGACATCGCCGCTACCGCGAGCGCGCTTACCGACGCCTCGGCCCGCATCTCGGAGCTGGTCGGAACTTTCAAGCTCGGCGGCAGCTGACCAGAGGCATCTGCGGTCGCTCTGACCGCGCAAACTTGAACGGCATTGCGATGAGGCGCGCCCCGCTGGAGTCCGCAACGGAATAGCGGTACCCCTCGTAAGCGCTGGCCGATCCAAAGCGTCCATCCTTGGCGACGGCGTAGAATTGCAGGTCGAATAGCGGTCGACCATTACGATCGAGCAGGCGCGGCTCGGTCATAGCGATAACCCGGTCGATGGTTTTCATGCACGCCTGGTCGGGCGACATCCCCTGCCGCATCAGCTCGACGATCAGGAAGGCGCCGCAGACTTTGATGTTGGCCTCCCCGCGTCCCGTGGATCCCGCCGCGCCGACCGTGTTGTCGCAGTACTGACCAGCGCCGATGATCGGCGAATCTCCAACTCTGCCTGGCACCTTCCACGACAGTCCGCTCGTCGTCGTCACGGACGAGATATCGCCATTTGCGTTAACGGCGTTCATGTTGATGGTCCCAGTCGTGAACTTCACGTGCAGAGGATCATCGAACGTCAGGCTGGCGGTGGCTGGCGGGCGCACGCTGTCGCTGCGGCTGTCGAGCCAGTTGTCGGCGGGATTCAGACACGCCTTCCACCGTAACCAGTCCCGCCTGCTCTTTTCGGTGAGAAGATTCTGCTCCTTGAATCCCATCTCGAGGGCGAATTTCTTGGCGCCTGCGCCAACGAGCATGATGTGATCCGTGTAATCCATGACGGCTTTGGCGACGAGCGAAGGGGTCGCGATGTCTTCGAGGGCGCCGACCGCCCCGGCGCGCTTGGTTGGACCGTGCATGCAGGACGCATCGAGCTGAACGACCCCCTCCTCGTTTGGCAAGCCGCCGAGGCCGACTGACTGATCTTCCGGATCGAGCTCCTGGATGTTGACGCCGGCGATGATAGCATCGAGTGTGTCGGCGTTCTGGTGGGTGATCATGTCGTACGCGCGCGCGACACCGCGGATCCCGTTAGCGGACGCGACGACGACGGGACGAGTCGCCGCCGTGCGAAGCGCGACCTCGTCGCGCACCGCTCGCCGCAGAACATCGGCGCGTGCCTGGCTATCGAGCGTGACCGCCGCTGCAGCGGCGGCTCCGACGCCGACGAACCTCCTTCTTGAAATCCCCATTTCGGTCAACTCCTGGCTAGTTGAAGTAGTGCGCTCTCCTCCCATCCATCACCTGGCACCTCTCACCCGTTTTCCTCGCCGTTCAGAGTTGCCGGTCCTACTCCTTGTAGATTTTGACGGAGATTTTACCGTCCTTCGAGATGGAGGCACGGTACATCCCGGCCGAATTGAACGGCGTCGCGATGTTCCCCTTTCGATCCATCGCGATGACTCCGCCTTCGCCATGCTGCGCTACCAGCTCTTTCATCACGACATCGTCGGCAGCTTGCTGTAGTGAGACCCCCAGATAGCGCACACGCGCGCAGATGTCGGCCGCGACGTTGTTCCGAATGAAGAACTCCCCGTCACCGGTTCCCGAGACGGCGCAGCTCAGATTGTTCGCGTAAGTCCCGGCGCCGATTATCGGAGAATCACCGACTCGCCCGTATCGCTTCATCCCTGTCCCACCGGTCGACGTTCCGGCAGCCAGGTTGCCGGCTTTATCGAGCGCTACAGCGCCCACCGTTCCGAATTTTCTCTCGGCGTCCGGAACCGCTCCGGTCTTACCGCTGTCCGCTCGCGCCTTTTCGGCCTCGTACGCTCTCCAGCGTCGCTCGGTCCAGAAATAGTGCGGGGCGACGAGAGTCACGCCCTGCGTCTTCGCGAATTCCTCGGCGCCTGATCCCACCATCATCACGTGCGGAGATTTCTCCATGACCAATCGCGCGAGCGAGATCGGATTTTTGATGTGCTCGACGGCGGCGACCGCCCCGGCGTTGAGCGTCCGGCCATCCATGATCGATGCGTCGAGCTCGTTGACGCCGTTCGCCGTGAAAACCGCGCCCTTCCCCGCATTGAAGAGTGGAGAATCCTCCATCACCCTGATCGCCGCTTCGACGGCGTCGAGGCTACTGCCGCCGCGCGCGAGAATCTGATATCCGGTGCGCAGCGCGATCGTGAGCGTATCGATGTACGCCTTCTCCATGACCGGCGTCATGTTGCTGCGCAGAATCGTTCCGGCGCCTCCGTGGATCACCATCGCGAAGCCGGGCGCAGACGGTGCCTGGGAGTGCGCAGCGGCGGGAAACAACGGGGGCGCAAAGAGGCTGGCGCAGGCGGCCAGTCGGAGCAAAGAACGGAGCATAAGTCGACGTGGACGGGGACTTTGGAGCGAGCGCCGGCGCGGCCGGGCGCGTGACTTCAATAAGGTATGCGGCCAGTATAGCTTCCCGCTACAGATGAAATCCTCCCGTCCATCGCGGCTTAGAAAGCTGCGGCTCGAAGCATCTGACAGCGCGCGCGTTGAGCTCCCCGGGCCGACGCGGCGCGAGCATGATTTGCTTGGCGAGCGCGACGTTCCCGCTACGGCGCTCTACGGAATCCAGACTCTTCGCGCGATCGAGAATTTCGCGATCTCGGGCATAGAGCTGCGCGAGTTCCCGACGCTGGTCGCGGCCCTTGCGACGGTGAAGGAGGCGGCCGCGCTCGCCAACCTCGAGATGAACCTGCTCGACCGCGACGTCGTCGACGCAATCTGCCAGGCAGCGGCCGAGATCAGGGACGGCATGCACCACGACCACTTTCGCGTCGACATGATTCAGGGCGGCGCCGGAACGTCGACCAACATGAACGCGAACGAAGTCATGGCCAATCGCGCGCTCGAGATTCTCGGCAAGCAGCGCGGACAATACGACGTCGTTCACCCGAACAACCACCTCAATCTCAGTCAATCGACGAACGACGTTTATCCGACGGCGGTGAAGCTCGCGCTCCACACGAGCATTTCCGATTTACAATTGGCGATGATCGCTCTGGCCGCAGCTTTTCTTCACAAGGGCGAGGAGTTCAGAACGCTGATCAAGATGGGCCGCACCCAGCTGCAGGATGCTGTCCCAATGACGCTCGGTCAGGAGTTCAACGCGTTCGCGCACACGATTCTCGAAGACGTCGACAGGCTCGGTGAGGCGCAGGCGCTGATTCGCGAAATCAATATGGGCGCGACTGCGATCGGGACCGGGATCAACGCACCGCCGGGCTACGCGGAAAGCGTGCGCAGACACCTCGAGCACATTACGGGGTTACCACTGATCACCGCGCCAGATCTTGTCGAGGCGACCGCCGACACTGGAGCTTTCGTGCAGCTGTCCGGGGTTCTGAAACGCTGCGCTGTCAAGCTTTCCAAGATCTGCAACGATCTACGGTTACTCAGCTCGGGGCCTCGTGCGGGGCTCGGCGAGATCAACCTGCCGGCAATGCAGCCCGGATCGTCGATCATGCCGGGAAAAGTGAACCCGGTGATTCCCGAAATGGTGAACCAGGTTTGCTTCGACATCATTGGCGGCGATGTCACCGTAACCATGGCCGCTGAAGCCGGTCAGCTGCAGCTCAACGTCTTTGAGCCGATCATCGCGTTCAGACTGTTGGCCGGAATGACCTATCTGGCTCGGGCCTGCAAGATTCTTCAGGACCGTTGCGTTGAAGGAATCACCGCGAACGCTGAACGAATGCGAGGCTTCGTGGAGCACTCCGTCGGCCTGGTTACCGCACTCGTGCCCCTCCTCGGTTACGAGACGACGACGGAGATCGCGAAGGAAGCGCTCGCAACTGGACGACTGGTTTACGATCTCGTCTGCGAGCGTGGCCTGATGACGCGCGAGCAGCTGGACCGTTTGCTCAATCCCGTCGCGATGACATCGCCGAGGCGTACGGAATAACCTTACGCATCACCCGAAAGATCAGAGCACGTGAAGGAAATCGGGACGGTTCTTGCCCTCCCACAAGCACCTGTGGCGGATTACTTTGTGCGCATGAAAGGTTCCGACCGCCTCCGGCGGCTTGTATCCTACTCAATGGTTGCCGCGCTGGGCGTCGTGGCGATCTCCTGCAACGAAGCGCATCCCAACACTACTCTCCTCCCACATTCCGATCTCGGGCGCGAGATCGATTTTCTCTGGAACCGGCTCCTCCTCCTCGGGACGATCGTTTTCATTATCGTCGAAGGCGCTCTCGTTTACGTCGTGTTCAAATACCGGCGCCGGGAAAATCAGCCGACGCCACCCCAGACCCACGGCAGCACGAAGCTCGAGATCGCGTGGACGCTGATCCCGGCGGTGGTTCTGGTGTTCATCGCTGTGCCGACAGTGAAGACGATCTTCATCACGCAGGCACAGGCGGCGCCGGGCTCACTCAATATTGATGTCACCGGACACCAATGGTGGTGGGAGTTCAGGTATCCCGAGTACGGCGTGACGACGGCGAACGAGATCTACATTCCCGTCGGACGCACGGTGAATTTCAGGCTGCGCTCCGCGGACGTTATTCACTCCTTCTGGACGCCGCAGCTGGGTGGAAAGCGCGACGTCATCACGAATCGCACGAACTACCTCTGGTTCACGCCCGACTCCTCCACCGCCAGCAGCGTATGGAACGGATTCTGTGTCGAGTATTGTGGCGCGTCCCACGCGAACATGCGCTTCAGGGTTTTTACTGTAACTCAGCAACAGTTCGACTCGTGGATCGCCGGACAAAAGATGCCCGCGCGTTTTGGAGCGGTAGGCCCAGCGGCGCCAAGTGGTGGTCCGATTCCTCCGCCGCTCGAGGCGCCTGTTGTCACTGTTCCCGGCGGGCCGCTTACACCCACGCAGGGCGCTCAGGCGGCGGCACAAAAAATTGCGCAGCGTAGCTCTGGAACGGGCGTGGTTGGCGGGACGCAACCTGCGGTTCCGCGCGGACGGCAGCCCGCGGCAAATCCTGGCGCGCAAACCGCAGTCAATGGAGTCGTCGCAAACACGAGCTTTGTATCACCCGCTGGATCTCTCCCACCTGGTTACTTCTTTCCGCGCGAGAAAATTCCCGATTTCGCGGTTCCGCATGCTCCCATTCCGCCGGATCTGAAGTTCACCGCGGGCCTTACAGGAAACGCGCAGCGCGGAAAGCAAGTTTTCTCGGGAGCGGCCTGCATCGGTTGTCATTCGATCGCGGGCAATCCGGCGGCAATGGGCGTGACCGGACCTAACCTGACCCACGTCGGGTCGCGCAGCACGATTGCAGCGGGTCGTTATCCGAACACAGCGGCCTATCTCGCGCTCTGGATCAAGAATGCGCGCAAGATGAAGCCCGAAATCATTATGCCCACGCTCGGCATGGACGAATACGATCCTGTTCTCAAAGCGAAAGTCACATCAGCGACTGGCGGCCTGACCGATCAGCAGATCGCCGACATCGTTGCGTACCTAACTGCACTGAAGTAACCGGAGACAAGACTTGGCAACCACTGCAATCTCAGCCCCGGCCTACGGCGCCGAATATCCCGGCGAACACGGCGGCGTCTGGAGTTGGCTGACGACGGTCGATCACAAGCGGATCGGCATCCTCTACCTCTACACGGCCCTCGGCTTCTTCGTCTGGGGTGGACTCGAAGCGATGGTCATTCGCGCCCAGCTCGGAGCGCCAAACCAGCACCTCGTCTCCGCCGAGTTCTATAACCAGCTCTTCACGATGCACGGCACGACCATGATCTTCCTCGCGATCATGCCGCTGTCGGCAGCGTTCTTCAACTTCCTGATCCCGCTGCAGATTGGCGCGCGTGACGTCGCGTTCCCACGACTCAACGCCTTCAGCTACTGGGTTTATCTGTTCGGCGGACTGTTCATCTCGATTCCGATTCTCTTTGCCGTCGCGCCGAACGGCGGATGGTTCGGCTATCAGCCGCTGACGTCGCGAGCATACTCGCCCGGACTCAACATCGACTTCTGGGTGATCGGTCTCCAGATCCTCGGCGTGTCGTCTCTTGCGGCGGCATTCAACTTCCTGACGACGATCATCAACCTTCGCGCGCCCGGCATGACGCTGATGCGGATGCCGATGTTCACGTGGATGGCATTCATCGTTCAGGTGCTACTAGTGCTCGCGTTCCCGGTGCTCACTATCGCGCTGGTATTCGTGCTGTTCGATCGGTTCTTCGGCACGAATTTCTACAACACGGTGAGCGCTGGTGCCGATCCACTGCTCTGGCAGCATCTCTTCTGGATCTTCGGTCATCCCGAGGTCTACATCCTGATCCTTCCGGCGTTCGGACTGGTCTCCGAGGTCTTGCCGACCTATTCGAGGAAACCGTTGTTCGGATACCCGGTGATGGTGTACTCGGGGATTCTCATCGCCGTGCTCGGCTTCGGCGTGTGGGCGCATCACATGTTCGCCGTTGGGATGGGGCCCATCGCCGACACATTCTTCGGCTTGAGCACGATGCTCATCGCCATCCCCACCGGTGTGAAGATCTTCAACTGGATCGCGACGATGGCGCAGGGCGCGATTCGGTACACGACCGCCATGATGTTCGCAATCTCGCTCGTCGCACTTTTCACGATCGGCGGAATTTCCGGGATCATGCACTCTTCGCCTCCCGCTGATCTCCAGCAGACCGATACCTATTTCATCGTCGCGCATTTCCATTACGTGCTGGTCGGCGGCTCGATCATGGGAATTTTCGCCGGCATCTACCACTATTTCCCGAAGATCACCGGCCGGCTCATGGACGAGAAGCTCGGCCAGATTCACTTCTGGCTCACGTTTGTCGCGATGAATCTCACCTTCTTCCCGATGCACTTCACCGGCATGCTGGGCATGCCGCGCCGCATTTACACCTTCGACGCCGATCAGGGCTGGACGATGCTCAACGCGATGTCGACCGTCGGCGCGATGATCTGGCCGATTGCGACGGTCTTCTTTATCTACAACTTCTTCAAGAGTCGCCGAAGCGGAGAGATTGCCGGCTCCAATCCGTGGGGCGCCGGAACACTCGAGTGGAGCATCCCGAGCCCGCCGCCGGAATACAACTTTGCGAAAATTCCGACTGTGACCAGCAGGTATCCGTTATGGGAAGGAAAGGAGGTCGATCGCGAGAGCGCGCGGATCAACTCGCAGGAAGGGAAGACTCCGGCCGACCTTGGGATCGTCATGCCTTATAACACGATCAAGCCGCTGCTCGTCGCGCTCGGACTCGTGATCATGTTCTGCGGACTGATCTTCGCGCGCGCGCTGATCGCTGTTGGCGCGGCGACGATGGTCCTTTCACTCTATAGCTGGCTCCTGAGCCCGCTCGAGCCGGAGCACCACTAGACAATGACCGCATCAGTGGTTCACACGAGCGCGCCGGCTGCGCACCACTACACAACCCTTGGGCTCGACAGTCGCAAGGTGGCGATCTGGGCCTTCATCGGCTCGGAGTGCATGCTCTTCGTGTCGCTGATCTCGACGTATCTGATCTATAAGGGACGCAGCGTGGTCGGGCCATTTCCACACGAAGCGTGGACAGATCCGACCACCGGCCACGTGCTCCGGCCGATTCTCAATATTCCGGTGACATCGGCATCGACTTTCGTGCTGCTCATGTCGTCGCTGTTCATGGTGCTCGCGCTCGCGGCAGTGCAAAACAAGAACCTTCCGAAGCGCACGCGCGGCGACCGCATCCTCGGTTCCTCGCGCCTGTGGCTGCTGATGACCGCGCTCGCGGGAACCACTTTCCTCGGATTCCAGGCATTCGAGTTCACGTCTTTCGTCCACGAAGGACTGTCGATCCGAACCAACCTGTTCGGCTCGTCGTTTTTCACGCTGACCGGCTTCCACGGCGCCCACGTGACGGCTGGTGTTCTGTGGCTGGTCACTCTTCTGGCCATCGATTACCGGCGCGGCCTGGGTCCGCGGGACTCACTGCTCGTCGACATCGCCGCGCTGTACTGGCACTTCGTCGATGTAGTGTGGATCGCGATCTTCACTCTCGTCTACCTAATCAAGTAACGGCGGAAAGATGGATACTCACGCCAGCATGACGAATCTTCCCGACACCGCGGAGGCGCAGGCACACGCCCCGCACGGCGAAGTGGAACACCCTCACCCGACGTGGTCGACCTACTGGAAGGTCGCACTGATCCTGACGCTCATCACGGTCGGGGAAGTCTGGGCCTACTACATACCATCGTTCGTCGCCGGGCGTGGATTCGTTCCCACGCTGCTGTTTCTGTCGGCGTTGAAGTTCGCGATCGTCGTGATGTTCTACATGCATCTGAAGTATGACCATCGTCTATTCCGTGTTCTCTTCACTGGTCCGCTTCTGATCGCATCTCTAACGCTGCTCGCGCTGATGTTCCTCTTCGGCCATCTCTTCATAAAGATCATGTAGCATGTGGTTCCTGGCGCTGCTCCATCCCATCGCCAATCTCAGTTGGTGGCGATGGTCGGTTCACCCGAGCACTGTTCTCGGAATCGCGGCACTGGGCGCGCTATACCTCTGGGCCGCCAAAGCGTTGAAGCGCGAGCCGAGTACTGCCCAGCGGAGCTTTTTCTTCTCCGGCCTGCTCCTCATGTTCGCGTCACTCAATGGCCCGATCCACGACCTGAGCGACGACTATCTCTTCAGCGCGCATATGGTGCAGCATCTGTTGCTGACGCTCGCGGTGCCACCGCTACTGCTCGCCGGAACACCCGGTTGGATGCTTCGGCGACCACTCGCGACTCGCTTTATTGCACCGGCCGCGCGTTGGCTCACCCGCGCGCCGATAGCCTTTGTAACGTTCAATCTCACCATCGCTGTGTGGCACTTGCCGCCGTTTTACAATGCGGCGATGGCGCATCATAGTCTCCACATCCTCGAGCACCTGATGTTCCTAGCCGCGGCAGTGCTTATGTGGTGGCCACTACTCAGCCAGCTTCCCGAGTTTCCACGACTCGCGTATCCCGGTCAGATGCTCTACAGCTTTCTCATGAGCATACCGATGTCAATCGTCGCCGTTTACATCGCGATGGCGGATCACGTGCTCTATCCGGCGTACGCTGCGGCGCCACGTGTGTTGCCCCTTTCTCCTCTCGAAGACCAGTTACTGGGCGCACTCATCATGTGGATCCCGGGCGGGATCATCTTCATGATCATCATGACGGTGGTGTTCTTCAAATGGAACGCCCGCGGCGAGGATTCGACCGCGGGCGCTCAGGTGGACTGGAAGCCGTCCACCGCCTAGTCGTCCGTTCCCTCGAGCGCCCGTTTCAACTGCGCGTCCAGCTTGGGGTGCTTTCGCCACTGGTACCACAGCATCAGACTCGACGCCAACAGATTGGCCACGAAGATCTGCGCCCACGATATTTCGCCCAAGGCAGATTGCGCGAAGGCCGCCGCGATCATGTAGAAGCCCAGAGTCATCATCACGAACGCCACCAGCAGGCCGGCCAGGATTCCCGGCGTGCGCTCAGCCTGGTGCACGATCACAGTAAGGACGATTCCGACCAGGAAAAAGGCAGCGTAGTGAAACACGGTGTAGCCCAGTACATGGGTGAAGACGGTGTCGCCCATCATGTTCTTGCCGAGCACGCTGACAACGCCCTTTCCGAGAAAGATCGGCGTGTAGAAGGGATGTCCAGCGATCGTATCGACGATGAGGAACCACATCGCAATCGCGGTAGCGCCGATGAAACCGGTGATGATGCCTTCACGCAGAAAGTTGTGCGGCCGCTCAGCCATCGGTGTCCTCTGCTGCGGTTAGGTGCGAGCGTCGTCTGGGGAAAATACGCAACCACTGGATATATTCCAAGCGAACGTCACTCAATAACGTGAGCGGCAAACGCGTCACGGTCTGGCACCGTTCTCGCCATGTGATGCGGTTTCGCTCCCCGTCTTTCGCATTCTTGAAATCTCCAGGACGTACTGCTGAAGATGTTCTCGCGTAACATTCGCATCGCCATACTCATGGCGCTCACCATCTGCGGTGCGGCGCCGACGCTCGTCGAAGCCCAGACACAAAGAAGAACGACCACGCGCCGCCGGCTACGGAGGCCGAGCCGCAACCGCGCCCCAGTGGTGCCAGTCGTGCGCTACAGCACTCCGCGGAGCTCTGCCGACGTGGCATCGACTCTGGCCGGACTCACCGGCCGTACGCGCAGCGGAACGTGGGGCGTAATGGTGGTCTCTCTCACCAAGGGCGACACTCTCTACGCGTACAACCCGAGTGAAGAGATGCTGCCGGCATCGACGATGAAGCTCCTGACGAGCTCGATCGCTTTTGAGCGATTTGGACCGACTTACCAGTTCAGCACCGATGCGCTCCGCGACGGAGCGGTCGGACCCGACGGAACCCTGAGCGGAAATATTTACATTCGCGGCGATGGCGACCCTGCGCTCTCCGGAAAATTTCTGCCGGGCGGCCCGTCGGCGCCAATGAATCGGCTTGCCGATCTCATCGCGTCGAAGGGGATAAAGCATGTAACCGGGAACGTCATCGGCGACGCGAGCGGATTCGATGATCAGAAAGTCCCGGAAGGTTGGCTGACGCGCTACCTCCAGGCGTCATACGCCGCGCGAGTCTCGGCGCTATCGCTCAACGAGAATCTCGTCGCCGTTTCTGTAAGTCCGACGTCGCCCGGCAAGCCGGCGAACGTTGTGCTCGAGCCGTCCACGAGCGCCATCCCGCTCGTCGCCAATGTGCGGACTGTCGCCGGAGGCGGCGCCCGCCTCGGTTTCCGCAAACAGGGTGATGGGACGATCGTCGCGAACGGCTCGATCGGATCCCGAACGGGGACGCGCAAATATGTTTACATCGTCGAAGACCCTGCGAGCTTCACGACCGGCGCCTTCAGGAACGCACTCATCGCGCGCGGGGTGAAGGTTGACGGTGGCATCCAGCTCGGCAAGACGCCGGCTAGTGCCGTCAAGGTCGCGAGCCTGCTGTCTCCGCCGCTTGCGAGCATGATCGCCGCGATGAACCGCGAGAGCATCAATCACTACGCCGAGTTGCTCTTCAGGGACGCCGCGCGCGGTCCGCAGCGCGATGTGGTGGGGAGCGTGTCGAACGCGAGTGCGTTGCTCGAGAGATTTTTTGCCGGCAAGGTGGGTGCGGACACGACTCGACTTACGTTCGCCGATGGAAGCGGTCTCTCGACTCTCGATCGAGTTACGCCCCGTGCCCAGGTCCAACTGCTGGGCTACGCCCATCGCGCGACGTGGGGTCCGTGGCTTCATTCGTCGCTGCCGGTCGCCGGCGACTCCGAGCTCCTTAGACGCCGAATGCGGAACACGCCAGCCGAGGGGAACCTGCACGCCAAAACCGGTACGACCAACGACGTCATCGCGCTCGCTGGGTACGTCACGGCGGTAAATGGTGAGGTCCTCGCCTTCTCGTTTCTCTACAATGGTAGCGACCGCTGGACCGCCAAGTCGATGATCGACGTCATGAGTGAAACATTGGCGAGCTTCGGGAGGTAAATACTCAAGGGGTAACCCTTTGAGAAACATATCTTTACGTTGAAGAAAGAGCGCCGCAGGTGGCATCCTTTCTGCACCGCACAAGTAGCGAATCGCGTGAGTCAGCCGCGTGAGGTCATAAATTGATGTCTTATCGTACTTTCGTAGATAGGGACGGCTCGTACTGGCAGGTCTGGGACTCGCAGCCCACCAAGGTCGAGCGGCGGGTTGCCGACGCGGACAGACGCCGGTCGCAGAAATATCCATGGCGAGGCGCCGATCGGCGTAGCGGAATCGAGCGCCGAACCACGAGCCAGCGCCGAATCACCCTCTCCGCAGGCTACGGCGCGGGTTGGCTAACCTTCGAGTCACTCGAGGAAAAGCGCCGCCTCGTCCCGATTCCCAACCACTGGGAAGATCTTAGCCAAGCTGAACTACGCTTACTCTGCGAGAAGGCAAAACGCGTAGCCAGGATCGAGGGCAGTACAACGACCTGAAAACAAGCCACCCTCAGTCCGGCCCCGTGCGAGTGAGACCGGACTGAGGGTGCCTACGGATCCGCGCTGGGTGCGCCTACGACGAATCCGTATTTCCTACGAGCAGGTCAGCCGTCCGTGCGGCAGCGGCTTCGTGCAGTTCCTGGTGACGCCGTCCTGTGTGATTACCACCTTTGCAACC
>WNFW01002686.1_pt1 | contig 16142 bp, 17 predicted proteins | sample 5400131 | NCBI WGS metagenome assembly WNFW01 (sample SAMN13153362, study PRJNA577476) | soil metagenome | isolation source: 20 cm soil or saprolite under grassland replicate 1 | place: USA:California | collected 2016-06-15 | reverse complement strand
CACCGTCAACATCGCGACATCCGAAGGCCAAGAGATCATCCGCGATCTGGCAAAATCCTGCGATGTCATGATGGAGAACTACAAGGTCGGCGATCTCAAGCGCTACAAGCTCGACTACGAGGCGATCAAGGCGGTCAATCCCGGCATCATCTATTGCTCGGTCACGGGCTTCGGCCAGACCGGGCCTTACGCGCCGCGCGCCGGTTATGATGCGATCTTCCAGGCGATGGGCGGCCTGATGAGCGTCACCGGCCATATCGACGGCGAGCCGGGGGAGGGACCGATGAAAGTCGGCCCCAGTATCGTCGACTACATGACCGGCATGAACACCTCGATCGGCATCCTTGCCGCGCTCTATCATCGCAAGGCGAATGGCGGCGAAGGCCAGCATATCGACGTCTGCCTGCTCGACACCGTGATCGCCTCGCTGTCGCATTACGCGCAGATCTATCTCGTCAACGGCAAGACGCCGCCGCGGCGCGGCACCTGGGGCAATGGCGGCATGCCCGCGGGCGCGTTTCGCTGCACCGATGGCGAGTTGATGCTGGTGGTCGGCAACGATGCGCAGTTCGCGCGCACCTGCGCCGTGCTCGGGCGCCCGGAGCTTGCGAGCGAGGCGAGATTCACCAAAAACAACGACCGCGTCGTCCACGGCAAGGAGATCATGGCGATCTTCGCCGGCCTGTTCTTGCAGAAACCGGTGGCCTATTGGCTGGACGAGCTGGAAAAGGCCGGCGTGCCCTGCGGTCCGATCAACGATTTCGCGCAAGTGTTCGCCGACCCCCATGTGCGCGAGCGCGGCATGGAGATCAAGGTCAATCATCCCTTCGAGGCACAGCTGTCGTTGATCCGCAATCCCATCACCTTCTCCGGCACTCCGGTGAAGGATTATCGCGCGCCGCCGCTGCTGGGCGCCGATACAAAGGAAGTGCTGGCGACGATCGGTTACGACGAGGCCAGGCTCGAGGCGCTGAAGCAGCAGAAAATCATCTAGGGCGCCGGCTCCCAAGTCTGACCTGCGATGAGCGTCCTGACGTCAAAAAAGCCGGGCGAATCTATGGATATGCGGTGCAGCTTCGGGGCAGCCATTTTCGCCTTCGCGAAATAGTGATCCGGGGCTGGCCCGGCGACTGCACTCAGCCGCCGCAACGGCTAAAACCTAGTAGATGCGACGATGCCGCCGGCTTTCCCGGCGTGCTTGCGAGCCCGCAAAATACGGATTGATGGTGCACTGGGCGGAGAGGCCCGATGCTGACATGGCGCACTGCGCCAGCGAGGCATAGCTGCATTCGATGTCGCTTCCTCCCCAGCGGTAGGCCTGCATGCAGACCGGATAGTCGGAGCTATAGGTCTGGGCCAGAGTCGGAGCGGGCGTCAAAACCGTGACGGTTATCAAAATCGCCAAAGCCGGAATGCGCATCAAAATTTCCCTCGGGATTGTCGTCACAGCATCAATCATATTGATCTCAGTCAATTCACATTCGCGCGCGAGTCCGCGAAAGCGCCGCGCGTTGAATCCAGGCGATCTCCGAGTTGGGTCATTTCGGAAGTCGCGGCGGGGCCGCGCGATGTCTGTTTCTACCCCGATAGCAGACATCGCCCAGGCCGCTCGACGTGTCCGTTCGTGCCAAGCTCGGAAGTTCGTCGCCTCATTCGATCACCTGATCGGCGCGACCTAACATCATCGCTGGCATTTCGAGGCCGAGCGCTTTCGCAGTCTTGAGATTGATACTCAGCTCGTATCTGGTCGGCTGATAAAAAGGAATATCTCCCGGATTAGCACCTCTAAGAATCTTATCGATGAGGTTGGCGAAGCGGCGATAGGTGTCCAGAAGGTCGATCGAATAAGCCATCAGTCCGCCAACTTCGACAAAATCGCGGAGCGGATACCGTTGAAAAAGTCTTTTCAGGCTGAAGCGATTGCGCAGGAAATAGTTCGGCAATTTACGTTGGGCGCGTCGCAACCCACTTGAAACGTCAGCACCACGGCTTGAGTTCCGGTTCGTCACAAAAGCGAGCATAACAGCGTGAGCTTGTGATGCCGACCCACCGGTTCGGTTTCACCCAGATGCCGCATAATTTCTTCGCCGCGAACCCGGCAATGACGATCCGGGAGGCGAAGCAAGAGCGCACGCACCGACAACACTTCGACCACGATCGAAGCATGGTGGTCCTTCCAAGTGCTAGTTTTCCGAAGTGGAAATTGTGTTAGTCAGCCAAAGGTGTGTTTGCCATGAAGCGAGAAGTCATCCGCGTCGAACCATTGTCCAGCTATCTTGCGAAGTGGAACGCGCCGCTGTCGCCGGTCACGCGTGGTGGCGGCATGGTCTTTGTGTCAGGCTTTCCGCCGTTCGACCCGGCAACAGGGGAGATTCTCGCGGCGCCGATCGAGCGGCAGACCGAACTGGTGCTCGAACAAATGAAACTGTGCCTTGAGACCGCCGGCACATCGCTGCAGAACGTGATGAAGTGCAACATCTACTGCTCGTCGGCCAAGCACTTCGCGACCGTCAACGCGATCTACGCGCGCTATTTCCCGGTCGACCCGCCGGCGCGTATTTTCGTTTGCGTGCCGGAATGGATGGGACCTTTCGACATTGAAATCGACTGCGTCGCGATGATGTAGTTTCACGAACCATCAGCGGGGTTTCCTCACCCCCCGCGTAACGGCTTCGCCGTTATCGCTGGAGCAGCGGCGTCTTCGCCGCGTCTCGAAGGATGGGCCGCGCTCATGGTTCTCCGGCGACGCCAAGCATCGTCTGCAGCCGGCGCTAAAGAAGCGCCTCCTCACCATGAGGAGCGAAGCGATCACCGCGCGTCCCGCGCCACCAGTCTGGCGGGCGCCTTGCTCTGTGCCCCGCCACCCGTCAGCGCCATCACCGACACCGCCACCACGCGCTCGATGATGCCATCGACGTCGTTGAGGTCGCACCGTCCCTCCGACAGTTTTGTCAATCGCTCGCTGTCGCGGATGGTCTGGTGCGCCATGGCGAGCGCGAAGTGCAGGCCCCAATGGAGATCGACCTCGTCTCGCTCGGGCAGGGAACGCCGCATCGCGGCGGCGAATTTCCGCAAGTGATCGATCTCGCGGTTCTTGATGCGGCGGATCGGCGGCACCGACTCGATCGAGGTTCGGATCATGAAACGCGCCGCGGTCGAGCGCTCATTGTTGGGGCCGAGGCAACCTCTCAAAGGAGGCCCCACCAGCGCCCGCAAAATGGAGTCGATACTGGCGCGTCCGCCGCCGGCTGCTTCCGCCGCCTTGAGTTCGTTGAGCCGCTCGCGGTTGGTCGCAAGGCTGCGCGTGACGAACAATTCGGCGATCAACTCGTCCTTGGAGCCGAAATGGTAGTTCACCGCAGCCAGATTGACGTCGGCGGCGGCGACGATATCGCGCAGCGTGACGTCGCCGAAGCCGCGATCGGCATAAAGCCGTTCGGCGGCGCTGAGGATCGCAGTTCTGGTATGATCCGACGGCATGTCATGGGCCCCATGCGGATGCGCAAAACGGGAGAGTTGCATTTCAAACAGTTGTATGAAACTATGGTTTGAAGGCTGGAATGTCAATGCACATGACGCATTGCCGTCCCAGTGAGTGCCCGGCCTGCCGCCGTCGTCGCGCTGATCCGCGCGATGCATGGTCTTGATGATTCATGGTCTTGATAAAGAGACTTGCGGTGCAGCGGCGGCGGGGAGACAGTGCCGGAAAAGAATTTCAGCAACCGTGTGAGGAGCGCCCCATGGACTTCAATATGTCTGACCGCCAGAAAGATTGGCTCAACCGGGTGCAGTCGTTCATGCATAAGCATGTCCGCCCCGCGGTGCCCATCTACAAGCAGCAGGATGCCGAGGGTGCGCGCTGGAAGGTGATTCCGATTCTGGAAGAGTTGAAGAACAAGGCGCGCGCCGAAGGCCTCTGGAACATGTTCATGCCGCCTTCGTCACACGAGGACGACGAATTCCGCGGTGCGGGATTGAGCAATCTGGAATACGCGCCGCTTGCCGAAGAAATGGGCCACATCAGCTGGGCCTCGGAGGTGTTCAATTGCTCCGCGCCGGATACCGGCAACATGGAAGTGCTGATGCGCGACGGCACCAAGGAGCACAAGAAGAAGTGGCTGCGTCCGCTGATGGACGGCGAAATCCGTTCCGCCTTCCTGATGACCGAGCCGGCGGTTGCCTCTTCCGACGCGACCAATATCGAAACCAGTATCCAGCGCGACGGCGACCACTACGTCATCAACGGCCGCAAATGGTGGTCGTCCGGCGTCGGCGATCCCCGCTGCAAGATCGCGATCGTGATGGGCAAGACCGATCCCAACGCGGCGCGCCATCAGCAGCAGTCGCAGATCCTGGTGCCGCTCGACACCAAGGGCATCACGGTGGAGAAAATGCTGCCGGTGTTCGGTTTTGACGACGCGCCGCACGGCCACGCGCAGGTGCTTCTTGAGAACGTCCGCGTTCCCGCCGGCAACATCCTGCTCGGCGAGGGCAGGGGCTTTGAGATCGCCCAGGGCCGCCTCGGCCCCGGCCGCATCCATCACTGCATGCGCACCATCGGCAAGGCCGAGGAAGCGCTGGAGAAGATGGTGAAGCGGCTGTCGTCGCGCACCGCGTTCGGCAGGAAGATCATCGAATATTCGATCTGGGAACAGCGCATCGCGGAAGCGCGCACCGATATCGAGATGAATCGTCTGCTGTGCCTGAAGGCCGCCGACATGATGGACAAGGTCGGCAACAAGACCGCGCAGCTCGAGATCGCCATGATCAAGGTGGCGGCGCCGAACATGGCGCTGAAGATCATCGACCACGCCATCCAGGCGTTCGGCGCCGCCGGCGTCTCCGACGATGCCGGTCTGGCGCGCGACTATGCCTCGATGCGCACCATGCGCCTCGCCGACGGTCCGGACGAGGTCCATAACCGCGCCATTGCCAGACTTGAACTTCGGAAGTATGCAAACGCTACGCACTAGCGGGAGCACCCAAAAGATGGCGCTCCCCAAGAAATAAAGGGAGCGTCATCGTGGCCGAGGGCGTCAGGAAAGACGAAGAGTTTTCGGGCACCAAACCGGTCGAGGAGCGGCATCGAATCGATGAGGCGCGCCTCGATCGCTGGATGGCCGACAATGTCGAAGGCTATCAGGGACCGCTGACCGTCCTGCAGTTCAAGGGCGGCCAGTCCAACCCAACCTATCGGCTCGATACGCCCGCCCGTTCCTATGTGATGCGCCGCAGGCCGTTTGGAAAATTGCTGCCGTCGGCGCACGCGGTCGATCGCGAATTCCGCGTCATTGCAGCGCTCAGCAAGCAGGGCTTTCCGGTCGCAAAGGCCTATGCGCTGTGCACCGATGATGCCGTGATCGGCGCCGCCTTCTACATCATGTCGATGGAGGAGGGCCGCGTGTTCTGGGACCCCGCGCTTCCGAGCCAGACGCCGGACGCGCGGTACAAGATCTTCACCAGCAAGATCGAGACGCTCGCCAAACTCCACACCTATGATCCCTCGGCGATCGGGCTCGGCGATTTCGGCAAGTCGGGCAATTATTTCGCCCGTCAGGTCGATCGCTGGACCAAGCAGTATCGCGCGTCCGAAACCCAGCACATTCCCGAATTCGAGAAGCTGGTCGAGTGGCTGCCGAAGACAGTGCCGAAGCAGGAGCGGGTCTCGATCGTCCACGGCGACTATCGCCTCGACAACATGATTTTCCACCCCAGCGAACCGCGGGTGCAGGCGGTGCTGGACTGGGAGCTGTCGACGCTCGGCGATCCCATGGCGGACTTCACCTACCTGTTGATGCAATGGACGATGCCCGGTCTCGCCAGTGCCGACCTCAAGGCGCTCAACATTCCGAGCATGGAAGAGGCGGCGCAGATCTATTGCAACGTGACCGGCAGCGCGGTTCCCGACCTGAACTGGTATTTTTCCTACAACCTGTTCCGGCTCGCCGGCATCACGCAGGGGATCGCCGGACGGATCCGCGACGGCACCGCGGCGAACGCCAAGGCCATCGAGTCCGCGAAGCGCACGGTGCCGCTGTCGCAGGCTTCCTGGGAATACGCGCAGAAGGCCGGCGCCAAATAAGAGAAGGCGCCAAATAAGAGAAGGCGCGAAGTAAGAGAAGGCGCCAGGTAAGAGAAAGGGACGGGCGGGACATTTGCAATGTCGCGCCCGTTTCATTTGATCATCCCTGGCGGGCAAAGCCGGCCGCCGACCCGACCTACCCACCGGAGCAGTAGGGGCTCGCCTCGAATTCGCTAGAGTGTTGGAATCCGATGAAGCCGTTCGTCCTTGGCGAGTAGGCGTCGTGGACGATACGCCACCGGTCGGCCGCCGACCGCGAGGCGCATGAGAAGATAGGCTTCCACGGCGGCTGGGCATGGATCAGCTGGCGACGGTGGCCTCAAAGCTTTGACAGAGCATGGGAGACGGCATCGATGATTGTCCTGACAGTCAATCTCTTGTTCACCACGCTGGTGTTCGCGATCGCGGCCAAGCTCTATCTGTTGCCGAGGCTTCCCGATCTCGCGCCGCGCGACGTCGTGCTGCCCATCCTTCTGCTGCACGCGCTGCGGCATCTCGGCTTGATGTTCCTGGCTCCGGGCGCCATCTATCCCGGCATCCCCCAGCAGTTCACCTATCCTGCGGCGTTGGGAGACTTGCTTGCGGCCGTGCTGGCGCTGATTGCGATCCCTGCGGTCGTCCGTCGCTCGCAGCTCGCGCGGCCTCTCGTCGGCCTCTTCAACGTCGAGGGGACCCTGGATCTGTTCACGGCCATCACGCTTGCGACCGTCACCGACGCAGCGCCGTATATGGGCCCCGCCTATTGGATACCGGCCTTCTGGGTGCCGGCGTTGCTGGTCACGCACTACGTCGTCTTCGTCATCCTCGGCAGGCGCTGGTCCGGGCCGATGTGAGCCGAGCACCGAACTGCCGCAATGGGGGAGATCGAACAAATCGAACAAGGAGACCAATGATGGCTGCAGAAGGCGTGCAAATCCCAACGTCTACAGAGCAAAGAGAGATCAGGGCGCTGATCGAGCGATGGAGCAAAGCGGTGCGCGATCAGGACATGGAGGGCATTCGTGCCGACCACGATCCTGACATCCTCATGTTCGACGTCCCGCCGCCATTGGTGTCGCGAGGCCTCGATGCCTATATGGCGACCTGGGACGCGTTTTTCACTCGGCAGGAAAAGCCGATCACATTTGATTTTCACGACCTGAAAATCACGGCGGGGTTCGAGGTCGCCTTTGCCACCGCGATCGGAAACTGTGTGGATGTCGATCCGAGCGGCAAGCGCGAACCACTTGAGTTCCGGTTGACCATGGGTCTGCGCAAGATTGCCGGGCGCTGGCGCGTCGTGCACGAGCACCATTCACTGCCGGCAGTGTGAATTGGCAAGGTCTCGCCGCTACGGCATTGTCTCAAAGCAGGACGTCAAAAAGCAGGATGTCAAATCCGATGGTTACATTATTTGTCCGGCATACGGTCTCGAACTACGAAACATGGCGCAAGGCCTATGATGATTTTGCACCGACGCAGAAAGCCATGGGTGTGACGGCCCAGGCGGTTTACCGCGGTATCGCCAATCCCAATGACGTCACCGTTGCCCACGAATTCGCCAGGCTGGAGACGGCGCAGGGGTTCCTCGCAAGCGCGGAACTCGGAAAGGCCATGCAAAACGCCGGCGTGGTCGGCACGCCGACAATCTGGTTTGCAAGCAGGATCTGACGTATCGGACGCGATCGCCCTCAGACGTTGGACCGGTCGATCTTCAACAGAATCCTGCGCAAGAGATGGATGGCCGGGTCAAGCCTGGTCAAGCCCGGCCATGACGAGTGATTGCGCTGCTATCCACTAGATCGGCTTGCCCGCATAGGGCATCGAGGCGGTGAGGCCGCCATCGACCGGGATCGCCTGTCCGTTGACATAGGACGCCTCATCGCTGGCGAGGAACAATCCCATTGCCGCGAGTTCGTGCGGCTGGCCCGCGCGCTTGAGCGGATTGAGCTGGCCGATCTTGCCGTCGGTGCCGCGCTCCTTGGCGCGGTCGAACACCGGTTTGGTCATGCCGGTCTCGATCAGGCCGGGACATACCGCGTTGATCCGCACGCCGGTGCCCGACAGCGAATAGGCCGTGGTCTGCACCAGGCTGATCACGCCGGCCTTGCTTGCGCCATAGGGATGTCCGCTGGCGCCGGCCTTCAGGCCCGCCACCGACGCGGTGCAGACGATCGAGCCGGACTTCTGCTTGGTCATGTGCGGCATGGCATATTTGATCGCCAGAAACGGACCGATTAGGTTGATGCGCAGGACTTCCTGCCAGTGTTCCACGGTCTGTTCGGCAAGCGGCACCAGCCCGCCGCTGATGCCCGCATTGGCCCAGATCGCATCGAGCTTTCCGTAAGCCGAGACCGCTTTGTCGATGAAGGCCATCACGTCTTTTTCCGAACCGGCATCGGCCATCACGGCCTCGGCCGTGCCGCCCGCTTTGCGCACCTGCGCCACCGTTTCCTTGACGCCGTCGGTGCGGTCGACCGCGATCAGTTTGGCGCCTTCCTTGGTGAACAAGAGCGATGCCGCGCGCCCGATGCCGCTGCCCGCGCCGGTGATGATGACGGATTTGCCTTCGAGGCGGCCCATGAGGTTCTCCCTGATAGTCTATGATTATTGGCGCTTGCCGCCTTGCGGAATTTCAAACAACGTTTCAAACGTTGAAGTCCCTTGAGGCAGTGTGGTCTCTGACGTAGGAACACGCAGACACTATTGAAGGGCTCCTGCGATGTCCAATCCAGCCAGACCATTCGATGCATCGCGCGCTGTTGCCGCGGGCGTGGTCGCGACGCGGTGGTGGTGGATCCGGCATGCGCCGGTTCGCGAGGATGGCGGCTGCATCTACGGCCAAAAGGACCTCGGCTGCGACACCAGCGATCGCGTGGTATTCGAGGCGGTCGGGAAAATCCTGCCGCGTAACGCGGTCTGGTATGCCAGCAATCTCAAGCGGACGCATCAGACCGCGCATGCGATCTGGTCGGCGGGATTTCCGAAGCCTGCAAGCATGCCGCACGAGGTGGCGTTTGCCGAACAGCATCTCGGCGAATGGCAGGGATTGAACCGGGCCGCGTTCCTGGCGAGCCGCCCGACCGGAAACGACTGGTTCGCGGCAATTGACGAGCCCGCGCCGGGCGGCGAGAGCTTCATGGATCTTTACAATCGCGTGCGTGGCGCTATCGAGCGGATCAACGCCGAACATGCCGGCAAGGACATCATCGCGGTTGCGCATGGTGGAACCATAAGGGCCGCGATCGGCCTGGCGCTCGGCGGCCAGCCCGACAAAGGCCTCGCTTTCACCATCGACAATTGTTCGGTGACGCGGCTCGACCATCTCGCTGGCGCCGGTCAAAGCAGCTGGCGGCTTCCGATGGTCAACCAGCAGCCATGGATCGCGGATGCGTCGCACAATGCCATGCATCAGCCGGCGGGGCCGGAAATCGCCAGCGCCGGCAAACTGGCCTGAACCGGCACTTTCATTCGGTTGTCGAAGGACGCAAACGCTGCTTAGCTTGATGGAAACGAAAACCGGCGCATCCGCCGCCGGGTCAATGTTTGGGAGGAACGCATGACCTTGTTCGATATGTCGGGAAAAGTCGCCGTCATCACCGGCTCCTCGCGCGGCATCGGCCGCGCCATCGCCGAGCGGATGGCCGAGCACGGCGCCAGGGTGGTGATCTCCTCGCGCAAGCAGCAGGTCTGCGACGAGGTGGCGAAGGCGATCAATGACAAGGCCGGCAAACAGGTCGCGCTCGCGGTGGCCGCCAACATCTCGACCAAGGACGACTTGAAACATCTGGTCGAGGAAACCACCCGGGTGTTCGGCAAGATCGACACGTTGGTCTGCAACGCCGCGTCCAATCCCTATTACGGGGCGCAGGCTGGAATTTCCGACGACCAGTTCCGCAAGATTCTCGACAATAACATCGTCGCCAATCACTGGCTGATCGCGCTGGTGGCGCCGCAGATGGTCGAGCGCAAGGACGGCTCCATCATCATCATCTCCTCGATCGGCGGCCTCAAGGGCTCGACGGTGCTCGGCGCCTATGCGATCTCCAAGGCCGCCGACATGCAGTTGGCGCGCAATCTGGCTTGCGAATACGGCAAGCACAACATCCGCGTGAACTGCATCGCGCCCGGCCTGATCAAGACCGATTTCGCCAAGGCGCTGTGGGACAATCCGGAAACGCTGAAGGCGTCAACGGCGCGATCGCCGCTGTTGCGCATCGGCGAGCCCGACGAGATCGCCGGCGCTGCGGTGTTTTTGGCTTCAGCCGCGGGTACGTTCATGACCGGGCAGACTATCGTCATCGACGGCGGTGCGACGATCAGTTGACGACGTGTCCCGGACGCGGTGCAGCGTGAAACGCCGCTCCGCAGAGCCAGGACCCATGGAGGGCCGTAGCAGGTGTGGACCCCGGCTTAGCGACACATCGCTTCGCGACGCATCGCATCCGGGGCACAAGACCTCACTCCACCGCCGCATAAACCAGGCTGCGCACCAGCGAGCGGAAATATTCGCGCTGGCCGGGGCCCTGCGACATGAACACGGCGAACAGCTCCTCCCTGGGATCGATCCAGAAGAAGGTGCCGGCCATCCCACTCCAGAAGAACTGACCGACCGAGCCCGCGTACGGCGCCATGCCCTGATGGGTCCGCACCGCGAAGCCGAGACCGAAACTATGGCCCGGCGGCACCAGATGGGTCTCGAGCTTGACGTTGGGGCCGAGATGGTCCGAGGCCATCAGTTGCAGCGTCTTGTGGCCGATGATCCTGTTGCCGTCGAGCACACCACCGTTGAGCAGCATCTGGCAGAACCGCGCATAGTCCATCGTGGTCGATACAAGCCCGCCGCCGCCGGATTCCATCACCGGCTTTTCCAGCATATTGAACAGCTGAACTTTCTCGCCGGTCCAGGGATCGCTTGGGAACGGTTCGGCGAGGCGGTCCGCATTCTCAGCTCCGGTGTGAAACGCGGTCTCGGCCATCTGCAACGGCGCGAGAATCCGCTCGGTCAGGAACGCGCTCAGGGTTTTCCCGGAAACCACTTCGATGATGCGGCCGAGGATGTCGGTGGAACGGCTGTAATTCCATTCCGCGCCGGGCTGGCACATCAAGGGCAGGCTCGCGACCAGCGCCGCATGCTCGGCATTGCTGATCTTGCGGCTGCGCAGCCTCGACTGCTGATACAACTGCTGCACCAGGCCATTGCCGGTATGGTCGTAGGTGATGCCGGAGGTGTGCCGCAACAGATCCTGAATGGTGATCGGCCGCGCCAGTGGTACCAAATCGAGCTTGCCGTTGTTCTCAACGCCGACATTCTGACCCGAAAATTCCGGAATGTATTTGGCGACGGGGTCGTTGAGCGGGAAATAGCCTTCCTCGAGCAGCATCATGATGCCGACCGAGACGATCGGTTTTGTCATGGAGAAGATGCGGAAGATCGTATTGTGCGCCATTGGCGCAGGACCGGCCGGATTTTGCCTGCCCAGTGCCTCGAACCAGCCGATCTGGCCGCGGCGCGCCACCATCATGGTCACACCCGGGATGGTTCCCTTGTCGATGTCGCGCTTGAACGCATCCGACATCCGCTGCAATCGAACCGAGGAGAGGCCGAGCGATTCCGGTTTTGCCTGCGGGAGGGGCGGTGTCTGCGGGGCAGGGGCGTGTTTTGCGGCGGTCTGCGGGTTCATGGTCTCTCCCTTTTGGTCTTGTTGGTATGCCGGATAGGCGATGTCCGTCGGGGCTTAAAGTCTGGCGTAGAAACCCCCTATTGAACAGGGCGTTTGCCGCAAACCACCTGCCTGCCAGCGTCGCGCGGACGGGCGGGATGGTAAGGCTGGCCTGATCGCCGGATTACCCGCAGCCGCCCGCTTCACCCTTGCAATCTGGGCGTCCCCTATGCTTGAAACGGGCCGGATCGGCGGCGACGCCTTGGTCCTCACAGGAGCACTCCTGCCAATAAATCAAACACTTAGCTGGTTGCACAGCGGAAGCGAAAAGCCCAAAGGGGAGAGCACAGGGGAGAGTTTAACCGCTACAACGCCCCGTCCGGCTTGAACGGTCGGCCGTTGTAGCTGTCGGGGATCACGGTCTATCGCCTATATCATCGCTGCCAAGCCCAAGGATCATCGCTGCCAAGCCCAAGGCTTTTTCCAACGGTTCGTTCCCAATCTGCTGAACCTCCCGCGTACTTCTGCGCAAACTGATGCAGGGTCAGTCCCTTATAAGGATCGGATTTCAACAGGGTCTCCATGGCCGCAGCACCGCTGACCCTGTCCGGAAAGACTGCGAATCCTCCGGCGTCGGCATGGGTGGCACCAAAGGCCTTGGCATGCTCGCCGAATTTCAGATTGCCGGGGTTGTTGTTGCGATCCCCGCGCGAATCGCCACCACCGCCGGGTCGTGCAGCGCTGGCCCCCGGTCTAAAACCCCCTAGGCTCGCTTGCAAGGCACCACCACTGGCACCCCGGGCTCGTAGGGGCCCGGCTCGGTGAAGCCCTCGATCGATTCGACCTTTGCGTAATTCTTGGCGATGCTCTCGGGTGTCAGATGTGGATCGTAGAAGCCAGGTCCCATGACGATAGCGATACGTTGGATTGCTCCAGCTTCCACGTTGTAGATGCGGTTCGTCTCCGAACAACCATCGCTTGCCAGCCAGACGATCACTGGCGCAACAGCCTCAACCGGCGTGGTGGCTTTTCCATCTGCTTCAGACACGCGGGATCCCGCGGCCGGGTGCATCCTCGTGTACCCGACTGGCGAAATGGTGTTCACGAGAATGCCATGCTCTGCACCTTCCATTGCAAGAATGCGCATCAATCCGACCACTGCGCTCTTGGCCGCCGCATAGGTGGCTTGGCCACGTTTGCCGAACAGGCCGACGTATGACGTCGTGAGGATGATCTTACCATGCCGCTGTGCGACCATGTGCGGCCAGGCAGCCTTCACCGTGTTAACCGGCCCACCGAGGTGCACGCGCCAATACTGATCAAAATCATCAAGGGTGGCGTCCTCGAATGGCTGGTTTCCGCAGATACCAGCGTTGTTCACGAGAAGGTCGATTCTCCCGAAATGCTCGATGGTCATCGCGATCAGATCACGGCCGCCACGAGGGGTGGAAACATCACTGTCATTCGCGATTGCCTCGCCTCCGCGTGACCGAATGAGGTCGGCCACCTCTTCCGCTATCCCGGAGTCCTTCCCGAACCCCGATACGTTGGTCCCCAGATCGTTCACCACGACCCGGGCACCGCGTTCGGCCAGAAGTTCGACGTACGCCCGCCCCAGCCCTCGGCCTGCCCCAGTCACAACCGCGACCTTCCCGTCCAGCGAAATTCGTTCGGTCATCTCTCGCCATCCTTCCGTGGGGCTAGTACCTCTGCACAGGGATTATGACTCTTTGACGAGCTTTGGATAGGCGCGGCGCATTTCTTTCGCGCGCGCGTTCGATCGTGAACATGCAGTTATGCGAGCGCGGCTGTCGTTGCGGCGGCGCGGGAGGGCGAGTATCTCTTTTGCTTTGGCCTTCTCTGCCTCGTCAAAGTGTTTCAACGCCAATGATTGGAGTCTGCTCACCGTGGCTCTGTCTCTCTCGGCGAGTGCGCGGCTTGCCGCAATCTGCGCCTGCCTCAGATGATATTCGGAACTTGGCATGTTCACTCCCCTAACGAGCTAAATCTGCATCAAGAAAACTTCGAACTCTTCGCACAGCGCGCAGTGATAGGTTCTCAGTTCAAGCTTGAGATTGCTTGGTTCTATAATCGCCAGTCGCATTCTGCCCTGACACGAAGCGCAGGGCATCTCGACGGCTTGAAAATGGGAGCATGTGGGCGTCGGTTTTCGAATTTGCATCTTGTCCTCGCAGGCTAGAGGGAGACGCACCGCAACAGTACTTAGCCGCTTTCCTTCATCGCCCGCGAGAGTTGACATCAGGGACGATCGACGGCGACTGATCTTGCAGCTCGCGCGGAAGACACGCGCGCAGTCTTTCGCCAATTTCTCGAAGGCTTGCGGAACGGAATGTGCGGTCGATATCGGTAGTGTTCCGCATGGCGAAGGTCCGTTTTCGCGTCAATCGGAGGTTGAACAAATGACAGGCGAGAAAGTTCCAGCTCTGCTTGCACAAATATTGACTCTGTGCACGCTGCTGGGAGTCCAGAGGCCTCGCTCCCTTGCTGAATTTGCAGGCGTGACTGGGGTCGCTCAAAGAACGTCAACGTTCTGCCCAATTCTTGGAAGCCGGTGCTGCCCGTGCGCAGTATGATTCGCGGGGTGTGACAGCACGTGAACCCGCTCAGCTCGACCAATCTAGTTTGCCAAAAGATAATTGAGGGCAGCAAATGCGCTCGTTGCGGTGCTCAACCGCAGCCCGTCGGCATGATGCTGGACTCTGCCAAGGGCCACATCATCCGCATGTTTAAGTGCGAATGCGAAGAGCAGACTTGGGCTTCTGATCCGAAGTAAACGGCGACACTTCCGGCGATCATGCGCGGCGGGATCGTTGCGCAGGGAGAACCCTTGCCTTTTAGGTAATTGCTTTTGATTAAAACCGTATGCGTTTTTGGAAGGCTGTTGAAGTGGTGCGGGACCATTGTTGGATTTCGCCGGAGACCTGCCTATGCACAGGTTCTTTTTCGATCTGGTAGGACGCAAGGTAATCACTGACGAGCACGGTCTGATGTTTGCCGATGTGCTACTAGCGTCCCGTGTCGCCGAGAAGCTCGCTGCTGATTTGTCTAGTGGTCGCCCGGACCTGCGTGGATCGGCCTCTGTGATAGTGAGTGACGGTAAACGCAATGAGTTTACTTACTGCGTGGCCATCAAATAAAGGTGGCCGATGCGGCGGCATTACGCTGACGCCGCGCCCTTGTTGAGCAAGCTGGAAACGGCGGTGACAAGCTGCGCTGGCGCAAAGGGTTTCGTCAGCAGGATACTGTTCGGAACGCCATGCGAAGGCCAGTCGTGACCGCTCGCACCGGTCATGTAGATGACGGGAAATTCTGGATCGATCTCTCTGGCTCGCTTGGCGACTTCCCAGCCGTTTATTCTGCCGCCCAAATCGATATCAGTCACAAGCGCCCGGTACTTGCCGTTATTCCCCTGCAACAAGGTCACCGCCTCGTCGCCCGATGCAGCTATTGCAGTTTCAAAGCCGCCTTCGATCAGGGCATCTTCAACAATGCCCTGTACGGCCTGATCATCTTCGACGACTATGATGACAAGCAACTCTTCCAATTGCTCAAACTCCCGACTGCATCGGAACACGACGCATACGTGGAGCAATTGGTTTCATAGAAAGGTTCAAAAGTGAACGTAAGCCAGCCGCGCCGGGTGCGCCTTACTTCGGTGGCGCAAGCTCGCTGGCGAGCCAGCCTCGGGCATGGTCGGATTTCATCGGGTCGATAACGACCTGTGCCTCAAGGATGTGGCCGCACTTGGTGCAGCGCAGGGTCCAATGCTCGAAGCCCCGACGCGCCGGAACAATGCGCTGCACGGCCATACGGCTTTGGCATCTCGTGCAGCGCGGGCCCTGTGTCGATCGGGGCGGCAATTCGGGCGGGGATGATTGGGTATCGGAAATGGCGTTGCCTCTGATCAGCAAGGTCGCGAACGAAATAATTTTAACCCACGGGTTCTCGCTTCGCAATTACGATTTATGCCGAGATTTGGTGCGTTCCGTCTTTGGAACCGTGGGGGGCTAGTTTGGGTGATTCGAAACGCCGGGTAAAGGTGCGCGAGGTTTTGGCGCGAGGTCGCTATTACCATCGAATGCCCAAGGCGTTGCAGAAGATCGTCGAGCGCACGTCGAGCCGGGAATTCTCGCCGCCCGCCCTGACCGCATAACGCCCGGAGGCGGGCCTCTTGCTAACGCATCTGCGCATCCTCATACGTCGTCCCGATCAATAATTCATAGTGCGACCTCACGGCTGAATAGCATTCACAGCTTGCCTTCCGAAGGCCGTCGAGATTGGTAATTTCTATCTTGCCTCGATGATAGTGGATAAGGCCCCTCCCTTGCAGAACAACTGCAACCTCAGTCACGCTTGTTCGTCGAACCCCCCAGCATTTCGCCAAAGAAATTCCTGCG
>WNFW01001409.1_pt1 | contig 16147 bp, 14 predicted proteins | sample 5400131 | NCBI WGS metagenome assembly WNFW01 (sample SAMN13153362, study PRJNA577476) | soil metagenome | isolation source: 20 cm soil or saprolite under grassland replicate 1 | place: USA:California | collected 2016-06-15 | reverse complement strand
GGCGCGGGCAAATCCGTGGCCAACAAAGCGGCGCTGCTGTGCGGCGGGCGAGTCGTCTTTGAGCAGAGCAAGATGTTGCTGCCGACCTACGATGTGTTCGACGAGTCGCGGTACTTTCAGCCCGCCGATAAGCAAGTGGTTTACAGCTTCAAGGACGAAAAACTTGGCATCACCATTTGCGAAGATGTGTGGAACGACCCGAATTTCTGGCCTACGCGCTTGTACGAGCGTGATCCGGTGGTGGAACTTAGCAAGCAGGGAATCGGCGTCCTGCTGAATATTTCGGCTTCACCCTACACCATCGATAAAAGAAATCTGCGCATCGAGATGCTGCGCGCCATCGCGATGAAGCAGCTGCGTCCCGTGGTCTACGTCAATCAAGTTGGCGGCGACGACAATCTGATTTTTGACGGAGCGAGCATGGCGATTACCGCCGATGGGCGTGTGGCCGCGCAAGCGCTGGCGTTCAAAGAAGATCTCGTCCTCTTTGACACTGTCACCGGGGAGGGCGAGATTCACGTACAGCCACCGACCGAAATCGCTTACGCCTACGAGGCATTGCTGACCGGCACGGCGGACTACGTGCGCAAATGCGGGTTTAAGAAGGTTCTCGTCGGCCTGAGCGGCGGCATTGACTCCGCGGTGGTCGCGTCGATCGCCGTGGACGCACTGGGGGCCGAAAATGTCCTCGGCGTTTCCATGCCGGGACCTTTTTCTTCGCCAGGCAGCAAAAGCGACGCGGCAGCATTGACGAAAAATCTTGGCGTCCGGTTTATCACCTTGCCGGTTACGGATGTTTTCGAAGAATACAAGAAGGCGCTGGCACCTGCGTTCGACGGCCGGCCCGTTGATGTGACGGAAGAAAATATTCAAGCGCGCATTCGGGGAAATTACCTGATGGCGATCTCCAACAAGTTTGGATCGATGGTTCTCAGTACCGGTAACAAATCAGAACTCGCGGTCGGATACTGCACGCTTTACGGAGATATGGCTGGAGGCCTCGCGGTCATTTCCGATGTTCCGAAATTGATGGTGTATGAACTGGCGCACTGGATTAACCGCGACAGGGAACTGATTCCCCGGTCGACTATCGAGAAGGCGCCTTCGGCCGAGCTGCGTCCCGACCAGAAGGACGAAGACAGCCTGCCGCCTTACAATGTTCTTGACCGGATTCTGAAGGCCTATATCGAAGACCTGCGGAGCCCCCAGGAGATTGCCGATCATTACGGCTTCGATTTAAAACTGGTCCGCGACATCGCGCTGCTGGTGGATCGCAACGAGTACAAACGCAAGCAGGCCGCGCCCGGCTTGAAGATCACCTCGCGCGCCTTCGGCTTTGGCAGGCCATTCCCGATCGCCCAGAAGTTCATCCCCTAAATCCATGAGGTCCTCGTGAAAACAGCACTGAGCCTTTCATTCATCCTTTTCTCCGGCACGCTGGCCAGCGGGGCGCGAGCGCAGCAAGCCAAGCAGGCAACCCCACTACCGGCGCCCACTGCGCCATCGCCAACACAGAAGAATATCGAGGCATACCTTCGACATCTGTATGCCTTCGGCCCGGATGTGGTGCTGGTGGTGGGGACTCCCAGAGAATCACCGGTCGAAGGCCTGCTCGAAACCACCATCAATCTCACCATTGGTGAAAATAAACAAACGGTCAAATTTTACATAAGCAGGGACGGCAAGTATCTTTTCCGCGGAGATTTGTCGGACATGACCAAGGATCCCCTCGCCGAGAGCCGGGCACAGATTCAGATGAAAGATGCCCCTTCACTGGGCGAGGCCAAGGCCGCAGTCACGCTAGTCGAATACTCGGACTTTGAATGCCCCGTCTGCCGCAACCTTCACGACGTATTGCGCGGCATGCTTCCAAACTATGCGGGCAAGGTGCGGCTCATCTTCAAGGACTTTCCGCTCGAGCAGCTTCATCCGTGGGCGCGAACCGCGGCTATCGCCGGCCGTTGCGCCTACCAGCAGGACCCGCAGGCTTTTTGGAAGATGTATGACTTCATCTACGACAATCAGGAAATCATTTCGGCGGCGAACGCCTGGACGAAAATGATGGATTACGCAGGCCAATCTGGCTTGGACGCCGATGCGTTCAAGACGTGCATGGCCGGCCCGGAAGCCGGGGCGGCCGTCAACGCCAGCCGCGCAAACGGCGAGCAGCTCGATGTGAACAGCACACCTACGGTCTTCGTGAATGGGAGGCGGCTGGTGGGCGCTGATCCCCATCTGCTAGAGCAATATATCAACTACGAACTCGCACAACTAAAATCCGCAAAAACCGCCGACAAGAAGTAGGAGAGAGGGAGGAGGCTGAAAAATCCGCCCGCGGGGGTGGGCGTGGGTTCAGCCCGATTTTCTAGTTAACATAATATAACTTATAGGACGCGTTGTCAAGCGGAATATGCGGCCTTTTTACGGCTTTTCTGTGGAAATCAGACTGATTCCTATTCCAAGGTTTATGGCCCCTTTCATGGCTTTTTCCTAGCGGCAAGTCGTTGAATCGGCGGATGCTACTCGGGCTGTCGGGTCTCGATCGCGGATCTTCCGTAAAATTTGATTTAATTACAAGACTGAAACGCAATAAGGGCCGACGCTTCTTCAGAGAATGGCCGGGCGTGATCCTCCAGGAACCGCGTCGCGTGTGACGAAACTGCACCGGACGTTTTTGAAAAGGCGCTACTTCCCTGCTGCGAACAGCCTGGACGGCGTCTTAATTTGCGAAGGCCTGGTTCAGAGGCCCCCACGACAACTGACGACATCGGCAGCGGTTTCGACTTTGGCGTTCCTTATCGCTTGTAAGGCCTTTTTGTTCGGCGGATTCTGTCCACCGGAGGTACTTGCAATGTGCGGAAAAATTCACTCGAATGTTGAAGCCCAAGGTGGGGGGACCAAAATGAAAACGAAAGCATCGAGAATTAGTGTTCTAGGCATGCTGTCGCTGGGGACGCTGTGTCTTAGTCTCTTCGGCAGCGTGGCGCTGGCTCAAGGCGAGCCCGATAACGAGGGGAACATCCAGCGCAGCACGGCGGAGGATTTCCTGCGGCTCGGCGTGCGGCCGATCGCCATCGGGCACCATGGAGTTGGGCCAAATAGCATCGCGAATCCGAATCCAGCCCTGCCGATCGAGAATACTGTCGATTCAGTGCGGCAGGCTTATACACTAGGCGCGCACGTCGTCGAAGTGGACGTCCAACTCACCCAGGATGGGCAGCTGGCCGTGTTCCACGATGACTTTCTCCACGACTTTACCTGCATCAACACACTGACCCTCGACCAGCTTCAACAACGCCTGCCTTTCGTGCCGGAGCTACGCCAGGTGATTAACGTCGCGCGAGAATTTAACAATCGGGTAGGCGACGACTTGGGCGGCATCTTGATCGTCGAACTGAAGGCGTTCTCGCCGCACTGCGATCCGGGCGACGTATTGGAGCAGCCCGTGGTATCAGCGGCAGTGTCCGAGGTGCGCCGAGCCAAGATGGCGGACAAGGTCATTTTTGATTCGTTCTCGCCGGCGTTGCTCTTGCTGGCGGCGCAGACGGGGCCGGAGATCCCGCGCGAGCTGGATCTTGACGGGCTGCAATTGTTGAGTCCGGCGCAGATTCAAGCCGTCACGGGATTGCCGGTGACCATTATCAACAAGAAAAACTCGCTAGGGCTCACCTGGGCCGAGATTGGTCCGGTATTCCGTTTGCCGGGCTATGCTTCGGCGCAGCAATTTCTGGCGACGGGAATGGCCACGAGCGCTCGCGTCGTCGGCGGCGAGATGGACTTCTTCGGAGCGGCGGAGCAACAGGAGCCGGGTAGCGGCGCGGCCTTTGTAGCAGGGGCGCATTCGCTGGGCTTACGGGTGTTCGCCGATCCAGCGGGCAGCGAAGCAGATTGGAATTTCTTCGCCTCGCTGGGCGTTGATGCCATCTATAGCACTATCCCGCTGGGCGTTCGCTTGCAGCCTGCGATTCCTGATCTTTGACTGGAATAGCGCAATCACTCGGAGGAGGATTGCTCCCCTTCTGGCAGGGCTCTCGATGGCGCTGGGAGCCCTGCCGGAGGGTGCTAGTGCAGGCCGATCTTGGCCATGAGCTGGGCGAAGCGCGGGTCGGAGCGGATGGGGCCGGCCATGGGATCGACGTTCAAGTAGACGAGGCGGTCGATGCGTTCCTGGTAGGCGAGGTCGAGCAGGCGGAAGGCTTCGTCCGCTTCGCCCAAGCCGACGTGGATAGCCGCCGGGTACAAACTCGGAACGAACCGTTTGCCTGCGAGTTGCTGCAGCTTCTGGAGGGCCACTCGAGCCTCGCCGGCATTTCCTGCCAGGGCCTGGGTGTGGCCATAAGCCATGACCATCGCGGGATTGTCCCCCGAGAGCTGGCGGGCGCGCTGAAAGGTTTCAACGGCCTGAGGATACATCTTCTTCTCGCGATAGGCGGAGCCGAGCCAGAAATGCGCCAGCAGAAAATCGGGATGGAGTCTGACGACCTGCTGCGCTTCGTCGATGGCGGCGTCATACTCCCGGCCGTAATAGTAGGTCTCCGCCAGCACGGTGTGATAGAGCGGGGCGACGGGGTCGAGGTCGAGGGCCTGCCGAACCTCGGTGAGGGCCTCGGCGTTGCGCGCCTCCACGATCAGCAAATGGCAATACCATTCGTGGGCGATGGGATCGTTGGGGTTGAGCTCGATGGCGCGGCGCAATTCCTTCTCGGCAGTCGTTAGGTCCCAGTCGTAACTCATGGCCACGTTGCCGAGAACAGCGTGAGCCTCTGCGAGCTTAGGATTGAGCTGCAAGGCCCGCTGCGCGGCCTCGCGTGCTTTAGGTTTGGCCTCACCGGGCGGCATTCCGTCATTGGGCACCTGGCCGAGAATGGCGTTGGCTGCGGCGAGGCCGACGTAGGCCTCCGCGTAAGACGGAGCGTCGTGAATGGCCTGCTCAAAAAACACGATGCTGCCGCGCAGGTCGCCGCGGCTGCCCCAGGCAAATTTGCCTTGATGGTACGCGTGCCGGGATTTGGCGATTTCCGGCGTGCTGGCGTGAACGGTTCCGGGCGGCAGCGAGGGCGGAGGTTGTGGACTGGGCGGCACAGGGAGTGCGGCGAGAATTTGCCGGGCAATCGCGGCGGAAACATCCGATTCGACTTGCAGAACATCGGAGAGTTCGCGAGTGAAAGAATCCGCCCACAGATGCGTCGCATCGCTGACCTGGATCAATTGGACGTCAATGCGCACCAGGTTGCCGGCGCGTTGTACGCTGCCTTCCAGCACATACTTCACATTGAGCGTGCGGCCGATATCCGGGATGGTCTGGTTGGCCACAATTTTGGATGAGGTGGCGGCAATTACTCCCAGGTGAGGCGGATCGAGCTGGCCGAGTTTCGTGCGGATGACATCCGCCAAGCCGACGGTGATGTAGTCGGGCTTGGAATCACCGCTGGTGTAATTGAAAGGAAGCACGACGAGGCGGACTTTTTCGTACGCTGAATTGTTCGGCTGCATCCAGCGGTAGATGGCGAAGGACACGGCACAGAGAATCGCGAGAGACGAGATGGCGATGACCACGCGCCGCCACATTGGAGCGGGAGGAGGTGGCTTGACGGGGTCCGGAGCGGGATCAATCCGGCTCGGATCGACGGGAGTCAGGAGCGCGTCCGGCCGATCGACGCTGTCAATGGGGGAATCTGTGCCGCTCAGTTCCTGTTCGCGAGCGAAGGCGGCGTCGGCTTCCGGGTCGTCCACGGGCTGGCGGTTTCTGATCCACTCATCCAGCTCACTTGGGTAAGCATAGACGGTGGATTTTTTCTGGTGCTCGTGGCGATGGACAGGGAGCCCTTCGGTCGTCTCCCAGCGCTGCACGGTGCGGACTTCCCGGCCGAGATGGGCGGCTATCTCTTTCCAAGAAACGAGTTTCTTTTCAGGAAGGGGCGACCCTTCGGGTCTTTGCGGGACTCCGTTTTCCGGCATTGCCTGAGTGCAACTCTGAGACGATGAAGTGCGCGGATTATACCCCAAGAAACTGCTGGATGCGCAAAGGAAAGGGGCCTTTCTAGTGAGCGATTTTGGCGGCCACTGTGCCGGCTGCGGCGCCGGTGAGGAACCATTTAGCGCCGCGGTCGACACAGCGCAAGATGCAGCCGCCTCGAGCGATGAGCTTCGCCTGGCAGACTTTGCACAGAGGCTCAAGGTCTTCGGCGGGAATGGTGGCTTTGGTTTGGGGCGACGGCGAATTTGGCAACGCCGGTGCGGATTGCAGAACGATGGGGGGCGGCAGGGGAATCTGGCTCGGGAGTTCGCGGATAATTTGCGCCGGTGTCAGGATCGTGTGTTTCTCGGCCGCCAGGGCAGCGAGAGTTTGCGCGAGCTGATTGTCGCGGTCGTGTTGCCGCGCGTCGGCCGCGGCGAGGAGCTGTTTTGTGGCGGCCAGTTCGGAGGCTAGCCGCGAACGATCGCGGCGGTCTGCTCGCCAGGAGAAATAGACCGCGAGGGCGAGAAGAAACGCAGCAACAATTTCATTTGGCGTTGAAATGCGGTGTTGGTGAAGTCCAGCTGGTTCTGCTGGGCCTAGCCGGCCTGCGCAATTCTCTTCTGCCGCGCGAGCTCATCGGTCAGCTCGCGCCGAATCCGGCGGAGTTGCGCGTGCGCGCGAGGCGGTTCTGCGCGGATTGCTGGAGCGAATCGAAGGCGCTGGCCAGCGCGCCCTGCGATTGTCCGGTCACCGCGGCTTTGTCCGCCGGGCTCAGGCCGGGATTGTTCAGGATGCTTTGGTATTGAGACAGCCGTGTGTTTCCGACCTGTTGCTGCTGGCCGAGAAACTGCCGGTTGAGCGCGTCAATGTTGGCGCGCTCCTGATCGGTCATTCCGCTCGGAACGTCCTGCGAAAGCATCGCGATGAATTCGACCGCCAGAGTTGCTTCAGTTTTTCAATCATAATTTGGAGTACACCACGGCCGCGCGACTAGGAACTGCGCCAAATGGAGTGCTAGAGAAAGTTCTGGACCACCGGTTCGGCGATGTTACGTCCGGACGGCGGCGCGGCGATAGCTCCGAAAAGCGTTGATCGCGAACACGACGGCGCTCAAGACGAAAAGCACAGCTAGCCACTGGAATTCAGCGCCGTAGAAGAACGTCGCAAACTTCGTGCCCATCCACTGTTCCCAGGCCATGAACACCCGCACCAGGTCGAGGACCGTGATGATGGTCACAACGAAATGGATGCGGTTCAACGATTCCTCGAAAACCAGATAGCATGCATCCATCAGAAACTTATACAGCATTGCGAAAAAAACGAACGGCGCGGCCGCGGCCAGCCACAAGAAACCAAATGGAACGAAATGCAACTCTCCCGACCACGGCACCGGAAACTTGAACGACGGCACATCCAGGATGAGCGAAATGAGCCCGCCAGCGGCAAAAACGGCCGCCCCGATTCCAAAGAGCTTTACCGGGGACTTAGGCCAGCCCATGTTTTTGACGCTGTCGTCCGGAACGTGCGCCGGAGTTGCCTTCGCGTCCGGCACAACCGGCAGGAACGGCACAGCCTGTTCCCCGTGCACATACGACCAAATGACATTGCCGATGAACACGCCTTCGCCGAGCAGCGCGATCCAGAAGAGCAAACTGCTCGGAACATCCGATTTCGTTTGCGGCAAGACGGCATGCAGCGCGCCTACGATCAATAGCGCCAGACTGCCACCCGCGTGCCATAATCCAACGCGACGATCGAGATCGCGATGGATGAATCGCGGAGTGATGCGATACTGCGCGTAGAAGAAAACGAAAATCCAGATGGAGGTGAAAAAATACGAGGCTAGGTCGCGAGTGCGGACGGGTGGCGCTTCCAACGGGCCGACGTGGCTCGCGATGTAGATCACGGAGAGCCCCCAGCCGACGATGCATATCAGTCCGCTGAGCCGGAAGAGTTTTTCCGGGAAACTTTGCTGCTCCCAAAGTGGCTTCTCCACCAGATCGTCCCTCCTCCTTTTACCATAACACCTCCATTGTTTCGTCAGGGCGGCAAAACTCGCTTTCTGCTGCCAATTCACCACCTTGACCGTCTGGGCGATTTCCCGGGGCGAAATGCCTTCTTGCCTCGGCTTCGAGGCGCTGGTAAAGAATGGCGCGCATGTTTAGGAGTAAGAATCTCGGCGCTAGTGAGCCGTCAACCGCGCCCGTGCAGTGCGAATGAGCGTCAAGACCAGGTTCATGTGACGAAACCGCTTGAGGATAAAAGCGTCCAAGGTGCTCCTCAGCAGCATGAGCCCAGCGCCGCCGAGATGAGCAAGAAAGAAACCGTCGCGTCCGCTTTTCTGCGCGGCTTGCAATTCCAGGAATATGAAATTCGGTCCGCCACCGAAGCCATGCTGGAAGAGAAATACAGCTATCGTCCCGCCGAAGGGAAATTCAAGAACGAAAAACCCGAGTTCGGTCCCGCCGAAGTTCGCACCTTCGCCGAACAGGTGAAGCATGTGGCCTGCGCGAATTTCGCCTTCGCCGCCGAATTGGACGGTCAGAAGCCGCCGAACGCCTGCGACAAGGGCGGCCCCAGCCCGGCGAAATCCAAGAAGGAATTGTTGATCTATCTGCGTGATTCGTTCGCGGCCATCCGCAAATCGCTGGGCGCCATCGACGCAAAGAACATGTTCGACCCCATCGAGGGCCCGTACGCCGGCCCGAACACGCGCCTCGGCCTGGCCACCGTGGTGATCTGGCACAACGCCGGCCACTACGGCCAGATGACCCTCCATCTGCGCCTGAACGACGTCGTCCCGCCCGCCAGCCGCGGGAAGCCACCCGCGCTCCAAGACAATTACTGAGATTTGGCGGCGTTTCCTTCATTTGCACATTACTGTACAAATCTATTGATTTGTACATATTCGTACAATAATGAAGACTTGCACGTTTCCGTACAAGTATGTATTCTTGGTAAGGGTGCCTTATGCCTTCCACAATCTACGCAGTGTTGATCGCGGACGTCATGGAATCGCGCGCCCGCGCGGATCTCCGCAGCCTGCTTGGGAAAAAGCTTGCCGCCATTTCAAGACGCCATTTGCGCCGGAAGCTCATCCAGCTGCCGTATTCCGTTACCGCCGGCGATGAATTTCAAACCGTTACCCGCAACCTGCTGTCGATACCCGCCGTCATCCGGGATCTCCGCGCCGCTCTCAGGCCGCTGTCTCTCCGGATCGGAGTGGGCTTCGGGAGTGTTTCCGGCCGTATTCAGGCGCCCGTAAACCGTCTCGGCGGCGAGGCTTTTCAATCCGCGCGAGAGGCCATCGAAAGCATCAAGACCGGCAATCTCTTCAAATTCGAGGTCCTGACTGCTTTTGTGTCCCGCTACGAACACTTCAACAAAACCATAAACCTGATCTATGGGCTCCACGATACGCTGGTTCTGAAGATCACCGAAAGACAGTGGGAGACCATCCAGGAATTTCTCGACAGTCCGACACTCGAGCTAACCGCCAAGCGCCTCAAGCTGGACGACTCCACCGTTTCCAGAAATCTCAAGCGGGGGTATTATTGGCAATTGACGGAAACGGTTCAGGCGGCAGGATCCTTAATCAAGCGGACTTTTTGCTAGTTGCACGGAAACGTACAAAAATGGAAACTTGTACATAAACATGCAACTCCTCCTTCGCGCCCTTCTGGCGGTCTACCTGGCCCATTTGCTGACCGATCTTGTTTTTCAGACGCACCGCCTGGTCGAGCAAAAACGGCGGAGGAATTCCGCCGCCTATTTGCTTCATGGGTTCATCCACTATCTCTCCGCGGTCATCATCACCGGTTTTGTCCTGCGCGGCTCCATCCTCTTGCTGCGCACGCATCTGGTGATCGCGGCGCTAACGCTCGTTCATCTGCTGATCGATCTCGCCAAGATACAGTTAGCCAAAAAGTATCCGGTCTGCGACGGATCCTGGGCCTACATAAGCGATCAGCTTCTTCATTTCCTCACCGTCAGTCTCGCCGCATGGCTGCTGTTGCCTGCCGTGCCACTCAGCGAAGTCAGCGCTTTAATCCAAAATTTCCGGGCCATTCCGAATAAGTTTCTTGCCGTGCCGGTGATCTACGTGGGCGTGGTCTTCGGCGGCGGATATCTGATCCGCTTCCTGGTGCGTTTCCTGGCGGCAGACGTAAAAAGCCATTCGCTGGAAAGAACCAGCGAGCAATTGCAGAACGCCGGACTTTACATCGGCTGGCTGGAACGGTTCCTGGTTGTCACTGCGTTACTGCTGCAGTCACCGGCAACGGTTGGCCTGATCCTGACGGCAAAATCCATCGCCCGCTATCCGGAGTTCAAATCCGAGCGCTTCGCGGAATACTTCTTGATTGGCACGCTACTGAGCATCTCGATGGCGCTCCTCGGGGGAGCGCTTCTGGCGAAGCTCATTTTCGGCCAGGTGCGATTCTCGGGATAAGATGTGCGGCACTGGTCCTCGCAAGGGGAGACCCATCACGTTCCGCTTTCCCTCTGCTAGAATCTCCGCATGACCCCTTCCCCGGTTTCCCCGCGCTTGGCAAACATCAGCCTTTATCCCATCAAGTCGCTCGATCCGATGCATGTGAAAGAAGCCCGCATCGGCCCGGGCGGCGGCCTTGAATTCGACCGCGCGTGGGCGCTGTACTCCGCGGATGGCCAATGGGTCAACGGCAAGCGCAGCGCAGCCGTCCACTTGATCCGCGCGGTTTTCGCGCCGGACATCAGTTCTGTCACGCTTTCGGTTCCGGGTGACCGCCGGAAAATCCCAACCAAAACATTTGCCTTCCCTGGCGACACGGCATCCGCCTCCAAATGGTTTTGCAACTTCTTCGAGCAGCCCATCACCGTCCGCCATGCTCCCGAAGGATTTCCTGATGACACCATCGCCAACGGCCCAACGATTATTTCCACTGCCAGCTTGCAGGCCGTTTGCGGACTTTTTCCCGGCATGACCATCGGCGATGCACGCTTGCGCTTCCGCACCACACTCGAAATTGATGGCGATCGCTCTGCCGCGGCACCCGCAGAAGTTCCCGCATTCTGGGAAGATCAACTCTTCGGCACGGAAGAACGCAGCGCCGTGCGCTTCCGCATCGGCGAAGTGAATTTCGAGGGCAGCCATCCCTGCGTGCGCTGCCCCGTTCCCCCGCGCGACCCGCACACGGGAGTCATCATTCCCAGCTTTCAAAAAATCTTCAGCGATTACCGCCGCTCGCATGTCCCGGCGTGGTGCCCCGAAGCCCGCTTCGACCACTACTACCGTCTCGCCACCAACACGCGGGTCGCTTCCAGCGAAGCTGGCAAAATTCTGCGCGTCGGTGACCTGCTTGTTCTATAGCGTGCGCCCCTGGGTAGCTTGGTCTCCTGCAATCGCGCTCGTATACTACCTCGCGTCCCACATCCCCGCCGCAATCCGCTCGCCGCGGCCCGGGCAAGGACCTCTCTCATGACCTATGCCAAGCGTGGAGTCGCTGCGGCGCAGAAGCTCCAGCACTGGTTTAACCGCCGTGTGCTTCAGCAACCGTGGATGATGGAGGAGTTTGCCAGCCCGATCCTACAGGAGAGCCTGCTCCTGGATAAGGCTCGCTGCGATGCCTATCGCGAAGCGATTCACCGCACCGTGAAACCCGGCGACGTGGTCGTGGATCTCGGCGCGGGCACTGGCCTGCTTTCCTTCTTCGCGCTGCAAGCCGGCGCGCGCCACGTCTACGCAATCGAGATGAGCCGCATCGCCGATGTCGCCGCCGAACTGATCGAGGCCAACGGTTTTCAAGACCGCATCACGCTGATTCGCAAAAATTCAGAAAAGGTGCGCCTGCCGGAACGCTGCGACGTCCTGGTCACCGAGACGCTCAGCGCTTTCTGCTTCGACGCGGAAAACATTATCGAGTTCGTCGCCGACGCCCGCGAGCGCTTCTTGAAGCCCGGCCCGCGCATTATACCGGAATCCGCGGACACATTTCTGATGCCGTTTTGTTCGGAGGCCTTCGGCGCGGGCCGCCTCCCGCCCCGTTACTACGATCTGGATTTCAAGCCGTTCAGCGAACGGCTCTTCAAGACCTGCGGACTTGTGCGTGCCTCCGGCCAGCCGTTCGTCTCGCTCAGTCAGCCCGCGCCCTTCTACCACATAGATTTTCGCAAGGACACGCGCAACCCCGGAAAAACATTCGCCCCGTTTCGCATCACTGCCGAGGGGCGCCTGGATGGCTTCCTCGGCTGGTTCGAGGCTCACCTCTGCGAAGGCGTCACCCTCAGCAATTCACCGTACTTGCCGCTCACGCACTGGTGGCAACTCTATCTTCCCGTTCTCGAGCAGCCCCACTATCACGCCGGCCAAACCATCCTTCTTTATCTCGACCCCAGCATCGTCGCCGGCGAAGCCGCCTGGAATTACGCTGTCCAGCCGGCCGAGGCCGACAGCCGGAACCCGAGGCTCACGCTGCGATGATGACGGTCGGAGAGCAATTCCCTGTTTGACGCGGTCCTGACGAAAAAGATCGCAGCGGGAACGCTCGCAACAAGGGCAACAAGTGGGCAACAAGACGTCTCCTCTGCTGAATCTCTCCCCAGAAGCGAATTAGAGGACGCTAATTCAGAGAGACGGCAAGAGCTGTCCGGCGATAAATCTGGACACACCTCGGAGTCATCCGGAAAAACTCGCAAGAATAAAGTGGGTAAATACTAGCGGCCAGATGGGGTCGCGGCCTCGGGTCCTATTTCTAGAAGCTGTTCTTTGCGGTACACGAGAGAGTTGATGTCGTAGGTCGCGAGCTCAAAGCCGTGACCGTGCGTGATAGCATCGGTCGGGCACGCTTCCACGCAATAACCGCAGAAAATGCAGCGCGAATAATCGATGTTGTATACGCTGGCATAGCGCTCGCCCGCGGAGATGCGGTTTGCGTCGACGTTCTCCGCCGCTTCGATGTAAATGCAATTCGCGGGGCAAGCCGCGGCGCAAAGGAAGCAGCCCACACATTTTTCCAGTCCGCTTTCGTCGCGGTGCAGGACATGGATCCCGCGGTAGCGTGGCTGGAAATGTACGGGCTCGTAAGGATAGTTTTCCGTGACCGTCTTACGAAACATATTGCGGAAGGTTACGCTGAAGCCCTTCACCAGCGCGCCAAACGTCTCGCCCACTTCCCGGATGATCGATGCCATAAACTACGAGTCTAGCAAACGACCTCGGGGCGGGCAAATCTGGCTTGGGTTTCGCTTCCTTGCGGCTCACACCGCCAGTGCTTGAATGATCTGCTTCCCATGGAAGCGTCCGTTTTCGATGAAAATCTCGCCAGTATGACGTCCGCCGATGACCACTCCCGCCAGATGGATTCCCGCCACATTGCTCTCGAGTGTATTCGGATCCAGTGCCGGTTTGCGGCTTTCCGGATCGAGCCGTACGCCCAGGCTTTCAATAAACGTGAAATCGGGATGATACCCGGTCAGCGCGAAAACGCGCCGCGCGGGCAATCTCTTCTCACCGTCTCCGTTTTCGACCACGACTTCGTCCTTCGTGATGCGCTTCACGCGGGTCTCGAACAACGCTTTCACTTGGCCGGCCTTGATTCGGTTCTCGATGTCTGGCCGCACCCAATACTTGATCGTTGCACCAAGTTCCTTGTTCCGATGTACCAGCGTCACTCGCGCGCCATTTCTATAGAGATCGAGCGCCGCCTCAGCAGCAGAATTTTTCCCGCCGACCACGACCACGTCCTGATTCCAGAATTCGTGTGGCTCCGTGTAGTAGTGCGAAACGTGCGGAAGACCTTCGCCCGGCACGCCCAGTTGGTTCGGCAGATCGTAATAGCCTGTCGCCACGGCAATCTTTTTGCACTGGTATTTGTACTCCGTTCCCTTCTCCGTTCTCGTTACTACCGTGAAGTTTCCATCCTGGCCATCAACCCGCAACACCTGCTCGTACAGCCGCAATTCAAGCGCATAGTGCTCCGCCGCCTTCCGGTAGTATTTCAGCGCCTCGACGCGGGTAGGCTTTTCCGCTGCGCAAACTAGCGGCAAGTCGCCGATTTCGAGCAATTCCGGCGTCGTGAAAAACACCATGTTTACCGGATAGTGGAAGATCGAATTGCACAGGCAGGCCTTGTCGATGACCAGCGGCCGCATTCCCGCGCGCTTGGCTTCAATGGCGGTAGCCAGGCCCGTCGGCCCCGCTCCAATGCAGATAATGGCGTAGGTTTCCATGAGAATTTCAGTCTGCCGGGAGTTTTTCGGAATTGCAAATTGCAGCAACTCTACTGCTTAGGAGGCAGATCCAGGATTTCCGTGAGTTCCCGCCGGAACGATTCAAGTTCGCCCAATTTCTCCGGCGTTGCTTCCACTTCCTTCTTTTTCCAGACGAACACTTCGCCAGACCCGCGCTTCAGCTTCACACTGAGGTTTCCTTCCAAGAGGTACGAAGGCGGCGCGAGCAGTTTTATTCCGCCGTTCGGAACGGCAGCCAACACCGCAGCGCAATCGCCTTTCCTCATGCACAGGGCACTCTCGTAAGGCGGAATCGCCATGGGGCGAAAGCCTGCCTCGAAGAGCCGCTCGATGACCTGCATTTGCTTCGGTGAAAATTCAACCATGGAGGTAACTTGCAGGAGCAGTGCTTGCTTGTCCTGAGTCGTCTCGAGGGGCCTCGTCCGTTCTTGGAAGTATCAAGCCGCTGTCGAATCGGCTTCCGAAGAGGAGCCCTCAAGTTGTGCCAGGATTTCGCGCAGCGTGGAAATCAACTCATCGCGTGAAACATGACTCTTCTTGAACTGAATCCGGAACTTGAATGTTTCCGCCGGCGGCTCGAATTGAAAGATGAACGGCCGTGGCCGCTGCGGGCCCGACTGCTCTTCGCGGCGTTCGCGGCGCGCCTCGTCGCGCGTCAGCCCGCCCTGCATGATACGGTGGAACATCTCGATCATTTTCTTTTCGGTGGGTTGGCGCGCAATCTGCAGCAAAAGCGATTTTGAAAGAATTCCGTGCTCGATGCACTTTTTCCGCAGCGAGTCGGGAATATTGCGCAGCGACAAAGTTTCGGTCACCGAAGACCGCGCCCGGCCGATCTTCTTCGCGATGTCCTCGTGCGTGTATTCAAACTGCGCGCTCAGACGGTGCAGCCCATCTGCTTCTTCAAAGGGCGTCAGGTCTTTCCGCTGAATATTTTCGATTAGCCCGATTTCGAGCGTCTCCGCGTCATCCGCGGTCTTTTCGATGCACGGCACCTCGCGCAGCCCTGCCGCGCGCGAGGCATGATAGCGCCGCTCACCGGAGATGATATGGAAGCAGTCCTCTCGCGGGACATAGCGCACCAGCAGCGGCTCCAGCACGCCTTTCTCGCAGATCGATTCCGTGAGCTCGCGCAAATCGCCGAGCGCCTTGCGTGGCTGGTCGGGATTCGGGCGGATTTGGTCCACGCGAATCATACGCCCGACCGCCGCGCCGCTATAGCTTGTCAGCGATTCTACGTAGTGCGCGTCATGCCGCATCTTCAGCGTGACGGGTAACCCGATCCTCTTCGACACGTTGGATAACCTCCCCTGCAAGTTTCTTGTACTCGACCGCGCCGGGTGATTTTGGCGCAAACGTCAAAATCGTTTCCTTGTAAGCAGGGCTCTCTTCCAGCCGCACGTTCTTGGTGATTTTCGTCTTGAACAGCACTTCACCGAATACCGATCGAATCTGCCCGTGTGTGTCCTTAGAGATATTTGTGCGCTTATCAAAGAGCGTAATCACCACGCCCAGAACTTTCAGCGCCGGATTAGGGCGCGCGCGGATTCGCTCATAGGTCTCCAGCAAATCATCGGTTCCTTCGATCGCGAAGTACGCTGCCTGGATGGGCACAAGCAAATGCGTCGAGGCCACCAGCGCATTCACCGTCAGGATCCCCAGCGATGGCGGGGTATCGAGAATAGCGTAATCATAATCTTTTAGGACCGGAGTCAGCGCATCTTTCAATTTAAACGGCGCATCGAATTGTCCCGCGAGCGCCTGCTCCAGCTTGGCAAGCGCCAGCCGGCCCGGCCCAAGAAACAACATTGGATCCTTGGTCGGCTTGAGGACCGTGGCCAGCGTGACGCGGCTGTCACTCAGCACGTCGAACATGCTCGTGGATATTTCGCCGGAATCATAAAACGCAATTGTCGAATTGGCCTGTGGATCGAGATCGATCAGTAGCGTGCGCTTGCC
>WNFW01001407.1_pt1 | contig 16160 bp, 15 predicted proteins | sample 5400131 | NCBI WGS metagenome assembly WNFW01 (sample SAMN13153362, study PRJNA577476) | soil metagenome | isolation source: 20 cm soil or saprolite under grassland replicate 1 | place: USA:California | collected 2016-06-15 | reverse complement strand
CCAAGCTCTTTCGGAAGCTCTGGGCCATTGCGAACGTCCGGCGGCACCAGACGGGTGACCGTGAGATGCGCGCGGTGTTCCCGCCTGAGGCGTTGGCGCAAGTCGCGGGCGCTATCCGGGCGATGCGGTGGGGTGGGACCGGTCGGGGCCGCCCCGAGAATTTCAATTCGAAGCACGGACACCTGGTCACTTCCCGGCCTCCGGAGCCCATCCCGGACGCAGGACGGCTCTCCAGGCTGGGGGCGACGCTTCGACAGGCAAGAGAGTCGTTGAAATGAATCCAACTGCCGCTCCTGGTGCCGGTTCCACGTCTGGCCGCAAGGGTGAACCAGACGGGCGGCGCCACGAGCTCGGCGGACCCCGCCCGACCGATCGGCTGGGGAATCCCAGACGCACGCGGAAAGGTCCCGCCGGCCAGGCTCCGGACGCGTCGGACACGGGGAGCCTCGTTGATAGCGCCTCGCCCAGCGAACTCATCACACCCCGGCTTCTGAGTCTGAGAGCCGCAGCCAACTATCTCGGCGTTTCGCCCTGGACAGTCCGTGATCTCGAGGCCAAGAGGGTGCTGAAACGCGTCACCGTGCCCCTCCCGGGCGGCACGGAACTGCGGAAGTTGCTCTTTGACAAACTGGAGCTCGATCGCCTGATCGATGTCTGGAGGAGCTGAGGGAAACACGTCTTGACCCGGTAGAGCATCTCGGGGCATCGTTCGCGTGTGCGACTTCGGACCGACGAACACCGGCGGCGAGACGTCCGCGTATCTCGCCCCTCAACTAACCAAGACCTCTCGAACGAGCCTCGCCCAGTACAGCACCCGCACGGGCGGCGGGAGAAAGGAGCAGTGGTATGGGTTCTCTGTACAGGCCGAAGCTGAAAAGCGGTAGGCCCAGCACGATCTGGTGGGTCAAGTACTACGTCAATGGCCGGCCGGTCCGAGAGAGCACGGGCGTGGAGAAGGAGACCGAAGCTCGGCGCTTCCTCAAGGAGCGCGAAGGGCGCGTGGCTACCGGACAACCTATTCTGCCGTGCGCCGACAAGATCCGCTACCAGGATACGGCGAGTGATCTTCGCGCCTACTACCGCACCACCGGAAGGCGCGACCTGGTGGAGGCCGAGAAGAGGCTCAAGCACCTCGACCGCTTCTTCGCAAATTGGCGGGTCGCCGCCATCGACCCGCCTGCTGTAACGGCTTATGTCGAGCGGCGGCAGCTGGAGGGCGCAGCCAACGGCACGATCAACCGGGAGCTAGGGGTACTCAGCAAGATGCTGCGGCTGGCCTATGAGAATGGAAAGCTAGTGCGCGTGCCGGTGATCCGGAAGCTCCGCGAAGCGGAGCCTCGCTCCGGTTTCTTCGAGGAGGAGCAGTTCAAGGCGGTACGAAGGCGCCTGCCAGCCGACCTCAAGGCGGCTATCACCGTCGCGTACACCTACGGCTGGCGGATACGGTCGGAGGTGCTCGCGCTGGAGCGCCGCCATCTCGATCTCGAGGCTGGCACTCTACGCCTCGATCCTGCGATGACCAAGAACGGTAAGGGGCGCATCATCTATCTGACACCGGAAGTTAAAGCACTCCTGAGCGCCCAGGTGGACCGCGTGAAAGCGCTGGAGCGCAAGCTCGGGCGGATCATCCCGCACATCTTCCCGCACTTCTGCGGCGCGAAGGTTCGCGCTGCAACTACCCGGGGACCGGTTATCGGTGAGAAGCGCCACGACTTCCGCAAGACGTGGTTGACTGCGTGCGCGGATGCTCAAGTACCTGGGAAGCTGCGCCATGACTTCAGGAGGACGGCAGCGAGGAACCTGATCCGTCGTGGCGTCCCCGAGCGAGTGGCCATGACCATCACCGGCCATCTCACGCGCTCGGTGTTCGACCGCTACAACATCGTCAGTCCCGCGGATCTTCAGGATGCCGCTCGTCGTCTGAGCGACGGGCACGTTTTCGGGCACGTTCGAGGGAATCGCCAGGCAATCCTGCCTCACAAGTAGTCGAATTTTTGGTGGCGGTGGGAGGAATTGAACCTCCGACACGGGGCTTATGAGACCCCTGCTCTGCCGCTGAGCTACACCGCCGGCCAGCGTCTTTGGAAAGTCCCGCACGATTCTACCTCACGCCTCGCGCGCGCGCAGGCAGCGGTCCCGATTCGGCCTTGACACCGGGGATGTTTGTTATAATCCCGGCCGAGCGAACCATTCGGAGGAGCTTGCACATGCAGTTCCGGACACGCTCGTGGCATGCGTATGCCGAACTCCGTCAGGACACCGACGACGACGCGGACGAGGACGACGATGACGAGGAGTTCGACGACGACTTCGACGACGACGACCTCGACGAGGACGAACCCGACGACGAAGATGAGGCCGACGGCGACGCTGAGGACCTCAGCGAGCTCGACGACGCGGCGGACCTCGACGAGGCAGAGGAGGCGGACCCTATCGACGACAAGGCAGACGAGGACGACGACAGGGGTAGTGCCCCCAACTAGGAGGCGGTGAAATGGCGCTGTTCAGTGCGGAAGGCTGGCTGTTTCTGTTGCGCTGGTTTCATTTCCTCGCTGGCATCACCTGGATCGGCCTGCTGTACTACTTCAACTTCGTCCAGACTCCATTCTTCGCGACGGCTGAGCCTCCGGTCCGGACGGGCATGCTCGCCGGGAGCCTCGTCGGGCGGGCGCTCTGGTGGTTCCGGTGGGGCGCGATGCTCACCTTCATCACGGGCTGGCTGTACATCCTTCACATGATGTTTCACGGATACGGCGGCGTGCGCGAGTTCTTCGCGAGCGCGTACGGTTGGAAGATCTTCTTCGGCGGCATGCTTGGCAGCCTCATGTGGTTCAACGTCTGGTTCGTCATCTGGCCGGCGCAGAAGATCGTGATTGCCTCCGCCACCCAGGTCGCCAAGGGCGGCCAGGCGATCGCGGAGGCCGCCGCCCGCGGTCAGCGGTCCGGCTTCGCCTCGCGGACAAACACGCTCCTCTCGATCCCGATGCTCTTCTTCATGGGCTCGGCCAGTCACCTCTCCATGGGGGACCCGAGGGGACCGGGCGCGAAGATCGGCGCGCTCATCCTCCTGGCCATCGTGATGATCGCCACGGAGGTCAACGCAATGAAGGGCACGACCGGGCCCGGCAAGAAGATGCTGGCCACGCTCAACGGGACGTTCTGGGGCGGGTTCATCCTCACGGCGATTCTGTACTTCGGCCTGGCGGGACTGATGCGCTGAGCCCCCCCGCCACTCCCACCACCACGGCCCGGCGCGACGCGCCGGGCCATTTTTATTTGAGGAAATCGGCGAGCGCGGCGATGTCGGACGCGACCTGCGGCTGAGGGGGCATGATCGCGGTGGGCCGCCTGGGCGTGTAGCCCGGCGGGTACGTGCCCTTGAGCAGCTTGGCCTCGAGCAACTCCCGTGAGGCGCCCTTCACCGGAGGGCCGACCGGACCGGGCTTCGACGGGTCCATCGCGTGGCATGCGATGCACTGGGCCAGGTAGACCTGGCGGCCCCGTGCGGCGCTCGGCGAGAGGCCCTCCTGCCCGCACCCCGCATGAGCGAGCGCCATTGACAGCAGAGCGGAGCCGAACAGCGCCTTTCTCAGGCCACCCGCGGTCGTTCCGTGCAAGCGAGCCCCGTTACAGTAGACATCGTTACAGTAGATCGTGGAGGAGGGCGCGCTTCGTCTCATCGGTGAGCACCGTCCGCGCGCGCTCGTTGGGGTGCTCGACGACCAGGGCCACGGGGGCCTCGTGGAAGCTCCGGCGCGCCTCGGGCGGGAGCTTGAAGCGCACGAAATGGACGGCGGAGAGCTTGCCGCGCTCCTCGTCGGAGTGGCCGCTCTCGAAGTCGCCGACGAGGACGTGCGGCCCGACCGTCAGCGTCACATAGTCGCGCGTGTCGATGCCGAGGAGCTTGTCGAGGACAGGCTTGATCTGCGACGCCTCGGTGATCTCGATGAGCATCGTCGCCGCGAGCTCACCCGGCCCCGGCAGCAGCCCGTTGTAGACCTCGACCTCGTCGGCGATCCTCGCCGCGTCCACGATGCGCTCGGCGCGGACCATCTCCTGGACCTGGAACCACACGGTCTCCCGGTTCTCGAAGACGAACGTCAAGTAGCGGCCCACGGAGACGCGGCGACGGCGCTTCAGGTCGATGATCTCGCGCCGGCGCGTCTCCCGCACCCGCTCGTACTCGACGAGGTTCAGGATCTCCGAGGTCTCGAGGAGCCTCACGGGCTCACTCCTCGATGCCGTACGCCGCGGCGAGGACCCGGATCGGGTGCTTCGCCTGTCGGCCGGTCCCCTGCTCGATCTGCAGCGCCGCGAGCGGGCAGTCGGTCGCCGTGACGGGCGCGCCCGCGCTCGTGATCGAATCGAACAGCGGCTTCGCGAGCTTCAGCGAGAGCTCGTGGTACTGCTTCTTGAAACCCCACGTGCCGTCCACGGCCGAGCACTTTTCCACCACGTTGACCTCGGCACCGGGGATCAGGCGCAGGATCTCCGCCGACTTGAGGCCGATGTTCTGGGCACGGAGATGGCACGGCACGTGGTAGGTCACGGCGCCGGTGGATCGCGTGAAGCGCGTGTCGAGCTTCCCGCCGGCGTGCAGCTCGGCGAGGTACTCGAAGAGGTCGCGCGTGTTGCGAGCGACGAGCTTCGCGTCGTCGGAACCGTCGAGCCACGGGTATTCCTGCTTCAGCATGTAGCTGCACGTGGGCCCCGGCACGATGATCGTCCGCCCCTCCCGCACCGCGGCCGCGAGGCTCTTCACGTTGTCGCGGATCAGCGCCTTGGCCTCGTCCACCGCGCCGCCGTCGAGGTAGGGCATGCCGCAGCAGCGCTGAGGGGGCAGCGACACGTCCACGCGGTTTCGCTCGAGCACGCGCACGGCCGCGCGTCCGGTCGCGGGGTCGTTGTACTCCACCGTGCACGTATGAAAGAACGCGACTTTAATTGCGGCGGGCACCCGGCCTGTCGGCACGCCCGCCGCGCTCGCGCGATCTCCTGTCTCCCGGGCTATCGCCACGCCCGCGGCGCTTGCGTCTCGCGCGGTCCTCGCGCGCGCGCGGCGCCTGAACCAGGCGCTGAACGTCTGGCGGTAGAACTTCGGCAGGGCGCGGTTTCTGTGGATCCCGGCGACGGCGTGCAGGAACGCGCGGTGGACCGCCAGCTCGTTCATCCAGTTCGACAGCGGGGCCGCGAGACGTCCCAGGGTACCGATGAGTTCCGTGTTGCCGAGCATCCGGTCCTGGAACGTCACGCCGTTGGCACGCGCGTCCGCCGCGCGCGCCCGGAGCATCAGCCGCGGGAAGTCGACCTCCCACCGGTGCGGCGGCGTGTACGGGCAATGGTTGAAGCAGAGCTTGCACTGGTAGCACAGATCCACGACTTCCTTGGCATCGCGCGTCGGCAGCTTCTCGACGTCGCCGTCGACGGCGTCCACGTCCAGCCGGTCGAAGAGAACCTTGAACGACGGGCAGAGCGGCAGGCAGCGACGGCAGCCGCTGCAGATGTCGTAGACGCGCCGCAGCTCCTTGTCGACCGCGCCGCGATCCCAGAACTCCGGCGACTTCAGATCGAGAGTGCCCATGGCGACGATGGTGGCGATCAGGCTACACGGCGGATCGCGGGGGAGGCAGGCGCGCCCGGGGGTCGAAGGGACCCAGGTGGAGCCCAGCCGCAACGGAGTAGCGAACGCGTGCCGCGTGGTCCCGCGACCCCCGGCGCGCCTGCCTCCCCCGCGATCCGCCGCGCGAGCTAGATCGCCTCGGCCGGCTCCTTGCCAGCGATCTGCTTGAGGCCCTTGTTGAACCGGCCGGCGTGCGACTTTTCCGCCTTGGCGAGCGTCTCGAACCACTCGGCGAGCTCGGGAAAGCCCTCCTCGCGCGCCGTCTTGGCCATGCCCGGGTACATCTGCGTGTACTCGTACGTCTCACCGGCGACGGCGGACTTGAGGTTCTTCTCGGTCTTGCCGATCGGCTCGTCCGTCACCGGATCGCCGACCTCCTTCAGGAAGTCGAGGTGGCCGAACGCGTGACCGGTCTCGGCGTCTGCCGTGTCCTTGAAGAGGCCTGCCATGTCGGGGAACCCTTCGATGTCGGCGACGCGCGCGAAGTAGAGGTAACGCCGGTTGGCCTGCGACTCGCCGGCGAACGCCTCCTTCAGATTCGTGTGACTCTTGGTGCCCTTGAGGCTCTTGCCTGCCATAGACTCAGCTCCTCCTTTGTCCCTTGACGGGGGATCGACCGCCGTGCCGCCGGCATGCGGCACAGCGACCGTAGAACTCGGTGCGATGGTTGAGGATCTCGAACCCGGTACGCGCCGCGAGGCGGGCCGGGACCGCCAGGTCGGCGCGCGCCGCGACGTCGTAGATACGGCCGCAGGCGACACACGTGAAGTGATCGTGCGGCGCGGTGTTGCCGTCGAAACGCACGCCCGAAGCGTCGGCGCGCTCCACCAGGAATCCCTCGGCCGCGAGGGTCCTGAGGTTGCGGTAGACCGTCGCGAGGCTCACGCGCGGCAGCCGCTGCCGCACGCGCCGGTACACGAACGCCGCGGTCGGGTGCGCGTCGGTGGCGCGAACGACCTCGAGGATGATCCGGCGCTGCCGCGTCAGCCGGAGGCCCCGGGCGCGGAGCGTGGCGTCGATCGCGCGCGTACCGTTTTTAGTAATCATTATCAACAAGCGAACGCAGTGTACCCGGCGCCCGAACGGCTGTCAACCGTCGCGTGCGGCTCTGGCGCGTGGTGCGCCCTTCCAGTAGACTACCCACCTCAGGAGGACCGCTCGAATGGCCCAGCCCCCTGGGCTCAGGATCCACGGAGCCCGGCAGAACAACCTCAAGAACGTCTCGCTCGAGATCCCGCACGACCGGCTCACGGTCGTGACGGGCGTGTCCGGCTCCGGCAAGTCGTCGCTGGCCTTCGACACGCTCTTCGCCGAAGGGCAATGGCGGTACATCGAGTCGCTGTCCACCTATGCGCGGATGTTCCTCGATCGGGTGGACCGCCCCGACGTGGACCGGATCGAGCAGATCCGGCCCGCGGTCGCCCTCGAGCAGAAGAACCCGGTGCGGACGGCGCGCTCGACGGTCGGCACCGCCACGGAGGTCTACGACTATCTCCGCCTCTTGTACGCGAAGATCGGGCACGTCCACTGCCCCGCGTGTGGCGCGCCCGCGACCTCGCACTCGCCCGCGACGATCGTGGGCTCCCTCCTCCAGGAGCACCCCGGCGCCCGCGCGCTGATCATGTTCCGCCTCGCCGTGCCCGCGGCGATCCCGCCTGCGGAGCTGTGGACGAGCCTGAACCGACGCGGCTTCGCCCGGGTGCGGGTGAACGGCGCGATCCACGACTTGGCGTCGCCGCCACCGGTGGACCTCGCCGAGCACCGGACGATCTCGGTCGTGCTCGACCGCGTCGTGCTCGAGGCCGCCCACCGGACGCGGATCGCCGAGTCCGTCGAGGCGGCCCTGCGGGAGGGCGGCGGGCAGGTGGAGGTCGAGGTGCTCGACGGGCCCGCGCGCGTCTTCGCCGAGGACTTCCGCTGCAGCGGCTGCGGCGCCGCCCTCGAGCGGCCCCAACCGCTCCTCTTCTCGTTCAACCATCCGCTCGGCGCCTGTCCCGAGTGCAAGGGCTTCGGCAACCTCCTGAAGTACGACGAGGCCCTCGTCGTCCCCGACCCGGGCAAGAGCCTCGCGGAGGGCGCCATCGAGCCGTGGACCCACCCGTCGGGCAAGTGGTACCAGCGCGAGCTGATGAAGGCGGCGCGGCGACACAAGATGGATACCGATGCGCCCTGGGAGACCCTTCCCGAGAGGGCGCGCGCGCTCGTCGCCGAGGGCGACGCGGGTTTCCCCGGTATCAAGGGATTCTTCGAGGAGGTCGAGTCGTACCGCTACAAGCTCCACGTGCGCGTGTTCCTCTCGCGCTACCGGAGCCAATCGCCGTGCCAGACGTGCCACGGCGCGCGGCTCAAGCCCGCCGCGCTCGCCGTGCGCGTCGCCGGCCTCACGATCGCCGAGTTTGCCGCACTCACCGTCGACGCGGCCGCGCGCCTGCTCGCCGACCTCACGCTCACCGCGTGGGAGGCGGTCGTCGCACGCGAGATCCTGCGACAGCTCAACGCGAAGCTCGGGTTCCTCCTGCGCGTCGGGCTCGGCTACCTCACGCTCGCGCGCCAGACGCGCACCTTGTCGGGGGGAGAAGCCCAACGAATCAATCTGGCGAATCAGCTGGGCTCGCAACTTGTCGGAACGCTGTACGTGCTCGACGAACCCTCGATTGGATTGCACCCGCGCGACACGATGCGGCTCGTGGAGCTGTGCCGCGAGCTCGCCCGGGCGGGCAACACCGTCGTCGTCGTCGAGCACGACCGCGACTTCATCGCCGCCGCGGATCACGTCGTCGAGCTGGGCCCCGGCTCGGGGGAGCGGGGCGGCGAGATCGTCTTCAGTGGCCCCCAGGCGGAGTTCGTGAAGGCGACGCGCTCGCTCACCGCGCGCTACGTCACCGGACGCGAGACGATCCCCGTCCCGCCGTTCCGCCGCACCGGCCGGCGCCACCTCGTCCTCGTCGACGCGCGCGAGCACAACCTCAAGGGCGTGACCCTCCGCATTCCGCTCCACACGCTCACGGTCGTCAGCGGCGTGTCGGGCTCCGGCAAGTCCACGCTCGTCCACGACACGCTCTACCGCGCCGTCGCGCGCGCCTTCAAGGCCGAGTTCACACCGCCCGGCGCCTACGACGCCCTCCTCGGCCTCGAGTACCTCAAGGGCGTCCGCCTGATCGATCAGGAGCCAATCGGTCGCACACCCCGCTCGAACCCCGTCACCTACGTCAAGGCGTTCGACGAGATCCGGAAGCTCTACGCCGCCCTTCCCCGATCCCGGGCGCTCGGCCTCAGCGCCGGTGCCTTCTCGTTCAACGTGCCGGGCGGGCGGTGTGAGTCGTGCCAGGGCGACGGCTTCCAGAAGCTCGAGATGTACTTCTTCGAGGACGTGTACGTCACCTGCCAGGAGTGCGAGGGGCGGCGCTACCGGCCCGACGTCCTCACCGTGAGGTACCGCGGCCGGACCATCAGCGACGTGCTCCACATGACCGTGGACGATGCCGTCGAGTTCTTCACCGCGCAGGCGGGGCTCGCGCGTCGGTTGCGCGTGCTCCAGGACGTCGGCCTCGGCTACCTGCGCCTGGGTCAGCCCGCGACGACGCTGTCGGGGGGCGAGGCGCAGCGGCTCAAGATCGCCGCCGAGCTCGGCACGCGCGCGGCGAGCGAGATCCTCTACATCATGGACGAACCGACGACGGGGCTTCACCTCGACGACGTCAAGAAGCTCCTCGGGGTGCTCAATCGCCTCGTGGACGCCGGCAACACGATCGTCGTCGTCGAGCACCACCTCGACGTCATCAAGTCGGCGGACCACCTCATCGACCTCGGGCCGGAGGGCGGTGAGGAGGGCGGCGAGATCGTCGCCGAGGGGACGCCGGAGGCGGTGGCCCAGACGCCCGGCTCGTACACCGGCAAGTTCCTCGCGGAGATCCTCCCGAAGCTCAACGGCAAGAATCGCTAGCTCGCCGTCGGGGGCGCACGCCGCCTCCGAACGGTCGGGGGTCAACCCGCTGAGAGTCTTCTACGGCTGGATCGTCGTCGGGGGCGCGTTCCTCGTCCTCTTCGTCGCCTACGGCGCGCAGTACTCGTTCGGCGTCTTCTTCGGCGCCCTCCTCGAGGAGTTCGGCTGGAGCCGCGCGAGTCTCTCCGGCGCGTTCTCGCTCTACGCGTTCGGCTACTGCGTCTTCGGCTTCCCCGCCGGGCGGCTCACCGACGTCTGGGGTCCGCGCGTCGTGATCGCCGCCGGCGGGCTCTTCCTCGGCGCGGCGCTCGCCGGCATGTCGCTCGTCACCCAGCTCTGGCAGCCGTACTTGCTCTACGGCCTCGTGGCGGCGCTGGGCATGGGCACCGCGTACGTGCCGTGCAACACGACGGTCGTGAAATGGTTCGTCGCGCGGCGCGGCCTGGCCGTCGGCCTCGCCTCGAGCGGCGCGAGCGTCGGCACCTTCGCGCTGCCGCCCCTGGCCCAGCTCCTCGTCACCGGAGTCGGCTGGCGGGCGGCGTACGTCGTCTTCGGGATCGGGATCGCCGTCCTCTTGACCCTCGCGGCCCAGGTGATGCGACGTGACCCCGAGAGCCTCGGCCTTCACCCCGACGGGGCGGGCGGGCCCGTCGGGGTGGTCGACGGCGCCGCCGAAGGCGCGGGGCCCCTCCACCGAGCGATGCGGACGCGCGCGTTCTGGATGATCGCCGCCGCGTTCACGGCGACGTGGATCCCGGTCTTCATCCCGCTCGTTCACCTCGTGCCGTTCACACGCGACCTCGGCTATTCGGCCCTGACCGGCGCCTGGGTCGTGTCGGCGCTCGGCATCGGCGCCGTCGCCGGCCGCCTCGTGATGGGCGCGGTCTCGGATCGGATCGGTCGCAAGCCCGCGGTCGGGGCCGCGATGGCGCTCCAGGCCGTCGGCTTCCTCGGCTTCCTCCTCGCCGGCCGCGGGCTCGCGGTGCTCTTCGGCGACGCGCTCGTCTTCGGCTACTCGTACGGCGCGATCTCCACGCTGTTCCCGGCGATCGTCGGCGACTTCTTCGGCCGCGGCCAGGCGGGTGCGATCGTCGGGTTTCTCTTCGCGCTGGCCGGGGCGATGGCGGGCTGGGGGCCGCTCATCGCCGGGGCGATCTACGACGCGACCGGGCGCTACGACCTCGTGTGGATGCTCTCGGCGCTCCTGAACGTCGTCGCGATCGCCCTCCTCGCCACGACGCGGCCGCCGCGAGGAGTCGTGGCGTGATCGCGCGGAAGGCGATCGTCATCAGCATCGACGGGCTGGCGGCGTTCTACTGGACCGACCCCTCGGCGCGGATGTCGGGGCTCCGCGCCCTCGCGGAGCGCGGGGTCGTCGCCGCACGCATGGAGACCGTGTTCCCCAGCACGACCTGGCCGACGCACGCGAGCCTCGTCACGGGGGTGGCGCCGGACCGGCACGGCGTGGTCGGCAACAGCATCCTCAACCGACGGACGTGGACGCCCGAGGACCTCACGGGCGATCCCGTTTACGACGCGCCGGACCTCCTGCGCGCGCCCACGGTCTACGACCACGCCCACGCCGCGGGGCTCACGACCGCGGCGATCGACTGGCCCGCGACGCGCAACTCGCCCTCGCTCCATTTCAACCTGCCGTTCTTCAAGGACCAGCGCGTGTTCGAGACCCAGACCGCGCGCGCGGTCTGGGCCGAGCTCGCGGCGCTCGGCTACCCGCTCGACCGCCAGGGCGAGTGGGCGCAGCTGCCGAAACGATTCCTGAAGGACGCCATGGTGGCCGACCTCGCGAGCCACGTCTGGCACCGCTGGGCACCGCGGCTCTTGCTCGTCCACTTCCTGTGCGTAGACAGCCTCCAGCACCTCCACGGGCCGCGCTCGCCGGAGGCCTACTGGGCGATCGACTACGTGGACGGGCTCATCCAGCGATTCGTCGCGACCCTGCCGGCCGACGAGCTCGGCGGGCGCACCGCGCTGTTCGTGGTGTCGGACCACGGCTTTCTGCCCGTCGCGCGGGAGATCCGGCCGAACGCGCGGTTGCGAGAGCTCGGGGTGCTGCGCGCGGACGCGGCCGGGCGCGTCGCGAGCGCCGAGGCGCGCTTCATCACGAACCACGGCGCGGGCTACCTCTATTGCGGGGGCGGCGGCGATCCCGCCCGCCTCGCGCGGGATCTCGCCGCCGAGCTAGCGCGGCTCGAGGGTGTGGCGCACGTGTGGACGGACGGCGACTATCCCACCCTCGGGCTGCCGACACTCGCGCAGAACCCGACGGTCGGCGATCTCCTCCTGGAGGCGGCGCCCGACTCCGCCTTCGCGGACGACGCTCAGGGCGCTGTGATCGTCTCCACGCCGCGCTATCGCGGCAATCACGGTCACTTGCCGACGCACCCCGACAACGGCGCGTTCTTCCTGGCGGCGGGTGTGTCCATCGCGCACGGACTGGCGCTCGCGACGGTTCGAAGCCGCGACGTCGGGCCCACGGTCGCTCACGTGCTCGGTCTCCGAATGGACGCCACGGACGGCCGCGTGCTCGACGCGATCCTCACCGCGTGACCGGGGCCGTCGGGGGCCTGCTAGAATCCCCCATGCCGATGGAGATCGCCGGCCTCAAGGTAGAGCGCGTGGCGCCGCGGGTCCCCGGGCGCGGGCACCCGATCCTGTTCCTGCACGGCATGTGGGGCGGGAGCTGGATGTGGGACAACTACCTCGGCTTCTTCGCGGGGCTCGGCTACAGCTGCTACGCGCTGAACCTGCGCGGCCACCACGGTTCGAAGCCGGTGGCCGACATCGGCCGCGTGCCGTTCCGCGATTACCTCACTGACGCGCGCGCCGCCGTCGCGGCCATCGGCAACCCGATCGTTGTCGGCCACTCGATGGGCGGCCTCCTCGCGCAGAAGCTCGCCGAGCTCCTCGACCCGCCCGCCGTGGTCGCGCTCACGCCGGCGGCGCCGCGCGGAATCTTTCCCCTGTGTTCCCTCGAGCTCCTCCGAGTCTCGCTCGTGCATCTCCACGAGCTGCTGCTCGGCCGCCCGATCGTCCCGACGCCCGCGGAGGCCGACGCGCTGCTGTTCGGGCGGATCCCGCCCGCCGAGCGCCCGACCGCCTTCGAGCGGCTCGTGCCCGAGTCGGGACGCATGGCGTTCGACGTCGCGTTCGCCGGCGTGTCGGTGGACGCCACGCGGATCCGGAGCCCGATGCTGGTCGTCGCGGCCCGTGAGGACCGCATCACGCCCGCGCGGATGGTCCGGAAGATCGCGCGGAAGTACCGGGCCGAGCTCCGCGTGTACGACGGGCACGCCCACATGCTGCTGCTGGAGCCCGGCTGGGAGCTGATCGCCGGGGAGGTCGCGACCTGGCTCGACAAGGAGGTGCGATGAAGACCCTCCGGGACAAGTACTGCATCGTCGGCGTGGGCGAGACGGAATACTCGCGCGCCTCCGGGCGCACGACGCGCGCGATGGCCGTCGAGGCGATCCGCCGGGCCATCCTCGACGCGGGCCTCACGGCCGGCGACGTGGACGGCATGATGGACTACCAGGGGGGCGACTCGACCCTGGCGAGCCACGTCGCCCCCGACCTCGGCATCCGGCTGAACTTTTTCATGGACGTGGTCGGCGGCGGCTCCTCGACCGAGGCGCTGATCGGCCTCGCCATGGGCGCGATCGAGGCCGGCATGTGCAACACGGTCGCGATCTACCGCTCGATGAACGGCTACTCCGAGTTCCGCATCGGCGGCACGGGCGCCCGCGCCGCCCAGCCCGTGCGCGGGCTCGACCTGGCCCAGGTGCCCTTCGGGATGCGGAGCGCGGGCCAGAACTTCGCGCTGACCTTCATGCGCCACATGCACGAGTACGGCACGACCTCCGCGCAGGTCGCCCGCGTCAAGGTCGCCCACTCGAAGCACGCGTCGCAGAACCCGAAGGCGCTCCTCAAGGAGCGCGTAACGGTCGAGGACGTCGTCGGATCGCGCTGGATCGTGAAGCCGCTCCACCTCCTCGACTGCTGCCTCGAGACCGACAACGCGACCTGCCTCATCGTGACCTCGGCCGAGCGGGCCCGTGACTGCCGCCACCGGCCCGTCGCCATCATGGGCGTCGCCGGGCGCGTGTCCAAGCCCCGCATCGACTTCCACTGGGCGCACGGCCCGATCACGCGCGTCGCCGGTTACTACGCGAAGGACATCGTGTTCGGCCAGGCCGGCGTCGGGCCCGACGACGTGGACATCACCGGCTCCTACGACGCGTTCACGTTCACGACGATGCTCCAGCTCGAGGAGTACGGCTTCTGCAAGAAGGGCGAGGGCGGCCACTACGTCTCGAGCGGGATCATCGAGCTCGGCGGCCGGCGGCCCAACAACACCTCGGGCGGCCACCTCTGCGAGGGTTACACGCACGGGATGTCGATGGTGATCGAGAATGTCCGCCAGCTCCGCGGCACCGTGGACGACTATTGCCCGAAGGCGGCCGAGGGCGTCCACACCTACGACTACGGCCCGGGCCGCTGCCGGCAGGTCAAGGACGCCGAGATCACGATGAACCTGGGCTGGGCCGTGCCGCCCACGGGCAGCGCCCTCATACTCCGCCGATGAATCTGGGGAGGAGGTATCGCTGATGCCCGAGCCCGTCCAGTACCGCGGCATGACGCTCATCGTCCCCGACAACGACAGCGAGTGGACGGAGTTCTACGCCCACGCGCGCGCCCATCGGCTCGTCGTCCGGGCGTGCACCGGGTGCGGCCTCATGCGCTACCCGCCCACGCACGCCTGCCCCTGGTGCATGGCGCTCGGATGGACCTGGCAGGAGCTCTCCGGACGCGGCACGATCTACTCCTACGAGATCGTCCATCACGCGATCCAGCCGGGCTTCCGCGGGCTCACCCCCTACCCCGTCGTCCTCGTCGAGCTGGACGAGCAGCGGGGCCGGCCGACGCCCGACGAGTCGCTGCGGATCATCGGCAACCTCGTGACGCCCGACCTCACGCCCGAAGCGGAGGCGAACGTCGCGATCGGCAAGCGCGTACGCGTGCACTTCCAGGACCTCGCCGACCACATGGCGCTGCCGCAGTTCACGCTCACGGACGAGCCCGCCCCGGGGCGGGTCTGGCGCCTGCCGGAATGAAGTTCGGCATCGCCCTCTCGGTCCAGCACCTGCCGGACGATCCGCAGGGGTCCCGGTTCCGCGAGCACCTGGAGCAGGTGCGCCTCGCTCGCGCCGTGGGGTTCACCTCCGTCTGGGCGAGCCAGCACTATCTGTCCGATCCGTTCACCTATTTCCAGCCGATCCCGACGCTCGCCCGCGTCGCCGCGGAGGCCCCCGGCCTGACGCTCGGGACGGGGTGCCTCCTCCTGCCGCTCCATCACCCCGTCGAGATCGCCGAGCAGCTCGCGACGCTCGACGTGATCACCGGTGGTCGCTTCGTCTTCGGCGTCGGCCTCGGCTATCGCGACGTCGAGACCCGGGCGATGGGGCACGACCCGAAGGAGCGCGTCGGCCGCCTCGTCGAAGGGCTCGAGGTGATCGAGCGGCTCTGGAACGGCGAGCCCGTCACCTACGAGGGCACGCACTTCCGTCTGCGTGACGTGCGAATCTCGATGCGCCCGCTGCAGCGGCCGCGCCCGCCCGTGTGGCTGGCGGCGAACAGCGACGGCGGCGTGCGGCGCGCGGCCCGGCTCGGCGACGCCTGGCTGATGAACCCCCACGCCACGCTCTCGACGCTCGAGCGCCAGCAGGCGCTCTTCCGGAGCACGCGGCGGGATCTCGGCCGGCCCGCGGCGACCGAGACGCCGCTGATCAAGGAGTGCTACGTGGCGCCCGAGCCGTCCACGGCGTTCGCGGAGTCCGCCGCGTTCCTCGACGCGAAATATCGGGCCTACCGGCGATGGGAGCAGGACAAAGCGCTGCCCCCGGGTGAAAGCTTCGCGGAGAGCTTCGAGGAGCTGGCGCGCGACCGGTTCGTCATCGGCGACCCGGCGGGGGTCGCGGAGGAGATCGCCCGCTATCGCGAGCGTCTCGGCGTCACGACGCTGATCTTCCGCCTGCAGTGGCCCGGGATGGATCAGGCGAAGGTGCTGCGGTCCATTCGGCTCCTCGGCGAGAAGGTCCTGCCGAAGCTCGCCTAGGCTAGAACCCCGCCCTTCCCGCTGGCAATTTTTCGCTTGACAGCTTTCTGCGTGGGCAGTCGCCGCGTGCCGGCAATACCTGGTGCAGGCCGTCCCAGCGGTCCACAGAAGCGCGGAGAAGCCATCGCGGATGCGTTCGTCGCAAAATGTCGATCGGGCCGCGATCGCTGCTCAGCCCGCCTCCCAGATGGCTCCGAAACTCGGGTGTAGAGTCGCCCCAGCAGAGAAAGGGGGACTCGTCATGGAAATGCGCGCGCTCGACCGACTGGGCGACGAGATCGCTGAGTTGTCGGCCCACCTCGACGCCGCGACCGCTCGTCTCCTTGAGCTCATTCGAGAGTTCGACACCCGCGAGGGCTGGAATACCGGATTCAGCTCGTGCGCGGCCTGGCTCGCCTGGCGCGTGGGGTTCGCGCCGGGCGCGGCTCGGGAGCACGTCCGGGTGGCGCGCGCGCTCGGCACGC
>WNFW01010881.1_pt1 | contig 16170 bp, 13 predicted proteins | sample 5400131 | NCBI WGS metagenome assembly WNFW01 (sample SAMN13153362, study PRJNA577476) | soil metagenome | isolation source: 20 cm soil or saprolite under grassland replicate 1 | place: USA:California | collected 2016-06-15 | reverse complement strand
CGGAGGCCGCGAAAAAAAGGAAGACAAGATCGATCACGGCGTCGGGCTCGAATTCCACAAGCGCATCGGCGATCGCGTGGAAAAGGGAGAACCGCTGGCCACGATTCATTACAATAGCGACGCCAAACTTGCCGAAGCGATGAGCCGCATCGCGGACAGTTATTACATCGGCGAGGAGGCTACGCGCGAGAAGCGGCCTCTGGTACGCAGGGTGATTGGCGCTTGAAGTTGCTGTGTGGAGAGGGGTGTTCATGGGACGTTTCACCGGAGTACTCGGCATGGCCGTGATTCTGGGGCTGGCCTGGCTTTTCTCCACCGACCAGCGCGCCATCAAGCTCAAGACGATCGCTTGGGGGCTTGGGCTCCAGTTGGCGCTAGGCTTCTTCGTTCTCCGTTCTAGTGTAGGTAGTTCGGTGTTTGGTTTCCTGGGTGCGGGCGCAAATAAGCTGTTGAGCTTTTCTTACGCGGGGTCCGCGTTCGTGTTCGGCGATCTCGGTCTGCCGAAGGAAATCTCCCGGCTTGGCTTTTCATTTGCTTTCCAGGTACTTCCCACGATCATCTTTATTGCCGCCTTTTTTGCGGTGCTCTATCACCTCGGCGTAATGCAGCTCATCATCCGGGCTGCCGCGTGGATCATGACTCGCGTGATGGGCGCCAGCGGCGCGGAATCCCTCAACGTCGCCGCCAGTATCTTCATGGGTCAGACGGAAGCTCCGCTCACCATCCGCCCCTTTCTTCCCACGCTCACCAAGTCGGAACTCATGGTCGTCATGACCAGTGGAATGGCGCATATCTCCGGCGGCATGATGGCCGGGTACATCCAGGTGGGAGGCGCCGATCCCAAGAATCTTTTGACTGCCGTCATCATGACCGCGCCGGGAACATTGCTCATGGCCAAGATGCTCGTCCCGGAAACCGAGCAGCCGCTCACGGCCGGCCGCGTGGAAATGCCCCCCATGGAAAAAGAAACCAATCTTCTGGGCGCCATCGCCCGGGGCACAACTGACGGCTTGCATCTCGCACTCAATGTCGGCGCCATGCTGATTACTTTCATCGCCTTGCTGGCGCTGCTGAACGCCATCATGGGCGGCATCCACAATTGGCCTCGCATGGCCTGGTTCCCGGAAAGCTTGCAGACCGTTTTCGGCTGGTTCTTCGCGCCGGTTGCCTGGCTGATCGGTGTGCCCTGGCAGGACGCCGCAAAGATTGGCAACCTGCTCGGGACGCGCATGGTCATCAATGAATTCGTCGCGTTTGGCCAGCTTGGCCTAATGAAGGGCTCGCTCGATCCGCGCACTTTTGCGATCGCCACCTTCGCTCTCTGCGGCTTCGCCAACTTCAGCTCCATCGGCATTCAGATCGGCGGCATCGGCGCGCTCGCACCAGAGCAGCGCAGTCAGCTCGCAAAGTTCGGTATCCGCGCCATGCTCGCGGGCACTATGGCAAACTTGATGTCCGCTTCCATTGTGGGGATTCTTTCGTGAGTGCAAAAAAAAGCTCTAAGTCCAAGACTCCGAAAACGATTCCGTCCGGAAAAATCGCAACTGCAATCCCTACTGGCAGTTCGCCGGGTGGCGAGTTTGAGCGCGCGGGAGAAGCGGCTGACTTCGTTTTTTCTCAGACGAAGCTGCGTCCCCAGATTGCCCTCGTCCTGGGTTCCGGCCTTGGCGGTTTCGCGGACGAATTCGCTGATGCCGCCAAAATTCCCTACGCAAAAATACCGCACTTTCCTCAATCTACCGCCATTGGCCACGCGGGGAAGCTCGTCATCGGAAAAGTGGGAGCAATTCCCATTGCGGGGATGCAGGGCCGCGTCCATCTTTACGAGGGCTATTCCGCGAAAGAGGTGGCTTTTCCCATCCGCGTTTTCGCGCGCATGGGTGTCAAGGCCGTGATCCTCACCAACGCCGCGGGCGGTATTAAGCGAGAATTCTTGCAGGGCCGGCTGGTGGTGATCAGCGATCATATCAATCTGCAGGGCGTCAATCCGCTCACGGGGCCAAACGACGAGAGATTTGGCCTGCGCTTCCACGACATGACCGCGGCTTACGACAAACACTTTCGCGAAATGACGGTCGGCGAAGGAAACCGCATGGGCATCGGGATGTTTGAGGGCGTGTACGCGGGACTTCTTGGGCCGAGCTATGAGACGCCGGCGGAGATACGCTCCTTGCGCGCGATCGGCGCCGATCTGGTGGGAATGTCCACGGTTCCGGAAGTGATCGCCGCGCGGCATAGCGGCATTCGCGTGCTGGGCATCTCTTGCGTGACGAATGCGGCCGCAGGAATCCTGGATCAGCCGCTCAACCACCTGGAAGTGCTGGAGGTGGCAGAACGCGTGAAAGGGCAATTCATCGGATTGCTGAAAGCGGTCATTCCGCGAATTGCAGAGGCCATTGCATGAGCGAATATGGGACTCTGATTTCGGCGGCCAGGCAGGTGAGGGAAAACGCGCATGCGCCGTACTCCAATTTTCGCGTGGGCGCGGCGCTCCGCGCCACCTCCGGAAGAATTTTTGGCGGCTGCAACGTCGAGAACGCCACTTATGGCCTCACCGTGTGCGCCGAGCGCATCGCCATTTTCAAAGCAATCAGCGAAGGCGAGCGCGGGTTCGACGCCATTTCCGTGGTGACGGACACCGAGACGTTGACGCCGCCCTGCGGCGCCTGCCGCCAGTTGATCTGGGAATTTTGCGGCGACGTTCCCGTGATCCTGGCGAACCTCAAGGGCAAATTCGAAATATTCCAGATGCGCGAACTGTTCCCGAAGCCGTTTGATTCCTCGAATTTATAGAAACTGGAAAATAGAAAATGGAAAAGCGAAATTGGATGCGCAGTTTCCGTTCGTGGCGGGCCATTGTTCTAGTTCCCATTTTGTATTTTCTATTTTCCAGTTACGTCCATGCGCAAAACGCAAAAAAAGAAAAAATCGACATGCTCGTGGCGGGCGGCACGGTCGTTACGATGAATGCAGAACGTCGCATCATCGAGGATGGTGCGGTGGCGGTAAACGGCGACACGATCGAGGCCTTAGGATCACGGGCGAGCATCGAGGCGAAATACACCGCCGCGCAGACCATCAATGCCGGCGGGAAACTCGTGCTCCCTGGCTTCATTAACGGGCACACGCACGTGCCGATGACGCTGCTCCGCGGCTTGCGTGACGACGTGACTCTCGACGAGTGGCTGCGGAAATACATCTTCCCGGCGGAAGCCAAGAATGTGACGGAAGAATTTGTCCGCCGGGGCACGCGGCTGGCGGCGGCGGAACAGATTCGCGGAGGAGTGACCACCTTCGCCGACATGTACTACTTCGAAGATGCCGTTGCCGAGGAGACCAAAGCCGCGGGAATGCGCGGCGTGCTGGGCGAAACGATTCTTGATTTTCCTGCGCCGGACAATAAATCCAACGCGGCCATGCTGGAGTACACCGAGAAATTTCTGAAGCGCTGGCAAGGCGATGCGCTGATTCATGCCGCGGTCGCGCCGCATTCGATTTATACCTGCTCGCAAAAGACCCTTCAGGATTCGGCGGCGCTGGCGCGGAAGTACAGCGCGCCGATCCTCATCCACGTCGCAGAAATGAAAAAAGAATTGGACGACAGCCGAGCGAAGAACGGCACTACACCGGTGCAGTATCTCGACAAGCTCGGTATTCTCGGTCCGGACATGGTGGCGGCGCACTGCATTTTTGTTGACGAGGCGGATCGCAAAATCCTGGCGCAGCGGCAGGTGGGGTGTGTGCACAATCCTTCGAGCAACATGATGCTTGCCAGCGGCGTTGCTCCAGTGATCGAAGAACGCGCGGCAGGCGTGGCGGTCGGGCTGGGCACGGACGGCCCGGCGGGCAGCAACAACGACCTCGACTTGATGGAAGAGATGGACCTGGCGGCGAAGCTCCAGAAGATCACCAAGATGGACCCGCAGGCGCTCGGAGCGAAGACCGTCGTCGAAATGGCGACCATCGAGGGCGCGCGTGCGCTGCACATGGGAAAGGAAATTGGTTCGCTCGAAGCAGGGAAGAAAGCGGACTTGATTGTCATCGGCCTCGACGCGCCGAACGGCGTGCCAATGTACGATGTCTATGCGCAATTGGCGTATGCGTTGAAGGGGAGCGACGTGGAGACCGTCATCATCGACGGCCGCGTGGTGATGCGCGGCAAAAAACTGCTTACCGTGGATGAATCGGCAGTGATTGCCAAGGCTAAGGAAGTTAAGAATAAGATCGCGGCCTCGCTGAAGTAAGCCCGGAAGAAATGAATTCAGGAAACCATGAAGTGCGAGCCCCGGAAAGTAGAAAAGAAATGAAGCAAGGCTCCGGCATTTCCGCATCCCTGGGTGCGATTGTAAGCTCGCTCGCCACCATGGGGTGCTGTCTACCTCTAGGATTTGCAGGCGCGCTGGGGGCGGCGGGCGCGAGCGCGTTTCTGCAGCGATCCCGCCCGTGGCTCCTGGCGCTTTCCATAGTGTTTCTGGGTGTTGGATTCTGGCAGCAGCGCCGCGCAAGGCTGTGCGCGGTGAAACGGAGTTATTGGAGTACGGCGCTGCTTTGGACAGCAGTGGTATTCGTTGTGACGATGGTGGTTTTCCCTCAGGAAATCGCAGGATTCATTGCCGATCATTTTTCAGGTGCCGCGAGGTGAAGAAGAAAAGCTTCGCCATTGGCTTGCTCGCCGTGATCCTAATCTTTCTCGCGGTGTACTTTGGGCTGGATTCTTCCACGCCGCCTGGTCAAGAACCTCTCGTCACGCTCACAACCGCGAATTTCGCGGCGTTCGAAGAGTCCTTCGACAAATCCACGGAAGGGCCCCGGCTGGTACTCCTTCTTTCTCCGACTTGATCCACCTGTCTGCGGGGGGCCTCCGCGGTCGAACAACTCTTGCAACGTAATTCGAACCCTGTGCTCCGGGTGCTGGTGGTGTGGGAGCCGATACTTCCGACGGACTTGCGTTCACCGATTCATAGCACGCTCGGGAGAATCCCGGACAAGCGCGCCCGTCAATTCTGGGACTTGCAACATCTCGTCGCACAAGAGCTCGGCAGGATTGCCGGTGAAAACCCGGGACAACCGAAGCCCGATTGTTGTATCAATCGAGGATTCTTCTGGGACGACGCCATTCTCTATGCACCACATTCGCAGTGGCGGCAGACACCGCCGGCCGTTTTCTGGAACGGCCCGGTCGTCCGCGTGACTTCTGCCCTCGAGAAGACACTCCAGAATCGCCCATGACGGAGCGTCCTCAAGACTTGGCATAGCAAACCCCGCAGCGGAAGCGTCGTTCCTGTTTCAATTCCACAACGTAGACGATACGCCCACGGACAAAAATGTCTGGTGTGCCCGGTGCGTAGGGAGCAGCCACTTCGATTTCGGTTCTCGCAACGTATTCCTTCCGGCTCTTGAAGCGGAGTCCGCCGCGGGAAATGTCCTCGCACGTCACGATATCGTCGCCAAAGGCATAGCTCCGGATGCACGCCTTAAAATTCACTTTAGTGCGCACGTGCTTGCGTCTGTTTTCGGTGGACGCCGGATCCGGTGGCGAGGCCGGGAGTGTTTCAACGGGCTCCGCCCTTTCCTCCACTTCCGTCGTCGGCGTTTCCACCCGAACGGGCTCGCCGCCGGCATCTACAGTAGTCCGCTTCCAAATCGTTGAGGACCCGCACCTCTTGCAAGAACGGACGATCCCTTCGTTGACCAGGTATACGTCCGATTCCAGGTCGCTTTGTTCAACCATCTCGCGGGCCTTGCAGCTGCTGCACTGGAGCAGCACGCGGCTGGCCTCTTTTTCGGAGTCCGTCATGCTGGGAAAATCGACTCCCCAGAGGTCCACCTCCGCATCCAGGAAGGTCACGCCGTAGGTGTGGCTCTCGCCATGCTGGCCGAGCTGGCCAACGACACGAACCTCAACCTCTTTGTCGGTGTCCAGCCTGCGAAGAATCAATTCCTGTTCTGCGGAGAGCACGTATTGCGAAACAATGCCCGCGCCGTGGCGGCTGAGCAACACCGTCTTGGTCTGTTCGGAAAAAACTTTGCCTTCCATATCGCTGCCTACTAACAGAATTGCAATCTCTCTGGCAATTCGGTTGCTGCGACGCACGTATTCTGGAGGCATTGCCACCCACGCTCCGTAAGAGTGGATCTCTGCAGCCTGGATGTCCGTCATCGTGCGCATGAGGCCCTTACGGAAAACGTGAGCACCCATGGCGCGCGCGTCGTTTCAAGCAATCCCTGGAAACTGAATGATCGGCTGAACTTGTGGTGCCTGCCGGGGGATTTCCGAGCCCGCGCGCGAGTAGTTTATTGCCAGCCGCTCGGCCCCAATTCGTTCGCCATCGGGCTGCAACTGCTGGCCGCAGCGGGAGAATGGAAATAGCTTCCCCAGCGAAGCCCTCTCGATGGTCCTGCTGTATTCGAGGGAAACCTTTGGGATTTAGCGCGAAAGTGCCAGCAGCGATTCGTTCAGCTTGGTCAGGTCGGAGTCGAGTCGATAGTAGCCGGGTCGCCAGCCAGCGGGAGTCTCATCACCAGTGACGTTGAGTACCGCAAAATCGTTTGCCGCCCCTTTCTGGTTGTCCAGCTTCGGGAACTTATCACCGACATAAGTGGCGGGGTGCTGGCTGACGACGCGCTCGCACTCATTCACGGATAGAACGGCGCGCAGCATACCTTGGTTCTTGGCGTGCGGTTGGCAAAAGTAAAGGGTTGGCATACAGGAGCATCATCGCCATTCGATTCGCTAACTTGAATAGTACTTTGGGGCAATTGGCCGGAAAGGTGACCAAAAATACAAGGAAATCGGCGTCAATTGGAAATTATTGATTCTGCAGAGCTTGGCGGAAGATTCCGGCTTCCTCGGTTCCGATTCGGAACACTTCTGGAACCTACTTTTTGAGCATCTCCATGCCGGTCAGCGCATAGATCGCCGCGCAATCGGTCACTTTTCGTAGGTCGACGTATTCCTTCGGTCCATGCGCCACGGAGAGCAGGCCGGGACCATAGGCGTAGGCCGACACCCCCTGTTCGGCGTAGAAACGAGTTTCCAGCAGGCCGGGGCACATCTCAAAACGTGGCGGTTCGCCCGTAACCGTTCTAACGCTGCGAGCCAGCGCCTCCCCGAGCGGCTCCTCCTTACGGCACGTCGCGGATCGCCCCTCTTGAAGAATCTCCCATTCCAAAGGGATGCCTTCGCGCTTGCAATTCTCCAGGACCCCCATCAACTCGGCCCTCTCTTCCTCCAGATTTTCCTCGGGATTGATGCGCCGGTCTACCGTGAACCAGCACTCCTCCGGTACGAGGTTGAAGTTCGCCCCGCCGCCGGTTTGTCCTCCCAGCATCAGAATCGAGTTACGTGCTTGTTCCGCCCCGCCATTGAAGTTGGTGATGCGCTGCTCCACTTCTCGCTTCAATTCCTGGAGCCGCTCAACGACGCGATGCATGCGTTCGAACGCATTTTCACCTTTGTGCTGCAAACCGACATGTGCGGATTTCCCGTGCACCCGGACGCGCAACGAAATTGCCCCGCGGTTCGCGTTCCACACGGTGCCGCTGGCCGGCTCAGCCAATAGCATGCCGATGCCGCGGCGGCCCAATCGCCCCTGCGCTGCCAGCCATGCCGAGCCGCCTTCGCCTCCCGTCTCTTCATTGGGAACCAGCGTCATGGCGATCCTGCCGTTCAGTTCGGCGCCACATTCTTTCAGCGCGAGAATGGCATAGAGCATGGCGACAATTCCGCCCTTCATGTCGCAAGAGCCGCGGCCAAACAAGAAATGGTCTTTACGGAAAGGCTGGAATTGTTCCCTGGACTGCGCGGGAACGACGTCATAGTGTCCGTGAAAGTAGAGAACGCGTTCTCCCCGTCCATAGGTCGCCATCAGACAGACAGGGCTGTCGCTCGTAGCCTCTTTCGAATCACCAGCCTCCAGGCGCTCGCATTCAAGGCCGCATTCACGCAACCGGTTTTCCAGAAGATTGGCGCAAGCGCGATAATTCTTCCCCGGTGGGTTCTCCGTGGGTATGGCAACAAGCTCGGCCAGCAGCGCGGCCATCTCGTCCTCGCGCTGACCAAGCCAGTCAAGAATCAGCCCGTTCCGCGCTTCGTCTTCGCTCGTTCGCGCACTCATTGGCCCACATGCTAGAAGCCCGCGCCGGTGACGCCAAGCGCCATATTGGTGCATGCGGCGTAAAACCCGTTTCGAGTTTTGCAAGAAGAGAACGGCCCCGAATCGTCGGGGCCGTGGCTCGAACGTAGTTAGGGTCTCTTGCTCGTCTAGAAGTTCAACTTCAGAGCCAGTTGCAGGATGCGAGGATCGCGCGCGGAGCGGATCTTGTCGAAGTTTGCGTTGCCCATGGTAAACGACGCGCAACAGATCGGGTTCAGGTGATTAAACGTATTGAATGTTTCGAAACGGAATTGCCCGCCGAAGCGCTCCGTGAACTTCAGGTTCTTGAACACCCCCAGGTCCGTCCGCCAGAAACCTGGAAGACGCACAGCTCCCGGTCCTTCCGAAGGGGCTGTCGTCTGACCGGCCCCTGGACTCGCAAAAGCTGCCGCATTGAACCAGTTTTCAAAGCTATGCAGCTGGTTCGCGTTCGGATCCCCGACTTGGTTGGCGCGGAATAAACATGGCGAGGGCCCCAGGCAGTCGGCTCCAGTGGGATCGATCGACTGATCGGATGCCACCGTTGCAGGCAAGCCCGTCTGGAAAGTCTGGACGCCCGATACTTCCCATCCCCCGAGGACGTGGCCTGCGAAGCCCTGCTGCGTCCGAAAATACGGAATATCCCAGACGAAGTTACCAGTTACAACGTGTCGCCGATCTGCGATGCACGGACCATAGTTGCTACGCAGGTCGCCTTGTACCGGCATGATGCTGCCGGTACTGCGGTCGGCCTGGTAGGTAGTTAAGCAGTGTGACCAGGTGTAGGAGATGTTGAACAGCGTGTTGCCCTTGAATTGCCTTTGAATCTGGCTTTGGAAGGAATGGTAATTCGAAGTGTAGATTTCCTCGAAGGCGTTACCCCCGTTCCATCCAACGTACGGCCGGATGGCATTCAGCAGATTCGTATTGCTGTTGTCGACGTCGAACACTGGCACGTTGTTTACAACGTGGTTGAAGCTGATGCTGTTGGTCCCGCTCATGCACGGCGTACCGTCGCTACAGTTAGTCCATGCGTTTTTCGCCGGCTGGTTATTATCGAGGAAACCGGGCAAGTGGATTCCATTGTTGCCGTAGTAGCCCACGTCGAAGATCCAGCCGCGAAACATTTCGCGCTGAACGTCCAGGCTCCACTGGGTCGTGTAGGGATACTTGTAATTTATCGGGACGCGGCTCTGAAGTTGCGGCGCGGCTGGCGAGAACGTCCGTGTACCCCCGGTAGGATTCTGGGTAGTGGTGTTCGTAACGCTCAGGTTCGTATTAAACCCGGAACCTAGAAAGATGTCATTTTCCGCATTCCCGAACTCCTGGCCATTATCATAAAACATCCCGAACCCCGCGCGAATCGAGGTCTTCCCGTTCTTCCATGGATCCCAGGCGACTCCCAGGCGAGGCGCGATGCCCCGGTTGTATTCCTTCCCGACCTTACTAGCAAAAGGCGACTGCGTCCCTCCGGCAGGTGGATGAGCAAAAATGTAACCGTTGAGCGGGTTGAAATTCGGGTTGCACGCGCTGACAATCTGGCCCGACGCATTCAAGCTGGTGTCCAGCCGGCCGGCATTAACACCGGCTGCATTACCCAAAACGCAAGGAGCCTTCATCGGATCGTAGAACGCCGGATCGAATTGCCCCAGCATGCCATTGGCATCCGTCGGTTGGCGGAAGAACGAATGACGGAAGCCGTAGATGAACGTCAAGTTGGATTTTGCACGCCAGTTATCCTGTGCGTAGTATTCGAACTGGTTGTCCATGATGTTGGCGGTCAGGTCGAGCGCGCTTTGTGAAAACGTGCCTACACGTCCCAGCAGGAAATTCGCCCAGGACTGTTCGAAGTTGGGCGTGCCTGTTTGAACTCCATTCTGATTGAACGCGAATGTTGCGGCGTTATTGCCGCCAGCGTTTTCATTCTTGTTGTAGTGGTAGTAGATGGCGCCGAACTTGATGCTATGACTACCCATGATTTTCGTGACGTTGCCGAAGGCCGTGTGGTTACGATCGAAGTCCCGATACGGTCCGAAGCTGCCGGGGCCACTCGCGCCAAGGGGGACGGTAGCGCCTACAAAGGTCAGGTTAGGGATGCGGTCCAGCTTCGAGGCGAAGGGCAGCTTCACGGCTCTGGCCACGTCCGGCGAATTCTTGGTGGTGACAAGGCCGATCGGATCGCTGACAATCGCGCCGTACGAGTAAGCGTAACCAGGCTCGATCAGAAATGTTGGGCTGAGTGTAATGGTTGCGCGAACGGTGTAGTTGTGGCCGGGGGAGTTCGTCGAAGTAGTACCCACCCCCTGGATCGGCGGCCCGGAGGAGAACAGGCCGATTGCTTCCTGCGTCGGAATCGTATCGCGGAGGATCTTGCCCGAAAAGCTGAGCCTTTTGTTAACCATGTGATCAATCTTGATGATCTCTTCGCGGAAGTTGAAAATGTTCTTCAGCGTGGACGTAAATCCGAAGGGATCGGTGGTGCCGTTTGGCGTCGAGTATTTCGAGTAAATGTCCTTGAGGTACGCTTGCGCGATCGGATCGAACGACGTGGTTGGGATCGATGTCGCCGTGCCGCCGGCGGCGCAAGTATTGTTGGCATTGAAGGCCACGCAGACTGGGTGCGCAAACTGGCCGTTGAGCATTCCGGCGGTGGGAACTTCCGCAGATCCATTCACGTATGTGAGGTTTCGTCGCGCCTCTTCGGAAAAGAAAAAGAAGGTCTTAGTCTTCTGTTCGTAAATCTTGGGGATCCATACGGGCCCGCCGATGGTGCCTCCGAAATCGTGATAACGGAGATACGGTTTGTGTGGCAGCAGCGTCGGGTAGAGGCTGGCGAAGTTCCTGGCGTTGAGCATGTCATTGCGCCAGAACTCATAGGCGCTGCCGTGCAGCATGCTGGTCCCCGAGCGGGTAATTACATTTACCTGCCCGCTTGGCCGCGCGCCCGTACTCAGGATCGTACTGGCCGCGGATCACGCGGAACTCGGCGATCGAGTCCACGCTGGGGAAGGAAAGCAGCGTGAGATTGGAACCCCGGTCCACGTTGTCTGCCCCGTCAATCATGTAGTTGTTTTGTTCGCGGCGCCCTCCGTTCATCGAGAACGTGACCAGGTTCGTGCCCTGCGGGGCAAACGCGCCCACGTACAGGGTGTCCGAGTTACCACCATCGGATACGCCGGGAATCAGTGTCACCAACTGCTCCCAGTTGCGGCCGTTCAGCGCCAGCTCGCGAACCTGCGTGCCGCTAATCAGGCCCCCCGCGGTTACAGACTGCAGCTCGACTTGCAATGGGTTCGCTTCGACGGCGACGGTTTCGCTGACCGAACCGACTTCGAGAGTCAGATTGATGGTCAGTTTATCCGCGACGTTCAAAACAATTTTCGAATAGACAGATTTCTTGAAGTTCGGCGCCTCGGCTACCACCTCGTAGCTCCCGATCGGCAAATACGCCGCGAGATACTGGCCGTTCGCCTCCGTCGTCACAGTGCGAAGAACAACGTTCTTGTCCAGATTCTTGATTGTTACTTTGGCTCCCGCAACGGCTGCACCCGAAGAGTCAGTTACCGTGCCCACGATTGAGCCGGTGATTTCCTGTGCGGAAACAATCGCTGCTGAAATACACAGAGACACCCATACACCTAGTGCTAGGAAATTTCTTCTCATGACACCACCCCTGGTCCTTGTGTCCATCTCCCGCCCGCAGGCGCGGACGGCCCACCCCAAGACGCCCCGGATATACTACCGGCAGGAAGAGGAGTCAAGCGCCTAAATCGATTTTGCGGCGCGCATCTTCGGTTGCATCGTCGTTGTCTTTTTTCCACGAGCCCGATCCTGGCACTCACGGCCGCCTTTCCTGTTCTGCGATGGGTCGGGTTGGTTTGGATGCTGGTGTGGCTTCCCGCCTACATGCGCGTATGGGGGTGGGCGAATCTTCTGCATTTGTGTGACGTCGCCGTGATCCTCGGATGCGCCGGATTGTGGTGGGGAAGTTCACTGCTGGTCTCCAGCCAGGCGGTGAGTTCGCTCGCAGCCGGTATTCTTTGGGGCCTGGACGTGGGCGCGCGGCTGCTGACGGGAAGATTTCTCGTGGGCGGCACGGAGTACATGTGGGATGTGCGGGCCCCGATCTCCGTTAGGTTGCTATCGAGCTTTCATCTCGGTCTTCCCTTGGCGCTGCTGTGGGCCGTGCGGAAAATTGGATACGACCGCCGCGCTCTAGCATTGCAGGCAGCGATTGCGGCGGGGCTTCTTGTCGCCTCGCGGTTTTTGCCCTCGGGGTTCAATATGAACTATGCATACCAAGATCCTGTCTTTCATCGCTCCTGGGGACCTGCTCCCGTACACCTCGCCGTGATTTTTCTTGGAGCAGTCGCGCTGCTTTATTGGCCGACTCATCTTCTCTTGAGCTGGATGTTTCCGGTGGCAGGCGCTGCGAAATGAAGTGACGAAGCAGGGAAGTCAGGAGCGGGAGGAAATGGACACGGACACAGAAAAGAATCGCAAGAAATATTTCGCCATGCTAGAGACTGCAGTGGAAGAGGCGCGCATTGGGCTCCGGGAAGGAGGAATCCCCATCGGTGCGGCGCTATTCGAACGCGAAGGAAAACTGCTCGGACGCGGCCACAACCGCAGAGTGCAGCAAGGCGATCCCTCCGCACATGGCGAAACGGATGCTTTTCGAAAAGCGGGCCGGCAGCGGAGTTATCGCGACAAAATTATGGTGACGACGCTGGCGCCGTGCTGGTATTGCAGTGGGCTGATCCGCCAGTTTGGGATCGGCACTGTAGTGGTCGGCGAGTCCGTGAATTTCCGCGGCGGGATTGATTGGCTGGTCGAAAACGGAATCGGGGTAATCGACCTGCATTCCGAGGAGTGCGTTCGAATGCTCGCGAAATACATTGCGGACTATCCTGAAATTTGGAACGAGGATATCGGTTTGGACTGAAGGCACCGTGCGGCGCCGTCAGAAAAATCTATGCACGGGGAATCGTCTGAATATTTCAATGTGGCTGCTTATTTTCTGGAATCGCCGGCAGCACTTCACCCTGAACGCCTCGCCATCGTCGGCGAGCCGCGCGAAGTAACCTACGGCGAACTCTCCGCACTCGCCAATCGCGCGGGGAACGCGCTGCGTTCGAATGGCGTTTCCAGGGGCGATCGCGTTCTGATTGTGCTCCCGGATTCGGCGGAGTTTGTAGCCGCTTTTTTTGGCGCCGCAAAAATTGGCGCGGTGGCTGTGCCCGTAAATCCATTCGCGCGATCTTTCGATTACATTCATTACTTCGAGAATAGCGAGCCACGCGCGGCGATTATTCATTCGAATGCGCTCGCCGAATTCTTGCCGGCATCGAGCGTGCGCCCGCAAATTCCGATCGTCATTGTCGGTGAGGAAAAAATGGATTCGAATGGAGTGTCCTTCGCAAAGTGGAGCGCATGGACAGCGGCGGCCAGCGAACAACTTGCTGCGGCAAACACTTCGCCTCACGATCCGGCATTCATGCTTTACACGTCCGGGAGCGGCGGCACCCCCAAAGCTGCGGTTCATCACCACGCGGACATGCTGGTTTCGAGCCACAATTATGCGCGAACCGTTCTCGGCCTGCACGCTGACGACCTGACGTTCTCAGTGTCAAAGTTATTTTTCGCGTACGGCCTGGGAAACGGAATGTATTTTCCACTCTCGGTGGGGGCCCGGACGATTCTGAATCCTGAAAAAACAAAAGTAGAGCGAGTCATTGAGATTGTTGCCCGAGACCGCCCCACACTCTTTTTTGCGGTGCCCACTCTCTATGCCGCGATTCTGCGGGACGCGGATGGAGCGGGCTCCGCCATCGATTTTTCTTCGGTGCGCAAGTGCGTATCCGCCGGTGAAACGCTGCCGGCGGAAATCTTCAACGCGTGGAAGCGGCAGTTCGGAATCGAAATCCTCGACGGAATTGGCTCGACGGAGATGTTGCATATTTTCATTTCGAGCGTTCCCGGAAAATGTAGGCCAGGCAGTTGTGGTTTTCCCGTGCCGGGTTACGAAGTGAAGATCGTGGATGACAAAGAAGAATTGGTGCGTGACGGTGAGATCGGTAATCTCTGGGTGCGCGGCGCGAGCGCGTTTGCGGAGTATTGGCGGATTCCTGAATTGACGGCACGCACAAAACGCGAGGATTGGGTTGCGACCGGCGACAAATTCTTTTGCGATTCGCACGGTTACTACAACTACTGCGGGCGTGCGGACGACATGTTGAAAGTCGCGGGCATGTGGGTTTCCCCGGCGGAGGTGGAGAACTCTCTGCTCGGGCACCGGGATGTGGCCGAGGCCGCCGTGGTTGGCGCGACCGATGAGCGGGGCTTAGCATATTCCGTGGCCCACGTCGTGCTGCGCGGGAATGTCCACGGCTCGGAGGAACTCGCCGCAGAAATTTGCGAGCATGTTAAGGCAAGACTGGTGTCGTACAAAGTGCCACGCGAAGTACGATTCTGCCGCGAGCTGCCAAAAACCGTGACGGGAAAAATTCAGCGCTTTAAGCTGCGCGGAAACGCGCGCGAACAGTGAGAGAGTTTGATCAGACCGGATCATTGTAGGTGTCGTAAGAAGAAGCGATGGCGCGAACGTCAGCAAGAGTTTGGTCGCGCAGGAGTTTGCCGTCTTCGAGAATCGTTTCGAGAGCGTTGTTGGACGGGAGTGGAGCCCCGTCAACGACTTCGACGGTGGCAAAATCCTTGCCGTTTTGAATGAGATTGAAGCGGCCTCCCTTACTGGCTTTGCTGGGATCGGTCTTCGGATTTTTGTAGACGTTGTGCCATTGGCCGTTGCGGTCGACAGCGGAACATTTCAACGCGAATTTGAGCGTGTCGCGGTTCACTTGTTGCAGCAGCGCGCCGCCCATGCCGTAGCTCCAGATGTCCTGCGACCAGCCCTTGCGCGTAAGCTGCGCGGTGATGTTCTGAATGGTGTAGAAGTTGACGCCGTCGCCCTGGATGAAGCGCACGCACGGAACGGTGGTCTTCCAGCCTTTGCGATTTACTTCGTAGCCGAATTTCTCGCTGACAATTTTGAAGAGTTCCTCGAGGACGGTAACGGCTTCGCCGGAATCAGGGCGGATCACCAGCGTGCCTGCGCGCTGAAGAACTTTGTCACGCAGCGCGCCTCCCCAGAGATTGCGGACAGCATTGTAGATGTCGTAGGAGTCGCTGACGCAGGCGACGAGTCCTTCGGGGCAGTTTTCGAGGATGTTGGCATAAGCGTCTAGCTCGTGCGCTTCGTCCCACGCGGTGATCGTGGAGTGCTCGGAAGCAGGGATGCTATAGGCCGCGCAATTCATTGGATCGCTGCTCGAGAGATCGGCGGAATAAAACTGGTTGAGAAGCTGAATGGCGGCAAGCGTGTCCGTGCCGAGAAAATTCAGCAGATGCGCGGCGCCGCCGATGGCGGCGGATTCCTTGGAGGAGACGCCGCGGAAACCGAAGTCGTGCAGCTTGAAAGGGAGTAGCGAAGGATCGCCGGTGCGCATGAGGGCTTTGCCGATGACCTGCTTGATCGCACGAGAGAGCGTGGCAACGGTGATGGGATACCAGACCTGGACGAGAAGTGTTTCGGCCCAATTGGTGAGCCAGTAGAACTCGGGGTCGGTGTTTTCGATGGTGATGAGCGCGTTGTGAGTTTTGACGACGGTGCCTTCCTTGACGGCGCGGATGCGGAGCGGCAGGCGGCCGCCGTGTTTCGCATAGAGAGATTTGAAACCTTCGTAGTTGAAAGTCTTGGGATGACCGGAGAAATGAGCGCGGGCGATGCGGCGGGCTTCTTCGACATCGTCGAGCGTGAACACCTGGCCGGCAAAATTGGATTTGATGATGTATTGCAGCATGGCCAGCATGGTCTCTCCGAACATGCCGCCCCGGGATTCGAGGTAAGAATAGATGTGGCGCGTGTACGGGGGATATTGCCACCAGTGAGTGAGCTTGTAGGAGTCCGTGTTGAGGATGGGGTTCAGGCGAAGCGACTGCATGGGTCTCCTTGGTGTTGCAGGCACGGTCGCGGCAG
>WNFW01001401.1_pt1 | contig 16180 bp, 16 predicted proteins | sample 5400131 | NCBI WGS metagenome assembly WNFW01 (sample SAMN13153362, study PRJNA577476) | soil metagenome | isolation source: 20 cm soil or saprolite under grassland replicate 1 | place: USA:California | collected 2016-06-15 | reverse complement strand
TACCTCGGCCAGGCATATGGTGGTTACAAAGGCTTTCCGGGTTTTACGTTCACCGCAGGGAGAATGCCGAACCCGCTCCTTAGCACCCGCATGGTGTGGGACCCAGACATCAATCCGGAAGGCTTGGCCGAGCAGTGGAAACATACGTTCACCATCGGTGGCGGAGCACCGACGTCCGTGTCCTACAGCAAGGACGGGAAGAATGTAGCGCCGCCACCTCCACCCGAACCGTTTTTGAAAATCGACGTCTTTGCGAATTTCGCCCAGTTTGTTTATGACGATGCGAATCCAGAGAATCCGCTCGGTGCCAGGAAGACGACAACGGCAAACGGCGGAACACAACTAGTGCCGAATCACGACGCGTTCTTGCTTGCATGGCAGGCAGGTGCGAAGTTTAACTTCCCACACAATTTTTACTTCCAGCTCGCGCCGACACTCTACAATTACACCGGCAACGGCGACACGTTTAATGTCCACTACGTGGGCGGTGATCCTCGCCTAACGAACGCAGATTCCTTGGCGACGAACCAGACCGGCATCAACAGTCTATTGGTGTTTGACGTACCGGTGGAATTCGGCTGGAAAGCGTGGGGAATACCGATGCGGGCGTTCGGCGATTTTGCGACGAATTTTGATGGTGACGATCGCGCTACTGCCGCAGGTCAACCGGGCCAAGGCAGTCAGCGCTATGCCTATACGGCTGGGCTTGGCGTCGGCCAGTTAAAGAAGAAGAATGATTGGCAGATAGACATTTGGTATCAACATGCTGAGCAGTTCGCGCTCGATCCGAACCTGATCGATGACGATTGGTTCAACGGCCAATTGAATGTTCACGGCATCGGTGTTACAGCGGCATACAACCTGAGTGCCGCTGTCAACTTCACCCTGAACTACGGCCACGGTTGGTGGTACAATCACAATCTCGGCACCGGCGGAAGTAATACGGCCATCGCAATCAATCCGACGAATCAGTACAATTTTTTCACTGCTGACCTGAACGTCAAATTCTGAGCATTGAACAGCTTGGTTAGGTTATCGATAGCCCGCCGGGAGAGCCATCCCCGGCGGGCTTTCCATTATGCCGCAATTCTAGCCGTCGCATGAAAGCAAAGGCGAAGCGCAAACGAGCCGGTGGCCGAAGATCGCGGGAATCGTCACCACTGACGTTATTTGAATCCGAACTTCGTGCGCTACACCGCGAATTGCGCACGATTGCTAAGGCATACATCGCCCGTCTCGAAAATGATCTACTTGTCTGCCTTTCGGCACTAAGGTCGTATGGACCGATCGAACAGGTGTCTCGGGAAATGCTGCACGAGATCCGCGATCTGACGATTGTCGTTCGCAATCGCAAATTGAAACCGGAAAAAGGCCGGCGCAAAGACTTGCGCAAGATCGACTCTCTGATTGGCGATTTGGTCTCAAGCATCGGACAAAAAAATTGAGCGTCACATCTCTGGGCGATAAAGGCGCTACGATGTCCCCAGCAGTTTGTACGTGATCCTCGCCGCCAATTCACTGCCGTGCGGTCGAGGCAAAGTTGCTGCCAAATCATTTCACTGCACGCGAATGTCAGGACGTGATCGGCGCTGGTAATGCGAATCGCATCCGCAGGTTTAGAACGCCTTCGGCAGTTACAGTGTAGTCATCTGCCTGTAATTATTTAAAGCAGACCTGAGCGTTAATTCTAGTCCGGTTAGGGTTAATTAAGGCTCGCCGGGAAAAATCCACCGTGAGCTTTTGCCGGAGGTAGATCAACTTCTCCGAGCACGGTCGTAGATCGCCAAAAAATCAGGCGTTCTTTTGCCACACAAACGTAACAGTAATTCTTTTGCCCGAAGGCAGGTTGATTCTTACGCTTGCTACCGACCGGGAATGCAGGCGTTCACCTTTCCTCAGAGGGATTCGGGGCGAATATTCGCCGCCCAACAGCGTTTCTCATTTGGGAAATCGCCCGATCAGCTGCTGATGCCGAGGCGTTATCGCACCGGCTGGATCTCCGATACGCATCTGGGCACGCGCGGCTGCAATGCCACAGCCCTGCTCAATTTTCTTCGCGAGAACGACTTCGAGACGCTCTACATTGTGGGTGATCTGATCGATATCTGGTCGCTGCGCCGGGGAATCTATTGGCCGCAGCAACATAACGACGTAATCCAAAAAATCTTGCGCAAGGCTCGCAAGGGTACTCGCGTAATTTATATTCCGGGAAATCACGATGAGTTGGTAACCAGCTTCTTTGGTGCTTACGGAAACATCGACATCAAGGAGAACGTCATTCATGAGACTGTCTGCGGGGAACGCATTTTAATCATTCACGGACACGAACTGGATGCCGTTGTGCAAAACGTGAAGTGGTTGGCATTCGCCGGTGACGTGGGCTATCAATTTTTGCTATCGCTGAATCCGATCATTAATTTCATACGACGCCGGTTCGGTCTTGGGTACTGGTCGCTTAGCGCCTATGCAAAGCGCCGGGTGAAGGATGCCGTCAGTTTCATCGGAAAGTTCGAAGCTGCTGTCGCGCATTACGCGGAACGCTATCACGTGGATGCCGTTCTATGTGGCCACATCCACAGCCCCGCCATCCGGGAATTCGACAAAGTCACATACTATAACTGTGGTGACTGGGTGGAGAGTTGCTCGGCGCTTGTTGAGGGCGAAGACGGCATCATCTCGCTGGTCAGTTACGATCCATTCGTGGCGAGCCGACCAGAAGGAATCAATTCGCTGCGGCCGCAGGGAATGTCTGCTCGTTAAAGTGGATTAAGTAAGCGTCAAAATCGAAGGCTCGCACCTCAGGGTCCGTAATTCAGAGCGACAAGCGTTGGCCTTACATGGTCGTACGCTCAAGCGGTTGCGTCGCGGTTTTTGCCTAACACATCATCTTGCCCTGTCACCGCATCGTCACGCGCTTTTGACAATTCGTAACCTGACGCCCGGTAATACCGATCGAAGTTTAAACATGAACGTGATTATAGTGAGGAGAACGGTTTTCCACGGAATACCGAGGGAAGCACCTGTGAAAAGAATAGTGATCAACGGAAGTTCGAAGAAAACCTCGATTACCCGTCGGTCAATCCGAGAACTAGCGCGCGATTACTTCGCGAGAGAAAACAGGTTGGAGTTTGTCGCCGAGGCGTTGTTCTTTGTGATAATCGTGGTGATCTCAGCCTGGCCAATCCTCGCAGCCGCAGGCGCATTGTAGGAATTTTTCCAACGCGCATTGAGTTGAGAAGTAGTGAGCCAGTCGGGGATATTCGAGCGTCATTAACACCCTGCTTTTGGCGGGGTGGTGAAGCTTGCGCAGGACAAAACGCTGAAGCGGTTTCGCGGTCTTTAGGCGGAGGCACTTTCTTAAAGCAAGGTGTTAAGGAAGCAACTCGAAAATCTCGACAGCAAGCTCATCGCGTTTAGCATGTTGGCCTCGTGCAAAAAGATGCTCGCGCTGCAAACAATCGGGAAATTGAACGCAAATTTTTGCTTGGGCGACTGCCCGATAAGCTAAATAGCTCGCGGTGCTACATTATCGAGCAGGGTTATCTGGCGAGTGAATCTGCAGGCAGACAGGTTCGTCTCCGCAAAAAAGGCAATGTCGCAACGCTGACTTTCAAGGTGGGCCGGGGCAGCCACCGGGAAGAACGCGAGATAAGACTTAGCCCGAAACAATTCGACGCACTCTGGCCAGGGACCGCCGGGAGAAGATTGCGCAAGGTGCGTTGCGAAATTCCCTGGAAAAATCTAGTCGTTGAGATTGATATTTACCAGGGGAGACATGCCGGTCTGGTGGTGGCCGAAGTGGAATTCCCCGATCGCGCCAGCTGCCGAAAATTCAAACCGCCCTCCTGGTTTGGACGGGAAGTGACTGGGGAAAAACGTTACAGCAACGTTCGACTGGCCAATGAGTAGGTAGATAACTGGATGGGCTTCAAATTGAAATTGCGCGAGCCGTTGCCAGACGGACTGAAAAGGGTCTTCCGGGAACAGATCCAGTCGGCTCTGGAGTTGTGTTGGCACCCTGCAAAGCAACGTGGCGTCACGGTGCACGAAGTGCGTAAGCACCTTAAAAAGCTGCGAGCGGCGATGCGTCTCGCCGTTGGCGAAGTAGGTAAAAATCAGCGCGCGCGCGAAGATCGCTGCGTGCGAAAGATCGGACGGCTTGTGTCCGATTTGCGCGATGCGCAAGTGCGCCTGCAAACACTCATTCAATTAAGAGACGAAACAGCGAAGGACTCGAGTAAAAAACCCTTTCCGCACATCGAAGAATTATTGTCTCTGGAACGGGAAAGTTTTTCCGCTGCGTTTGCTGGCTGGCAAAAACAAGCGATCCCGCAGCTGGAACGCGTGGAAGCGCGCCTGTTAAAATGGCCGCTGAACGACGTGACCTGGAAGCAAATTTGCGGTGCGGTCTGTAAAATCTACAAACGCGGCCAGCGCGGTCTCGCAAAAGCGATAAGTGATCCTGAGCCGGAAAATTTCCATGCCTGGCGCAAGCGCGTGAAAGATCTCTGGTATCAGTTGCGCATTTTGCAGCCGCTTAACCGTGCGGTTCTGACAGAGATGGCTCACGACGCGGATGTCTTAGGCGAAATACTGGGGTGCGAGCACGATTTGGAGTTTCTCTGGGTCCGCCTGGAGAAGGAAAACGGCGACGAAGCGCTGCGCGATGAACTCGCAAAACTCCAAAAGCTGATCCATAAGCGAGGCAAACGGCTACGCACGAATGCACTCGAACTGGGACGACGTTTCTACGCTGAGCCCGCAAAGGCTTTCGCCAAGCGCATCTCGATCTTTGTCGGCAAACGGATTTGAGAGAGATCGGTTAGTCGTCTCCGTAGCAGTCGAGATACTTGATTCCCGAGCCGGTGTTGAAAATGACTACGCGTTCACCGGGCCGAATCTTGCCCGTGGAACGGAGCGACTTTAAAGCGGCGAAACACGCAGCAGCTTCGGGGGCGACAAACAGACCTTCGCTCGATCCCACGTCGCGCGCGACAGGGATCATTTCTTTGTCATCAATGGTGATGGCGCCGCCGTTAGATTGACGAAGAATATTCAGAATCAGAAAATCGCCGATCGCTTTCGGAACGCGCAGCCCAGACGCGATGGTGTGCGCATCGAGAACTTCGGCGGCGCTTTTTTCTCCGGCGGCAAACGCGCGAACGATTGGCGCGCAACCGGTAGCTTGCACCGCGAACATGCGAGGTCGTTTTCTTCCGATCCAGCCGAGTGTCTCCATTTCATCGAACGCTTTCCACATTCCGATGAGTCCGGTACCGCCGCCGGTCGGATACAAAATGACGTCGGGCAATTCAAAGTCGCATTGTTCTGCCAATTCGTAACCAAGCGTCTTTTTTCCCTCGACGCGATACGGTTCTTTGAGCGTGGAGAGGTCGAACCAGCCCTCCTTGGTTTTGCGCCGGGCGATTTCAGCGCCGCAATCGGTGATTAATCCGTCGATCAACGTTACGTGAGCTCCCAGTTCACGACACTCGATGACGTTCGCCCGCGGTGTATCGCGCGGCATGAAGATGTGCGCTTCCAGGCCGGCCCGCGCTGCGTAGGCAGCCAGCGCTCCGCCCGCGTTGCCGGCGCTGGGAACGGCGAGCTTGGTTGCTCCAAGATGTTTTGCCATGGACACGGCCACACTCATTCCGCGCGCCTTGAAACTTTGCGTCGGATTTAGTGATTCGTCCTTGATCCAGAGATCGATGTCGGTGCCAAATTTTTGTGCGCGCAATAACGGTGTTCCACCTTCGCCTAACGAAACCGGTTCAACATTTCCTGGCAGCGGCAATACTTCGCGATAGCGCCATAACGATTTCTCGCGTGTCCCCAGTGTCTCGCATTTCAGGGTCCGGGTTACAGCGGCGAGATCGAAAATCGCAAAGAGCGGTTTGCTGCAGGAAAGACAGAGATTCTGCAGGCACGACCATGGATGCTGAAGACCGCACGCGCTGCATTCAAGGTGCGTGAGAAACATGGGACATTAAACGTAGCACGTTTGCAGCTTGTGTTAGATTTAGGGGATGGATTCGATGACGCTGACTGAAATTCGCCGGGCCGCGCAAAACGGCGCTGTGCCAGCGCGTGTGCACGTGCAGGTGGAAGCGGCCACTGCAAAGACGCAACGTGAAGGCAAACCGTACTGCGAACTGGCTCTGGCGGATGCGTGCGATCGGATGACGCTGCGGGTATGGAGTGATCATCCCGCTTACAAAACATGCAGCGCATTTACTACAGAAAGCTTCATCGAACTGACTGGCGACTTTCGTGTACACCCGCAATACGGACTTGAAGCAGACAAGTGGATGGTAAGGCCACTCTCTGACCAAGAGAAAAAAGAACTGCTGGAAGGACCAGCAGACTTGAGCACAAAACAGGCATCTGACTGGGAATTTATTGTGCAATCCATTGGCATGATCGTTGATCCTCGCCTTCGCACGTTGTCCGAAACGTTCGTCAACAAATGGGGCGACCGATTTCGTCGGGCCGCAGCAGCTCGCAAATATCATCATGCCCGGCGCGGCGGCCTCGTCGAGCACACCGCGCAAATGATGCGCATAGCCAGAGCCATCGCGCCTCTCTACGCACAGTTGAACCTTGATCTTTTGATCGCGGGCGTTCTCTTTCACGACTCAGGTAAGCTTTGGGAAAACCAGTTTTCTGAAAGCGGCTTCGTTATGAGCTACGACGAGCTTGGTGAATTAGTGGGCCACATTTCGATCGGACTCGAGCTGGTCAATTCGTTGTGGCAAAAGCTCTCCGCCGAAAACGCAGATGTCTGGAAAGGGTATCGGCCGCCTTCCGAAGATGTGCGCATACATCTTCTGCACCTCATTGGTTCACATCATGGCGACAAGCAAATGGGTTCGCCCGTCGATCCAAAAACACCGGAAGCAATGGCTCTCCATTACATCGACAACCTCGATGCCCGGCTGGAAATGTTCGCGGCGGGTTACACCACAGCGAAACCTCTGGCTGCGCGCATTTTTGATCGTGTGAGGCCGCTGCCCGGAAATTTAGTAAAGTCGCTGGAGAAATTTCAGCAGTCAGCCCCGCAGAACGCAAAAGAAGAGCTTCTGTGACGCGATACGAGCACACGCAGATCGGTTACCCGCTGATCTGGTTCCCGGTTGCTGCGGCGGTTCTGGTCGCGTTCGGCGCGACCTTTGAATCATCTCCGCATCGGGAGATTCTCGCAGTCGTTTCGATCGTATTTCTAATCACAATCCCACTGTTCTACAAACTCAGGATCACGGCCGACAACGAAACGCTGCGTTGGTCATTCGGAATAGGCATTATCCGCAAGAAAGTGCGAATCGCGGAGATTGCTGCATGCGAACCAATCCGCATTCGCTGGTGGTACGGTTGGGGAATTCATTCAACGCCCAATGGTTGGCTCTATAACGTCAAGGGCTGGGACGCGGTGGCGATTACTTTGCAGGTTGGACGAAAATTCGCGTTAGGCACCGATGACCCTCGCGGGCTTGTGGACGCCATTCGGCGTTTCATAAAGGCGAACTGATTGCGCTCAAGATTTAGCGTGTCACTCCCAATGCAGTGAGGGACCCCACAGGCTGCGAACCCCACGCCAGATACGACATGTAATCAAAGCTTCGAATGCGAGGTTCCTCGGTGCGTTTAGAATGACCGTTTACAATGCTTCGATTATTTCGCCTGCTCGCGAAACCAGCCCAGCGCGATTGAAGTTTGCGCGTCGTTGACTTCATGACCACCGTGGAAAGTCCCAATTCGCATTCGGTGAAATCCCGTTCGCTTAATTGAACCAGCGACGGCGTATTGCTGCTCGACGGTGGCGATCCTGTCGTCGCGCCCAGCGCTGATATAAATTGCCGCGTTAAGGAATTCCGCGCCGGGTTGAATCCTCGCATATCCGTCGCTCAAATGGTCTTCGTTAGCACCGGTCATATAAATTCCGATGACGCGACAACCATTCCTCGCGAGCAAAGGTGCGACGTAACCAACCCCTTTTCCTCCGCCAGAAAATCCGGCACACGCCACCGGCCATTTCTCCGATCCGGGAAAGCTATGGTGAAGCGCACTGATCGCAGCGAGTGTCATCGCTCCGCGCCATGCGGCGGTATCGTTGCGCGCATGTTGCGGACCATCGCCCGCCAGCAGCACCCAGCCCTCGGCGAGGCCAGTCCTTTTATAAAAATCGCGCAGATCATCTCGATTCTGACGTTTGAAGTCGCTCGTAGAACAAACTACTAAGACCGGCCAGCTTTTAGCCGGATTAAAATTTGCGGGCGTCGCCAGCACAGCGACTGCATAGGGCGGAACGGGATTGCCGCCCTGCCCGGCTAACGATTTTTCCTGGGCGCTGAGCGGAACATTAGCCTGGACAGTTGAACCTGAAGAAAATGAAACACCACCAAACTTCAAAGAAGCTCCGGCTGCGTCCACGCCGGAGGTTGCTATGACCTCGAGGAAGGTGACAACCACTGGAACTAACAATAACCTTTTCAAGCAATGGTATCCTGTATCACATGCGGTGAAGCCACAAATTCCAGGCGGCAAATTTCTTTAAGACCAGTTTGGCGTCAGCGATCGGCTGAAAGCTGACTCGTCCAGCTTGATCTCTTGTGATGACATCACAGTGCGTGCAAGCGTCGCTTCGCCTCTGCGAGATAAGCCTCGTCGATTTCAAACCCGATAAATTTTTTCACGCCACAGCGCAGGGCCGCGACGGCGGAGTTTCCGATGCCGAGAAACGGATCGAGCATCGTTTCGATCCGCGAAACGCCGTGTAGTTTGATGCACCATTCGGCGAGTTGAACGGGAAATGTCGCAGGGTGCGGCCGTTCTTTCTCGCGGCTCTGAATTGTTTCGTAGGGAATGAACCACGTGTTGCCGCGACAGCGTAGATCGCTTCCGCGAGTATGCGACCAGCGCGCGATGTTGCTTTTGTCCTGGTACGGAACGCCGAGTCCTAGCCGATCGATCTCCACTCGTCCCGACTTGGTAAAGTGAAAGATGTACTCGTGACAATCGTTAAGAAATCGTTTCGAATTGATTGGCTTGAAATGACCATATGACTTTAGATCACCCTTTCGATCCTCAATCGTTATCGACTTGATCCAGTGAATCGTGTTCTGCAAAACGAATCCGCCTGAGGCGGATGTCAGCTCCATCACGATTTGATGGGGCAACATCGGATTTGATGGTGCGGAGCCGATGTTCAGAAACAAGGATCCGTTCAATTGTAGAATTCTTCGAACTTGTGTTGCCCATTTGGTGCACCAGTTCAAATAGGAATGTCGGTCCTGTCGGTCGGCATATTGTCTGTAGCCAATCCCCAGATTGTAGGGTGGTGAGGTCACCACAAGATTAACACTTTCATTTGTGAGCCGCGACATTCCTTTGATGCAATCTTGCTGGCGGAGTTCGAACTGAGTCATCGAGAGGAATCTCGCGGTACTACATGCTTTGTACAAGCACAAACTCACGCGCGTTCTCTCTGAGAGCACAGGCTGGCAGCTTGTGCTCCCCAAAGAATCGACATTCGCGCGCTTAGGCGAATTCGTTTATTCTCCATCGATGGCGGACAAACCTTCAAAACTGAAGATCGCCGATCGCGAGTTCACGTCGCGTTTGCTGGTCGGCACAGGCAAGTTCGCGTCGAACGAATTGATGCGCGACGCGCTCGTTGCCAGCGGCGCGGAGCTGGTCACAGTGGCGCTGCGTCGCGCAGATCTCTCAGGCAAGCACGATCCGTTTGCAAACATTCTCGACTTTATCGATCCCAAACGTTTTCTTCTTTTGCCCAACACTAGCGGCGCGCGTAACGCCGACGAGGCAGTGCGCCTCGCGTGGTTGGCTGCCAGCGCGGGTCTACCGAAATGGATCAAGCTCGAGATTCATCCAGACCCGCGCTACTTGTTGCCCGATCCTGTTGAGACACTCGCGGCAGCGGAAATTCTGGTGAAAGAAGGGTTCACTGTTCTTCCGTACATCAACGCCGATCCCGTGCTCGCGAAAAGATTGCAGGACGTCGGCACGGCCACGGTGATGCCGCTCGGGTCGCCGATCGGCAGCAACCGCGGCATCGAAACGCGCGCGCAGATCGAAATCATCATCGAACAGGCGACCGTTCCGGTAGTCGTTGACGCCGGACTCGGCGCGCCGAGTCACGCCGCTGAAGCGATGGAGATGGGAGCCGATGCGGTGCTTGTGAACACTGCCATCGCAATCGCGTCCGATCCCGTGCGCATGGCAAAAGCATTCAAAAAAGCAATCGAGGCAGGACGCGAAGCGCGCGAGATTGGGTTAGCCGATAAACTCAACGCAGCGTCGGCCACAAGTCCGTTAACCGGATTTCTGACTCAATGAAGCGCAAGCGCGTCAGTCGCTAAAAAAATAAGTCTTAAAGGCACAGGTTGCTCCGAATTCGTTAGCTGGTTGAGGATTGTGAGTACGAAAATTTGCTAGGTGGCTGGCCGTGGCGACGGTTCACGAGCACTATCATGGTAAGGCCTCGTCATTCATGAAGGACCTGCTGTTGGATATTCGCTATGCGCTACGGGTACTTTGGAAGTCTCCCGTGTTCACGCTCGTAGGTGTGCTCACGCTAATGCTGGCGATCGGAGCAAACGTCGTGGTCTTCGGAGTAATGAATGCGGTCCTGCTGCACCCGCTGGAAGTCAGGGACCCGCAGAATCTGTATCAACTTCGCCACAAGGAATGGGCGTACGGAAAATTACTGACTACGTCCTATCCTGCGTTTGAAGACTTTCGTCAGCGAAGCACCACCTTCAGTGGGATCGCCGCCTTTGATGGATTTGCTTATGCGCGTCTGGGCTGGGGAAACTCGACGAAAAGTGTACGCGGCTATGCGGTCACCGGCAATTATTTTGATCTGTTAGGCGTGCAGCCGGAGGTAGGACGGTTCATCGAGGTTTCCGACGACCGTGGGCCAAAGTCAGCGCCTTATGTGGTGTTGAGCGATAATCTTTGGCGAAACGCATTTAATGCCGATCCGGGCGTCGTCGGGACTACCGTGCTACTCGACAAAGATCCCTTCACGGTTATCGGCGTGGCACCGGCGCAGTTCCATGGGACGGAGCAATTCGACTGGCAGGATTATTTCATACCGATCGTGAATTTCTTCGAGGCAGACTTCTTTCACAACCGGACGACGAATTGGTTGACGGTAATTGGCCGGCTGAAGCCCACAGTGACACCCGAGCAGGCGACGGAAAATCTAAATGTGATCGCGGCTCAGTTGGCAAAGGAATATCCAGAGACAGATAGCGGATTGCCGTTACGGCTGGTCCATCCCGGACTTCAGGGCGACGCCGGTGACGTCATTCGCGGATTTCTTTATAGCGTAACGGGGCTGGCTCTGCTGGTGCTGCTGGCGGGGTGCGCGAATCTTGCGAGCCTGTTTGCCGCGCGCGCAGCAGATCGCAGCCGGGAACTGGCGGTCCGCGTCGCGCTCGGAGCGAGCCGTTGGCGACTCGTTAGGCAGCTGCTGACCGAGGCGATGGTAGTGTCGCTGCTGGGCGGAGCAGCCGGGCTGTTTATTGCTCGCCTCTTGTTGGGCGTGATCAGCCGGCGATTGTCCGAGGGCCATCTGATAGTGAGTCTGGATGCACGTGTTTACCTGGTAGCTTTCGTCTTGACGCTGGTCAGCGCGCTTCTATTTGGGATGCTTCCCGCGAGAACCGTGTGGCAGAGCAGTCCGTTGCAAGCAATGAAAAGCGGACCGGCGGATTCAATGCCGCTCCGGCGGTTTTCGCTGCGCGATTTGTTGTTAGGCGCGCAAATTGCGATTTGCATGTTGCTGCTCACGGCTTCACTGGTCGCGGTGCGCGGCCTGGTGCGCGTGCTGCACGCGCCCCTTGGCTTCGAGCCGCAAGGCGCGATGCTGGCCGACACGAACCTGCGGCTGGTGCAAGGCGGCGTTCCACCGGAGAAAAAGAAAGCGATGATTGAAGCAGTGCGGAACATCCCCGGTGTGGTGGCTGTTGGCGCGATAAGCAGAGTGCCCTTTACCGGCGGTCTGCGTGGCGTTCCGGTTTTCCCGCCAGGCACGACCGAGTTCACTGTGAACAATTCTGTGTTGGCCTGCTATGCGTTCACCATGTCGCCGGGATATTTGGAGGCTGCGGATACTCGGCTTGTCTCTGGACGGGATTTCTCATGGCACGACAGCACGACAACGCCGCACATGGCGATCGTTAACCAAACCTTTGCCCGAAAAATGTGGGGCAACTCATCGGCGATTGGACAACGCTTCTTCCTGCGAAGGGAAGGCGTTCCCATCGACTTCGTAGAAGTGGGAGGCGTAGTCGAGGACGGCAAGTACCACGACATGCAAGAATCACCGCAGCCGGTGGCGTATTTGTCGCTGTCGCAAAACGAGCAGACTCACATGATTTTCGTCGTGCGGTCGCAGCGGGCGCAGAACGAATTGGCGGCTGCGCTAGAACGTACGCTGAGCGGTCTAGAGCCGAACGCGCAAATCACGGTGCAGAGTTGGCCCGATGCGCTCAGCGATATCTTGTTCCCGGCCCGCGCGGCGACTGTTGCACTGGGCACCATGGGCCTGCTCGCAGCGATGCTCGCGGTGACGGGAATCTTCGGGATGGCAGCCTATAACGTGAGCCGACGAATGAAGGAGCTCGGCATACGCTTGGCCCTCGGCGCGCGTACGAAGCACGTGATGAGTGCTGCGGTTGGGCGACCGATCGTGCTGCTTGGACTCGGATCGTTGGCGGGACTGCTATCAGGCGCCCTCGCTAGTCGCCTGCTGGAGCACATCGTGTATCAGGCGAACCCGCGCGACCCCGTGGTCGTGGTCGGCGCGGTGCTAACAATGGTGTTGCTGGGCGTTTCAGCGTCCGCGCTTCCAGCCTTGCGAGCGCTTGCTGTCGATCCATCCACACTACTGCGGGAAGAGTGAGACAGGCCTGGCCTCAGCCTGCTCTGCGATACCGACTCGATGCTGGCTGCCTACAGTGTTGTCTCACTTACGAGCACTTCTCGATGTCTGATGCCGCGTCGCGTCTCCTTTTGGAGCCGCTTCAGGCGGCTCGCCAAGGCAGCCTTTGCCGCGGAATTCATGCGATCGATAAATAGAATTCCATTGAGATGATCACCTTCATGCTGAATCGCGCGTGCAAGAAATCCGCTCGCTTCAATTTCGATTGTACCGCCTTCCAAAGTTTGCGAGCGCACGATTACCGACCTGGCCCGCTCAATGTCGCCGGTGATTTCCGGAAAACTTAAGCAACCTTCTACACCAACTTCGTTTTCGCCATGCAACTCGATTTCCGGATTGATCAATACCAGCGGCATCGCACTCTTTGGTTCGACGTCTTTGCCGTCCAATTTCAACGTGCTCGGCCGATCTTCGACTAGCGAAACGTCGAGCACAGTAAGCTGCAAGGCTTCGCCGATCTGTTGCGCTGCCAGGCCGACACCGTTCGCCGCGTGCATCGTCTCGATCATGTTCGCAGCGAGTTCGCGTATCCGATCGTCTATGCTCTCGATCGGTTTGCCTTTGGCCCGCAGGATCGGGTCGCCGTACTCCAGGATCTGCAGAATCATTTCTCTTCCCGGGTAAACGCCGGCAAATTTCTCACGCCTGCCAGCTTCAATGCGTCCATGACTTTAATAATTGTGCCAAAGGAAGCCTTCTTGTCCGCTTGGAGCGCAATGGTGGACTTGCGGGTCTCCGGCAGATTCCGCACAGCGCCTTCCAGTTCGTCCACGCCGATGGTTCGCCCGTCCAGTTTGATCTCGTCATTTTGATCGATGCTTAAGATAGCGTGTTCAAGTTCTGCGGGCTGTTGTTTTGCTGTTTTGGATTCCGGCAGATTAATCTGAACTTCGGGTTGATCTTTCTTGAAGGTTGTAGAAACGACAAAAAAGATCAGCAGAATGATGAGAATATCGACGAGCGAAACGATGATAATGACGGGCGCCCTTCGTTTTCGCACTGCAAACTTCATGATCTGAAATGGGCCGCGCGTTTCACGCTGCCGGCGTCGAAATCGGTATCGAGCTGGCGGCCGCCGCTTTTGCGGGCGCGAAGTCGCGCGAAGATCGTCCGTAATAACATTTGTTAATCAATTCGACGACCAGCGTTTCCATCTCCACCGACATCACTTCGACTTTTCGCGAAAAATAAGTGAACCCGATCAGTGTGGGCACAGCGATCGAAAGCCCGAAAACGGTTGCATTCAAAGCCTCGGAGATGCCGAGCGCGATCTGACGCGTATCCGATGCACCGGAGCTCAATCCAAGCTGGGAAAAGACATGCACCAGTCCGGAGACCGCGCCGATAAGACCGAGTAGTGGCGCAATGCCTACAATGACTTCGAGAATAATAAGACCCTTTTCCAGCCGCACCATCTCATGACGCGCACGTGTTTGAACCGCTTCCACATTTTCCGAACGTGGACTGCGCAAATATTGCAACGCCACGCGAGCGATCCGAGCCAGTGACGAACCATCATGGTGCACGATACGCGACAGTCGCTCCGGACTTTCACCGGGGGTCAACCGTTCTATTTCGATCTCGATCAAAGGCGGCATGACCCTGTTCCGTCGCAAAGCCAGGCCGCGCAAAATCATTATCGTTACCGAAACAATCGAGCACGCGAGCAACGGCCACATGAAAAGGCCGCCTTTCGTAAGGAATCCAAACACGGTATTCACAGTTTGCGGAGTCTCGATAGTTATCGCGGCAAGAATCATCGGTTCGGGAAGATCGTGAATGGGATGTCCATGTCCAATCCTTCCGGCGGCAGCGTGGTCGCTAAGTCATCCGGCATGGGAGGCAATTGCGCTTCCTGAATCGATTGAATGCAAACGTTTGCCAAAGTCTCGTTTGATGAGTTTTCGACGACTTTTAGATTCTTCACGTGTCCGCTTCGATCCACTACAAAGACCACGCGAGCCGTGCCGATGGTCACTAAATCGATTTGCCGATCGATAAACGCGTACCAGCGTGAGCCAATCGCGTCCAAAAGAAACTTTTGATAACGACCAAGCGGCGTGCCCAGCGCATTCACGGAGGAGACGCCGCGGTTCGTTATCCGGCCGGCGATCCTCGTTCGCTGTTTCATGGACCGATACGCGGATCGCGTTTGCGGAGATGTAACTGACTTCTCGACTGGCGGAGTGGGTTGTTGAGTTAACATCGCAAATTGTTCCGCCGCAGTGACTGGAGCCGGTTGTGTCTGAGGCGCCGCCGACGGATTCGGATTCTCCTGTGGCGCTGCACTCGGTTGTGGCTGCGCCCCTTTTGTTTCCAAGGAGTGTTGATGCGTCTCCAAATCCATAAATGGCCGATCTTTGCCAGTCTGCGACGGCAACGGCAATTCGCCAGTGGCAGCTAGCTCGCTTGCTCCAATCGAATTGGCGTTGGATTCAAATGTTTTCTCTTTCGGTTCGGGCGCTTTTTTCGATTCGTCGTTTTCTATAAACGCTGAATTTTTCGAGGTCGGCGCAAGATCGACGAGTGTCAGTTCAGCCGGCTTGTCCTCAACCGGAGCCGGCGGCGAGAAAACGCCGCCGAAGGCAGCAAGGAAAAACGCCACAACCAAGTGAATGAGAATCGCTGCGAGTACCGCCAATAAAACCGTTCGCGTTTCATATTCGTGGTCACGAAGGCTTTCGGGATTGCCCGGCTGGGCGAACATAATGTCAGCCGTCGTCATGAGAGCGGTTTCTCAGTAGTCAGGAAAAGTTGGGCCTTGGAGGCTTCAGTTTAAGGCTGGAACATTATCTCAGGCCAGCGGTGCTGACAACTTGACTGACCGGGCCGTTCGCTTTCCTGATTCGGCTCTCGCGTGGAGACGGCCCGCCATCGGGCCGCACAAGGCGTGTTCCTCGGCGCGAGGGCGCGCCGGCTTCATCGTCGGAGTTCTTCGCCATTGTGGATCTCCGCGAAGCCATGCGGGCATGGTGAAACAAGTATTGCTGCGCGTAACCACCGTTTTCTCCAAAATAGGTGTCTGAAAATTCGCGTAGCTCCAGTTCCGTGATTTTTTTCTTCTGCGGAAAATATTGTTGTTTCAAACCTCTCTCGATCCAGACGTCGATCGGAAATGCGCGCAAGCGCTCGTAGGCAAAAAGCATTACACAATTAGCTATCTTTGCTCCCACGCCCGGCAACGAGCATAGCTTTTCTCTAAGGTCCGGA
>WNFW01001400.1_pt1 | contig 16182 bp, 13 predicted proteins | sample 5400131 | NCBI WGS metagenome assembly WNFW01 (sample SAMN13153362, study PRJNA577476) | soil metagenome | isolation source: 20 cm soil or saprolite under grassland replicate 1 | place: USA:California | collected 2016-06-15 | reverse complement strand
ACCCGCGACACCGCCTGCACGTAGGCCGCCATCCTCATGTCCAGCTTCCGTTCCAGGTGCGTCTTCAGGACCTCGTTGAACGCTCGCGTCAGGATTGCCTTCAGCTTCTGGTTCACCTCGTGCTCGGACCAGAAGAACGACTGCAGGTCCTGCACCCACTCGAAGTACGAAACGGTCACGCCGCCGGCGTTGGCCAGGATGTCCGGCACCAGGAAAACCCCGCGCTCGCGAAAGATCGCGTCCGCCTCCGGCGTGGTCGGTCCGTTCGCCCCCTCGACGATCAGCTTCGCCTTCACGTCGCGCGCGTTGCGCGATGTGAGCTGGTTGCCGATCGCGGCGGGCACCAACAGGTCGCACTCCACCGTCAGCAGCTCCTGGTTGCCGATCTCCTGAACCCCGGGAAATCCCTTTAAGGTCTTCTCGCGCGCGCGGTACTCGAGCACCTTCTTGATCGAGAGCCCGAGCGGGTTGTAGATCCCTCCGTAATCCTCGGAGACCGCGACCACCGTGCATCCCGCCTCTTCGAGCAGCTTGGCGCTGATGCTCCCCACGTTGCCGAATCCCTGCACCGCGACCTTCGTCTGATGCGGCGCGCGACCCAGGTGCTCGAGCGCGGCGACCGCGCAGATCGTCACCCCGCGCCCCGTCGCCTCGATGCGTCCAGCGGATCCCCCGACCTCGAGGGGCTTGCCCGTCACCGAGGCCGGCGCCGAGTAACCGAGGTGCATCGACAGTGTGTCCATGATCCAGGCCATCGTCTGTCCGTCTGTGTTCACGTCGGGGGCGGGGATGTCGCGGTCGCTGCCGATCAGGATCGAGATCTCGGTCGCGAAGCGACGCGTCATGTGCTCAAGCTCGTTCAGCGAGAGCTCACGCGGATTGACGATGATCCCGCCTTTCGCTCCGCCAAAAGGGATGTTGACCACCGCGCACTTCCACGTCATCCACATCGCGAGCGCCTTGACCTCGTCGAGCGAGACGTCGGGGTGGTAGCGGATGCCGCCCTTCGCGGGTCCGCGGTTGATGTTGTGCTGCACGCGGTAACCGGTGAAGACTCGCGTGTGGCCGTTGTCCAGCTTGACGGGGAAATGACATGTGAACTCGCGCTGCACCTCGCGGAGCACCTCGCGCAGCCACGGCTCGAGCCGGATCAGCTCCGCGGCTTCGTCGAACTGCGCCTGCGCGGTGCGCCATTCGTCAGCTTCGACGATGGGCTTGAGACCAGTGCTGCTCATAGTGCCTTTTGAATGCGGGGGGTCATCCCCCCTGAAACGCCGGTTGAGCAAAGCCCAACCGGCGCCCCCCCTGCGCCTCGACGATAGGCTTCAATTCGGCGGCGCTCACATCAGCACTGATGATCGCGGATATTCCGCGTCTGGATCGCAAATCACGTTGATGCAGGCCGGCAGTCCCGACTGGAACGCCCTCACCAGCGCCGGCCGGATGTCCGAGGGTCGTTCGACGAGCTCGCCGTACCCGCCGAGCGCCTCGACCACCTTGTCGTAGCGCGTCGCCGGCCCGAGGTCCGCCGCGATGCTGACGCCGAGCATGCTCTGCATCGGGTGCTTCTCCAGCGCCCAGATGCCGTTGTTGCCGACAACGCAGACGACGGGGATCCGGTGCCGGACCATGGTGTCGAACTCCATCGCCGAGAACCCGAACGCGCCATCGCCGGACAACAAGATCACCTGCCGGTCGGGCCGTGCCAGCTTCGCCGCCATCGCGTAGCCAGGGCCTGAGCCGAGACCTCCGAAAGGACCGGGGTCGATCCACAATCCAGGCTTCTCGCGCTCGATCAGGCGGCCCGCAAACGACACGAAGTCGCCCCCATCGCCGACGATGATCGCGTCGGGATCTGCGAAGCGATCGACCTCAGCCACCAGCCGCGCCGGATGGATAGGTATCGAGTCGCTGTTTGTCATCGCCTCATCGCGACCTCGCGCGGCGATCTCGGTGGCTCGCAATGTCTGCAGCCAGGTGCCGATGTCTCGCCTCCCATTTGTCGACGATGCCAGCTCTCCGAGCGCCGCTTTCAAGCGGCCCGGGATCGGCGCGCGGTCCACATCGATGTGGACCAAACGTGTCTGGTCGCCGAACACAGGCGGCTGGCCGAAGTTCAGCCGGAAGTCGAGGCGCGCCCCGATCACGGCCACGACGTCGGCTTCGCGTAGGGCCTGGGAGCGCGCGCGGGAGAAAAACAGAGGGTGCGATGGCGGCAGCATGCCGCGCGCCATCCCATTTACAACCAGCGGCAGCTGGCCGCCTTCGACCAGCGCGCGCAGCTCGTCCTCCGCGCGCGCCCACCACACGCCGCCGCCCGCCACCACCACCGGTCGGTCGGCATCGTGGATCTGTCGCGCGGCGGCGGCAATCTGCGTCGGGTCAGGCGGGGGCCCGGGGTCGACGGTCAAGTGCTCGGTTGCTTCGGGCAGGTCCGCCGCACCAAAGAAGACGTCGACCGGGATGTCCATGAAGACCGGGCCGGTTCGGCGGCTCAAAGCCGTTCGCACGCATTCCGCGGCCGCCGCGTAGGCATCGTCGGCGGACGTCAGGGTCAGCGCTTTCCTGGTCAGGCTCCGCACGACCTCGAGGTGGTCCATCTCCTGCAACGAACCCATGCCCCACCGCGCGACCGGCGCGCGTCCTCCGATCACGAACATCGGGCTGTCGTTACCGAGGGCCTGGGCCAGCGCGGTGGCCGCGTTGGTGACCCCCGGGCCCGCGGTCACGGCGGCAACCCCGCACTCGCGTGTGACCTTGGACCAACCTTCGGCCGCGAACGCCGCGGACTGTTCGTGGCGCACGTCGATGATCCGGATGCCGTGCTCGGTCGCGCCCGTGAGGATCGGCCAGATGTGCCCGCCATTCAGGGTGAACAGGTGGCTGACCCCGGCGTGTTTCAGGGCGAGAGCGATGAGCTCGCCCGCGTTGCCCGAGTCGGCCAACTACTCGGCCACGGCCCAGGGCATCGCTGGGGTATTGAACGCCGCCTGCGGTGAGCCCTCGCGCGGAATCAAGATGACGCCGCCAGTGGCTCGCAGGGCCTTGCCCAGGTAGTCGATCGCGCCTCTGGCGACGGATGCCGCGTCCATCCCATGCTGGAGCTCGATGACCATCAAGCGCGCGAGACCCAACCGGATGAAGGCCTCGCCCAGGCCCGTGCCGCAGACGGCGCCGAAGCGGTCGTCTGCGTAAAAACCCGCACCGGGAATCGGCGAGTCGCCGATGCGGCCGGGAAGCTTGCCCGTCCTACCTCCCGTCGATACCGCCACAGCGAGATGGCTTTCGGCGTCCCGAGCCACCGCGCCCACCGTGTCGGCGCCCTCCAACAGCTTCTGGCGCTTGCGGTCGGTGATGAAGATCGATTGGTCCGCCATCTCGATCCCATGCTCGCGGGCGAAACGTGACGCGCCGGCTGCCGCGAGCAAGACGTGGCGCCCATCTTCCATGACCGCCACCGCGAGGTCGATCGGGTGACGCACGTCGCGCAGGCACGCTGCCCCACCGGCGCGCAGATCGGCACCGAGCATCACGCCAGCGTCAAGCTCGACCTCGCCGTCGCTGTTGAGACAGGCGCCGATCCCGGCGTTGAGAAGAGGCTCGTCCTCCATGTGACGCACCGCCGCCACGGCTGCGGCAAACGCGCCATCTCCAATTCGCGACCAACCGGCATCGCGCGCGCGGTCGACGGCGTCCTGGCGCAGCTGACGCTCGGAGTCAGGGACTGGTCCGGCGCCGCCGTGGACGATCAGGGCCGGACGGGCCAACGCCGCGGAGGTCTTTAGTAAGCCTGCGGCTCGGGCCAGTGAGAGCGTCGCTCTAGAAAGCGACGCTCGGCGACACGCCTGTCGAAGGGGTGGGCGATCCGTCGGGTGGCGCCGGCTCGCTCGGGGTCGCGGCGCTCGCCAAATCTCCGATCGAGGCCTGCCCGCCTGTCGGTACCACTGCGACGCTCAGGACCGCGCGCTTGTCCGTCCATACCACTCTCTCCGGCCGTGTGATGCTAGCGCACCGGACGATCGATTGCGCTGAGTTTCTCGTCGATCCGGCGCTCGGACTTGCGGCGCTCCAGCTCGTCGCCCGGCCCGAGGTCGACGAACCGCGCGTAGGCCGCCAGCCTCGGATGGACCTCGGCGACCCGGCGGAACATCTCCTGCGCCACCCACCTGTAGTCCGGGTGGCCCTGGGGGGTCGTCCGCAGCTCGCACAGATGGTAGATCTCGCGCAGGTTGGCCCGGAAGTACCACCTGATGTGGAATGCCAGTGGGACGACGTACTGGGCCAGCGTGGGCCCGACCTCTTTCTCCAGCCGCCCGTGCACCTCCGCGGCCGCTTCGAGGGCGCTCATGAACTGGGACTCCATCCCCAGCTCGCCAAGTCCGGGCGGCACGTCATAGCCGAGCGCCGTACCCAGGAGCTGGCGGTCCTGGGTGAGCATGCGATGGCGGTGCAGGTCGCGGTAGGCGGCGAAATTCGCAACGATCTCGAATTCGTACTGCGCGTGCTCGAGGGCACGAGGCACGCGCTGACGGCGGTTCGCGCGGTCGCCGAGCAGAGCATCGAGCACCGCGGCGGGTTCGCCGGTCTGCTCTTCGAGCGGCAGGTCGGAGTGGGGAAACAGCGCGGCGGCGACTACCTTTCGTTCGGCGGCGGGGTCGTACTCCACGAGGTTGACCGTTGGCCGGATGCCCCCATCCCGACCCTCCCCCGCGAGCGGGGAGGGAGCCTGCTTCTTGACGCGGTCTCGGACGTCTTTCATTCGCTCGGCGGCGGGCGTCCCGTACCTCTCGTCCAGGGCGCGGCGCACGAATGCCGGTATGACCAGAGACAGCTCGCGGTGCAGGTCGATCGCGAGCCGCTTGCATTCGGGCAGCTCGTGCGCCGCCATCTTCGTGATCAGGTACTCAAACGCGCGGCCGTTGCCGAACAGACCGAGGTTCGTGAGCGCGCCGGCGGGCAAGAATCCTCGCAAAAGGTCCAGCGCCTTGGCGCGAGTCGCCGACTTCCAGGCGCGGTCCGTCTCCCCTTCCTCTTGCGGAAAGCGCTCCCGGATGGCGAGCGTGGCCGGCTCGACGAGACCGCTGTAAGCGTCGAACAGCGCGTCCGCCGCCGGCTCGTAGTCCGGATGCGCGAGCTCGGGGCCACGGTAGTAGAGGTAGCGGCCATCGAGGCCCGCCCGGTCGAAGCGGACATAGCGCGTCGATTTCTCGAGCGGCGAGATCCCGATCCGGCTGTCCTCCAATGCCTTGGCGGCGAGCGTCGACGTCTGCTCGACCGCGACATGCGCGCCGGCCAGCTCGGCGACCGAGTCGTCGCCGTAACCGACCAGGACCCGTTCGTAGAACTCCTCGGCGCGCCGGACCGCGACCATATCGTCATCGACAGGCGGCGTGCCGGCCAGCCGGTCGAACCCGGAATCCGGCTCGTTGATGAACTCGTCGAGAAGGACGCGTCGCAAGCTCTTCTCGGTCCGCGAGTAACGCGAGAAGAGCGCGCCCTTGACGACCTCGGGCAGGTTGCGTAAGGCAAAAACCGGCCGGTCCATGTTCGTGAAGTAGCGCGAGAGGAGGGCCGATTCGGCGGGGTTGAACTCAGGTCCGGCCACGAACGTAGTATCCGTCGTCCCCGTCTAAAGCAACGCCAAAAGCCCATATTTTGTGTTCGGCGGGGCGCTCGCTACAGCCGATAGATGCAGAAGAGGATGTTGTCCCCGGGTTGTCCCCAGGTCTGTTAAAAACCGGCAACGAAACGCCGACGAGAGCCGAGGTCCGGGCCGGCTCTACGCTGGAGTTCCTGTGGACGAGATCGACTGGGCAGCACGTTGGAAGGCCCTGGTGGATGATCGCGCCACCCTCGCCGCCGGCCACTCGGACAGCCACTACTGGGACCGTCGCGCGAAGAGCTTCGCCCGCTCGACCCACCACCGAGCCGGCGATTTGCTCCAGGTGCTCGAGCCGTTTCTGTCGCCGCAGAAGACGCTGATCGACGTGGGGGCCGGTACCGGCCGCCACGCGACACCTCTCGCATCGCGTCTGGAGTGGGTGACGGCGGTCGAACCTTCCGAAGGGATGCGGTCGCATATCCCGCCTCTCGACAACATGACCATCGTCGCGAGCGGCTGGGAGGAGGCTGAGGTAGCACCGGCGGACCTCGTCATCTGCAGCCACGTCATCTACGGCGTGGCGGAGCCGGTCCCCTTTCTCGAAAAGATGCAGCGCTCTGCACGCGAACGCGTCTTCGTGATGATGCGCGAGACCGACCTGCCGCACCCCGGAGCCGAGCTTCGGCGCAGGCTGCTTGGGGCGGATGGCCCGCGACTGCCGCGGTTCAGCGAGCTGTTCATGTTGCTCGTGCAAATGGGCGCCGCACCGGACGTGGCATACCTTCGCTATCCCATCGTCACGCGATACGCCGATATGGGCGAAGCGCTCATGGACTGCCGCGCGCTGTTTGGCGAAGGCTGGGACGAGACCGCGGCGCGCGCGGAGCTGGATGAATTGTTGACACCCGAAGGCGATGAGCTTGTCTACGACGGCGGCATGGCCCTTTCTGGAGTCGCGCATTGGCAGCCACCGAAGAGTTGAGGTCTACGCCGCGGCCGGGCGGCGAGAGATCCGGCGATCCAGGTGGCTCAGATCGGGGCGAACCGACGAGCAGCGGAGCAAGCGCATTCGTATGCGTGCGCGAGCAGCGTAGGAGGTGAGCCCCGAGATGGGCCGCCTGGGCGCCGCAGATCCGTCGGCAGACCGCGGCGGAGACCTCCAGTTGAGGCCGGTGAGGCCAGCCGACCGCGACCGCATCCTCGAGATCACGAAGGACGTCTGGGAAGGTCGGGACTACATCCCGCGCGTCTTCGACAGCTGGGTCTCCGACGCCGGCGCCTCGTTCCAGGCCGCGGAGGTCGAGGGTGTTGTCGTCGGCGTGCAGCGCCTGCGGCCGTACGCGCCGGGCCTCGTCTGGTACGAAGGCCTGCGGGTGGCGGCCGAGCAGCGACGCCGTGGAATCGCCCGCGCGATGCTGGCGGCCTCGATCGGAGAGGCGCGAGAGCAGGGCTTTCGCCAGATGCGCCTGGCGACGCGCGACCTACCGGCGGTGCGGCTGTTCGAGTCGGCGGGCTTTGGGCGAATGGTCGAGATGAAGTGGTGGCGCGGGCTCCGCGTCGAGGGCGGCGAGCCCGCCCGCATGCCCGATCCGGCGGAGGCTAAGAAGCTGTGGCCTGTCATGGCGTCCAGCCCCGGATATGCGCTCTACGCCGGAGTCTGCCCCGACATGAACGGCGCGCGAGACCTCGATGCTGACGAGCTCGAGCGACTTGCGCGCAACGGTTTGATCCGGCTCGGACCGGGCGGGCGCGCGGTCGCGCTGCTGCGCGAGCCGTGGGGCCAGAACATTGCGGTGTCGCTGCTCGCCGGGCGAGGCGGCGCGCTGCGCGAGCTTCTCATGGCCTTACGTTTCGAGGCCGACGCGGACGGACTCAAGCACGTCACTATCAACCTCCCGCCGGGGCATCCGGCGGAGGAAGACCTCAAGGCCACCGGATACGATTTCGCGGATGCCGAACACAGCGCCTATATCTACGCACTGACGCTTTGACGCGGCGCGCCCCACCCCTCACCCCTCCCCATGAATGGGGAGGGCACGTGCCATGACGAGACGCTACGTAATCTTGGGAAACGGCATCGCCGGCCAGACCTGCGCTGAGGACCTGCGCAAGGCGGATGCCGACGCATCGATCGTGATGGTCGCGGCCGAGCGACACCCGCTCTACAACCGCGTCGCGCTGCCGCGCTATCTCCGCGGCCAGGTCCGGCGCGAGAAGGTATTCATGCGAACGGTGGAGCAGTACGCGGCTCAAAACCTCGAGATCCATTTCGAGACGTGGGCGACCGACATCGACCTGCGAGAGAAGGTCGTGCACACCAACCGCGGCCACGAGCTGAGGTACGACGCGATCCTGATCGCCACCGGCGGCCGGCCGAAACCGCCTCCATGGCCGGGTTCCACGGACGTCACCGCGTGCCTGGGCTTCCAGACGCTCGACGACACCGACGCGATCATTGAGAAAGCCGACACGTCGCAGCGTGTCCTTGTGATGGGAGGCAGCTTCATCGGGTACGAGCTCGCCGAGGGCGTGAGCTTTCGTCACAAGGCAGGTGTCACCTGGATCATGCGTGGGCCCTGGTTCTTGCGCTACGTACTCGATGAGGAGGGCGGGAAGCTGTGCCACCAGATGGGCGAGGCGCAGGGGGTGCAGTTCATCACCTCGGACGAGGTCCAGAAGTTCAGCCGCAACAATGGGCGCTATGTCGCCGAGACCGTGAACGGCGAGAAGGTCGAGTTCGACCTGCTGACGTATGGCGTCGGACTCGATTACTACACCGAGCCGGTCAGGACAGGCGTGGAGCTGAAAAACGGGATCGTCACCGACGCCAAGCTGCGGACCTCGGCTCCCGACGTGTATGCGGCCGGCGACATCGCTGTCTTCTACGACCTGATGGTCGAGCGCCATAACCAGATGGGCACCTGGGACAACGCTGAGGCACATGGCAAGGTCGCGGCGCGCAACATGGCCGGCGCCGACGAGGATTTCTTCGACGTGCCCACCTATACGACGACGATGTTCGGCTCGACGCTCGCGGTGATGGGCGTGACGCCTGACGTGCAGCCCGGGCTCGAGTCGGTGCGGACCTTCAGCTTCGAGGAGAAGTTCTATCGCAAGCTGTTCTTCAAGGATGACCGGCTTGTCGGAGCGATCATGATCGGGCCGCCGAAAGGAAGAAAGAAGTTGATCGAGATCATGCGGTCGCGGCAGAAGATCGAGCGCCCGAAGCAGGAGCTGCTCGACCCCGCAAACCTGAAGGACTGATGGCCGCCGAGTACGTCTTCGTGACGCACTGGCGCCTGCAAGCGGCCGCGCAGGAGGTGTTCGACGTGCTCGCCGACCCGTTCGGCCTCGCGCGCTGGTGGCCCTCGGTGTACCTGGAGGTGAAGGAGTTGCAAGCGCCCGACCCTCGAACCGGGACAGGTCGCGTCGTCGAGCTCTACACAAAGGGGTGGTTGCCTTACACGCTGCGCTGGAACTTCACGGTCACGGAATCCACTCCGCCAACCGGATTCACGCTTGTCGCGCATGGCGACTTCGAGGGCACCGGGGTCTGGACGCTCCAGCAGGACGGCCGCTTCGTCGACGTGACCTACGACTGGCGGATCTCCGCCGAGAAGTCGCTGCTTCGCTACGGCACGTTCATCTTTCGGCCGATCTTCGCCGCCAATCACCGCTGGGCGATGGCGCGCGGAGAGGAGAGCCTGAAGCTCGAGCTCCTGCGACGCCACGCCCCGACGGCAGCGGACAGAGATGCAGTCCCGGCGCCGCCCGGACCGACGTTCGCGCGCTAGCGCGTCGTCGTATCGTTAGCCAGGAACAAATGGCTTTCGCCTTCAGCGAAACAGCGCAGGCTGTCCGGATCGCGCTTGGATCGGTCCTCCGGTCGCGGCGGCTGGCCGCCGGGCGGACGCTGAGCGAGATCGCGGTCGAAGCCGGTCTCTCCCCCGGGCATCTCTCCGAGGTCGAGCGCGGCCGCAAAGAGGTCTCCACCGAGCGCCTGCTCGCCGTGGCTCACGCCCTCAGCGTGCCGCCGGCGGAGCTCTACTCGGACCTCGCCCGGCTGCTTGGCGGCGCCGACGCCGACGTCCGCGCCTGGCCTGACGACCCACCCGCCAAGCTTCGCCTCGCCACCGCGTCCCTTCCCCTCGAAGCATTGCGTAGCGTGGCTGACTTCAGCGCTTACCTTGCGATGGCGAATCCACCGCCTAGACCAAAAGGGCCAATCGGCTTCACTCCGAGGAGGTAGGGAAATGCATCTGATTCCAACCGTGATCACCAACGACGGCAGCGGCGAGCGCGCCTACGACATCTACTCACGGCTGCTTCGAGACGGCGTCATCTTCGTCCGCGGCGTCATTGACGACGATATGGCCACCACCATCACCGCCCAGCTGCTTTTCCTCGAGAACGAGTCACCGGAGCGCGACATCCAGCTCTACATCAACAGCCCGGGCGGCTCGCTGACGGCGGCGCTCTCGATCTACGACGCGATGCAGTACGTGAGCCCTAAGGTGGCCACGCTATGCACGGGCCTGGCGGCGAGTGGGGCGTCGATCCTGCTGGCAGGCGGTGACCACGGAATGCGCATGTCACTGCCACATGCGCAGATCCTCATCCACCAGCCTTTCAGCCAAGGGATTCAGGGTCAGGCGTCGGATATCCAGATCCACGCCCAGGAAATACTGCGCCAGCGCGAGCAGGTCGCCCGCATTTACGCCAAGCACTGCAAGCGCCCGCTCGAGGAGGTCGAGCGCGCGATGGAGCGCGACTTCTTCATGACCCCCGAGCAAGCCAAAGACTGGGGCCTGGTCGACCTGATCGTCGAGAAGAATCCGAACGCGGCGCGCGCGCCCGAGGCGAACGGTTCCGCAAAGCCCGCGGCGGCTAAAGAGAAAGCCTGAGGGTCATCGTTCTGGGCGGCACGCGGTTCATCGGCCGCGCGACCGTCGAGGAGCTGGCGGCGGCCGGCGACGAGGTGCTGGTCGTGCATCGGGGGGTGCTCGAGCCGCCGGACATGCCGGAGGTCGGGCACCTGCACTGCGAAAGACACGAGCTCGCCGCGCACCGCGGTGAGCTCGACGCCTTTCGGCCGGACGCCGTAATCGACTGCCGCGCCCTGACCCGTGCGGACGCCGAGCAGGCACTGAGCGCCCTGCCCAACGTGAAGCGGCGGATCGTCATCTCGAGCATCGACGTCTATCGCGCGTTTGGAGCCTTGAACTCCGACCGCGAAACCGATCCTGTGCCGATCGACGAGGAGTCGGCGGTGCGGCCGACCCGCTATCCGTATCGGGGTCAGATGCCAGGCATGGATGACTACGACAAGCTCGATGTCGAAGACGTCTACCTGCCGCACGGAGCGACGGTGCTGAGACTGCCGATGGTGTACGGCGAGCACGACTACCAGCGACGCGAAGAGTTCATCCTCCGCCGCGTCCGCGGAGGACGTACCCGCATTCCGTTCGGCAGCGGCTCATGGCTTGCGTGTCGCGTGTATGTGCGCGACGTCGGTCGCGCTGTACACCTCGCGTTGCAGATGCCCGTCGCCGGCGAGGTGATGAACATCTGCGAAGACCGGACCTACTCGATGCGCATGTGGAGCCAGGCGATCCTCGATGCCGCGGGATCGCGCGCTCAGCTCGCGCGCGTCCCCGACGGGGCGCTGCCCGACGACCTGAAACCGACCGGCACGATGAGCCAGCACATCGCGGCCAGCGCGATGAAGGCGCGTTCGCTGCTGGGCTGGACCACGTCGGATCCGTTCGAGACCCTGCACACGACCGTGAGATGGCACCTGGAAAATCCACCTGCGGATGCTTCCACCGACTTCGAGGCCGACGATCGGGCGCTAGCCTCTTCCTCTCCCTGAAGAGGAGAGGGCCGGGAGAGGGGCACGAGCGTCGGGACACCGTCCGTCTAAGCTTCCGTCCAAAGAGTGTCCCGCCGATACCGTCCTTTTGATCCTTTCGACCGCGGCGGCGGTCCCTTCGAGCCGGGCCAGCAGTTCCGGATGCCCCAGGTGCCGCGGCGGTTCTGGGGCGGCGTCGCCCTCTTCGCGCTCGCCGTCCTCATCTTCATCGCCGCCAGCCCGATCGTCTCATTCATCACCGAGCTCCAGTGGTACGACTCACTCGGCTACGGCGACGTCTACACCACCCGCGTCGGCCTGCAGGCGGCAGTCACGATCGGCAGCTTCGTCCTCGCGTTCATATGGCTCGCCATCAACGTTGTCATCGCACTGAGGGTTCGCTCCGGCGGTGCGCTGCGCGCGGTCGGGATCCAGCGCTCCGCTCTCCGCACCACCGCGGCGTGGGTGAGCCTGGGCAGCGCCGCGGTCATCGCGCTGATCCTCTCCGGGGGCGCGTACACGCAGTGGCAGTCGCTGGCCCTGTTCCTCCACGCCCAACCAACTGGCACTGTCGACCCGGTCCTGGGGCAGGACATCTCCTTCTATCTGCTGACCCTGCCGTTCCTGCACGCGATCACCAACTGGTCGCTTGGACTGGACTTCCTCGCCATTCTTCTCATCGGCGCCCTCTATGCGTGGCGGGGCGACAGCTTCGATTTTCGACCGACGCCCCGGGCGATCGCGCACGTCTCGGTGCTGATCGCAGCTTTCGCCGTCACCCTGGCGGCCGGCGCGTGGTTCGGCCGGTATGACCTGCTTTACGCCCACAACAGCACCGTCGTCTGGGGCGCTGCGTACACAGACATCAACGCCCGCCTCCCGCTGTACACGTTCCAGGCCGGCGCCGGGATCGTGCTTGCCGGCGCCCTCGTCGCGAACGCCTGGCTGCAGCGGCTCTGGCTTCCGCTCGTGGCCGGGGGCGCGTGGGTCCTCCTCGGGATCGTCACCCAGGTCTATCCGGCAGTCATCCAATCCGTCTCGGTCACGCCCAACGCACAGCAGTACGAGCTCCTCTACATCCAGCGCGAGATCGCGGGGACGCAGGCGGCGTATGGCCTGTCCAGCGTCAAGTCAAGTACCTTCAGCGGTGATCAGCCTCTGACCGCGAAGGACGTTCAGAACGACCAGGCGACCATCAACAACCTGCGGCTCTGGGACTACACGCAGCTGAAAGAGACCTATGAGCAGCAGCAGACAATCCGCACCTACTACACGTTCCACGACATCGACATCGACCGCTACACGATTGGCACCCAGTACCAGCAGCTCGAGATCAGCGCGCGGGAGATCGACACGTCGGCCCTCTCATCGGCTGCCAAGAACTGGACCAACGAGCACCTCCAGTACACGCATGGCTACGGCGCCGCGGCCAGCCCCGTGAACGCGGTGGTCGGCGAAGGCCTTCCCGCATCCGTCGTCGGCGACCTACCGCCGGCCGGGCCGCTGAAGATCTCGCGGCCCGCGATCTATTTCGGCGAGGTCCCCACGGACAACGACTACGACGTGGCGCCGTCGAGCGTCAAAGAGTTCGACTACCCGCAGGGCAGCCAGGACGTGTTCACCAACTACAGCGGAACACACGGCGTGCCGCTGAACAGCGTCAACCGCGCGCTGTGGTCTTTGAAGCTCGGCGACTTCAGCCTGCTCGTCTCCCAACAGGTGACGGACAAGAGCCTGATGCTCTACCGCCGCAACATCAAAGACCGCGCCTCCGAGCTGGCGCCGTTCCTGACGTTTGACGGCGACCCCTACCTGGTCGTCGGCGACGGCCGCCTCTACTGGATCCTCGATGCATACACGACCGCGTCGACCTATCCCTACTCGCAGACGATCGGCTACGGCGACAACGAGATCAACTACATCCGCAACTCGGTCAAGGTCGTGATCGACGCATACGAAGGGACGACCGACTTCTACGTGGTTGACCAGAAGGACCCGCTCATCAAGGCCTACCAGGCCACGTTCCCCTCGCTATTCACGGCGATCGACACGATGCCTTCTGGGATTCGCGCCCACCTGCGCGTGCCCGAAGACCTTTTCCGGGCGCAGGTGCTGATCTACTCGACGTACCACGTCAACGCGGATCCCAGCGGCGCGAAGGTGCTGTTCGCCAGGGAGGACGTATGGGCGGTGCCGACCGCGCAGACCGGCCCGGGTGGGCAGCAGATCGCCCTGGATCCGTACTACGTGCTGTTCCGTCTTCCCGGTGAGCAGAACCCGGAATTCCTGCTGATCATGCCGTTCACACCGCTGGGCAAGAACAACCTCGTCTCCTGGCTGGCCGCTCGCAACGACGGGTCGCAGTACGGCCAGTACGTTTCCTACGTACTGCCCAAAGACAAGACCATCTTCGGTCCGCAGCAGGTCGCGAGCCGGATCAATGCGAACACCACCATCTCCGCCGACTTCACGCTTTTCGACCAGGCCGGTTCGAGCGTGCAGCAGGGCAACCTGCTGGTGGTGCCGATCGGCAACTCCTTCCTCTACTTCGAGCCGATCTACCTGCGCTCCAAGACGGCGTCGAGCCTGCCCGAGCTGAAACGGGTGATCCTGGCCGACCAGGCCAGCGTTGCCTACGCGACCACGCTGGACGGCGCCCTGCAGCAGCTCGTGGGCACCGGCCCAGGCCCACCGGTCACCCAACCTCCTCCGAGCGTGACGCCCGCGGTCGTGGCGCAGATCACCGACCTCGTCACCCAGGCGAACGCGCACTACCAGGCCGCCTATGACGCGCTCAAGCGCGGCGATCTCACGACCTTCTCGACCGAGATGGCCAAGGTCGGCCAGATCCTGCAGCAACTGCAGACGCTCACAGGCAAGGCGACCGCTTCCCCGAGCCCGTCACCGTCTCCCAGTCCTTAGTCGGGACGCAGAGGCACAAAGAGAACAGGAAAGAGCGAGCGGTAGGTCACGTCTTCGCCGTGGCGCGTGTAAACGCGAAGATCCTGCGGTTCCTCCGCCCCCAGCGCGACCGGGATCACCATCCGACCGCCGTCAGCGAGCTGATCCAGGAGCGCGGGCGGTACGCCTCGGGCGGCCGCAGCGACCAGGATCGCCTGATACGGCGCCTCGGCGGGCCAGCCCCGGCTTCCGTCGCCCACGGCGACCTCGACGTTGTCGAACCCCAGCCGCCGCAACGTCGATGACGCGTGTTCGGCGAGGGCAGGCTCGCGGTCGATGGTGATCACCTTGCGGCACAGCCGGCTGAGAACCGCCGCGGCGTAACCCGAACCGGTTCCGACCTCGAGCGTGACGTCATCGGGCCGCGGCGACGCGGCCTGCGCCATCAAAGCGACGACGAGCGGCTGCGAGATGGTCTGCCCGCATTCGATCGCGAGCGCGCGGTCTTCGTATGCGTGACGGCGCATGCGGGGTGCGAGGAACTCTTCGCGCGGCACCGACGCCATCGCCTCGAGAACCCGCTCGTCGGTCACGCCGTGCGGTCGCAGCTGCTCGGCCACCATCCGCTGCGCCGGTGTGCTCACTCAGAACCGTCCATATCGGAGGTTACAATCAGCCCGAACCCTTTGGCGTCGTCCGTCCAGGCACCGATCCCGCAGAAGTGGCGCCGCCCGGTCAGGCAGAGATCGCGCCTGGTCAGACGTACCGGCCCCGCTCATTCGCGTGTCGAGTTCGCCCACCCGTCCGAGCAGGAGTTCGCCCGCTTCCTCGACTACTACCGCATCCGCTGGCAGTACGAGCCGGTCTCCTTTCCAATCGCCTGGGAAGGCACGCGCGTGGCCGAGATGTTCACGCCGGATTTCTACCTGCCCGAGCACGACCTCTACATCGAGCTGACGACGATGAAGCAGTCGCTCGTCACCCCAAAGAACCGCAAGCTGCGGATGCTCCGCGAGCTCTACCCCGAGCTGAACGTGCGGCTCCTCTATCGCAAGGACTACCAGCAGCTGCTGGTCAAGGCGGGCTACGGCGCACTCGAGGTCCAACACCTCCGCAAGGAAGATGTCGGCGAGATCCTGATCTCGCCTGTCGAGCTCGAGACGCGCATTCGCGCGCTCGGCCGCAAGATCTCGCGCGACTACCGCGGCCAGTCCTTGGTGCTCGTCGGAGTTTTGAAAGGCATTACCTTCTTCATGGCCGACCTCGCGCGCCAGATCAAGGTCCCCTTCGTGATCGACTATCTCGACCTGCAGCGGTTCGCCAGCGCGCAGCCTCACGCACGGGTGCGCATCGCGCGCGACGTCGATTATCCCATCGAGGGCAGGCACGTCCTGCTGGTGGAGGACATCATCAACACCGGGCTCACACTCGACTACGTGCTGTCCGAGCTGCGTCGCCGGCAGCCCACATCGCTCGAGGTGGTCACCCTGCTCGACCGCCCCCTCCGCCACCTCGTCAAGGTCCCGATGCGGTACGTCGGATTCCAGATTCCCAACGACTACGTGGTCGGCTACGGACTCGACTACCGGGAGCTGTACCGCAACCTGCCCTTCATCTGCACGCTGCGCCCGAGCGTGCTCGACATGGCGAGCGCGCCGGCTCCCCTCCCGGCAAGCTGACCGACAGTCCTGGCGCGAGGCTCTCGCGCCTGCTCGACATGATGTCGGGGCAGGAGTTCGCGGCGCTCGTCAAGACAGGCTTGTTAAGGGATGTGGAAGAGATCGTGGTCGCGGCCCACCGCAGCATCAATGAGAAGGAGGGAAGTCAC
>WNFW01001399.1_pt1 | contig 16183 bp, 14 predicted proteins | sample 5400131 | NCBI WGS metagenome assembly WNFW01 (sample SAMN13153362, study PRJNA577476) | soil metagenome | isolation source: 20 cm soil or saprolite under grassland replicate 1 | place: USA:California | collected 2016-06-15 | reverse complement strand
CTCGGCGGCTGCGAGGGCATGCTCGACGTGCGTTCGTCCGACGCCTCCACTTCCTGCAGGTGTGGAACTCCCGCCCTGAGCTCCCTCCGATGTGAAGGAGCGCGGGAGTTCTATCGTCGGCGGGCCGGCCAATTTGCGCCCGGCATACGCGGGCGGTTGTCGATAGCCACCGACTCCGGGCGATGGCGGCGCGTATGGAGACGAAGGTTGAGTCGGCGGGGGTGGCGGCGGTGTTGACTGCACCGGCCGAGACTGCCGCGGAGTGTATGCGGCCTGGGGCGGATTGGTCGGCGCGGCGCGCGTCGCCGGCGCAGCGCCAGTAACCGCGGACTCGAGCGCCCTGAATCCGTCGACAGCCGCATCTCCGTCAGCCTGGGTCGGCTTGTAGCTGGTTCTATTGGCGCGATCGCGCGCGGCAAGAAACTCCAGCAGGGCGTGCGCCTGCTCGAGGGTGATCACCTCGGCCTGGCGGGCGGCGCGAATTAGTTGTTGTCCGGTTAGTGACGAATTGCCGACGAGAGATTGCAGCGAGCCCTCTGCGCCAGCCCAGAGATCGATTATGTCAGCGGCGAGGTCTTCCGCTGAGCGAGGCGTGTCGAAATGAGCCAGAACCGGGCGGACGCCATTCAGCGAGGTTACCGCCCCCGGGTTGTTCTGTGGACTCATCTCAGGATGCGCAAAAGCCCTGCATCCGCGCTACGTCGAATGAAGCTCTCTGCATCCTGCTCCGGTTTTGGACTCTCTTTGAGGCAATTTGCATCGCGCATCTTGTCGACGATTTCTTCCCACGTCCCTTCAAATGTGTTGCCATCGTCGAGTTTGATGCGGTGGGACTCGGGCGTTGTTTTGATGTCCGCGAAACTGGAAAGGAGGGCGCCGAACAGCTCGAGCTGCCCTTTTGCCTCCGTCTGCGCCGCATCCATGTGCTTTGCCTCGATCTCGGCCAACATCTCGTCGATGTCGTCGAGCTCGCCGGACAAATCGCGCAGCCGATCCTCCCAGGGACGCAGCTCCGGATCGTTGTCGCGCAGACGATAGATCATCTTCTTCAGCTCGATCAGCCTCCAGATCCCGAGCTCGTCCCAATGATCCTCTGGAGTCGAGCGATCGAGGTGGTACAGCGCCGCCTCATAGTCGCCGCGGTCGTAGAAGATGTTGCCAAGATAAATGCGGGCTTCGGTGTGATCGGGATCCATCTGCAGCGCGCGACGCAAGGTCGAGATGGCGATCTCGTCGTTGCCCAAACGGTGCTCCGCGTAGCCAATGCACGACACGGCCTCGGCGGCATCCGGCGTCTGTTGCGCGGCGATCTCGAAGAACTGCTTTGATTCCTCGATGAGGCCTTCCCTGAACAGTGCACGTCCGATCTGCAGCATCAGCTCGACATCATCCTGGTATCCTAATTCCAGGGTATGACGGAAGCTGCGCAACGCGGCATCCTGCTGACCGAATTTTAGAAGAGTCTCACCGAGCCCCGCGAGCGCGTCCTCGTGATCGGGGTCGAGAACCAGTGCTTCCTCGAAGCTGCGTCGTGCCCAGGCGTAGTCTTCGCGGGCGTGGTGGGCGTAGCCAACTCCTATGTGGAGCTCCACAGAGTTCGGATAGAGGCCGAGTCCCTCTTTGAGTACGTCTAGAGCTTCGTCATACTGTCCTTCGTTATACAGCTGATGCGCTCTCTCGTCGTACTCTTCAGAACTCAAAAAAGGTGTTGGCATTACTACGCACCCTCCGAGGAGTCGAGTATAAGTCTATTGTACTCTTTAGACACTGCATTGTTCAAGGTAGTAACATCCGAGGCCAGCACGGCTCAGGTGACGACGGCAGTTTTCTCCGAGAAGCGCTGCCAGCTGCCGCTCTCGAGAGCCTTGTCGATCTCGGAAACAGCCTCCTCCACCTCCTCTGCTTTGGTGAAGAAGTGTGGGGCAATCCTGATACCAGCACCCACGCGATAGTCGACCAGTATGTTTTGCGACAGAAGGTGCTGGGTGACCTCATACCCATGGGGGACATCCAACGCGACGGTTCCTCCCCTCGATTGCGCGTTGCGCGCTGCGTTCACGGTGTAGCCGCGGGCGTCCGCGAGCTCGATCAGCCGCGAAGTGAGGCGGAGACTTTTCTCCCTAATGGCGGCCATCCCGGCGCGCCGGAGAATCTTCGGGCCTTCGGCTGCCGCGTAGAGCGCGGGAATGACGGGTGTGCCATTCAGCCACCTGAAGGCGCCCGTCGTGTATTCCATCTCTTCCTCGAAGGCGAAGGGGCGCGAGTGCGCCTGCCAACCGGTGAGTGCCGGTTTGAGCTTGTCGCGGACCGCTGGGCTCACGTAGAGAAAACAGGCGCCCGGTCCGCCGCACAACCATTTGAGAACGCCACCGGTAAGAAAATCCGGCTTGGTCCGTTTGACGTCAACCGGAACGATGCCGACCGCGTGAAACGAATCCAGCGAAACGAGAGCTCCCATTTCGTGCGCGCGTTGGCAGATCGAGTCTACGTCCATCAGATAGGCGCTCCGAAACAGCACGTGGGACACTGCGACTAGGCGCGTCCTCCCGTCGATCGCCGCAAGCAGCCTGTCACGAGCGATGCCGATTCCGTCGTCCGAGGGAACGACCACTACGCGCGCGCCCAGACGCTCCGCCATCTCGGCATAGGCGTAACGTACGGACGGAAAATCGAGCTCCGTCATCACGACGGTGTCGCGCTCCTTCGAGAAATCGATCGACGAGAGGACAGCTGTTTGGGCGATCGTGGCGTTGGGCATCATCACGATCTCGCCGTCATCGGCGTTGACGAGTGGAGCGATCTCGTTGCCAACTTCCACCGGGCGCTCCCACCAGCCCCGATTCCACGCCTTCACTCCCAGCTCGCCCCAGTCACGTGCGTACTCGGCGAGTTTCCCGGGCACGCTGCGTGGCATGGGGCCGAGGGAATTCGAGACGAGGTAAGTGGTCTTTTCGAGGATCGGAAACTCCTCGCGGAAGGCCAGCAGGGGATCGTGCAGGCGGTCGTTTCCGGACTTCATCGATTTACTCTGAGTGTGTGATGTCAGTCAGTACATTATAGCTTCCCGCACCCGACCTTAGCATGGCCCGCCACACACCACGCAACCTGAAACGCGCCACTCCCGCCAAGCCGCGCACCGCGGCCCCAAAGATCGCGCTCGTCCTCGGGGGCGGTGGGCTCAAGGGATTTGCGCACATCGGCGTTTTTCGCGCACTCCAGGAAATGGGGATCGAGCCGACGGTAGTTGCCGGCACGAGCATCGGCGCGTTGATCGGCGCGGCGTACGCGCGCGGAATGGATGTCACCGAGATGGCGGACCGGGCGCGAGCGCTCAAGCGACGCGACCTTTTTCGGGTCAACCGCATGGGAATACTGCTCGAGCGTCAGCACTCTCCGGCGATTTATCTCGACGAGCCGCTCAGAAACGTCGTCAGAGGCGTGGTAACGGAGAAGCGTTTCGACCAGCTTAAAAGAAAGCTTCTCGTCAACACCGTGGACATCGAGCGCGGCTCACAAGTAGTCTGGGGGCTTCCGGGACTCCGCAACGTGAGCGTCGTCGACGCTGTGTACGCATCGTGCGCGCTACCTGGGTTCTATCCGCCGGGCATGATCGAGGGACGCCTGTGCGTCGATGGCGGCGTGATCGACAACCTTCCGGTATCGATCGCGGGCCGGGGAATGGACGCGGTGATCGCGGTCGATACTGGATCGAGCGATCTGGAGCCGGAGAACGACATCGCCACCGCGGGGTTCGCGTCGATCTACATGCGCGCCGCGACGACGATGATGCATGCGTTGCAACTGGCGCCGTTCAGCACGTGGACTCGTCCGCCGATGATCCTCATCAGGCCCAAGGTCAATCACATCGGTTGGTTCAGTTTCGCACACACCGACGAGCTGCTCGAGGCTGGCTACATCGCGGCGATGGACGCCTGCAAGCACTACGAGGAATGCATTACATGGGGGATCGGCGTCTTTCCGCGTCGGCCGATGCAGATCACAGTCGATCGAGAGAAGTGCATCGGCTGCACGCTGTGCACTGCGTTGGCGCCCGACACGATGGCGATGGACGCGCAGCAGAAGGCGTACCCGTTGACGCCCGTCGTCGAATGGTCGCCGGCGGACGGCGACTTCGTACACCATTGCCCAACGTACGCGATTCAGGCGACGCGGCTGGATCTGGGAACGTCCGATGAGAAGAAAACCACGGTCGATCCAACCAGTGAACCGACGACACGGAAGACTGGCTAGATGCGTGACGCAGCTTTCTATTAGATTGTAGTCAGCCTGCCGAGCCGCGATGTCCGCCCGGCAGCGGCTCCGCGCCCACTGGCCAGCGCACTGACGCCGCCAAGTTCGGAAAAAAACAATGACACACCCGAATTCCTTCGGTAGCCGATCAACGCTGGACGTTGCGGGTCGGCAGTACACGATCTTTCGGCTGGACTCCCTTTCCCAACTCGCGGGCGGGAATACCGCGAGACTCCCCTTCAGCCTCAAGATCCTTCTCGAAAACCTGCTCAGAAACGAAGACGGCAAATTCGTCAAGCCGGACGATGTGCGCGCCCTCGCCAGCTGGGACGTAAAGGGCAAGGTCGAAAAAGAGATCGCATTCCGCACCGCGCGGGTGCTGCTCCAGGATTTCACCGGCGTGCCCGCGGTCGTCGATCTCGCCGCCATGCGTGACGCTCTTGCCCGACTTGGCGGCGACGCACGATTGATCAATCCCCTTCAACCGGTTGACCTCGTGATCGACCACTCGGTTCAGGTCGATGAGTACGGATCCGAAGCAGCGCTTCTCATCAACGCCGATTTCGAATTCCAGCGGAACCAGGAGCGCTATGCTTTTCTGCGCTGGGGACAGAAGGCATTGCACAACTTCCGCGTCGTTCCGCCCGACACCGGAATCGTCCACCAGATCAACCTCGAGTATCTGGCGAAAGCGGTTTTCACCGAAACCGTTGGCAAGCAGATCTACGCTTACCCCGATTCGCTCGTCGGTACCGATTCGCATACGACGATGATCAACGGACTCGGCGTGCTTGGCTGGGGCGTCGGGGGAATCGAGGCCGAGGCGGCGATGCTCGGTCAGCCGGTATCGATGCTCATTCCGGAAGTGGTAGGGTTCAAGCTCCACGGCAAGCTTCCGCCCGGCGCCACCGCGACCGACCTGGTGCTTACGGTCACCGAGATGCTGCGCAAGAAAAAAGTCGTCGGAAAGTTTGTCGAGTTTTATGGCGCTGGGTTGTCCAGTCTTTCCCTCGCGGATCGCGCGACAATCGGCAACATGGCGCCTGAGTACGGCGCGACGATGGGTTTCTTCCCGATCGACGCCGAGACGATCAACTACCTGCGATTCACTGGACGCGACGAAGCGCAGGTCCAGCTCGTCGAGGCTTACACAAAGACACAGGGGATTTTCCGTACCGACGAAACCCAGGATCCGTTGTTCAGCGATACTCTGGAGCTCGATCTGCGGACGGTCGAGCCCAGCCTCGCCGGACCGAAGCGTCCGCAGGACAGAGTTCCGCTCAAGCTCTCCAAGATGATGTTCAAGGAGGCGCTGGAAGCAGATCTCGAGCGCACTGGAACAGTCGCGGCAGTGGCGGCGGCGAAGCAGGCTATGGCCGTCGCCGCATCGCCGCAGTTATCGCCCGCGGTCGTCGCAACGGACCCACACGAACAGGCTGGCGCGAATTCGAGCGTCTCCGTCGAGATGAATGGCGAAAAGTTCTCGATTCGACACGGCTCGATCGTGATCGCAGCAATCACGAGCTGCACGAACACCTCCAATCCAAGTGTAATGCTGGCAGCCGGACTGCTGGCGAGGAACGCCGTCGCTCAGGGTCTTTCGTCGAAGCCATGGGTAAAGACCAGCCTCGCGCCCGGCTCGAAAGTCGTGACGGACTACTTCAAGAAGGCCGGCGTGATGAGTGCGCTGCAGCAACTTCGCTTCAACGTCGTCGGCTTCGGCTGCACGACGTGCATTGGAAATTCGGGCCCGTTGCCGCAGCCGATCGCCGACGCGGTGGAAGCGAACAAACTGGTGGTCGCCGCAGTGCTTTCGGGGAACCGCAACTTCGAGGGACGCATCAATCCGCTGACGCGCTTCAACTACCTCGCGTCGCCGCCGCTCGTGGTTGCTTACGCGCTCGCGGGCCGCATGGACATCGACTTCAACACCGAGCCGATCGGCGTCGGAAAGAGCGGCCCGGTGTTTCTGCGCGATCTCTGGCCAAGTCCCAAGGAAGTCGAAGACGAGATTCTTCGTTCGGTGAAGGCGGAGATGTTCAAAGCGCAGTACTCGAACGTCTTTCATGGTGACGACAACTGGCGGAGCCTGCCGGTTCCGGAAGGAGACCTGTATGCGTGGGATCCGAGCTCGACGTACGTAAAGAATCCGCCGTTCTTCGAGGGAATGACGCTCGCGCCGCCGGGAATCCGCGGAATCAAGGGAGCGCGCTTGCTTGGAATGTTTGGTGATTCGATCACGACGGATCACATCTCCCCGGCCGGGTCGATTCCCGCCTCGAGTCCAGCGGGCAAATGGCTGATCGAGCAGGGCGTGAAGACTATCGATTTCAACTCATACGGCGCGCGGCGCGGAAATCACGAAGTGATGATGCGCGGAACCTTTGCCAACATCCGCTTGCGCAACGAGCTGGCGCCGGGAACCGAGGGAGGCTGGACGACGCGCAAAACGGATGAGAAGCCGCTTTCGATTTACGAAGCGGCGATGGAGTACCAGAAGGTCGGGACGCCGCTAGTGATCATCGCCGGCAAGGAGTACGGCACCGGTTCGTCGCGCGACTGGGCAGCGAAGGGCACGCTTCTCCTCGGAGTGCGGGCCGTGATCGCCGAATCGTTCGAGAGAATTCACCGCTCCAACCTTGTCGGTATGGGAGTTATCCCGCTGGAGTTCATGCCGGGCCAGACCCGGCAGACGATTGGCCTCACCGGATTCGAGACGTTCGAGATCGACGGGATGACGGATGACATGAAAGCGCGCGCGATTCTAACCGTGCGTGCGCGCTCGAGCGACGGGAATGAGGTGAGATTCCAGGCGATCGCGAGGATCGATACTCCGGAGGAGATGAGTTATTACCGACATGGCGGAATTCTGCCTTACGTGCTCAGGCAGCTTGTAGCCCGCGAGCGCGCTCCGACGTAGTCAACCGCTACTGGACCGCCTTCAATCCGAATGCGGCAATGTCAGAACCCTTTTCTCGAACCGCGTTGAAAGGAAACCCTCGCGGCGTCCGGGATGTTTGGCGAGCCTTGGGCCCGGGTCTCGTCAGTGGTGCAGCGGACGACGACCCATCGGGAATCGCCACGTATTCGATCGCGGGCGCGCAACTGGGCACGAGCATACTTTGGACATCGCTCGCAACGTGGCCACTCATGGCGGCGGTCCAGAGCATGTGCGCCCGTCTCGGGATGGTGACGGGACGCGGCCTTGCGTCTACCCTCCGCGCCAAATTCCCGCGGAACGTTCTCGCAGTGGTCGCGGGTGCTCTCTTTCTGGCCAACACGATCAACATTGGCGCCGACCTCGCCGGAATGGCCGACGCGATGGAGCTACTGACGAAAGTCGGCGCCCAGATTTGGGTAGTTGTGTTCGGTCTCTTCATCACGTGGGCGACGATACGTCTCCGCTACGTCGCGCTGGCGCAGGTCCTCAAATGGCTGGCGCTCGTACTCTTCGCCTACGTTCTGACGGCAGTCCGCCTGCACCCCGACTGGCGGTTGATCCTTCGAGAAGCAGCGACTCCGACGTTACCCCACAGCCGGTCCGGCTGGGCAACCGTCGTTGCGATTCTCGGAACCACGATCAGTCCGTACCTGTTCTTCTGGCAGGCCTCCGAGGAAGTCGAAGAAGAAAAGTCGATGGGTCGTCACACACTGGCGCAGCGACGTGGTGCGACGTCGGCGGAAATCACGAACCGGAAAATCGACGTGGGGATCGGCACCTTTTTTTCCAATCTCGTCATGTTCTTCATCATCCTGACGACAGCGCTAACCCTCCACGTGCATGGAATCACCGCCCCACAAACCTCAAAAGAGGTCGCGCTTGCACTTCGTCCGTTCGCCGGCAGGTTTGCGACACTGCTTTATGCGACTGGACTCGTGGGCACGGGCATGCTCGCAATTCCAACTCTGGCTGGGTCAGCAGCCTACGCGATGGCAGAAACTTTTCACTGGCACGAAGGGATCGACGAGCGGCTACCGAAAGCTCGCCGCTTCTACGCAGTGCTGGCGCTCGCGATGATCGGAGGAATCACGATGGAGTTTGCCCATCTGAATCCGGTAAAGGCGTTGTATTGGAGCGCGGTGATCAACGGACTACTTGCGCCGTTCCTTCTCCTGGGGATTCTGATCGTCGCCAGCGATCGAAGAATCATGGCCGGGCAGACGAGCTCGCGGCTGGGTCGTTTTACCGTCGGCGTGACAACCGCGGCAATGTTCGTCGCCGCCATCGCGATGTTCGTCGTTTAGGGAGCGGTCTTAGTCACGACCTTACGCTTGCGAAACTTGAACTGCGGCATCGACGCGCTTATCTGCTCGGTGAGATCCTGCTCCATTCGGATCGGATCCAGCGGCTCCAGCATCACCCTGAGGTCCGGATCATCCGCGAGTGCGAGATTGAGCCGTGAATACAGACCCGCGACGAGGTGAAGAGTCTTGGTGATCTCCTCCTCCATACGCAAGTTCACCTGCAGCGTTAGCTCTTCGCGCAGCTCTCCAATCCGTGACTCGCGGCTCTGCGTCATCAACACAAAGATCGAGAGAAAAATTGCTTCGAGGGACACGATCGTCGTAAGCATCCCGTACGGATACGTGTCGAACTTTGGCAAACCCGAGAACGGCAGGTTCCAGTAAATCCAGCCGACGAACACGATGGCGTGAATGACGAGAAACGGTGTCGAGCTCGCGAAGCCGATCATCCGGTCAGCGAGCACCTCCATTTTCGATCGATTGGAGGCGTGCTGCGCCTTGATCGCGCGGAATGCTTTGTTGATCCCGGCGCTGCGTCGGAGGCGGCGCTCCTCGCTTGACGCCGAGCGCTGCGGCATGTTCGTGGTTTCGGGCTCGTCTGCCTGCATTGGTCTCTAGTGGCGTCGACACTCTAACCTAACGCGCGGCCACTTCCTGTGCAGGCGCAAGCGGTTAACCTTCCACTCATGGCCAAATCTGCTTCGTTCACTGTGGGAATCGTTCAGGAAGCGGTGGCGGGCGACGTGGAAAAGAATGTCGCGCGCGCAGAATCCCGCGTCCGCGAAGCTGCCGATCAGGGAGCCCAGATCGTTTGTCTGCAGGAGCTTTTCAACGCGCCCTACTTCTGCAAGTCACAGAAGCATGAGCGCTTCGATCTCGCCGAGCCCATCCCGGGTCCGACGATCGAACGGATGCGAAAACTGGCGCGCGAGCTCGAGCTCGTGATCATCGTGCCGATATTCGAGCGGCAGGCCGCAGGTGTCTACCGAAATTCCGCCGCTGTGATCGACGCCAATGGCTCATTGCTGGGCGCTTATCGCAAGATGCACATCCCTGACGACCCGTTGTTCAACGAGAAATTTTATTTCACGCCTGGCGATTCGCACCTGGCGGATGACGGCGACCACAAGGGCGCGAGCGGCTTTCGCGTCTGGAAAACGCGCTACGCCGATATCGGCGTGCTGATATGCTGGGATCAGTGGTACCCGGAGGCTGCGCGCATCACCAGTCTCCTCGGCGCGGAGATTCTTTTTTATCCCACCGCGATTGGGTGGCATCCCTCGGAAAAAGCTGAACACGGCGAAGCGCAGGTCGACGCATGGCGCACCGCGCAACGCGCTCACGCAATCGCCAACGGCGTGTACGTCGCATCGCCCAATCGAGTGGGACACGAGGACGAGCCGGGCACCGAGGGAATCGAGTTCTTCGGACATTCCTTCATCTCCGATCCGTTCGGACGAATTCTCGCCGAGGCCGGGACAGAGCCCGCGGTGTTGGTGGCGAAATGCGACAGGGTGCTCATCGAAAGTACGCGACGCAATTGGCCATTTCTGCGCGACCGTCGCATCGACGCCTACGCGCCGATTCTCAACCGATACATCGGATGACGAAGCGTGTCCGCGGAGCCGCCGCCGCGCGGGCCAGCAGCAGAAAAAGCGCCGCTCCACAGGGAAGCGGCGCTTTGGTTATGGATCTGTCGCTCGCGCGGCGAATGCCCGCCGAGTGGGAGAAGCACGATGCAACCTGGATCGCCTGGCCGCACCACGAGCCGGACTGGCCGGGCAAGCTCGCCCCGATCCCGTGGGTGTACGCGGAGATCGTTCGCACACTGAGCGATTTCGATCGCGTGGAGATTCTTTGTCACAACGAGGCGGTTGCGGAGAACGCGCGTACGCTGCTCGGCGCCCACGGCGTGAAGGATCGCGCCGACAAGTACCGCTTGCACATCGCGCCCAACGACCGTGTCTGGCTCCGCGACTCGGCGCCAACCTGCGTGCTCCGCGCGGACGGAGCTGTCGAGCTCGTCGATTGGGCTTTCAACGGCTGGGCGAAATACGACAATTACAGCAAGGATGCGGAGATCGGTCGCGTCATCGAGCGCATCACCGGGTTGCCGCGGACGGAAGCCGTTCGACCCGACAACGGCAAACCCCTGGTTCTCGAGGGCGGTGGAATCGAAGTCAACGGCGCTGGTTTGATGCTTGTGACAGAGGAGTGGCTGTTGACGGACGTCCAGGTACGGAACCCAGGCATGACCGCCGCGGAGTATGAGCGGACATTCGCGCAATATCTCGGCGTCACAGATACCATATGGCTGGGCGAAGGCGCGGTTGGGGACGACACCCACGGCCACATCGACGACATCGCGCGTTTCTCTTCGAGAGAGACGGTGATCCTGGCGTACGAGCCCGATCCCTCGGACGAGAATCACGCGCGATCGGCAGATAATCTTCGCCGCCTGAAGATCGCCGCAAAGGCCCGCCCCCTCAAAATCATCACGATTCCGTTCCCTCGTCCGGTAACCATGAACGGCGAGAGGCTGCCGGCCAGCTACGCCAACTTCTACGTCGCCAATGGCGCCGTTCTTGTACCGACATTCAACGATCCGAACGATCGCGTAGCGCTCAATGGAATCGCCGAAGCATTTCCCCGGCGCATGGTGACCGGAATTCACGCCGTCGATCTCGTTTGGGGCTTGGGTACGCTCCATTGCTTGACGCAGCAGCAGCCAGCGGGGGGGGGACCACGCGCAAATGAAGATCATGTTGACAGGCGAAGAATCGCTGAGGATCGAGCCAACAGCGGGACAGCTGACCATTGAGGCCGATTCGCGCGATCGAAGCTATTCCCCGTTTCACATGCTCGGTAGCGCGCTCGGCATGTGCACCTTCGCCGTACTCCAAAGCTGGGCGTCGAACAAGAACATCGGAGTCGATGATCTCAAGGTCGGCGTCAGCTGGACATTTGTCGAAGGCGAGCATCGGCTCGGCGCGATGAAGGTCGAGCTCGATTGGCCAACGCTGGCCCCGGAGCTGTGGCCGCGAGTGGTGAGGGCGGCGAACCTCTGCGGCGTACATCACACGCTGACGCATGCACCGGAAATCTCGATCGAGACTGTCGGCAGCGAGTCCGTAATCATCGAGGCGCCAGTCGCGATCGAATCGTCGCGAGGTGGCGGTCAATCGTCGTCGGCGCTGGCCCAGGCGGTCGGCCAGCCAAAACCGGCGAGCGCCCCGTGAGCGTGCCCGTCGTTCGGTTCACTATCGCTGGCGAGCAAGCAGAGGAGTCAGGCTCCGTGACCATCGGCCAACCCGGCCGACGCTACACGGTGATCTACGACGGCCACTGCAAAGTCTGCGGCAAGATGGTCAACGTGTTGGCCAAGTGGGATCGAAACGACGAGCTCGAAATTATTCCGTCGCAGGCACCAGGGGTCCGGGAGAGGTTTCCGTGGATTCCCGCGCGGTCGTACACGGAATCGGTTCAGGTGATTCGCTCGCGCGATGGGAAAACGTGGCAAGCCGCGGCAGCACTCGAAGAGTTACTGAAGGTGCTGCCGAAAGGACGGTTGATCTCATGGCTCTTCAAGATTCCTCTCGTCCGCCCGCTCGTCGACAGGTTGTACCGCTGGTTCGCGCGCAATCGGTACCGCATGGGTTGCGGGGAGCACTGCGCGGTGCGGCCCACCAAGCTGGATTACGGAGACGAGTGAAATTGCGGTAAGGCTGTGGAATCCAACGCGCCGCTAGCCGCGCAGACGAGTGGCCGACGGAGCTCATCGGCTAATCCCCTCAAAGACGTGTACGTCGCTTGGAAATTGCAAAGCAGGCACCGGCTCAGCCGCTGCTCTGGGTGGCGTAGGATCGTACCTAGGACCTCGTCCGATCCCACGGTTCAGCGGTCACTCTATTTCTGGGAGGTTCCATGCTTGGCACGATCCTCATTGTCGTGTTGGTTCTGCTGGTACTCGGGTCTATACCCAGTTGGGGGTACAGCCGGGGTTGGGGCTATTACCCAAGTGGTGGGCTCGGGCTCGTTCTCATAATCGTGCTGATTCTTCTATTGATGGGCCGAATCTAGATCCTGGGCGCGAATCCAAATCGATGCGCCTAGTCGCCGTCGCGATTGGGACGCGGCCGCCCTTTTTCTACCGGCCGGCGGGCGAGACAGGAACGACCACGGGTTGTGGCCGACGAACCAGTCGCCACGGAAAAAAGTAGACGGCGTATACCACCGCGTAGACGGCAAAGTTCTCAAGTCGCGCAAAATGCACGAAGAAGAAGAAGAAAATCAGAAAGTGCATCCGGATTACGTTCCGGTATGGCTCTGAGAACAAGTCGCCCAACTTGTTTCCGTTGCCGAGCGAGGTGATGGAAAGGTCGCGCCCCAAGGAAAGCGGTTTTCTGAGAAAGGCGGCTCGGTGGGCGATGAACGCCGAGGGCAGGAACGTCCAGTAACGCCGCGCAACCTCGAGGTAGGTCGACATGTCGGCGTGCGAAGCGTAAGCAGGTCCTCTGCCAGTATCGATCGGGAAAAAGTAGATGAGGAATTGCGAGTGTACGTAATGAAACCCGCCGAAATGAATTGTAAAAAAGGCCAGAAAGAAGAGCGCGGCGATGAGCAGAATGAGCCAGAAAATCCTCAGTGACCGCGGGTCGGCATCAACCAGCGCGCGATCGCGCCAGGACGCGCGGACCAGCTCCGATACCGGCTGGCAGATCATCCAGACAATAGTGGCGTAGCCAACCACGAGGCTCGACAACCAAAGACTCCATACCAGATCGCCCGCGGTCCAGGCAGCCCACCGCGCGACGGCAAGACCCACGAGGAACGCCAGAGCGTCGGGCCAAGAAGATGTCCAGCTATCGAGCGCGTTTTCTGCTGCCATCGCGAGGGATGAGAGAGTCGTGGAGGTGCTGCCGTATCGTGCGGTATCAGTTTCGACGCCCGTTGCTGCTCGAGCGTAACACGCATTGCCCTTCGCCTCCCTTCTCTTCCTATTTGGCACGGTCGGATTATCGATTCCGCAGCTATTCCTCGCGCCAAGTGGGATGAACCGAACCGCCACTCAACGTTGACCCTCGTCGAAGCAGCTGCGGAGACGCTTCAGTCCGTTCTAGCGGCCGAACATGCCGGCGCGGGGCGGATAGAGTTGTGCGCGAATTTGAAGGATGGCGGCACTACGCCCAGCGCGGAGCTGACGACGGCCGTAATGGAGCAATGCCGCATTCCTGTCTTGGTCATGATCCGGGCACGCGCCGGGAGCTTCGTTTACACCGAGAGTGAGCTCGATGCGATGGTGCGCGACATTGAGCTAGCGCACAACATGGGCGTCGCGGGAATCGTAACTGGTGCGCTGGCCGCCGATGGCAGCGTGAACATCGCGCAGACACGCGCCCTATTTGATGCTGCAAACGGACTTCCGGTAACCTTCCACCGCGCGTTCGACTTGACTCCCAATCTCGATGAGGCCCTCGAGCAGCTCGTCGGGCTGCGCGCCACACGAATCCTTACGTCCGGGGGAGCGGCGACCGCACCCGAGGGCTCGGACACGATTGCGGCGCTGGTCGATCAGGCCAGCGGAAGGATCACGGTCGTGGCTGGTGGCGGAATTCGAGCCCACAACGTACGTGAGCTCATCGAGCGGACGGCTGTCACCGAGGTGCACGCGCGGATACTCGAAGAGAGGCAAATGCGCGACCTCGTGTCAACCGCGGGCTGAGGCGGGTGTATAAATAGGTATGAACGCCACGCAGAGATCTCGTGCCCTCGACGCGCATCGGACGGCGCTCGCCGGTTGTCGCCGCTGCGGATTTGGTTCCGAGATCACGCCGATCGTCTCTCGCGCATCGAGGCCACACGCGATGCTGATTGGCCAGGCTCCCGGAAAAGTGGAAGCGGACAGCGGAAAGCCGTTCTCCGGGCGTGCTGGCAGAACGTTATTCGGGTGGTTGGAGCGAGCAGGAATCGACGAGTTGACGGCCCGCGATCGCATTTACATCTCCGCCGTAACGCGCTGCTATCCAGGTGCACATCCGAGCGGCCGCGGCGACCGCGTGCCCTCGCGCGAGGAACAATTGAGCTGCTCCGCCTGGTTAGAGAGTGAGCTGCGCATCATTCAGCCAAAGCTGGTCATTCCCGTGGGCAGGCTCGCGATCGAGCGGTTCCTGCCCAAACTGCCGCTCGCCCTGTTGATTGGAACGAAGCGGATGGTCGAGCACGCCGGTGGGCGATCGGTAGTGATCCCGCTCCCGCATCCGTCCGGTGCGAGCAGCTGGATCCACGAAACCGGGCACAGGAATCTTCTGGACAGTGCGCTCCACCTGATCGCGCTCGAGCTCGGGTCGCTCGTAGCCGCACCAACGGGAGCCTTGCCCGCTACCAAGAACTTCAGGGTTGACCATGCCGACCCAGCCCCTCACCGTTAGGGCAAAGTTTCGAGGAGCCAAGTGGGCATTTCTCCGTCGATATGCGTGGCCAACCTTGGGCCGGGCGAGCGACGCAAGCGGCTGGGTGTTGGAATCGTCGCACTCGTTGTGGGAGTCGCGAGCAGCGGGTTCTTGGTTTATTTCGGTGCGCGGCCGGCTTGGAGTCTTCTTCTGTTTTTCCCCTTCTTTATCGGCGCGCTTGGCTACTTCCAATCACGCGATAAGACGTGAGTGAGGCTCGCATCGCGCGGTCAGCGCGATATGGACGAAGGTCCTCAGCCCATCACGGACGCGGCGGAGCTGCAACAAGTGAGAAGTCAGGCGCGCGCGATTTACGTCAAGTCAGTTGTCGCGGCGGCAATTCTCACCGCGGTAGCGCTCATCCGCTAACTCGCGGCGAATTACTCAGCGCCAGGTGAGAAGCGAGTGATCAAGACGCTCCTCGTATTGCTCCTCCTTCCATGTGCGCAGCTTGGCGGGCAGTCCACCAGCCGGCTCGACTCGCTTGTCCGCGCGCAGCAGGATAGCGGATTTTCCGGCGTCGTCCTCGTCGCAAAGGGCGGCTCAGTCTTGCTCGACAGAGCATATTCGCCGCGAGTCGGAAAGCCGCTCACTGTCGCGAGCGCTTTCAACATCGGTTCGGTGACCAAGGGCTTCACCGCCGCGGCAATCCTGAAGCTACGGTCGGAGCATCGCCTCTCGTTCAGCGATCCCATCTCGCACTTTTTCCCGCACGCTCCCGAGCAAAAGCGCGATATCACGATTTTTCATCTTTTGACTCACACGTCCGGGCTGGGAGGAAACTCCGCCGGCGCGGGGATAATGCGGCGCGAAGGAGCTGTCACGGCGATCCTTTCGCAGCGTCTGGAATACCCTCCTGGAACTCACTACCGGTACATGGACGATGACTACGAGCTACTGGCAGCGATCGTCGAGGCCGCCTCAGGAGAGACCTGGGAAAAGTACGTAGACCGGGAGCTGCTGCGACCAGCGCGCATGCGGTCGACTGGCTTTCAGGGTGGGGATTGGGGACACAAGGGCGCGAATGGAATGCGTAGCACGGCAAGAGACATCTATCGGTGGGTTACGGCGATCCACAGCGCGCGCCTTTTCGGTTTCGCGGAAAGTCGGGAGCTCGAATCGCCTCTCATGCATGTCCGGAGCGAGCCACCTTTCGAGATTCATTACGGTTACGGCACGCGCGTCTATGTCCGGAACGGGAGGGTCGCTGAACTGATGCACTCGGGGATGGGCGACGC
>WNFW01003903.1_pt1 | contig 16192 bp, 11 predicted proteins | sample 5400131 | NCBI WGS metagenome assembly WNFW01 (sample SAMN13153362, study PRJNA577476) | soil metagenome | isolation source: 20 cm soil or saprolite under grassland replicate 1 | place: USA:California | collected 2016-06-15 | reverse complement strand
CGCCGCCGAAGAACCTCTCGGATAGGTCGTCAACGTCGTGGTGGAAGTGGAACTGCCGGGTCGGGGACCAGCGAAGCATGGTGTTCATCGTGCTCTCCTCTTCAGTATCTAGTTGGTTACTCGTCTCCTATCACCGTTCACCGTATTTCCGCCCCCCCCAGGTCCTGCGCCTCTGCGGTCAGTTCCCCCTCAGTCCCGCTCGACCCGCCACGCTCCGCTGGTGGCGAACTGCCTTGGCCTGACCCTCAACGTTGGCGAGGAGGGCCGGCTGGTTATCTCGCTTCAGCCCCACTTGGATGAGGGCCCGGAGGACGATCTGGAGGCTCACCGGGAGCTTGAGCGTGGTCGTCGCCTTCCCCGCCAAGACCCGAGCCCGGTCCAGGAGGTCCTCCGTGAGAATGAGGAGGACTTTCGTCTTGTTCTTGAACATCACCACCCCTTGCTAGCCCAGTTGACTCCTGAACCGGACTCCAGTCCTTATCTCGTTTTATACAATCTATATTTGATATATAACTTATATAATGATATAAGCAGTAAGTCAAGCGAGATCGCCGGGAGCTGGGCCGGAGCACCCGGTCAAGGAGGACGAGTCATGCATTTCGAAATGTCGATCACGCTCCAGCGCAAGATGCGGCCAGCGCAGCTCGCGCACGCTGAGGAATCGGGGTAGCCATGTTCGCGAATGAGACCAGGACCCTCATTACTTTCCGCGAGGACGTTCTCGGGAGGCCTCGCGTGTTTCCGGGGCTGAAGCTCGCTGAACGCCAAATGCATTTTACCGACGCGTGTAAGAGCGCATCGGGGTCAGGAGAGATCCGCTCGAGAGGCGGGTGGAGGCTCGGTGGCGTGCTCGCTGGACGCTCGGATGAGCGACGGGGGAGACATTACCGCGGATGACTGTTGCCGGGGCGAACGACGATGTCGACATGATCCAGGCGGGAATTATCGACCCGCCCAAGGTTGAGCGCATCGCCTGCAGAAGGCCGCATCGACGACGTTCGAGGGCGACGTAGATTCTCCTGGACGAGGACCTCAGGCGCGTCAACGCTCCCGGCCGCGTTACGCCGCGCCGTGAGCGGTCGTCCCTTTACCGGGCAGTTTGAGCAGGGGATCCCGAGGAAACCGATGAACACCTAGAGATCCTGGCCGTTTTGTTTCAACGAACTGTCGCCGTCAAGTATCCTGTGATCAGTGTGAGGCCGAGCGTTCACAACGCGAACCCGCAACTCCCAGCCGATCGCACGACCGCACGATCACGACATCGCCCGGCCGCGGAAACGAACCCTAGGGGATGGCGCCTCGCGACTCTGTCCTTGACCGCCCTGGGCGTCGTCTACGGCGATATCGGCACCAGCCCTCTCTACGCCTTCAGGGCATGCTTCAACACCGAGTACGGGCTGTCGCCCACTATCCCGACGGTCTACGGCGTGCTCTCGCTCATCGTCTGGTCGTTACTCCTCGTCGTGAGCGTCAAGTACATCGCCTTCGTCATGCGTTTGGACAATCGCGGCGAAGGCGGCATCGTAGCGCTGCTCGCCCTGCTGCGACAGAGGCGGCGACGTGGCCTGCTGACCGCGCTGGGGCTCTTCGGCGCCGCCCTGCTGTACGGTGACGGCATCATCACGCCGGCAATCTCCGTGCTCAGCGCCGCTGAAGGTCTCGAGATCGCCACACCGGCGTTTAAGCCCTACGTGCTTCCGTCCACGCTGCTCATCCTCTTCTTGCTCTTTTTCTTTCAGAAGTACGGGACTGCGCGGGTGGGCGGCGTCTTCGGCCCGATCATGCTCGCGTGGTTCGGGACGATCGCGACGCTCGGCGTCCTCGAGATCGTTCGCGGGCCCGCGATTCTGCGCGCGCTGAGCCCGTGGTACGGTGTCCAGTTCCTCCTCGATCACGGCACGGCCGGCTTTCTGGTGCTCGGCGCGGTCGTGCTCGTCGTGACCGGGGCGGAAGCGCTGTACGCGGACATGGGGCACTTCGGTCGCACTCCCATCCGCCTCGCCTGGTTCACCCTTGTCCTTCCCGCGCTCCTGCTCAACTATTTCGGGCAGGGCGCCTTGGTGCTGCGCGTTCCCGACGCCGTCCAGAACCCGTTCTACCTCCTGGCGCCGCGTTCCCTTCTCTATCCCATCGTCGCGATCGCGACGCTCGCCACCGTCGTCGCCTCGCAGGCCCTCATCTCCGGCGCGTTCTCGTTGACGCAGCAGTGCGTGCAGCTTCACTACAGCCCGCGCGTCTCGATCATTCACACGTCGCGGTCGGCGATGGGCCAGATTTATATCCCGGAGGTCAACACAGCGTTGATGATCGGCTGCTTGCTTCTCGTTCTCGGCTTCGAATCGTCGGACGCCCTCGGTGCCGCGTACGGGGTCGCCGTGACGGGAACGATGACGATAACGACCGTGTTGTTCTACGCCATTGCGCGCCAGCGCTGGCACTGGTCGGCGCTGTGGGCCAGCGCGCTGGCAGGCGCGTTCCTCGCGATCGACCTCGCCTTCTTCGGGGCCAACATCGTCAAGCTCACGCGTGGCGGCTGGGTGCCGCTCGCGATCGGCGGCGGCGTCTTCCTCCTCATGAGTACCTGGAATCGAGGGACCGAGCTCTTCCGCGGATACCTGTCGCAGGCCGCGGTCCCGATGGATCGCTTCCTTGAGGAGGTGGAGCGGGCGAAGCCGCCGCGTGTGCGCGGCACGGCAGTCTTCCTCACGCCCAACGTCGACGGCGCGCCCCTGGTCCTCCAGCGCCACCTCAGGTACAACAAGGCCCTCCACGAAGAGATCATCCTGCTCTCGATCATCACCGAGGAGGTGCCAGAAGTGGAGCATGACAAGCGCGTGACGATCGAGGCGCTGCCGCAGGGATTCCATCGGGCCCGCGCGTATTACGGCTTCATGGAACGGTCGGACGTGCAGGAGATCGTGGCCATCTGCCGTGACCTCGGCATCAAGGCGGAACCGGAGGAGACCACCTACTACCTCGGCAGTGCGCAGCTTTTGTCGACCGGTCCAGCCCCGATGATGCGGTGGCGCAAGCGTCTGTTCAGCTTCATGGCGCGCAACGCGAGTGCGGCGACCGACTTCTTCAACATCCCGCCAAACCGCGTCGTCGAGCTCGGCGCGCGCATCGAGTTCTGAGTCTTCGCCTCCTGGCGCGCCGATCTTCAGTCACTAGCACTCGAGACCGTCTTCCCGCCACGCCAGGATGCGCTTTCGTGGCGCCGCCAGGGTTTCGCCGGCAAGTTCTGCTGTGCCCGCCAAGAGGTTGGCTCCCCGGGCTGGACTCGAACCAGCGACATCCTGATTGGTGTGCGCGACGCTGGAGACCGCGAGCGCCCGAGATTCGTGCAAGATCCTGGCGGGCACGACCTACCAGCAGCGCCGGGTGCAGGCGGAACAGGATCACCTGAACGCCTTCCAGCGCGGGCGCATGATGATGACGCCGCCCGCTCAGGCCCCCACACAGTACCCAGCCCTAGCGCCTCCGCGTCCGCTGACCTGCGTGGACGTGGGCGGCGGCGTTATGTCCTGTCGGTAGCGCCCCGCCCCCAAACCCAGGTGAGCCGCGCCCGGCTCCCGGGAACGAAAGACGGCTGCCCGGTCTTTGCCTACTTGACGGCCGGGTAAGCCGTGGTATGAGGGGTGGCACTTGGTCCTGGTGGAGGTGCCCCGTGAAGACATGCTTCCGGATATTCTCATCGCTTCTCGGCGCGATACTCGTGCTCTCGGGCTCAGCCCACGCGGAGTACATCTACACGTTCACGGGGCAGGACTTCCTCGGGCGCCCGCCGTCCTCCATCGGGGTGGCGACCGGCATCTACAGCCTCACGGATCACATCACAGGGACCATGAGCGTGGATGACATGACCACGCTGGAACCGCGCACGAGTGCCGGAGGACCCGCGGAGTGGCTCTATACCCCACCGACCGCCTATAGCTTCACCGACGGCCACCAAACGCTGACCGAGCAGAACTCCACGCTGGCGCTCTTCCGCGTGTTCATGGGCGACTCGCTCGCCAATCGCCCCCTGGAATGGTGGATCGAGATGACCACGCCAACCAGCGGGCTGCAGACGATTGGGTTTGGTGACAACGGGGACCGCGCATGGCTGGACGACTCCGAAGCGCACCACTTCTTGAGTCAGGGGCAGACGCGGTGGACGGTGGAACATATCGTGCCCGAGCCCTCCACGCTCGCCCTCGTGGGCGCCGGGCTGGTCGCCCTGGGCATCGGGCTGTGGAGGCGGATGCGCGCGACTTGACGCCGTAGCAAGGGCGCCTGCCTCGCCAGCAACGGACGACAATTACCGAGTCGTCGTCTCAGTGTAGACTCGCTCCGGGCTGGACGCCCACGCCGCCGGTACTACAGGAACTCCTTGGGCACTCGTCGCTCGCGATGACGATGAGGTACGCCCACCTCGCCCCAGAGCACCTCCGCGCGGCGGTCAGCCGCCGGGAGGGGCTCACCCGCGCCCAGTCCACCGAAGTTTCAACGCAAGAGCCTGCCGGTCTGGTGAGGTTGTTTCAGAACTCCTCGAAGTAGTTGGCTCCCCGGGCTGGACTCGAACCAGCGACATCCTGATTCACAGACGAGGGCCGGTGAAAGCCGGCCCTCCCTTCTTTTCGCCTACTTGCGTATAACCGCTTGATCAGTCTACGCGTTCGCTGGCTGATGGCATGCGACAGAGAGGTACTCTCGAGACAGACGCGCATGCAAGAGCATGCCGCTACACGGGACGACTAGCGCAAGTCAACGCAAGCCCAGTCTCCGCTACCGCCCGCCGCTCGATCCGTCGACTCGGCACACCTTCTGTCATCGAATCTCTAACTCAGGACACTAGCCCTCACCAGCGAGACGACCGTGAACAGCGGCTGACCCCGGGTCCCGTCACCGTCGGCCTTCTCGCCGCGGGCCAGGAACTCGAGCCCGGAGCCAGCGACGAGGCCCTTGACGGTCGTCGAAACGACGACCTCGCCGTCCTCGGCCACCGCGGCCACCCGGCGGGCGACCTCGAGGGCGGCGCCGGTCAAGCCATCCGCGCGGATCTCGCATTCGCCGGTGTGGAGCCCGGCCTTCGCCGCGATCCCGAGTCGTCGAGCGCTGTCCACGATCGCGCTCGCGCACCGGATCGCCCGCGCGGGCCCGTCGAAGGCCGCCAGGACGGTGGAGCCGGCGGCATCGAGGAATCGGCCGCGGAATCGGATGATCTCCAGACGCGCCGCCTCGTGGTAGCGGTCCCGAGTGCGCTCGACATCCACGCCGCCGCCGTTCCGGGCGGACGGCACGAGGTCGGCGACGACCACGGTGACCAGCAGGCGGTCCGGCTCGGAGATGAGTTCGAACGTGGCCACGAAGCGCTCGATCTCGTCGAGAATGATGTCGCCGTCACTGAGCCACGGGAGATGGTCGTCGCTCGGCAGCTCGACGAATCGCGCGTTCGGAATGCGGGCCGCCATGTACCGGCCGCACGCCGCTTCGATGACCTGGTCACCCACGGCGTGCAGCACGAGGGTCGGCGCCCCGATCGTCGCCAGGACGTGCCGGACATCGATGTCCCGGTTCATCTCGGTGAAGGCCAGGGCCGCGGTGGGACTGGCGCTCATGCGGAGGAAGCGGGCCCACCAAGCGCCGAACGTCGCATCGTGGGCGAGACTCGGCGCGCGCCGGTCGATCCCGATCGGCCCTCCCCACTCCCGCCGGATCCTCTCCACGATCCGTGGGTAGTCCTCCGCCCGGCAACCCCAGGGGTGATCGGCGCTCCACATCCAGCGGCACATCGTCCCGCCTTCGGAATAGCCGACGAGCGTGGCCCGCTCGCATCCGACGGTATCCATGACCGCCCGCACATCGCTCATGCGCTGCTCGAGCGAAGGCAGGGCGTCGAGGGTGACCCGGTCTGACAGTCCCGTCCCCCGCTTGTCGAAGAGGATCAGGCGGCCGAACGACGCCAGCCGTCGAAGGAATCGGGCCAGCCGAGGTTCTTCCCAGAAGCATTCGACGTTCGACAGCCACCCGGGCACGAGCACCAGATCCGCCGGGCCGCTGCCGATGATCTGGTAGGCGAGGTTGACCTCGCCGCTCCTGGTATAGCGCGTCGTGGGCGCGACCCCCGCGTCGTCGGCGCGGTCGGAGCCGGTCTCACGCGGCGCCGCCCGCCGGACGGTCTGCTGGTAGCACTGGGTCGTCGCCGGTTCCGGACCCACGCCCAGCTCGCGCCGCAGCGCCTCGACGCAGACCTGGTACTGCCGTAGCGCCGCCGTTCGCCGGCCCTGCCGGGCGTAGAGCTCCATCAGCGCCCGATGCGCGCTCTCCCGCAGCGGATCGAGCGCGAGGAGGCGCACGCCGGTCGCCACCGACTGCTCGACAGCGCCCGCCGCGACGTTCAGCGCGAGCAGCCTGTCCAGTCCTCCCAGGGCCAGCTCTCGCAGTCGTTGCCGCTCGGCGGCGACCCAATCGTCGAAGGGCGCCTCGTCGAGGCTGAAGCCCTCGAGCAGCTCGCCCCGATACAGGGTGACCGCTTCATGAAGCGTGTCGCGCGTGCCCTGTTGCACGCAGCGCTCGAAGGCCGCGACGTCGACGGCGATCGCCTCGCTCGGCAACGCGACCGTCTCGCCCTCCAGCCGGAACGGCGTCGGACCGATCTCGACCGCGCGCCGCAGGGCGAACAGCGTCTGGCGAAGATTGTGGCGCGCATGCTCGTCCGTGGTCCCCGACCACAGCAGCCCGGCCAGCGACTCTCGTGAATGGGCAAGGGCGGGCCGGAGGGCGAGGTAGGCGAGCAGCGCCTGCGCTTTCTTGCGCCGGATCGTCAGGGGCTGACCGGAGCCGAGTCGAGCGCGAAATCCCCCGAGCAGACCGATCGAGAGCTGCGTCATCGCGGACTCCACCGTGAGGACTATAGCACCGGGCCCCGGCCGGGCGGTGACGGCGATTAGACGGCCGGGGTGACGGGCCGGTAACGGCCCCCGCGTACATCTGCCGGCATGACGGTGCGACTCCGGACCCCGTAAGGAGGACGCCATGAAGAGCAAGCACGTCGCAATCTGTATGGCGGTGGTCTCGGTCGTGTCGTGGGCGTCGGCCGCCCTCGCCACCGGCCCCCCTTCCTCGACTGCGTCAGCGGCCCCCAGGAGAGCGCCATGGGCATTCATTACGTCAACGGGAGGCGGCGATGAAGGATAACGAGCAGTCGAGCCCGATCAGTCGAAGGCATTTCCTCGGCGCGCTCGGCGCCGGCGCTTTGGCTTCGCGCGCGATGAAGAGTGTGCTTTGCCAGTACTCCGGGCAATGTGTCGCAGTTGCGGTGGTGCTGGCGCTCGGGTGCGCGCTACTCGCGCCGTGGGCCCGCGGCGCCGACAGCGCGGGCCCCCAGGGGTCGATCTACACCGTGGGCAACGAGTCTGGCATGGCCCGCACGATCAACGTCGCTGGCTTCCCGGTCGTGGCGGAGTCCAACCCGTTCTTCCTCGACCTCGGCGTGAATGGACGGCGATGCGTGACGTGCCACGAGCCGACCAACAACATGGGCATCGGCGCCGCGGGCGTCCAGGCACGCTTCGACGCGACCGGCGGGACCGACCCGATCTTCCGGACGAACGACGGCTCGAACTCGCCGCTCGCCGACGTCTCGACGGAGGCGGCGCGCCGCCTCGCCTACAGCATGCTGGTCACGAAGGGTCTCATCCGCGTCAGCCTGCCGATCCCGGCGGGCGCGGAGTTCGAGCTCGTCGACGTGCGTGACCCTTACGGCTACGCCGGCAACAACGCCAACGGCAACGAGCTCTCGCTGTTCCGCCGGCCGCTTCCGACGACGAACCTCACGTTCCTCAGCACCGTGATGTGGGACGGGCGGGAAACCCTCCAGAAGGGATCGTCGGCTGCGATCCACTTCGACCTCGCGCACCAGTCGAACTCCGCGACCCAGGGCCACGCGCAGGCGCCGAGCCCGCTCGACGACGCGACCCGAGAGCAGATCATCGCGTACGAGACCGCGCTTTACACCGCGCAAGTCTTCGACGGGGCGGCGGGCGAGCTGCACGCGGCCGGGGCGCTCGGTGGCCCAGAGGAGCTCTCGCTGAAGCCGTTCGTCTTCGGCGTGAACGATCCGCTCGGCTGCGACCCGACAGGCGCCAGCTGCAACCCGCAGAACGCGGCGTTCGATCCCATCGTCTTCACAGAGTACGCGGCGTGGGAGAGCCTCTCGGGCGGCGGCCGGAACGCCGCGCGGGCGGCGGTCGCTCGTGGACAGGCCCTGTTCAACACGCTGCCGATCCCCATCGCCGGCGTCTCCGGGATCAATGACGACTTCAACGTGCCCCTTGTGATGGGAACCTGCTCGACGTGTCACGATACGCCGCACGCCGGGGACCATTCTGTGCCGGCACCGCTCAACATCGGCATCGCCGACCCGCCGGTCGGCGTCGCCGGCGGGGGCGACGGCGCGCACAACCAATTCGGGCTCCCCGTGGATGACATGCCGGTCTACACGCTCCGTAACAAGACGACCGGGGAGACCAAGATCGTGACCGACCCCGGGCGGGCACTCATCACCGGCAAGTGGAAGGACGTGGGCCGCTTCAAGGGCCCGATCCTGCGTGGGCTCGCGGGCCGCGCGCCGTACTTCCACAACGGCTCGGCGGCCTCGCTGGCCGACGCCGTGAACTTCTACGGCAAGCGGTTCAACCTGAGCCTCACCCAACAGCAGAAGCATGATCTTATCGCGTTCCTGCGGTCGCTGTAGCGTCGCGTACCGGCACGGCCCGCGTCGCCAACCTCGCCGGGGAGACCCGGAGAAGGTGGCAGCGGTGACGAGCCGCGATGCGGGCGCGCGAGCGCCAAGGCGGCGATATCGCGCGATCATCTGCCGGCTGCGGCCCCCGATGGAGCGGCCGCACGAGCGGAAGCCCGAGGAGTTCAAGCACCCCGAGCTGCGCGACTGGGCGAAGGCGCGAAGCTCCGCGAAGTGGGACGGCGTCTGGTCTATCCAATGGCCCTGAGGAGGTAGCTCTTCGTGATGCACTGCCGTCGGAGCTACGGCCGCCGTTCACGCTGAGCCTCCACACCCGCCTCAGATGGGGTGAGCGGGCTCTCCGCTGGCAGGACGTGGACGTTCTCAGTGGTCTGATCACCATAGGAGGGTCGAAGAATGATGCCTCGCGTCAGGTGCCGATGAATGCGGTTGTACGCTCGACGTTGTTCGATCTCAGTGCCCAACGGGCGCGCCCGAACGATCCCGAGGAGCTGATCTTCAGCGGAGCGTATCGAACAGTATCCTCGCCCACCACAGATGAGACTCGCGGCCTGCTGGCCGATCTCGAAGAATTCGTTCACGACGACCGCCCGAGCGCTGCCCGATGACCGGCGACGCGACTGAGGCCGCTGGTCCTGGGACCAGCCTCCGCGGTGTCCGCGCATCGTTCCGGCTGTCATCGCTGGCACAGCTGCCCGTCAGACACGGGGAGCCATGTCCGTGGCGACCTCGGACACTGTTCGGTCGCGGGGACAACGACTACTGCATAGGCGGCAAGCCACGGCAGTCGCAGCAGGTGCAACCTCGCCCAGAGCCCAGGAAGATTCACCGCAAGAGCCTATCGACACCGCAGGGGCGCTCCAGAGGCAGTTATAGGAGTTGGCTCCCCGGGCTGGACTCGAACCAGCGACATCCTGATTAACAGTCAGGCGCTCTACCGACTGAGCTACCGGGGAGTGTCGGCCGCCGCGCGCGGGAACGACGATCGATTCTAGCTGATCTCGCGCCGCCCTTCCAACGCCTTGGAGAGCGTCACCTGGTCGGCGTACTCGAGGTCGCCGCCGACGGGCAGGCCGCGGGCGATGCGCGTCACACGCAGGACGAGCGGGCGCAGGAGCTTGGCCAGGTAGAGCGCGGTCGCCTCGCCCTCGACGTTCGGGTTGGTTGCGAGGATCACCTCCTCGACCGCGCCGGCCTCGATGCGCGCGAGCAGCTCCCGAACCTTCAGGTCGTCGGGGCCGACCCCGTCGAGCGGCGAGAGCGCGCCGAGGAGCACGTGGTAGCGGCCGCGGTACTCGCCGGTGCGCTCCATCGCCAGGAGATCGTTCGGCTCCTCGACGACGCAGAGGAGGCGAGCGTCGCGCGCCGGGTCGGCGCAGAGACGGCACGGGTCCTCGTCGGTGACGTTGAAGCACGTCCGGCAGTAGACGATCTTGTCCTTCACCGCGACGAGCGACTCGGAGAGCTCGCGCACTTCGTCGGCGGGGCGCTTCAGGAGGAAGAAGGTCAGGCGCTGCGCCGTCTTGGGCCCGATCCCGGGGAGCCGCTGGAGTGCGTCGATCAGCCGCGCGACCGGCTCGGGGTAATACGCCAACGCGCCGGCCCTACCCGCCCAGGCCCGGGATCTTCAATCCACCGGTGAGCTTGCCGAGCTCCTGCTGGACGAGCTCGCGCGACTTCCGGAGCGCCTCGTTGCAAGCCGCGAGCACCAGGTCCTCGAGCATCTGCACGTCGTCCTTGCTCACAACCTCGGGGTCGATCTTGATCGACAGGATCTCCTGCTTGCCGTTGACCTCGACGGTGACCATGCCGCCGCCCGCGGTGGCCGCGACCTTCCGCTTGCCGATCTCCTCCTGCATGGCGGCCATCTGCTGCTGCAGCTTCTGCGCTTCCTTCATGATGTTGCCGAAGCCCTTCACTGGCCCTCTCCTTCCGGCTGGCGCGGGCGCACCGCGACGACCTCGCCCTGGAACTCGGCGACCGCCGCCTGCACTTCGGGATGCTCGGCGACGCCGCCGGGCCCGGCGCCGCCCGCCTGCACGTCGACGCGCTCGACGCCGGACACGTAGCGCCGCACCACCTGCACGATCACGTCGCGGTTCGCGCTGTCGGCCAGCATCTCACGGTGGAAGTGGTTTCCCGTCAGAACGATGGTGAGCGTGCCCTCGCTCACGCCCCTGGGCTCAGCCTGGGCGAGCACGGCGCCGAGCGTCGCCTTCTTCCTCATGACCTCGTCGACGACGCGCTCCCAGGCGGTGGCGAGATCGGCGCCCGGCGGCGGCGTGGAGCGTGGCGCGGCCTGAGACGGGGCCGTGGGGCGCGCCGGCGGGGCCGGCGGGTTCGGCGCGCGGCGGGGCTCAGAGGCCGGGCGCGCCGCGGACGGCGTGGCCTCCGGGAGAAGGCTCGCCTGGGCCGCCGGTGCCTGTGCCGCGCCCGTCGCGACCGATTGCTGGCGCAGCTGCGCCTGGGCCTCGTCGACCCGCCGCAGCACGTCGTCGAGCGCCTGGGGGACCGGGCGCCGCGTGGCGCGCACGGTCGCGATCTCGAGCTCGACGCGCGGGTGGGGCGACTCGCGCATGAGCGCGTCGGCCTCGAGGAAGGCGCGGAGCACGTAGAGGATCTCGTCGAGCGACGCCGCCTCGCCGAGCTTGCGGAGCTCGTTGCCCTCCTGGTGGGTCAGGTCGGCGAGCTTGGCGGTCGGCGCGGCCTTCAGCACGAGGGCCCGCCGCAGGACCTCGACGACGTCGCGCGCGAACGCCTGGAGGTCCTCGCCCTCGCGTGCCGTGCGGTCGATCGCCTCGAGCGCGGCCGGCGTGTCGTGTGCGACCAGCGCCGCGGCGAAGGCGCCGACCGCCGCGGGCGCGGTGGCCCCGAGGAGCTGGGCGACGGGCGCCGCCTCGAGCCGGCCGTTGCCGTAGGCAATCGCGGTGTCGAGCAGCGAGAGCGCGTCGCGCAGCGAGCCCTCGGCCCCGCGGACGATCACGGGCAGCGCCGCGGGCTCGAACGGGATCTTCTCCTCGCGCAGGATGCGCTCGAGGGTGTCCGTGAGCGCGTCGGGCGCGATCGGCCGGAAGTCGAAGCGCTGCACGCGCGAGAGCACCGTGGCCGGGATGTCGCGCGGGTCGGTCGTCGCCAACACGAAGACGACGTGGCCCGGCGGCTCCTCGAGCGTTTTCAGCAGCGCGTTGAAGGCGGCCTCGGTGAGCTGGTGGACCTCGTCGATGATGTAGACCTTGTAGCGGCCGCGCGCCGGCGCGTATTTCACGTTCTCGCGCAGCGTGCGGATCTCCTCGATGCCGCGGTTCGACGCGCCGTCGATCTCGAGCACGTCCACGAGGGTGCCGGCCAGTGCCTCGCGGCAGACCGCGCACGCCCCGCAGGGCTCGGGCCCCGTGCGCTCGGGGCAAAGGAGCGCGCGCGCGAGCAGGCGCGCCGTCGTGGTCTTGCCGACGCCGCGGGGACCGGCGAAAAGGTACGCGTGGGCGATGCGGCCGGACGCGAGCGCGTTCCGGAGCGTCCGCGTGATCGCGTCCTGCCCGACGACCGCGTCGAACGTCTGCGGCCGCCACTTCCGAGCGAGGACCTGGTAGGTCAAGTGACCGTGCACCCTCCTTCGATCGACTCGTACTGCGAACTCCCCATAACGCCAGCTCCGGTCAGGTACTCCCACGGCACACGAGGGGGTCGCCTTACCGTTGCTCCCTTCCGGGCCTGGCGGGGTTCGACGATTCTCGTTGCGTGGGGCCCAACCTTCGACGCCGCGCCGTGAGGCTCACTCAACACAAGCCGCCCTCGAGAGGGAATTCGACCCCGCTGAAGCGGATTGCGGGCTACAGGGCACCGCTAACTCCCCGTCTAGCACGGTCACGCCGGAGATCAATGGCGGAGGGGGCGGGATTTGAACCCGCGGCACAGGGATTACCCGTGCACGGCATTTCCAGTGCCGCACCTTCGGCCGCTCGGTCACCCCTCCTTGTTAACTCTCGCGCACTGTTTGCCCGACCGTCGAGCGCCGGAGCCCTGCGCAGGCGCTCCGACGGCAAAAACAAGGATTTTTCAAATGGCGGAGGGGAGAGGATTTGAACCCCCGAGGGACCTTCTGGGCCCCTATCCGATTTCGAGTCGGACGCCTTCAACCGGGCTCGGCCACCCCTCCGAACCAATCCAGGCCGCTGGAAGTCGTCGAGACGGCTGACTCCCGGGGACCGCACGCAAGTCTACCCCAGCGGCCCTGAGACGGAAAGCGACGTATGCCAGCGCCCCGGCGAGAGTCTCCGGCGGCCGGCGTGGGGCCGAACTGGTCGCCGTCGTTCGCTGGGGCTGGTCAAAGAGTGACCTGCCCGATCAGGGACGGACCAGGCCTGAATCGGCCGCCCAGGTCGGAAGTGGTTGATATTTCTGGAAATCACATCTCGGTATCGGATTTGCGATAAAGCCTGCCCAGGAGGACTTCCGGTATGCGGACCAACGGAGTGAATGGGACTGAGCAGACGGCGAACGGCAACGGGACGTCGCACCAGAAGGGGCGCGTCGGCCGGCCGTCCACCGTGGCCCAGCACTCGTCCCTGGTCGTTGCGTGGCTGCGGGAGGATCCGACGTTGTCGGGCGCTGAGATCGTGCGGCGCATCCGGCTCGGGGGCTACACCGGCGGCAAGAGCGCCATCTACGAGCTCGTCCGGCGGCTCCGCTCGATGGCCGCGGAGGAGCAATGGTCGCCACGGTGACGCGGGTCCCCAAGGCCCGCATCCTGGTCGTCGACGACGAGGCGCTCGTCCGATCCATGATCCTCGACGTCCTGGCGGCACTCGGCTACGAGACCGATGGCGCGGTGAGCGCCCCGGAGGCGCTGGCGCTGTTCGCCGACAACGACTACGACCTCGCGATGATCGATTTCCTCATGCCGGAGATGAACGGCGCCGAGCTCGCCGATCGCCTCCGGCTCCAGGCGCCCGGCGTCAAGATCCTCATAACCACGGGGCTCGACGACGATCCGGCGCTGGCGCGGGCCCAGGCGCGAGGCGCCATGGTCCTCCGCAAGCCCATGAGCATCGATCGGCTGCACGCGGCTATCGACCATCTCCTCTCGGGGGAGATGTCGACCCACACGTTCCCAGACTCTGTCCATGCCTGAGGAGAGCGCGATGAAATTGACGTTCAAGAAGCTGGAAGTCGTCGACCTCGGTGATCTGCAGCAGCTGGTCGCCGACAACGTCGAGGGCATCGAGCCAGGACTGACGGTCATTGATTCACGTGTGCTGCTCGGGCAGGCGGCGATCGATCTCGTCGGAATCGACGCCAGGGGATCGCTCGTGCTCATGGCGCTCGGCCATGCCGCGGACGAAGGCCTTCTGCTCCGCGTGATGGACGCCTATTCCTGGTGTGTCGAGTACCAGGACACGATCCGCCGGCTGTACCCGATGGCGCAGTTGTCGGAGAGCCAGCCGCCGCGGATCCTCTTCATCGTCGGAGAGCGGCCGACCGACGCATTCGTGCGCCGCATCAAGCAGCTCACCTCGGCGGAGATCGACTGCTTCAAGTGGTGCCACCTCGAGGTGAACGGCGTCTCGGCGCTCTACTTCGACCCCGTCGAGCGGCTGCGTCGCGTGCCCGCGGGGGCCGAGCGACGCGCCGACGAGGGCCGCGTTGCCTGAGCGTTCCTCGCCCCAGGGTCGCCTCGCTCGGCGTCCGTCAGCCGAAGCGCTGAGGACGGCGTTCCAGAGCCGCTCGGCGTCCATGCTGATCGAGGACCCCGAGACGCAGAGCCGCCGGCGCATCCTCATCGCCGACGATGAACCGGCCATCCGGGACATCCTGGTCGAGTGCGTGCAGGGGTTCAAGCATGGGCAGGCCTATGCCGTGTCGACGGCAGCGGACGGACCCGCCGCGCTCGAGGCGGTCAAGCGCGACCGCCCGGAGCTCGTCCTGCTCGACCACAATATGCCCGGGATGACGGGCCTCGAGGTGCTCAAGCACATCCTTCAGTTCGACCCCGGCATCCGGGTGGTCATGATCACGGGGACGATGAACGACGGCGACGCCGCTGAAGCGCTCAAGAGCGGGGCGTTCTCGTATGTGCCGAAGCCCTTCGACCTGCAGTACATCGACGCGCTGATCGCGCTGGCGCTGCCGCAGACCAGGCCATGACGACGATCACGAGGACGACAAGGGGAGTGGGAGCATGCAAGCTCGCGTAACGCTCCGCCGAGCGGCCCTCACGATCTTCGGCTTGATCGCTGTCCTGCCGATCCTGCTCTTTACCTTCTTCATGTGGCGGTTCGAGCGCCTCCACCAGACGGAGGCCCAGGTCGGTGTGCTGCTGGCCGTGCTGATCGCCCTCCTCGGGTTCGTGCTCTTCCGACAGCTGGTCGATCGTGTCGCAAATCTGAGCCGTGTCTTCGAGAGCCCCGGTCACACGGCGGCGGCAAAGTCGGCGCAGACGAACGTCGTGCCCGGCCTCGGAGAGGTCGCCGAGATCGGTGACATCGCGCAGGCGTTCAGCCGCATGCTCACCGAGCTGCGAGGCTCGACCGAGCGCCTCGAGGACCTCGTCTTCAAGCTCGGCGCGCTGAACGAAGTGGTGGAGATGGCCGCGAAGATCCCGAAGATCGAGGACCTCCTCTCCCACGTGCTGGAGCGCACGATGCGCGCGGTGAGCGCCCGGATCGGCTCGATCATGCTGCTCGATCGCGAGCGCAAGGTGCTGCGCGTGGCCGTCGGGCGCGGGCTCCAGGACCACCCGCGGAAGCAGATCGAGATCAAGGTCGGCGAAGGCATCGCGGGCAAGGTGGTGGAGCTCGGCGAGCCGGTCCTGGTCGAGAACATCGAGACGGATCCCCGCTTCGGTCAGACCAGCGACCCCAAGTACGGCGGCGGCTCCTTCATCTGCATGCCGCTCCGGGTCGGTGACCATATCGTCGGCGTCGTCAATCTGGCCAAGAAGGAATTCACGCCCGGGAGCTCCGGAGGCCCACTGGCCTTCACCCAGACGGACCTCCAGTTCCTCAATGCGCTGATGACCTATACCGCCTACGCCATCGACAACGCGCGCCTGTTCGACGAGGCCCAGGAGGCGGCGCGGCGCTTGCGCGAGGTGGTCGAGGACCAGCAGCTCCGGCTGACCCTGGCGCAGCGGCAGATGGTCGAGGCCGCCAAGCTGTCCGCGCTCGGCGAGCTCGTGGCGGGCGTCGCGCACGAGCTGAGCAACCCACTGATGGCGCTCTTCGGCGTGGCGGAGCTGCTCGAGCGGAGCGCGCCGCAGCCCCTGCAAAGCCACGTCCGCCTGATGTGGGACGCCCTGGAATCGGCCCAGCACGTCGTCCGTGGTCTGCTGACGTTCGCGCGCCGCGTGCCGCTGGAGCGCACGCCGGTGGACCTGGCCGAGCTGGTCGACAAGGTGCTGGCCCTGATGGCCGGCGATCTCCGCCTCGCCGGGGTCGAGGTCCTCAC